>Ga0207639_10002909_pt1 | contig 11512 bp, 4 predicted proteins | sample KBSCornC32_FD_184299 | JGI IMG/M metagenome (GOLD analysis project Ga0207639, IMG submission 184299) | Corn rhizosphere microbial communities from Kellogg Biological Station, Michigan, USA - KBS Corn C3-2 (SPAdes) (version 2) | ecosystem: Host-associated > Plants > Roots > Rhizosphere > Soil ...
CAACGTAATCGGTGGACGATTCGTACTCGAGCTCGGTTCTGACCAGGTCCTGCAGTGAACCGAAGAAGGCGGGAGGAATGGGTGCGCCGGAGACGACCGCAGAGTAAATGGCGGCTATCCGGTGGCCGACCAACGCGACGCCGGTGCCGTCGATCACGATGTGATGGCAACAGGTGAACAGGTAGTACTCGTCGGGCAGCGTGCGAAACAGCGCGAATCGGAACAGCGGCCCGGTGAACGGCATTGGCGTGCGTTGAATCTCTGCCGCCATCTCGTAGGCGTCCGGCACGGCGTGCCGGGAGCCCGTCAGATCGTGGAAGGCCAGCTCGACCTTCGGGTAGTCGATCGCCTTCTGGTACACCTGACCGTCGGCCTCGAAGATGGCGGCCCTGACCGGTTCGGCCTCCTTCAGCGCTCGGCTGATCGCCCACCTGAGGGGGTCGCGTTGGATCGGTCCGTCGATCTTGAGGAAGAGGCCAAGCTGCCACTCGGTGACGAAGCGACCCGACTGCTGCGCAAGCCAGATCTCCAGCTGTCCGCGGGTCAGCGGGAATGCCTTGTCATCGAGTTCCATTGGGCCGTCCCTCGATGTCAGACGACTTCCGCGGGTGCCAGCTTTTCGCACAGCAGTCCCGCCAAACCGCGGATGGTGATCGTGGTGATGTCGGTGGACGCGATGCGAATGCCGGTTTCCGCCTCAATGCGCGTGCGCAATTCGAGGGCGCCCAGTGAGTCCAGGCCGTACCCGGAGAGCGGCCGGTCCGGGTCGATGCTGCGACGCAGGATCAGGCTGACCTGATCGGAGACGAGACGACGCAGCAGAGCCGGCCACTCGTCGGAGGGCAGCTCGTCGAGCTCGGCGCGGAATCTGTTGGTCTCCGTTGCGTTCTGCCCCATGGCGCGGAACGCCTCTGCGAAGGGGCTGCGTTGAGCGAAGGCGGTCAGCCACGGCGTGCCGGTGATCCGCGCATAGCCGGTGTAGGCACGGTCGTGGCGAAGCAAGGTTTCGAATGCGTATGCGCCCTCGTCCGGCGCGATGGAGTTCTCGGAGCCGGCTGCCACGGCGGTGGCGCGTCCGACTTCGGCCCATGCCCCCCATGCGATGGCGGTCGCCGGGAGCCCGCGGGCCCGGCGCCACAGGGTGAAGGCGTCCAGCCAGCTGTTGGCAGCCGCGTAGGCGCCCTGGCCCGGCGAGCCCACCAGTGCGGCCGCCGAGGAAAACGAGCAGAACCAGTCCAAGGCGTGCCCGGCGACCGCGACGTGCAAGTTCCATGCGCCGTAAACCTTTGGTGCCCAGTCGCGTTCGATCAGATCATCGGTGATGTTCATCAGCGTGGCATCCTCGACGACCGCCGCCAGGTGCAGTACGCCGCGCAGTGGCTGCCCGGTGGCGGTCGCCGTCGTCACCAACGCCCGTGCGGTGTCAGGTTGGGCGATGTCGCCACATTCCACCACCACGTCGGCACCAAGGGCCCGGATGCGCTCGATCTTCCCCTGCGCCTCGAGCGTCGGTTGCGAGCGTGCGGACAGCACCAGGCGCCCGCATCCGGCTGCCGCCATCCTCTCGGCCAGGAACAGCCCGAGGCCGCCAAGGCCGCCGGTGACGATGTAGGCACCGTCGCTGCGGAACGCGCCGACCCTCGTCGGCGGCACCACCACCTGGCTGCGGCCGGAGTGCGGAACCTCGAGCACCAATTTGCCGGTGTGCTGCGCGCTGCTCATCACCCGGATGGCGGTGGCGGCGTCGGCGAGCGGGTAGGCCGTGTACTCCGGCGCAGGCAGCCCGCCGTCCGCAGTCAGCTGGTACACCGTGCGCAACAGGTCCCGGATCCGCTGTGGCCGGCTGTATGCGAGCAGTCCCAGGTCGACGGCGTAGAACGCGAGGTTCCGACGGAAGGGGGACAGCCCCAACCGGGTGTCCCCGTAGATGTCGCGTTTGCCGATCTCGACGAATCGTCCACCCAGCGCCAGCAATTCGAGTCCGGCGCGTTGGGCGGCGCCGGTCACCGAGTTCAGCACGACGTCGACGCCGTATCCGTTGGTGTCGCGGCGTATCTGGTCGGCGAACTCCAGGCTGCGCGAATCGTAGACGTGGTCGATCCCCATGTTGCGCAGCAGTCGCCGACGCTCGTCGCTGCCCGCGGTGGCGAAGATCTCGGCACCCGCGGCGCGCGCGATGGCGATGGCCGCCTGACCAACGCCCCCCGTCGCGGAATGGATCAGCACCTTGTCGCCGCTCCCGGTTCTGGCCAGCTCGTGCAGGCCGTACCAGGCGGTGGCGTGGGCGGTGCTCACCGCGGCCGCCTGCTGGTCGGTCAGGCCGGAAGGAAGGGTGACGGCGAGCTCGGCGGCGCAGGTGATGAACGTGCCCCAACAGCCGTCGGCGCACAAACCCCCGACGTGGTCACCCACCTGGTGTTCGGTCACGCCCGGCCCGACCGCGCTCACCACCCCGGCGAAGTCGGTACCCAGTTGCGGCAGCCTGCCGTCGAACGCGGGGTACCGACCGAAGGCGACCAGCACGTCGGCGAAGTTGATGCTCGACGCCGTGACCGCGACCTCAATCTGCCCCGGCCCTGGCGGAATTCGGTCGCAGGCAACGAGTTCCATCGTCTCCAGATCGCTTGGCGTGCGAATCTGCAGACGCATCCCGTCGCACCCGTTGTCGACGACGGTGGTGCGCCGCTCCTCCGGCCGCAGCGGAGAGGGGGTGAGCCGTGCTGCGTACCACGCTCCACTGCGCCAGGCGGTCTCGTCCTCCTCCGACCCGGCGAGCAGCTGCCGAGCCAGCTGTTCTGCGTCGGTGGTTTCGTCCACGTCGATCTGGGTGGCTCGCAGGTGCGGTCGTTCGGTGCCGATCACCCGCATCAGACCCCGCAGCCCGGCCTGTTGGAGATTGACGACGTCTCCGGCGACGACGGTCTGGGCGTTGCGCGTCACGGCGTAGAGACGGGGGAACCCGCCAGCGTCCTCCGGCAACTCGCGGGTGATCCGCGTCAGATGCTGCACGTACTCGCAGCCCAGTCCGACGGACTGGTCCTCGTCGTCGCCGGTGGGCGGCGCCACCAGAATCACCACGCCTGCGACACCGCCGTCACGCAGATGGGCACCGATCTGCTCGACATTCGGGACGTGGTCGGCATGCAGCGGCCAGCACATGGTGATGCATTGCGCACCAGCGTCCTTCAGTGCGTCGGTCAACGACGTGCCAAGGGGGTCACCGGTTGCCGTGTTGATCAACAACCAGGTGCCCGCGTCGACGTCGTCGACCCGGGGTAGGTTCCGCTGCCGCCATTCGACGGTCAACAGCCGCTGGGCCAGTACCTGATCGTCGTGGCCGTGCCGTGATGCGCCCGCGCCGAGGCGCAGCCCGTGCACGGCGAGCAGGACTGTCCCGTGCTCGTCGAGCACGTCGAGGTCGGCCTCGACCCCGTCCGTGCCGACCCTCGTCACCCGCGTGTAGCAGTAGCGCGCGCTGCGAGCGGCAGCGTAGGAGCGGAGCCGTCGGATGCCCAACGGCAACGCCAGCGCGTCTTCGCCGAGGGCTGCGACCTCCGGTGCAGCCGCAACGGACTGGAAGCAGGCATCCAACAGCGCCGGATGAATGCCATAGGCGTCCTGCTGCGAGCGGATTTGGCGGGGCAGGGCGACCTCGACCAGGACGGTGCCCGCTGCCTCGGCGCTGGTGTGCACTGCGGCGAGACCGGTGAACGCCGGACCGTACTGGACACCGCGCAGGTCCAGCCGCCTGCGCAGCTCGGCGCCGTCCTCGCGGAGCGGGTGCGCGGCGAGGAGCGCGGACACGTCGCGTGCGGGAGGCGGCTCCCCATCCACGGCGTGCAGGACTGCGGTGGCCTGCGTGGCGTGCTCGCCGTCCCGATTGGTCTGCACGGTGAAGTCGACGACGCCGGGCGAGGACACCGCCCCGGACGCGCCGACCGTGGTCTGCTCGTCCAGCAGCAGCGCCTGCTCGAAGTGGATGTCGTGGACCTCCGACGCCTCGCCGAGCACGGCCCGCGCGGCTGCCAGCGCCATCTCGCAGTACGCCGCCCCCGGAAGCACCGCCACGTCCTGGATTCGGTGATCGCCGAGCCACGGCTGGGCGGCGGTGCCGACCTCCCCCTGCCAGACGTGGTGCTCCGGCTCTTCCTGCAAGCGGACGTGGGCGCCAAGGAGCGGATGGACAGAGAGGGTGCAGCCACCGTGGGTGGGGGATTCCCGATCTCCGCGGCTCAACAACAGGCGACGGTGACTCCACGTCGGAAGCGGTGCGTCCACCAGCTTCCCGTTCGGGTACGGCACGGCGAAGTCGATCGCCGCACCGGCGGCGTGCAGGTCCACCAGGAATCCGCGGAGCCCGGACGGCAGCTCTTGCTCCCGCCGCATGCCGGCGAGGGCCGCGAACGACATGTCGAGGCTGCGGGCGGTCTGCTCGACCGCATGCACGAGGAGTGGGTGGGGCGCCAGCTCCGCAAAGACCCGGTAGCCGTCCTCGAGGGCGGCCTGCACGGCCGGCGCGAAGCGCACCATGTGGCGCAGGTTGTCCGCCCAGTAACTCTCGTCGCACAGCGGCTGCTCGCGTGGGTCGTACAGGGTCGCCGAGTAGTAGGGGACTTCCGGTGTCATCGGCTGCAGCTCGGCCAGTGCGTCGGCCAGTTCGTCGAGAATCGGATCGACCTGCGGCGAATGGGATGCGACGTCGACGGCGATCTCGCGCGCCATCACGCCGCGCTGCTCCCAGACCGCGATCAGACCGCGGACGGTTTCGGTGGCGCCGCCGATCACGGTGGATTGCGGCGAGGCAACGACCGCCACTACGGCATCGTTGATGCTGCGGTTGATGAGGTCTGAAAGCACCTGTTGGGCAGGAAGTTCCACCGATGCCATGGTTCCGCAACCGGCGATGCGGGACATCAGTCGCGAGCGGCGACAAATGACGCGCACGCCGTCCTCGAGCGAGAGGGCGCCTGCGACGACGGCGGCCGCGACTTCGCCGAGGGAATGCCCGATGACCGCGCCGGGGCGCACCCCGTGGGACCGCATGGTGGCGGCCAGCGCGACCTGCATGGTGAAGAGCGTCGGCTGGATCCGGTCGATGCCCGTCACCGTCTGCTGCGCGGTCATCGCCTCGGTCACCGAGAAGCCGGCCTCGGCGGCGATCAGTGGCTCCACCGTCGCGACGGTGGCGGCGAACGCCGGTTCTTTCTCCAGTAGGTCAGTGCCCATTGCCGCCCATTGCGAGCCCTGTCCGGAGAACACCCACACCGGTCCCCGGTCGTCCTGCCCGACCGCGGCCCGATGCGGAGCGTCGCCGTCGGCGATCTCCCGCAACCCCTCGGCGAGCTCCGCCCGGTCGGTCGCGATGACGGCGGTGCGGACCGGCCGGTGGGCGCGCCGCCGCGCCAGGGTGTACGCCAGATCCGGCAAGGCCACGTCGTCGTGTGCCGTCACCCAGTCGGCGAGCCGGCCTGCGGTCCGCCGCAGTTCGTCGGCCGAGCTCGACGACAGCGGGAAGACGAGCTGCCGCTGCGCCGGCGAATCGACTGAATTGCTCTCTGGCGCAGCAGCTTCGGCGATCTGATCTGGTGCCTGCTCCACGATGGCGTGCACGTTGGTTCCCGACAGCCCGTATGACGACGCCGCTGCGCGACGCGGATGCCGGCCACCTGCGGGCCACTTCACCAGCTCTGTCGGCACGAAGAGGTTGGTGTCGATCCGGGCCATGTCATCGGGTAGTCGGCTGAAGTGGAGATTTTGCGGAATCATGCCGTGCTGCAAGGACAGGACGGCCTTCATCAGTCCGAGCGTCCCCGCGGCCGACTGGGCGTGCCCGAAGTTGGTCTTCAGCGTGGCCAGGGCGCAGGGGCCTTCGATGCCGTAGACGCCGGCCAGGCTGGCGTACTCGATGGGGTCACCGATCGGGGTGCCCGGGCCGTGCGCCTCCACCATGCCGATACTGGCGGCGTCGACGCCTGCCGCAGCCAACGCCGCCCGGTAGACCGCGGTCTGGGCCGTGACCGACGGCGTGGCGATGTTCACGGTGTGGCCGTCCTGGTTGGCGGCAGTGCCGCGAATCGCGGCCAGGATCCGGTCGCCGTCGCGCAGCGCGTCGGGCATGCGTTTGAGCAACAACACCGCGCAGCCTTCGGAGGAGACGAACCCGTCCGCGGCGACGTCGAAGGCGTGACAGCGTCCGGTGGGCGACAGCATGCCCTCCGCCGACCCGGCGACGAACTTCCGCGGATCCAGGATGACGGCGGCGCCGCCGGCGATGGCGAGGTCGCTCTCCCGGTCGAGCAGGCTGTGGCATGCCAGGTGCACGGCGGTCAGCCCAGACGAACAGGCGGTGTCCACCGTCAGCGCGGGACCGTGGAGCCCGAGGGCGTAGGCAATCCGTCCGGACGCCAAGCTGAAGCTGCTGCCGGTGAAGCCATACGGCGCCTCGACGGCGTGCGCGTCGGCCGCCATCAGTTGATAGTCGCCGTGCGTCAGGCCGACGAACACGCCCGTCTGCGAGGCGGCCATCGTCTCCCGATCGAGCCCCGCATGCTCCATCGCCTCCCACGAGGTTTCCAGAAGCAAACGGTGCTGCGGGTCGATCGCGGTGGCCTCGCGCTCGTTGATTCCGAAGAACTCGTAGTCGAAGCCCGCAACGTCGTCGAGGAATCCGCCCCACTTCGTCACCGAACGACCGGGTACCCCCGGTTGCGGGTCGTAGTAGTCGTCGGCGTCCCACCGGTCGGGCGGAACCTCGGTGACCAGGTCGTCGCCGCGGACCAGGGCTCCCCACAGCTTCTCGGGAGAGTCGATGCCCCCGGGCAGTCGACAGGCCATGCCGATGACCGCGATCGACGTGACATCGGTGTCGTCCATAAGGGATTGACCCGCTTCCACTCGGTCAGAAACTGCCATCCGACCGCCCTCCATCCAGCCGGTTGATCCTTCAGGCGCCGTGTTCGGCAGGCCCATCGCGATCGGCCTGTCCGCACACCGCCCGCATCTGCTCGTCGTCGACCGACGCGGGAGAGCTGCCGTCGTCGTCGAACGGGTTGCTGCTCACCGGTTCGCCCCCAAGCCTCCGAGATGCGGAATCGATCCGAACGTACTGCAGGTCGATCCCGCATATCCGTGATTTGGGTAAAGTTATCCTAGCGGTCAGCAAAGATTTGGCAAGGCGCCGACCGAATCGGCCGAGCCGCGCTTCCGCTGGCAGCGGCGCAGGGATCGGAACCGCCGCCCACGACATCGTCCGCATCGGCCCCACCCGCGAAGATGCACGCTGTGATCTTGAACTGCCGCCAGTAATGTCCGTCCCCGTGGCCAGCGCCGCAAGAGGTCGATCTGGGCTGCCGCGACGTGCCCGGGCCTTCGGTCGAGCGGTCGCGCGCAGCCTCCGCAACGCGCGATTCGCCCGAACGTGCGAAAACAGCAAACGTGTCTAGAACTCGAATCGGAAGAGCCGGTCGTAGTTTCGTGCCTCGGGGAGGGCGTACTGCATGCGGTACAGCGCCCGTAGTCGAGCGAGTGGAATTTCGTCGAAGCCTGCGATGACGGAGCTGTCCTCGACGAGGCGGAGCCGAGGTTCCCAGCGGTTGATCTCGGCGCCGTCCCTGGTTCCCCACCGGATGATGCCGGACGTCAGGATCTTCGACAGCCGCGGACCCCAACGGGAGAGCAGATCGGCCTGCAACTCCCCGGTGTCGAATCGATCGACCAGCCGGCGCAGCAGGTCAGACACCTCGGCCGGGGTCAGGTACATCAGCAGGCCTTCGGCGACGACGAGGGCCGGCCCCCCGGTGGGCAGCCCGTCGAGCCAACCGGGGTCGGTCACCGAGGACCCGATCATCCGATAGCCGTCGGACTCGGAATACAACCGACGGCGCAGCGCGATGACCTGAGGCATGTCGACGTCGAACCACTGCACGGTCCGCTGCGCCGCCATCCGGAAGGAGCGGCTGTGCAACCCGCACCCCAGGTGCAGCACGACCGCGTCGGGACGGCGGTCGAGATAGTCCGTGATCCACGCATCGAGTCGTGCGCTGCGCAACGCCACCCCGTACTGATTGATCTCGGGCCGCAATCGTCGATGAATCCGAGCGAAGTCGTAGTCGATCCGCTCGACGTCACGGGCGGCGAAGTCATCACCGAGAATGGAGTCGGGCGACCGGCTCTCGCACGCCCGCAGGTAGAGCATGCAGAGGTTGGTCCACTCCACCGATCCCCACCGCACTCCGGTGAAGTCCACCTTGTCGAGCGGGCCGACCGGCCCTTGCACTTCAGGATCCGGCACCGCGTCCCCCTCGCCGTCTCACTTCCCCGCCTCGCCTGCCGACGATAGCCTGCTGACATGTCGCGGTCAGTCGACTTCTCGGTCGAATGCTCGATCAGTGTCGAGCAGATCCGTGCCGCGCTCTGCGAGGAGGATTACTGGCTGGCGCGATTGGCTGCCTATGGCGGAATCGGCAAGCTCGACTCGTTCGCCGTCGCCCCGGACGGCTCCGCGCGGGTCGTCGTCATCCACGATGTGCGCAACAGCTTGCTGCCCAAGCCATTTGCCAAACTGTATCCCGGGGATCTGGAGGTCGTGCAGCGCGAGACGTGGGGCCTGGTCCGTGGTCCCGGCGTGCGCGGGCAGGCGCACATCGAGGCGCGCGGGGCACCGGGATCCGGGCGTAGCACGGTGGTGATGGCGCCTGCACCCGACGGCTCGCACCTGCTGTGTCACGGGATCGTGGACTTCAAGGTCCCGCTGGTCGGTGGCACGATCGAGGGCTACTTCCGCCGCCAGATGGTCGACGAGACACCCGAGATGCTGCGCTTCACCACGACCTGGGTCGAGGAGCACACCTGACGCCGGACCGCCACCTCGTCCTGACCGATGAGTTCAAGAACGCCCTCGCACTGCTCGGTGGACGCCGGCACCTGTTCCTCACCGGGAAGGCGGGCACGGGCAAGTCGACGCTGATCCGCCGCTTCATCGCCGAGACCGACCGGAAGGTGGTCGTCGTCGCGCCCACCGGCATCGCCGCGCTGAACGTCGACGGCTACACCATCCATCGACTGTTCAGCTTCTCCGCGACGACGACGCTGGACGACGTCCGCTCCGGCCGGTACTACCCGGGCCGGTTCGCCAAGCTGCTCTCGTCGCTCGACACCTTGATCGTCGACGAGGCCTCGATGGTTCGGGCCGACCTCTTCGACCAGGTCGCCGCTGCCCTGATGCGATTCGGTCCCGTGCCGGGCACGCCGTTCGGGGGTGTTCAGATCGTCCTCGTCGGCGATCTGTACCAGCTGCCGCCCGTCGTGCACGACGCCGAGCGGAGTTACCTCGACGCCCGGTACGCGACGCCGTACTTCTTCTCCGCGGACAGCTTTCGGTCCGAGGACTTTCCGACGGTCGCGCTCACCACCGTCTTCCGTCAGCAGGGTGACGACCGAATGGCGGCCATTCTGAACGAGATTCGGGAAGGTGTGCTCGTCGGTCACGCCCGGGAGCAGCTGAACGCCAGGACGGACCCGGAGTTCGTGCCACCCGACGACGAGTTCTGGCTCGTGCTGGCTCCCACCAACCGCCTCGTCACCGCCCGCAACCGCGAGCGACTGGAGCGGTTGCCGGGTGACGAAATCACCTATCTCGCCACCCGATCCGGTGACCTCGGCATGTTCGACCCGCCGGTGGAGGCGACGCTGCGCTTCAAGGTCGGCGCGCAGATCATGATGGGAAACAACGACCAGTTCGACCGGTGGGTCAACGGCACGCTGGCACGGGTGGTCGCCGCCCGGCTGGACGACGGCCTGGTGGTGACCGTCGAGTTCGCCGATGGCGACACCGCCGACGTCAGACCCTTCACCTGGGAGGCGACGACGCCGGTCGTCGACGGTGGGTCGCTGCGCCGCGAGGTGATCGGCACCTACACGCAGCTGCCGTTCACGTTGGCGTGGGCCATCACCATCCACAAGAGTCAGGGTCAGACGCTGGAGCGCATGGTCGTCGACCTGAGCGGCGGCATGTTCTCCACCGGTCAGCTGTACGTCGCGCTGAGCCGGTGCACCTCGATGAACGGACTCGTGCTCAAACGACCGGTGCTCCCCAAGGATCTGAAGATCGACCGCCGGGTGGTCCGGTTCCTGCGCCAGGCCGCGAGCGACGGTCGGACCCGGCGGTACTGCGGCATCGGCATGCTGACCGTCGGCGACGAAGGCCGGATGTCGCGGCCGCGGCCGGTGGAGTTCGCGGTGGCGTTCGACGACGGGACCTCGCTGAGCACGTTGATCAATCCTCAGCGCGATCTCGCCGATGCCCGGCAGGCCTACGAGATCACGGTGTCCGACGTGCTGTTGGCACCCACGTTGGCCGAGGCCTGGGGGATCGTCTCGCCGATGTTGGCCGGCTGCACGCCGGTCGGCGTCGGCATCGACGACACGCTCGGTCTGGTCGACTTCGAACTCAAGCGTCTCGGCCTCGTCGTGCCCATGCCACTGGGCGCCGACGTGCCGATGTCCGCCCTCGCCCCGGAACACCGTCGCGGCCTGTCGGGGGCCACGGCGCTCGAGCGCGCCAGGGCCGTGCTCGACGCCTTCACGCGTTCGGCTCGAGGGGATTCCGATTCAACGCCGTTCGACGAGGCCGAGTCGGAGTCCTTCCACGGGCATCTGGTCAGCCGGACCCCCGGCGAGCCGACCCCTGCGTCGGCGCACCTGCCCGCCCTGTCCGCGGTGCTGGACGTCAGTCGCCGCATCGGTGCGACACTCCTGGGACACGACACCGCACGGGCGACGGACGTCGAACCCGGCACGGACACGTCCTGGCACTCGGCCGCCCGGCACTCGGTCGCCGACCAGTTGCGGTCGGCCGCATCGCGAACTCCGCTCACCGACGAGGCCATGGGCCGCCTGCGCGCCGCCGAGGAATTCCTGGGAGTCCCGATCGTGGACGAGTCGCTCGAGCCGGCGCTCACCGGCGCCGACATCGCCGCGGTTCTGCTGCCCGGTGCGCGGGTGTGCTTCACCGGCACCGCCGAGGACGCGGCAGGCCGGATCGTCGACCGCGACGAGATGGCTGACCTGGCGGCGCGGGCCGGGCTGGTGCCCGTCGCGTCGGTCACCAAGACCCGCTGCGAGGTGTTGATCACCGCAGAGGTCGGTAGCCAATCCGGCAAGGCGCGCAAGGCTCGCGAATGGGGCAAGCCGGTGTTCTCCGCCGCGGAGTTCCTCACGTGGGCGGCTGCCGCGGGGCGCGGGTAGTCGCCTCAGCGGGGCGCGTTCTTGGCCTCCCGCTCCGCGGCGTGATCCTCGATCGCCTTCCCGATGGCGTGGGCAGCGCGGTCGACGAATTCCGTCCCGCTTGCGAGTACCCACTCCTCCGACGCGGCGGGTCCCGCGAGTTGACCGGTGAAGTGCGGTATCACGTACTGCGAGAACAGTTCGTAGCTGTGGAGCTTGGCGGCGGGCGGAGCCCAGTCGTGGTCGAACAGAAGGAAGGCGCCGAAGCCGCCGTTGCTGGCCTCGACGA
>Ga0207639_10002917_pt1 | contig 11501 bp, 2 predicted proteins | sample KBSCornC32_FD_184299 | JGI IMG/M metagenome (GOLD analysis project Ga0207639, IMG submission 184299) | Corn rhizosphere microbial communities from Kellogg Biological Station, Michigan, USA - KBS Corn C3-2 (SPAdes) (version 2) | ecosystem: Host-associated > Plants > Roots > Rhizosphere > Soil ...
GGAGCGCGAGGGTGTTCTGCTCACACGCTGCGACGAGCGCACCATCAGCGGGATTCCAGATCTTGACGTGGCCGTTTCGGTCCCCTGTCGCGATGAGCGAACCGTCGGCCGACCAGTCCAGACCGGCTTGATATTGCTCAACGTGTCCGCCGGTTCCCCAAGTACAAATCAGCCGCCGGGCTGCCAGGTCGGTAAGCAGGAGCCGATTGGCTAAGGCCGTGGCGATATACCGGCTGTCGGGCGAAAATGCGAACTCGAACCCCCCGGGAACAACCAGCAATATTTCCAGCGACCGGGCGTCTCGAACCTGCACGCAGCTTGTCTGGCTGCCGACGCCGAGGTACTTACCATCTGGACTGTAGCGGACATTCACCCCTCCGCGCGGTGCTTTCGTCTCGAATATCCAGTTGTGACCGTCAGCCGTTGTCCCACATTTGGCCATAAGCGGCAGGCGGATCGGGTCGCTGGTGACCAACTCCAATAACGAACGCGGCTCCTGGGCGCTAATCCGGACCTCTGCTGGTCTCGTTGGCTTTTTCGGCGGCTCGCCCGGCACCGCCTGCCCAGTCGCGTGGACTTGGGACGTGTCGTTCTTCCATCCGAACTTCGAGGCGAATTCTGCGGGGCTCAGGGTTTCCTGTCCGTTTGCGGTCAGCGCGATGTACACAATTTCGTCCTCAATTCGCGGCGAGCCGCGGTAGTGCCCTTCGGGGGAGATGGACAGCCATTTGCCGTCCCGGAGGTGCACGACCGATTCGGTACGGCCGGTGGCGAGGTCGACGACGCGGACTGTTCCCGTTTCGTCGCGGCCGGCGAAGTGAGTCGGCGCGTTGTCGGAACCGTAGGGCAGATTTCCAATCTGCCGGTCTGGCGTGTCTTTATCGTCCGATTGCTTTCCTTCGTCGGTGGATTGAGGGCCCGTGTTGCGAGCGCTGCTCCGATTCACCGAAAAGAACGCACCGGTCGTCGGTAATCCGGAGTATTCAGTGACGATTTTTCCCGCCCTTACGTCGATCCGCCGGATCGTCCCTTCCGCGCCGCGCGCTGTCAGGATTTTGCCTGCGGCATCCCACACGAGCAGCCGGCCCGTGCCGCCGACGGCAAATGTGTAGTTGTCGATCTTCTGGCCGGATGCGACATCCCACAATTCGATCCCATTCCCAGCCCCGGCGAGCGTGTTGCCGTCCGGTGAAAAGACCAGAGCCACTTTTGGGCCGATCCCCGACGCCAGTTCCGCGCGAATCTGCTCCGCCGCCGTGTCCCACAGCAGCACCTTCCCCGTCTCATCCACCGTGGCAATGAGCGACCCATCCGGATTGACGGCAATGCGAGTTGCCGGTCTTTCCGGTTTGAGCGTGCGGTCGATCTTCCCCGCCGGCGCGTCCCAGATCCGCACCTCGTCGCTCGACCCGGCATCGGCGAACCATTTGCGGTCCGCAGACCACTCGAAGCGGTACGTGTGAAATTCTTCTGTGGGGACGGGGATCGGCGGCGCGTCCTCTGTTGCATATGAAATTGCTCCGTTGATTGGAGATCGCAATTGTCCAAGGATCGTCGTCGTGCTATGATCGAGATTGTGAGAAATGATCGTATGGTCGTCGATGGAATAAGCGACCAGACCCCCTTTGACGGTCCATCGCGGGAAGTGGGGCGCCACGTCCTTGACGACCTTTCTGTGCTCGATATCGACGATTGCCGTCCCGGCTATCAGACGGTCTCCCGTCGGTGACCAATACACGTCATAGTCGTCAGTTGAAGAATTGCGGTAGGGGATCCGGAAGACTTCCTCAAGGGTGTCCGCTTGCAGAACTGCTAGCTGCTTTGCCCCCTGGTCGCCGCGTTGAGTCATCGCGATGAGCGTTCCGTCCGGCGAGTGCGCAATGCCAGACGGAGTTGCCGATTTGATGGCGGCCTTCTCCCCTGTCTTGAGGTCCCAGACAATGCAATGGCCAGACTCCGAGTGGTCGTCCGACGTGATTACGAACTTCTCATCCTGGGCCCAGCTCAACCCCATCATTCGCTGGCCTGGCCCGAACAGGCGACGAAAGATCGTCGTGGATTCCAAGTCCCATATCTCAGCACAACCGAGATTGTATGCGGATTCACCCGGTTGACCTCGACAATCACGAAGTATCGCCAAGTACCGACTCGTCGGACTGAATTTCAATCGCTCCCACGGTTCACGGAGTATCTTGCCACGAATGGTTCTCAGGCCTTGCCCTGTCTCGGCATTCCACACTCGAACCACGTCATCGCGCGGACCAGAACTATTTAGTTTCCATGTGGCGTATCTTACAGCCAGCATCGAAGAATCGTCGGACCACGCAAGCTGAGTTACCGGAAAGTCTTGCGCGGGTAACACTCGTGATACGGCTTTCCTCTCGATGTCGAACAGGCACACCGTTCCATCGGATTGGACTATTGCCAACTTACTGTGATTGGGACTGGGGAAGAGCCGGACTGGATCCAAAACTGATGTTGGTTGGATTGTCCAGCTAATGACGCCAGTGATCGTGGATGGCTTGGCAACCAATGCGTTCGGCTGAATTGGGTCTCCCTGTTTGAAGGTCGGCAGTTCCGGATTCAGTCGCGGAGTGTTGTGGCGGCTTTCGATGGCAGGGTCGCGCTGCCCGCCAGGTCCTGCCATCACGTTTGTGGCGACAGCAGACTTCGCGCTCACCTCCACCAGCGTCGTCCGAAACCGTTTTACGGTGAGCTTGTTGTCCCTCACCTGGAACTGATCACTGCCGCCACGGATGGCGAGATCGTATTCGCCGTTTTTCACCGAGACAGTCCAGTGATTGGACTTATCCAGGATGGCGACGTCTTCGCCGCCGGAGCGCATGACGATTTCCACCTGGTCGGCGACGGCGTCCGGCTGCGTGATCGTCACGGTTCCCTTGCTGGTCGTGATCGTAATCACAGCCCCGAGCAGAATCAGGCCCGCAGCACCCAGCTTCATCGCACTGCGCCGCAATTGTCGACGCGGAGCTTGCGGTTCTTCGAGTGGCCGCGGTATGGAAGCAGTGGCTGCCAGTGCCGACGACACCTTCACGCTGGTTTCAGGCGGCACGGCACTTTCACTCCCAGCTTTCCGTTCGATGAATGTGACCAGCCTTGCCAGGTTCGAGCCGGCCGAGCAGGGAGCGAGCGCCACGGCCAGTTCGGTTGCCGTGGCAAAGCGTTCGGCCGGTTTCTTAGCCAGCAGCCGCCGCACGATCGCCGCGACTTCCCCGGGCACATCCGGACGTAGCGTGGTGATCTCCGGCGGCACGTCCCGCAGGTGGCCGATTAACTTTTTCGTGCGCGTCGCATAATCGGCCCCGCTGAAGGGGGGGTGGCCGGACAAGAGCAGGAACAACGTGCAGCCGAGCGCGTACAGGTCGGTCCGCGCGTCGACGCCGTGGCTCCCCTCGACCTGCTCCGGCGACATGTAATCCGGCGTTCCCATGACGTCGCTGGGGCCGGTCAGTTCGACCTGAGCAGACTGGGGCGCGTCGTTCAGCAGCGCGAGACCCAAGTCGAGGATTTTAACGGTGGGAACATCCGCCGCTGTGTGCTCGCCGGCTTGGGACCCGTCGGCCCCCGTCAGCATCAGATTCGACGGCTTGATGTCGCGATGCACCAGACCATTGGCATGCGCGTGCTGCAACCCCAACGCAGCCTGGCGGATGAGCTCGCATGCATCGGGAATCGGGAGCGGCCCTCGTTTCTGCGCGAGCAGGGCCAGGTCGCAGCCTCTGACGTATTCCATCACCAGAAAGTGGGTGCCGCCGACGTCGCCGGCGTCCATCGCCCGCACGATGTGGGGATGATCGAGCTTGCCGACCGCCTGCATTTCGCGTTCGAAGCGCCGCAGGGCATCGGGCTGGTTCATGCGGTGGGCGGGAAGTACCTTGAGCGCCACGATCTTCTGCAACCGGGTGTGCAGCGCCTTGTAAACGGTTCCCATACCTCCCTCGCCCAGTTTCTCCAGCAGCCGATACACTCCCAATTGGCCGAGTGGCTTCCCGGCCGCCCCGCTCTGATCGGCTCCAGGCGAAGCCGCGGTCCACTCCTGGCCTGCGGCGAGCGCCTGTTCGAGTGCTTGTGAATACGCCGAATCCACGATCAACGTGCCTTCTCCCATCGGTTGGCGCATCGCTGCGACCAATTCGTCGGTTGTGCTGGCCACTTCGGCCAACGTGGACTGGCACGCAGCACATGATTCCAGGTGAGCGTCGATGACGTCGAACTGTGCACGCGGCAGCGCGCCGAGTGCGTAGCCTTCGAGTTCATCGCGATTCGGGCAGCCAGTCATCGTGGACCTCTCATCAGTCAATCGAGAAGATCGCCGAGTACTTCGCGCAACCGCCGGAGCACCCGCGATTTGGCTTGGTGGATCGCATTCATGCTGACTCCCATTGCCGCGGCCACATCGGCGGCAGATTCGTCGTCGACAGCGTACCGCCAGAACGCCTGCCAGGTGGCCGGTTCAAACTCACTGCGAACGTGCTCTACGGCACGCTGAACCAATTGGGACGTCGCCGAGATTTCAGGCTGTTCCCCGTCAGACGCGTCGAACTGCGCGACATCCCCCAATCGCTCCAGCGCCGTGCTGCCTCCCAGTGCGCGGCCTTCGACGGGGCGACTGCGCCAATGGTCCTGTACCTTGTGCCGAGTAATTCCCCGGATCCACCCACGAAACGTGTCGCTGGGACGATCACGGCGAAAGTCATCAATACTCTGGGCGACCGCACGAAATACCTCCTGCACGACGTCGGCGATATCGTGGGTGGGAACGCCCGCTCCCTGGCACCAGCCGTAGACCATTGGAAAGTACAGATCCACCAGGCGGCTCCACGAGTCCGATTCTCGCGCTTTCAACCCGACGATCAGGCTCGGCGCAGTCGACGGCGGAACCCGCGTTCCGCCTCTACCAGAGAAATCGGAAACGTCTGACATGATTTTTGTGATGCGGGTTTCAAAAAATCGCAACCCTAGGAGAGCAAGTCGGTTACGAACTCTGAGGCGATCCAGTCGATCACGTGTGTGCTGCAGTAGATTGCAGGACCGCCATTATAATGTTGGGCAGACTGCTGCGATACCTAGCGAAGTCGCCACGACGACCGACCTGTACCAGCGCATTGACCAGTCTCGGATTGGTAGTGCGCAGTCCGCTCAACTCGTATGGTCGATATCGAAATCAACGATCCTGGTTGTGAACGAATCACACTATCTTCAAGGGAAAGCTGACGCCCTATGAATCGCCTCTTGATGCTGCTCTTGCTGACCACAATTCCCGCCACCTTGGTGTGCGGGGCCGACAAAACGGAATCCCCGAAGGCGCAAATCCCCCTGGCGCAAATTCACGACGGCCGGTTTCCGATCGTTTCCAATCGACCTGGGTGGCAACGCGTCAACGCGTCCGAAACGGCATCCGGAGAGCGAGACGGTTGGGCATTAATCGTTGGCATGCAGCCCGCTCTCCGCGTTCGAAGGTGCATCGCGGGGCATTTGCGAGAGAATGATCGTTTGCCGTCTTTTGGTTGTCTGTTTCTCAATTCACCCGTCAGCACTCATCTCGCGGAGCGAGAATGACTACATTACGCGAGGCGGAGCCTCGAAGGCAGTGCGTTCCCAGGCAGAGCCTGGAAACGAGGGGGCGGCGAAGGAATTATTTACAAAGCGCGCAATGTCGCCAAAAAAACGGCGGAACGCTCTTGACCTCTCGCGCCCGTTTGAAGTATCTACCCCGCAATTCTGCTCTCTCCCCCCAAAAAGCACAACTTAAAACCACGTCCCCATCGTCGCGGTTCCATGTTCATGCCCTCATGAGCATGACGCCGTGACCGAATCGAATTCTGTGTTCGCGCCCCGGCGTTCTCGGCCGTCGGCTCGAAGACAGCCTGCCCCTTTCTTATCTGACACAGCTCACATTCTACGCGAATCACAATTGACACAGTTCACACCCGAGTTTTCCGGAATTCGAAACGAGGAAATAATGTCTCGGTCGATCGAACGCACGCTGCCGCCAGCCGTCCCTGGAATTCCAACTCGCAGTTCAAAGAAGGAGGAAGCGACCTTGCGAAGAGTATTCGGATTCGTCGCCTGTGCCGGCTTGCTCACCGCCTCGCCGTGGTGGGTCAGCCTGGGCGAAACCGCCGAGCCCGCGCGGGTTCGCGAAGCCGCCGCTAATGCGGACTCCTCCGCTTCCACTCCGGCGGGAGCAGCGCTCTCGGCCAGTCAGCTCTTCCAGCAAGGTCGCCAGGACTACCTGGCAGGCCGTTACGACGAATCGGTCGCCGCACTCGAGGCGGCCAGTCGCGCCAGCCGCGACCTGAGCGACTCCGATCGCGAACGTTTGCCGGGCTGGCTCGCCCAGGCCCGATCGAAGATGTCGGGAGCGAAAGCACCCGCGTCCAAGGCGACAGCATCCCATGCGGCTCTAGACAAAGCCGCGACCAAAACAGAAACACCGGCTCCCCAGACGGGAGTTGTGGTCCGCGGGCAATCGGCAGACGTGCAATCGGGCGCGGGGCCCTCGCAGCCGGCTACGCGGCCGACCGCGAACACTGCTGCAGCCGGGTCCAGCGACCCGAAGTCGACCGCAGCCAACAAGCAAAAGCTCGCCGAAGCCCGCCACAAATTCAATGCTGGCAAGATCGCCGAAGCCGAAAAACTCGCCAACGAATGCAAACGGCCCGGCGCCAGGAATCGCATGTTCGGCGACAGCGCCGAGAAGCTGCTCGAAGACATCAAGATCTGCAAGGACCAGGACGCCGCCTGGAAAAAAGACAGCTCGTCGCCCGCGGCCAAAATCAGCCGCTCGAATTATCTCGTCGCGCGGGCGCGAACGGTGCTGGACGATGGTGACGCCGCCAACGCCGACCGGCTGTTGTCCGCCGCCGAAAAGATCCAGGTCCTGCGCGGTCCCAACGATTTGAAGCCCGAAGAACTGCGGCAGCAACTGGCCGGCATCGGCAATGGCAGTCAGAAAGCGGCCGGTCAGAATGCATCGGGCAAGTCCGCAGCCGGGCAGGAAGTCAAGTCGGCCCGGTCCGACGGCAGACGCTCTTTGCTCGAAGACGAAAATTCGCTGGAATTGCCGTCTGAGGGAGTCATCACAGCCGACGCCAGTGATCGTGAACTGAGAAGCACAAAGGTCGAGACCGCGAGCTTCGAACTGCCCGCCGACAATGCGTCTGCCGACGATAAGCCTGCGAACGGGGCCGCCGCCGCGAAAGAATCGAAATCGCCGAAAAAATTTGTCCGGCAGAACCCCTCCAAATCGGCTGCCGATCGCGCCAGGGCCGACGAGCTCTTGAAAGAGGCCCAGGCCCTGTTGCAGGAAGGCCGCCCGGACGAGGCCCGCATTAAAGTTCAACAGGCCGAGAAGCTCGACGTGGCCTATGACGTCCTGGGAGATACGCCGGAATACGTCCTCACTCTGATCGAGCGCGCCGAACGCGACACAATGCTGGCCCAGAAGGCGACTGCCGGCGAAGAGTCGCCAGAACCGGCGGCCAGGCCGGCACAGGTCGCCGCCAGGCAGCGGGATTTGCGCCAAACCGACGACGTCGATGAAAACGCGTCCAGGCCGGACGAGGCCCAGGTTCAGCGAGCGGCGAAACAACAGGAAACAGCCAGGGCCCAGGCCCAGTCGCTCATGAAAGAGGCCCAGGCCGATTTCGAGGCCGGTCGTCTGGTTCAGGCCAAAGCCAAGGCGAATCGCGCCAGCGAACTGGACGTGACGTGGGACCTGCTCGAGATGACGCCCGACAATCTGCTCGACGAAGTGGCCCGTATCGAGAAAGAAAACCGTTCGGCTGAAAAGACCCGGCAACTGACCGCGCAGTCGTCGACCACCGACGATATGCCGTCGCTGGATGACGAGCCACGTTCCCCGCGGGCGGAACAGGTTGCCCAGGCCGCCGACGAAGTCGATGCTCCCGCGGCCGTCAACCCGACCCGCATTTCGGCGCTCGAGCTCTATCAGCGCGGCAAGCTGGCAATTCGTGGCGGCGACACGGTACTGGCCGTTCAATGTTTTCGGCAGGCTTACGAATCGGGCGAGCGGCTCGACGTCCGCAAAGACCAGGAAATCCGCGAATACCTGGCCCAGCACCGCATGAAAGCCAGGAAGATCCAGTTGCTGGCCGCGCGGCAAGTGCCAGACAGCGAACTCGGCCAGGCGGCGAATGACGAGCTTCCCAAGCGGGCGATCGACAAATTCGCAGACCAGCGGCAAATAGCCGTCGACAAGCTGCGCACCGAAATCCGCAATGCGACGTTCCGTGCGGAAGGGTTGTCGGCCACCGAGCCGCAGCAGGCGCTGGAGATCATCGACAAGGCACAGGCCAGCGTCGAGAATTCGGGCCTCGACGAACGGGTCACGGGGCAACTGCTCAAGCAGCTCGGCAAATCGCGAGAGACCGTCGAATACAATCGCAAGATCAACGCCCCGCGGGTTGAAATGGCCAAGCGTAAGGCCGAGGTCGAATCGGCGATCAAGCGCGAAGAAGGGACGAAAGTTCGCATCGAACAGGAATACGCCGAGCTGGTCGAGAAATACAATCAGTTCTTCAAGGAGAAACGCTTCGAAGAGGCGATTCTGCTGGGCAAGAAAGCCCAGTTGATGCTGCCCGAGAACCCGATGTCCGAATTGATGGTGCTCAAGGCCCGCTACGCCAAGCAGGACGACTTCAACAAGAACCTGCGCGAAAAGAAGGCCGACATGTTCACTAAGCAGCTCAACGACGTGGAGCTGGCCGCCACGGGGTATGTCGAATTCATCGATTATGGCGATCCGCAAAAGTGGCTGACCATGTCCACCAGGCGAAAAGAGAAATACGGGCGGGCCGATAACCACATTCCCAGCCCCGAAGAGCGGAAAATTGAACGCAGTCTGTCGCGCGACGTGTTCCTGCACTTCGACAACGCGCCGTTGACGCAGGTCATCAACCGGTTGAAAAGCCTGGCCGAGGTCAACATCGTGCTCGACCCGGCCGGTCTGGAAGAAGAAGGCGTGACGTCCAACACCAATGTCTCGATCAATGTCGACGGCATTCAGTTGAAGAGCGCGCTGAACCTGATTCTGCGACCGCTGCATCTGGGGTACACGATCACGAACGACGTGCTCAAAATCACCAGCCGCATGAAGCAGCAGGGCGAGCTCGTGACCTTGACTTACTCGGTGGCCGATCTGGTCGTCCCGATTCGCGATTTCGCGCCCGTGATGGGAAGCGGAGGCATGATCAGCACGGGCTTCAATACGGGTGTCTCAGGCCGGGGCGGTCCCTCGAACATGGGCCAGATGAATGTGACCTCGACCGGCGGGTTCCGCCAGGCAGGGTTCGCGCAGGTCGAGGAGCGCGAAACGTCGCGCCGCGGCGATTTCTTGCGCGGGACGGGCGACCAGATCGAAAACAACAACCTGGCCGGCGGTGTGCAGGCCGACTTCACTTCGCTGATGAACCTGATCTCCACCACCGTGCAGCCCGATTCGTGGGAAGACTTGAGCGGACCGGGATCGATGATGCCCTACCGCACCACGCTCAGCCTGGTCATTCGCCAGACGCAAGCCGTCCATGAAGAGATTGCCGATCTCCTGGGACAGTTGCGCCGCCTGCAGGATTTGCAGGTGACGATCGAATGCCGGTTCATCACCGTGGAAGACAACTTCTTCGAACGCATCGGCATCGATTTCAACTTCAACCTTGCCAGCAACGTGAATAACCATTTGCCCAACACGTTCGGTCAGCCCGTGCCTCCGTTCGGAACCGGCATCGACTTCACGGCCGGCGGGAACACGGGGACATCGGGCACGTCGGGAAGCTCCGGCACGTCGGGAACCTCGGGCACGTCGGGATCATCGGGCACGCAAGGAACCTCGGGGACGAACACGGGAACAACGGGAACGGGGGGGGGTGCCGCTCCGTTCACGCCGGGCCCGACGATCGACACGCATGATCAGAATAACTGGCCCCGCTACGGAGATATTGTCGGCCTGCTGCCGACCAACAGCTTCGCCAACAATCTGAACATTCCTTTCAACCAAGGCTCGTTCGGAATCGGCGTTCCGACATTCGGAAACTTCAATCCGGCTGCCGGGTTGCAGGTCGGCTTTGCGATCCTGAGCGACATCGAGACGTTTTTCATCATCAATGCCGCCCAGGGCGACACGCGAAACAACCTGTTGTTCGCCCCCAAGGTGACACTGTTCAATGGACAAACCGCCACGGTCACCGATACGGTTCAGCGTCCGTTCGTCACCAGCCTGACGCCGACGGTCGGGTTCGGCTCGGTGGGATTCACGCCGCAGATTACCGTGCTCCCGGAAGGCGTGAGCATGACCGTCCAGGCCGTCATTTCGGCTGATCGCCGCTACGTGCGTCTGACCGTCATTCCCTCGTTCACCGCGATCACCGACGTGCAGACGTTCTCGTTCGCCAGCGGCATCGGCGTCGGCGGGCAGTCCGGCTTCGGCGGCGGTACGGTGGGCGGCCAGGGCGGCACCGGCGGCGGCGTCGTCGGCGTCGGCGGCATTGGCGGCTCGGGTGGCACGTCGGGACAATCGGGTCAATCGGGTCAACAGGGACAGCAGGGACAGGCACAGCAGGGGCAGGCCGGCAGTGCCGCCACACAGGTGACGATCCAGCGGCCGATCTTCGAAATCGTCAGCGTGGCGACGACCGTCAGCGTACCGGACGGTGGCACGGTGCTCCTGGGCGGCATCAAGCGGCTCCGCGAAGGCCGAAATATGGCCGGCGTCCCGATTCTGAACAAGATTCCTTACGTCAGCCGCCTCTTCAAGAACACCGGTGTCGGCCGCGAAACCCAAAGCCTGATGCTGATGGTGACTCCTCGGATCATCATCCAGGAAGAGGAAGAAGAGCTGCTGGGTGTCGACTTGCCCAAGCGTTAAGAGCAGCGTCCATTGAAACTTCCAGTTGAAACTCGGATTTCCCTGCCGCCGGTAACTTGCTAGGTTACCGGCGGTTTTTTCATGGGAGCAAAACAATTCATGCCCGAATCGCCCACGCCCATATCGCCGGTGTCTCGTCCACGCATCAGCCTGTGCATTCCTCATTGGCAGGTGCGCGACATGATGTCGATTTGCCTCCGCTCGATCCGTAAGCATTCGCGGAAATATAATTTGGAAGTGATCGTCATCGACAACGGGTCCGGCGACGACAGCCTCGATTATCTTCGCAGTCTCTCCTGGATCCGGTTGATCGAGCGGCCTGAAGAGACAGTCTCGAATTGGCCTGCCAACGTGTTTACCGCCTGGGACAGGGGCGCCCGAGAAGCCCAGGGCGAGTTTTTCGTCACCATGCACTCGGATGTTTTTGTCAAACATGATGACTGGCTGGACCCCTTTCTGCGCGAGCTCACGGTTTCTCGCGAGGTCGCCGCTTCCGGCGCCTGGAAGCTGTCTCTCGAGGGCCCTGTCTATGCCTTTCAAAAGCGGGTGATCGGCTCGTTGCTGGCGGGCATGAAACGCCTGGTCGGACGGCAGG
>Ga0207639_10002919_pt1 | contig 11491 bp, 7 predicted proteins | sample KBSCornC32_FD_184299 | JGI IMG/M metagenome (GOLD analysis project Ga0207639, IMG submission 184299) | Corn rhizosphere microbial communities from Kellogg Biological Station, Michigan, USA - KBS Corn C3-2 (SPAdes) (version 2) | ecosystem: Host-associated > Plants > Roots > Rhizosphere > Soil ...
GATGCTGCTGGAGATGGTTCCTCTGCTTGTTTTGTTCGAGTTGAGTATCTTGATCGCTCGTGCCTTCGGCAGGCCGGGGGAGGCGGGAGGAATGGCAAGACCCTCAACCCAGGAGCGGTGATTCGAGTTGGCGGAAAGCGGCGAGCGGCGGATGCTGTTCGATATCCGGGGACGACGCAAGCACGTCGTCCGCGTTGTCTACGCGATCCTCGCGCTGCTGATGGGTGCCAGCCTCTTCCTCGTCGTCGGGCCATTCAATATCGGCAACCTGATCGGCAACGGCAGCACCACCAGCGCCGCCAAGGTGCTGCAGGAACAGGCCGAACGGACCGAAGCCAAGCTGCGTCGGGAACCGGAAAGCGAAACCCTGCTGCTGGCCTTGACCAGGGAGAGGGTTTCGGCCGCAAACAGCCTTACCGAAGTCAACTCCGAAACCGGCGCGACCGTCCTCACCCCGGAAGGGCGGCAGGAACTCGAACGCGGCGTCGAAGCATGGGGCAGCTACCTGAAGCAGGCCAACGAACCAAAGGCCAACACGGCCCTGCTCGTCTCGCAGGGCTACTTCAGCCTGGCTGAATCGTCGACTGGCCTCGAAGAAGCGGTCGAAAACGTGGAAGGCGCGGCCAAGACTCAGCGGATCGCCGCGGAAGCGCAGCCGACGATCAACTCCCTGACGACACTGGCGATCTACGAGTACTACGCGGGCAACTTTGCCGCCGGCGACAAGGCGGTCAAGGAAGCAGAAGCGAAGGCGCCCAGCAAGGCCGAAGCCAAGGAAGTCGGCAAACAGATGGCGGAATACCGCAAGCGCGGCAAGGCCTTCGAAGAACAGAAGAAGAAAGCCGAAAAGGAAGAAGCCAAATTCGGCAAAGAACGCCTGCAGAACCCCCTCGGCGGTCTCTCCGGCAGCACCGGCTCGCTCGGCGAATAGCCCCGCGGCGACGGATTCGGAAAGTGGGCCGTGCTGGGCTCGAACCAGCGACCTTGAGATTAAGAGTCTCCTGCTCTACCAACTGAGCTAACGGCCCGCGGTCGGCAAGTATAGGAAGGCAGCGAACTCAGCGGACGGTGCAGGCCTTTTCGACGCTGCCGTCGATGACCGTGCCGTCGGCGAAGGTGAAGCGGCCGTGGGTGCTGAAGATGCCGTCGCCGCAGCGGGCCGAGACGTAGCTGCGTTCCTTGCCGCCGGAGCGATAGCGCTTGCCGATCGAGGCATCGAGGTGGGTCAGCGAGCCGCGACCGCCCGCGATCGGCGGCAGGTCCACCGTCGCCCGATAGCGGTAGGGACCGGGACGCTTTTCGATCGGGACGATGATTACGAAGTTCTGCACCGCCGGCGCGGTGATGCGCGCGTGCATGATCACGGTTGGCTTGCCGGCGAGGCGAGGACCGTTGAAGAAGGTCAGGGGGGAGCCGACGACGAAAGGCTGCTGGCCGTCCCCGCCGATCGCCAGGCGCACGTGCCCGGTGCCGACGATCGCGCCTGGGCAGCGACTGCGCGCTTCCTGAGTCGTCGCTTCTTCCAGCGAGCCCGGTTCGCAGACGGGCAGCCCGGCGGTGGTCAGCCGCCCGTCACGGTCGAAATCGAGCACCAGCTGCTGCAGCGGCGTGGGGATGCCGCCGTCCACCGCTCGCAGGTTTGCTTCGCCGTCGAAGCTGATCGGGGCGAAGGCTCTGCGCGGCAGCGATGACGGCTTGAAGCCGCCGTCAGCCGTCAAGACCAGGTTGCCCACCCTGACCAGGGCGGCGTTGGCCGCGCCTGCGAAGAGCACGCAGCAGATCAAAGCGCAAGCTGCCAAAAGCCGCTTCAAGATTCTCCTCAGGACCAGGCTAGCGCTCCATTCAAGCCTCGTTCGAAATCGAGCCTTAACAGAGTCTTCTGCAACCGAGCCCCCCCTCTGGCGCTCAGACCGCCAAACTACGCGGCGTGCCTGTCAGGAGGAGGAGCAGGGGGCCGAGGGATGATGCGCGCGCTGAGCGCGATGGCGAGCCGCGAGCCCCGCTGATGTTGCGCCACCCGCGCCGAACGCTGATCGTCGGCGCGCTCGTGGTCGCGGTTCTCTCGATCTTCGGCTTCAGCCTCGAGGGCAGGCTCAATCCGAGCACGATCGAAATCAAGGGCACGGATACCAGCCGCGCCACCGGCATGCTGAACGAATACTTTGGCGACTCCGCGCCCTTCGTCGTCTACCTCCAAGGCCCCGCGCACGCCATCGACCGCCAGGGGCCGGAGCTGATCCGCGAGCTTCGCCAGGACCCCAAGGTGACCACGCTCTCGCCCTGGGACCGGGGGGCGACCGGCCGCCTCCGCCCCTCGCCCCGGCGCGCCTTCATCCTGCTCGACTTCCACGTCAACAACAACGAAGCGGTCGACGACAAGGTCCCGCTGCTCGACGACGCCCTCGAGAAAACCATCCACGCTCCGGTTCGCGCCCATCAGACCGGCGTCGCCACCCTCTCGCGTGCGATCGAGGACAAGTCGATCTCCAGCACCGAGCATTCCGAGCTGATCGCTTTGCCGGTCCTGCTGATCGTGCTGCTGCTGGTCTTTCGCTCGCCGGTGGCGGCGGCGATTCCACTTGGCTTCGGCGCCCTGTCGGTGCTTTCCTCGCGCGGTCTGCTGGCGATCCTTACCAGCTTCTTCGACGTCAGCGCGATCGCGCTCGTCGTTTGCTCGATGCTGGGCTTGGCCTTGGGAGTCGACTACGCGCTCTTGATGGTCTCGCGCTTCCGCGAGGAGCTTGCTGCCGGAGAGGACCCGGTCACCGCCGCCTGGACGACCCGTCGCACCGCTGCGCGGACGGTCGTCTTCGCCGGCAGCACGCTGGTCCTCTCGATGGTAGTCGCCCTGCTCGTCGTGCCCGGCGCCTTGCTCGCGTCGCTCGCCGGCACACTGGCGCTCGTCGTCGTCCTCACGGTCCTGATCGCGACCCTGCTCGGTCCGTCGGTGCTGGTCCTCGTCGGTACCAACATCGATCGCTGGCGGATCGGCGCCGCCCCCAACGGCGAGCGCTCCCGCCTGATGGCCCTGGTCTCCGCCGCTCTGCGCCGGCCGGCGCCGGTCGCGGCCGTGATCGGGGCGGTCGTGCTGCTGCTCGCCGCGCCCGCGCTCGCGCTCAAAACCGGACCGTTCAGCATCGGCCAGCTGCCCAAGGACGATCCGGCGCGCCACAGCGCCGAACTGATCGAAGAATCGGCCGGAGGAGGGCTGGAAGCGCCCTTCGTCCTCGTTGCTGCCTCGCCGAGCAGGCCGATCACCGAAGAAGACACGCTGGAAGCGCTGCGTCGCTGGCAAAAACGCATATCCCACACGCCGGGGGTGCAGAGCGTGATCGGTCCGAGCCAGCTCTCGAGCTCCGTAAAGCCCCTGCAGAAAGGCCTCTCCGGGATCCTCGCCTCGAACGAAAACGTCGGGCCGCTTGCGGGCCTCAACCGGTTGGGCAAAAACCTCAACCGGCTGGCCGGGGGAGTGAGCGCGATCCGCGGAGGTATCTCGCGCGCCACGTCCGGCGCTGCGCTGCTGGCCGAGGGGTCGGGTCGGGCAGAAGAAGGCGCCATACAGATCGCTTCCGGCTTGGGCCAGGCTGCCTCCGGCGGTGAAAAGGCGATCGACGCGATCGACAAGGTGGCGAAAGGCAACAAGGAACTCGCCAAGGCCAACCAACGAGCAGCGGTGGGTGCCCTGCAGATCAAGTTCGGCAGTCACGACCTCATTCCCATCCTCAACGCCAACGGCCTGCCACGGGCGAGGAGGCTGCAACGCTCGCTGAACCGGGACTCGACCGTCACCACCCCACAGGCGCAGGCCACGGGGCAGTCGTCGAGCGAACTGCTCAACGAGGCCCTGAAGCAGCTCGAAGGGATGACCGTGGGCAAGACGGATCCCAACTACGCGGCCACCCTTGGGGCGCTGCGCGAAGCCGCGAGCAGTGCCGCGACCCTCAACGGGGAACTGGCGGTTCTGCAAGAACGCCTTGCCTCGGATACGCATGAAGCGCGTGAAGTAAGGCTCTACATCCAGAGCACGCTGCACGAAATGCGGAAACTGGCTGCTGTCTCCAAACAGCTCTCCGACGGACTGAAGAAAATCGAAACCGGCAGCAAGAAGCTCGCGGCTGGCACGGCCAAGCTCGACCGCGAAGCTTCGAAGGAACTGAGCCAGCTCGGCCCCTTCCAGGCCGGCGCGGAACAACTCGTCGCCGGCCTCTCCAGGCTGACCGGCGGAACCACCGAATTGGAACACCGCCTCGGCGAATTCTATTCTCGCTCCTATCCGGTCGAAAGCGGCGCGCGCCGGGTCGCCGTGCGGGTCGAAGCACAGAACGAATCGATTCAAAATCGGGTCAAGCGGCTCAAACGGACCTCTCCGGGCATCTTCGACTCGGGATATTTCGTGCTCTCGGCGCTCGACGGGACCCGGGGCGAGCTGCATGAACGGGCGGCTGAAGCGGTCGATCTGGAACACGGCGGTCAGGCGGCCACCCTGCTGGTGATCCCCAAGGACCCGCTCAACTCCCCCGGGTCGATCGCGCTCAACAAGAAGTTGGATGACGACGCAAATGCACTCGGAGGGGAATCCGGCCTCAAGACGGGGATCACCGGTGGCCCGGCGACGCTGAACACCTTCAGCAAGGTCACCAGGGACAGCCTGCCCGTCGAGATCGCCGCGATCGTCCTCGCCACCTTTCTCGTCCTCGTCCTCGTCCTTCGCTCGCTGCCGCTGGCCGCGATTGCGATCGCGCTCAACATGGCCTCCGTGGGGGTCGCCTTCGGTGTCTTGATGCTGCTCACCAACGTGCCCGAAGGCTGGCCGTTGGGTGGGCACACCTACGTCGACGCGGTGAGCACGGTGATGATCTTCGGCGTCGTCTTCGGACTCTCGATCGACTACGCGGTTTTCCTGCTCGTGCGCATGCGCGAGCACTACGACGAGTTCGGCGACAACGCGAGGGCGATCGAATTCGGCCTGGAGAAGACGGCGCGGGTGATCACCGGCGCCGCCGTGATCATGATGGCGGTCTTCATCGCCTTCGCCAGCGCACCAATCGCCACCGTGAGCCAGATCGGCATCGGGCTCACCGTGGCGGTGATCCTCGACGCGACCGTGGTCCGCGTCGTCCTCCTGCCCGCCCTGATGCTGCTGGTTGGGGACAGGGTCTGGTGGCTTCCCCGGCCGCTCGAGCGAGTGCTGCCCCGGCTCAACGTCTGAGCGGCCTTTGCATCCATTATCCGCTGCAAAAGAACGCGTTGAATTCCAGTTAAGTCCCCGCCTGGCGCGCCCGTGGCGGCGGGTCGCTCGGATACGATTCTGCGGCCGTTCCCCCGGGTCGGAGGCCGGGGAACCACAAGCGACGATCCGTGGCTGCTAATCCCTCAGGCGAGGACGTTAGCTCGGCGCAAGGCCGGGGGATCACCCCTGCGCGCGCGGCGGTGATCGCGGTCCTGGCAATCGCGGTGATCGTGCTCGGCTATGTGATCTTCAACGGCGGCGGCGAACACAAGTACAACCTGCTCTTCCAGAACGCCAGCCAGCTGGTTCCCGACAACCAGGTCCTGATCGGCGGCCAGCCGGTCGGCTCGGTGGAAAGCATCGAGCTGACCGACGACAACCTGGCCAAGGTGGTCGTCAGCGTCGAACAGGAACTGCACGAGGGCACCACCGCGACGATCCGCGCCACCTCGCTCTCCGGCGTCGCCAACCATTACGTCTCGATCAGTCCCGGGCCGAACAGCAACCCGCCGCTGGAAAACGACGCGACGCTGGGGCTCGCCTCGACCACGACCCCGATCGACATCGACCAGCTCTTCAACACCTTCCCGGCTCCGGTTCGCCGCGGCCTCGCCCAGTTCATCCAGGGCAACGCCGAAACCTACGCCGGTGCAGGCAAGCCGGCCAACAAGACCTTCAAATACATCGGCGTCGGCTTCAACCGCGCCGGCGCCTTCGCCCATGAGATCAACGCCGACGAAAAGCTCTTCGCCCGCTTCCTGGTCAGCTCGAGCCGGCTCGGCACCACGGTCTCCGAACGTGGTGCCGAGCTCTCCAGCGCGATCTCCAACGCCAACGCCGCCTTCGGCGCGATCGCCAAGCAGAACGCCGCCCTCGGCACCAGCCTGCAGCTGCTGCCGCCGACCCTGCGCCAGGCCAACACGACCTTCGTGAACCTGCGCGCCGCCCTCGCCGACGTCGAACCGCTGATCGACACCTCGCGCACGGCGACCAAGAACCTGGCGCCGTTCCTCGGCGAACTGCGGCCCGTCCTCTCCAAGGCGGTGCCGGTCTTCAAGAACCTGCGGCTGACCGTGCGGCGCAAGGGCTTCGCCAACGACTCGGCCGAACTGCTGGGCTTCCTGCCCGCCGTGCAACAGCGGGCATCGCGCGCCTTCCCGCACTCCGAAAGCGCGATCACGGCCTTCCAGCCCAACCTCAACTTCATCCGCGCCTACACGCCCGACCTCTTCAACGGCTTCGCCCGCCTCGGCCAGGTCAGCGCTCCCTACGACGGCAATGGCCACTACATCCGCAGCAGCTTCAGCGACCTCAACCTCTTCAACTACAACAGCGGCAACCGTGCCCTGGAACCGATCGCGCCGTCCGAACAGTACGACGCCTTCGGCTCCTCGGCCGCCGTCAAGAAGCGCTGCCCCGGCGGCGCCAGCCAACCGGCCGCCGACGGCTCCAGCCCCTTCGTCGAACCGCCGCACAGCGGCTCCGGCGTGACCACCTCCGACTGCAACCCGGCCGACGCGCCCCCCGGCCCATGAGGAGGGCGATCGTCATTGGCGGGCTGGTCGCGGCGGTGATCGTCGCGATCGTCCTGATCTCCTCGGGCGGCGGCGAAAGCAGCGGCTACGTCGTGCGGGCGATCTTCGACAACGGCGGCTTCATGGTCAAAGGCGAGCAGGTGCGCGTCGCCGGGGCCAACGTCGGCAAGATCGAATCGGTCGGCGTCACCCTGCCGGGCGAGATCGACAGCTACGAAGGCGGCAAGCCACGGGCGATCAGCGGCAAGGCGGTGATCGCGATGCAGATCACCGACCCCGGCTTCCAGGACTTCCGCAGCGACGCCACCTGCCTGATCCGGCCCCAGTCGCTGATCGGCGAGAAGTTCGTCGATTGCCGCCCGACCCTGCCGCGGGCGCCGGGCGCCAAGCCGGCGCCGCCATTGAAAAAGATTCCGTCAGGCGAACCGGGCGCAGGCGAGTACCTGCTGCCGCTGGAGAACAACAGCACCAGCGTCGACCCCGACCTGATCAACGACATCAACAAACTGCCCTACGCGCAGCGCTTCCGCCTGATCTTCAACGAACTCGGCGCCGGCCTCGCCGGCCGCGGCGCCGACATCGAGGCCGCCGTGAAGCGCGCCAACCCCGCCCTGCGCGACGTCGACCGCCTGCTCGGCATCCTCAACGACCAGCGCGACCAGCTGACCCAGCTTTCCGCCGACTCGGAGCAGATCCTCGGGCCGCTCTCCCGCGAACGGGCCCAGGTCGCCGGTTTCTTCACCAACTCCGGCGCCGCCGCCCAGGCCACGACCGAACGCGGCAAGGCGCTGGAAGAATCGCTGCAGAAGTTCCCCGCCTTCCTGCGCCAATTCCGCACCACGATGCGCAGCCTGCAGGGCTTCTCCGAGGCTGCGACGCCGACCTTCGCGGCGCTCGGCAAAGCCGCACCCTCGTTCACCGAAGCCACCCGTTTGCTGAGCCCCTTCTCCGCCGCCTCCACCGTGGCCCTCAAGTCGCTCGGCGCCACCGGCGAAGAAGCGGGCCCGACGCTGCGCGCCGCCGACCCGATCGTGCGCAAGACGAGCCAGCTAGCCCTCACCGGGGTCAGCCCCACCAACACCCTGGCCAAGTTCTTCGCCAGCACCAAGGAAACCAAAGGCTTCGACGCTCTCACCGAACTGATCTACAACTTCACCGCCGCGTCGAACGGCTTCGACAAATACGGTCACTTCTCGCGGCTGCTCGTCACCTTGACGAACTGCCTCGAATACGAAACCGAAGCCTCCAGTTGCTCAGCGAAGTTCACCGGTCCGAACCATGCTGAAGCAGGGGCGTCCGAGGCCGAACTGAACTCTCTGCTGCAGCGCCTCGAAGAACAGGAAGCGGGAGAAGTCGGCAGCACACTGGCGCGTCCGGGAGCCCCGGCGACCACTCTTGCCCCTGCGAAGCCCACCACTCCCGAAGGTCCCGAAATTGCCCAGGGAAGACGGCTCGGCGCTAAGACCGCCTTGCCGGCGCCCCGCCAGCGCGCCCTCCTCGACTACCTCCTCGGCCCATGAGAAACCGCAGCGGCATACAGGGGGTGGCAAGCAGCCCGGTGATCGTCGGGGCGGTGACAGTGCTGGTCGTGATCGTCGCCGTCTTCCTCGCCTACAACGCCAACAACGGCCTTCCCTTCGTCTCGACCTACAACCTGCACGCCCGCGTGCCCAACGCCAACGCTCTGGTCAAGGGCAACGAGGTGCGGATCGGCGGCGCCCGCGTCGGCGTGGTCAAGTCGGTTGTGCCGGTGCAGACCGGCAACGGCCAGGTCGCCGCCGAACTCGACCTCAGCCTCGACAAGAACGTCGAACCGCTGCCGAAGAACTCGACGATGATCATCCGGCCGAAATCGCCGCTCGGCCTCAAGTACCTGCAGATCGTCCCCGGCGACTCGAAGGAAGGCTTCGCCGCCGGGGAAACGATCCCGGTCAAGGCGGCCCGTCCCGAACCGGTCGACATCGACCAGTTCTTCGACATGTTCGACGAAAAGACGCGCAAGGCGATCCAGCGCAACCTGGCCGGCTTCGGCAACGGGCTCGCCGGCCGCGGTCCGCAGCTCAACAACGCCTTCGTTGCCCTGCGCATGCTGGCCGAAAGCAGCGAGCCAGCCCTCTCCGACCTGGTTGCGCCGAGTACCGGCTTCGGCGAATTCTTCAAAGCCCTGGAGGCGCTCTCGGCGACCGTCGCGCCAGTGGCCGAGCAGCAGGCGAGCATGTTCGCCGCCCTCGACCGCACCTTCGCCGCCTTCGCCCGCGTATCCCGCCCCTACATCCAGGAAACGATTTCCAAGGGGCCGGAAACCCTCGAAACGGCAACCGAAGACCTGCCGGCGCTCAACCCCTTCTTCCACGACTCCGAACGCTTCTTCGCCGCCCTCGAACCCGGCGCGAAGGTCCTGGGCGAAACCTCCCCGACGATCGCCGCCGCCCTGCGCGCGGGCATCCCGGCGCTGAACCGCTCGCCCGTCCTCAACGCGCAGCTACCTCCGACCGCCGACGCACTGCTTGCCTTCCAGCAATCGACCGGCGTCTTCAACGGCCTTGACCTGCTGATCGACACCAACGAACTGCTCGGCCCGGCGATCCGGTTCATCGCGCCGGCGCAGACCACGTGCAACTACCTAAGCATCACTTTCCGCAATCTCGCCAACGCCTCCAGTGAAGACAATGGATTGGGTGGCTGGATCAACGCAATCTCCTTCCAGCCTCCGGAAGGACCGAACAACGAGGGCGGCCAAGCCTCGGCACCGGCAAACGGCGGCGAACCCCCCGGTGCCAACAAGGGCGTGCCACTAAATCATCTGCACTCGAACCCTTACCCGAACACGGCCTCGCCCGGACAGCCGAAAGAGTGCGAGGCGGGTAACGAGCGCTATGAAAGCACTCTCGGCAAGACCACAATCGGTAATACCGCGCGCAACGACGGCATCAAAACGGCCGACCAGACCAAGAAGCAGCTCGGGGAAACGGGCGAATAATGGGCCGCCTGCCAGAGAGAGACACCAGGGCGGGAGCGACCAACAGTCGCTTCAAATGGCGTCCGAGCAACGCGATGATCGCGGTGATCTTCATCCTCATCTTCACCGTCGGTCCCTACCTGGCCTTCACCGGCCACGTACCCTTCACCAGCTACGGCTACCAGCTCAAGGCGACCTTCAGCAACGGGGTCAACATCGCCACCAACTCGCCGGTGCGGATCGCCGGCGTCGACGTCGGCCGCGTGATCTCGACCGAACGCGACGGCGATGCCACCACCGTCACCTTCACGGTCGAAGGCAAAGGCCGGCCGATCCACGACGACGCCTTTGCCGCGATCCGTCCGCGGATCTTCCTCGAGGGCAACTTCTTCATCGACCTCTCGCCGGGCAGCCCGAGCGCGCCGGAACTGCACAGCGACGACACGATCCCGGTTAGCCGCACCTCGACCTGGGTTCAGATCGACGAAGTCCTCACTGCCCTGCAGGCGCCGGTGCGCGCCGATCTTGGTCACCTGCTCGAGAGCTACGGCACGGCCCTGACCAGCAAGCCGACGGCGGCCGAAGACGCGACGCAGGAACCCGAGGTGCGGGGCAAGAGCGCCGGCGAAGCGCTCAACGGCGCCTTCCAATACGGCGGCAATGCCGGCCGCTACAGCGCCCAGGTCACCAACGCCCTGCTCGGCACGCAGCCGCACGACCTCTCCCGCCTCGTTGCCGGCGCCGGCCGTGCCTTCGGCGCCCTGGCCAAGAACGAGGAGGACCTCAAGGGCCTGATCGTCAACTTCGACGTCTTCACCGGCGCCCTGGCAGCCCAGTCGGCCAACCTCTCGACCACGGTCAATCGCCTGGCACCGACCCTGAAGAATTTCCATGGCTCGCTGGTCAGCCTCAACAAGGCACTGCCGCCGCTGCGCGCCTGGGCGATCGAGATGACCCCTGCCGTGGCCGAGCTCCCGGCCGTGATCAAGGCCGGCAAACCGTGGTTGGCTCAGGCCCGGCCACTGCTCTCCGGCAAGGAGGCGGGCGGCATCGCGAAGCTGCTGCGCGAAGCCACTCCCGGGCTTACCGGCGCTGCCCAGGCCGGCAAAGCCGTGGCCCTGCCCCAGCTCAACCGGATCAGCCTCTGCACGACCAAGGTTTTCGTTCCGACCGGCAACCAGGTGATCAACGATCAGTTCAGCACCGGGCAGCCCAACTACCGCGAGTTCCTCTACTCGCTCACCGACTTCGCGGGATGGGGTCAGAACTTCGACGGCAACGGGCCCTTCCTGCGAGTGCAGCCGGGCGGCGGCAATCTGCTGGTCGAACAGAAGAACCCGAAGGGGAACCTGAGTACCGACAAGCAGGACTTCGCACATACGGTCGCGCCCCCGCTCGGTACCCAGCCTCAACTCGGCGGCCGGCCGCCGCTGAAGCCAGAAGTTCGTTGTGACAGCAACCCTGTCCCAGATCTCAATGCGGGCCTCGGCGGGGTCGGCGCCCCCAGCCCAACGGTGGTGAGCCCATGAGCCGTTGGACGACATTCCGTGCCTCGCTCTCCCGCCAGTCGCGTGGACGCAGCAAGGACACGATCGCGATCATTGTCCTCGCGGCTGTGGGGGTCGTGATGACGCTGTGGATCTTCACCCAGCAGAAAGCCTCGCTGCCCAACTGGGTGCCGATCGTCGGCGAAGAATTCGACCACATAACGGGCGAGTTCACGACCGCTCAGGCGGTCACGCCTGGTCAGGGCCAGGCCGTCGACGT
>Ga0207639_10002926_pt1 | contig 11480 bp, 10 predicted proteins | sample KBSCornC32_FD_184299 | JGI IMG/M metagenome (GOLD analysis project Ga0207639, IMG submission 184299) | Corn rhizosphere microbial communities from Kellogg Biological Station, Michigan, USA - KBS Corn C3-2 (SPAdes) (version 2) | ecosystem: Host-associated > Plants > Roots > Rhizosphere > Soil ...
GTCGACCGCGGGCACCTGGCGCGACCCGAACAACTTCAACAAGCAATGGCGTCAGGTGCGGGACGGGGTCGGGGGCGCCGGCGTGACCACGCACAGCTTCCGCAAGACGGTCGCCACCCTCATCGACGGCGGCGGCCTCTCCGCCAGGATCGGCGCCGACCATCTCGGGCACACGAACGTGTCCATGACACAGGACAGGTACATGGCCCGAGGTCGGAGCCATATCGAGGTCGCCGACCTGCTCGACCGGGCCATAAACGACGAATAAACGTCGACTCGAGATTTTCGATCTTGAAAAACAGCCTCTGACGTAGGGCGACTGGGACTTGAACCCAGGACCAACGGATTATGAGTCCGCGGCTCTAACCAACTGAGCTATCGCCCCATCGCGCGCGTGCGCGGCCACCATGGTCGCACAGGCCCACCGGACGGCTTAACGCCGATGTCCGAATACCGACCATGACCAGCCTCGACGGTTTAAGCTCCGGCCGTGATTCGCTTCCTGCTGCGCCTGGTCGTCTTCCTCGGGTCCTCGGCGATCGGGCTGCTGGTGGCGTGGTGGCTGATACCCGGGGTCACCGTGCGGCCGCTCGGCTTCGTCACCGCCGTCGTCATCTTCACGATCGCGCAGGGAATCCTGTCCCCGTTCTTCCTGAAGATGGCGAGCCGCTACGCGTCGGCGTTCCTCGGTGGCATCGGTCTGGTGTCCACGCTGGCGGCGTTGATCCTGGCCACGCTGCTCACCAACGGGCTGAGCATTCGTGGCATCGGCTCCTGGGTCGCCGCCACGGTCGTGGTGTGGCTGGTCACCGCGGTGGCCACCCTGCTGCTGCCCATGCTCATCCTGAAGAAGAAGGTCAGCTAGCCGTACACCGGCTGGCCGTCCAGCCCGAGGAAGTACCGCTCGATGCCCTCCTCGACGCGCGGCGCGTCCCCGCCGAGCGCGACCGCGATCTTGTTGGCAGCGTTGCGCATCACGTCCAGGGTGATCTCGAGGGCCTCGGCGTCGGAGAAGTGTGACCGCACGCCGGTGGCCACCTCGGCGTCGATCTTCGACGGCGTCCAAATCAATGCGTCGACGTAGCGCAACGCGGCCTTCTGACGTTCATCGAGCAGGTTGGACGACTCGTAGTGCTCGATGTCGGCGTAGAGCGGTTCGGTGCCGCCCGCATCGAGCGCCGCGCCTTCACGCAGCGACTTGCACAGGCGGCAGTTGTGCTGCACCGCTCCGCGCAGTCGGACCGCTTCGGTGGTCACCGGATCGAGCGCGCGCAGCGCCCCGACCATCGGGGCGAACCCGTTGAGCGTCAGGTCGATCGGATCGGTGTCGCGGTCCCACACGACGGGGTCCACGACGGGTGCGAAGCCGAGTGCCGTCAGGCCGGCACGGACACGCGGGACGAAGTCGGCGATGAAGATCAGCACGGCCATGCGGAAGGCGTTGCCGCCCATGGCCGTCATGAAGGCGGCGCGCTGCTCCGTGCTGATCACGGACACGTCGACGGCGAACTGCTCGGCGAACTCGGCGAGCTGCGGGTCGTCCTCGGCGTCGCCGTGGGCCGACAACGGCGGCAGCGACACGGCGTCGGCGCAGACCTGCCGGACCAGGGCGTTGCGGCCCGCCTCACCATCGGGCGAGAGCGCCATCAACTGCGTCAGCATGCCGTACAGCCGGTCGTCGTCCATGCCAGCGATTATTGCGCCTGGCTGACCGAGGACATGTGGAAGTCGGGGATCCGCAGCGACGGCATCTTCGCCCGCGTGGCCCAGTCACCCCACTCCCGTGGCAGCGTGGTCTCGCTGACACCGGCCTCGGTGGCCCGGCGCAGCAGGTCCAGCGGGCTTTCGTTGAAGCGGAAGTTGTTGACGGCACAGGTGACCTGACCGTCCTCGATGAGGTACACGCCGTCGCGGGTCAGACCCGTCAGCAGCAGGACGGTGGGATCCACCTCGCGGATGTACCACAGCGTGGTCAGCAGCAGGCCACGCTCGGTGCGCCGGATCATGTCCGCCAGGCTCGCCCAACCACCCGTCATCACCAGGTTGTCCGCGGGTACCGCGACCGGTACGCCGAACTCCACGGCCGCCGCGCGTGGATACGCCAGCGCGTTGATCGCGCCGTCCCGAATCCAGTCCGTTCGACCGATGTCCATCCCGTTGTCGAAGACCGACACCCGTTCCGACGAGCTCGTCGCCGCCACGAACGGCGAGGACTCCAATCCCGCCGCGACCGGATCGGAGTACAGCGTCAACCCGAGGTCGGTGAGTTGCTCCCCCACCCGCGTTCCGCCCGGCGCCGACAGCGCCGTGCGGCCCTCCTGCGCGCCGCGACCGTCCATGGTCCAGCCGAGGTAGATCATCATGTCGGCCACCGTCGACGGCGGCATCAACGTCTCGTAGCGGCCGGCAGGCAGTTCGACGGTGCGCTTCGCCCAGTCCAGCCGGGTCGAGAGCTCCTCGAGCATGGAATCGGTTGGCACGTCCAGGAAGTCAGGGGTGCCGACGCCCACCCACGCGCTGGCGCCGCCGCGCTTCGCGTTGATCTCCACCGATCCGGTCGGCTGGGTGTACCGCCTGCGCAAACCATTCGACGTGCCAACGAAGGTGGTGTCCAGCTCGTGGCGGGCGAAGCCGTACAACCGGTCGCGGCCGCGAAACGCGGACGCCAGGCGCTTCGCCACTCCGGCGAACACGTCGGAGGCCGTCTCGGGGACCGGCGCGTCCCAGTCGTCCGGGGTGTCGGTGCCTGCCAGCGCCGGCGCGGCGTCCCGCGCTTCCGGCGCCGAGCGCGCGGCGTCCTGCGATGCGGCGACCAAGCCTGCGATCGCCGCCGGGTCGACCTCACTGGACTTCACCGAGCCGACGTGAGCGCTGTTGCCGTGGCGGACAATGGATATCACCGTCGTCTCACGGTCCCGTGACTCACCGTTGGTGGTCATCGAGTTACCAGCCCACCGCAGTGATGCGGTCGCCCGGTCGGTGACCAGCACGGTGGTCTCGTCGGCCATGCCGCGGCGCGCCGCCTCGGCGAGCGCGATCCCGACCACTTCCGGCGCGGTGATCATGACGCTCGGCCCCCTTCCTCACGGGTGTTCAGCACGTTGATCCCTCGGAAGAGCGCCGACGGGCAGCCGTGGCTCACCGCCGCCACCTGCCCGGGCTGCGCCTTGCCGCAGTTGAACGCACCGCCGAGCCGCCACGTCGACGGCCCGCCGACCGCTTCCATCGCACCCCAGAAGTCCGTCGTGGTGGCCTGGTAGGCGACGTCGCGTACCTGCCCGTCGAGCCGGCCGTCGCGGATCCGGAAGAACCGCTGGCCGGTGAACTGGAAGTTGTAGCGCTGCATGTCGATCGACCACGACTTGTCACCGACGACGTAGATGCCGTCCTGCACCCGGGCGATCAGATCGTCGGTACTCAGATCCTCCGCACCGGGCTGCAGCGACACGTTCGCCATCCGCTGGATCGGCACGTGATGCGGCGAGTCGGCATAGGAACAGCCGTTCGACCGGGGTTCCCCGAGCCGGGGCGCGAACACCCGGTCGAGTTGATAGCCGACGAACACGCCGTCGCGCACCAGGTCCCACTTCTGCGCGCGGACGCCTTCGTCGTCGAATCCGACCGTCGCCAACCCGTGTTCGACGGTCCGGTCGGCGGTCACGTTCATCACCGGGGACCCGTAGCGCATCACGCCAAGCTTGTCCGGCGTCGCGAACGACGTTCCGGCGTAGGCGGCCTCGTAGCCGACGGCTCTGTCGTATTCGGTGGCGTGCCCGATGGATTCGTGAATGGTGAGCCACAGGTTGGACGGGTCGATGACCAGGTCGGTGGGCCCGGCCACCACGGTCGGCGCCTTGGTCTTGTCGGCGAGCAGGGTCGGCAGCTCCGCCAGCTCGGTCGACCAGTCCCACACCTCGTCGCCCGCGAGCGCCTCCCAGCCCCTGGCCGTCGGCGGGGCCAGCGTGCGCATGGTCTCGAACGTGCCTGCCGCAGGGTTCACGGCCACCGCTTCGAAGGTCGGCTGAATGCGCACCCTCTGCTGGGTGACCGACGAGCCGAAGGTGTCCGCGTAGAAGGTCTGCTCCTTGACGGCGTGCAGGGCCGCCGACACGTGGTCGACGCCGTCGGAGGCGAGGAGCCGACCGGAGTACTCGCCGAGCAGACCGATCTTGTCGGCGGCGGGGACGTCGAAAGGGTCGATGCGGTAATCGGAGACCCACGTCAGGTCGGAGTAGACCGGCTCCGGCGCGAGCTCGATGCGTTCGGCATTCAGGGGCGACAGGATGGTGGCGACCCGCACCGCACGGCGGGCGGTCTCGGTCGCCACCTCCGGGTCCAACTCGGCGTGCGACGCGAAACCCCACGTGCCGTCGACGATGACCCGGACCGCAAGGCCGACCTCGCGGCTGACCACGGACGTCTCCAGCTCACCGTCGCGCAGCTGCACCAGCTCTGTGGTCACGCGGTGGATCCGCAGGTCTGCGTAGCTTGCGCCGGCCGCCATTGCCGCCGACAACGCCGCGTCGGCGAGTAGGTGCCGAGGCAGCGTGAGGAAGTCGGCATCGACACGTCTGAGCGCTGTCACGCCTCTACCGTAGTGGCAGCACGCACGCTTGGGCGTCCATGACCTTTAATGACTGAGTGGGCCGTCGCCGCGTTCGCCATGCCTTGCCCAATGCCTGGGTCGGATACGCGCTGCTCGCCCCCAGCCTCTTCGGCGTGGTCACCTTCCTGCTGTTGCCGATGCTGGTCGTGGCCTGGCTCAGCCTGCACCGCTGGAATCTGCTCGGACCGATCGACTATGTGGGCCTGAGCAATTGGCGGTCGGTTCTGGGCGATCCGTCCTTCGGCACCTCGATGCTCGCCACCGGCGCCTTCATCGTGCTGGTGGTGCCGGTGCAGACGGTGCTCGGACTGTTCGCCGCGACACTGCTCGCCCGCGGCCTGCCCGCCAGCGGATTCTTCCGCACGCTCTACGTCCTGCCGTGGATCTGCTCGCCGTTGGCGATCGCGGTGCTGTGGAAGTGGATCCTGGCGCCGACCGACGGAGCGTTGAGCACGGTGCTGGGCCATCCGGTCGAGTGGCTCACCGATCCCGTGCTCGCGCTGCCCGTCGTCTCCGCGGTCACCGTGTGGACCAACGTCGGCTACGTCACCCTGTTCTTCCTCGCGGGCATCCTCGCCATCCCCCGCGAGATCCAGAACGCGGCGCGCACCGACGGCGCCAACTCCTGGCAGCGGTTCCGGCACATCACCCTTCCGATGCTGAGGCCGACGCTGTTCTTCGTCCTGGTCACCGGAATCGTCAGCGCCGCACAGGTCTTCGACACCGTCTACGCGTTGACCGGCGGCGGACCCGAGAGCCGCACCGACCTCGTCGCCCACCGCATCTACGCCGAGGCGTTCGGCGCGGCGGCGGTCGGACGCGCCGCCGTGATGGCGATGGTGCTGTTCGTGCTGCTGCTCGGCGTGACGCTGGCGCAACACCGGTACTTCCGGCGGCGGATCAGCTATGACCTCGTCTGAGCGCGGGATGAGCCGGGCCGTCTCGAACGTCGCGATCTACGGGGTGTTGGTCGTCCTCGCGGTCATCACACTGGTTCCGTTCGGTCTCGGGCTGCTCACCTCGTTCACGTCGGCCCGCCAGTTCAACACCCAGTCTCCGTTGTCGGTGCCCGCGCCGCCGACGTTCGCGAACTACCTGGGCCTGGTCGACGCCGGGTTCGGCCGGGCACTTCTGGTCACTGCACTGATGACGGCGGTGATCCTGCTGGGTCAGCTCATCTTCTCGGTGTTCGCCGCCTACGCGTTCGCACGGCTGGAGTTTCCCGGGCGCAGCACCCTGTTCTGGGTGTACGTCGCGACGCTGATGGTGCCTGCCACCGTGACCGTGGTGCCGCTGTACCTGATGATGGCCGAAGTTGGTCTGCGGAATACCTTCTGGGCGTTGGTGCTGCCCTTCATGTTCGGGTCGCCGTACGCGATCTTCCTGCTCCGCGAGTACTTCCGCACCATCCCCGAGGACCTCATCAGGGCGGCGCGCATCGACGGCGCCAGCACACTCGACGTCATCGTGCACGTGGTGCTGCCCGCGAGCCGTCCCGTTCTGGTCACCCTGGCGCTGATCACCGTCGTCTCGCAGTGGAACAACTTCATGTGGCCGCTGGTGATCACCAGCGGCAGCAAGTGGCAGGTGTTGACGGTGGCCACCGCGGGTCTGCAGTCCCGGTTCGACGCGCAGTGGACGCTGGTGCTGGCGGCGACGACGGTCGCGATCGTCCCGTTGATCGTCGCGTTCGTCGCGTTCGGCCGTCACATCGTCGGTTCGATCGTGGTGACGGGGATCAAGTGACCCGGCCCCGGAGCCGCCCCGGCGGCGACATCAAGCCACGGAGCCGCCCCGGCGGCGACATGAAGCCGAAGTTCTCGACGCTGTTCGTCGGCGCGCTCGCGCTCGTGCTTGCGGCCCTGCTGGGTGCCGCGGTGCTCCTGGGCGGCACGTCCGATCCCTCCGGCAAGACCGTGGTGACGGTCAGGCTTTGGGATGAGCAGGTGGCGTCCGCCTATCGGGCGTCGTTCGACGAGTTCACCCGCGAGCACCCCGACATCGAGGTGCGCGTCAACGTCGTCGCCTACTCGTCCTACTTCGACACGTTGCGCACCGACGTCGCCGGCGGCGGCGCAGACGACGTGTTCTGGCTCTCCAACGCCTATTTCGCGGGTTACGCGGACACCGGCAGGCTGCTCGACATCGGGACCACCCTCGGCCACGACGCGGCGCGGGCGTGGGAGCCGTCGGTGGTCGGGCAGTTCACCCGCGGCGGTGTGCTGTGGGGCGTGCCGCAGCTGACCGATGCGGGCATCGCGGTGTTCTACAACGCCGATCTGCTCGAGCAAGCCGGCGTCGACCCCTCCGAGCTGTCGGGGCTGCGCTGGTCACCCGGCGCCGACACGTTGACGCCGATGCTGGCCCACCTCACCGTCGACGCCGACGGAAACCGCGCCGACACACCGCAGTTCGACCCGAACCGAATCAGGCAGTGGGGTTACAACGCCGCCAACGACCTGCAGGGCATCTATCTCGACTACGTGGGTTCGGCAGGAGGAGTGTTCCAGGATGGGGACCGCTTCGCGTTCGACAACCCCGCCGCGATTCAGGCATTCGAATATCTCGTTCACCTGATCAACTCCCGCCACGTCGCTCCCCCGGCGTCGGACACCAACGACAACGGAGACTTCTCCCGCAACCAGTTCCTGCAGGGACGGATCGCGCTGTTCCAGTCAGGCACCTACAACCTGTCGGCGATCGCCGATCAGGCACCGTTCCGCTGGGGCGTGACCATGTTGCCGATCGGACCTGCAGGTCGCGTCAGCGTCACCAACGGCATCGCCGCAGCGGGCAACGCCGCCACGTCGCATCCCGACGCGGTGCGCCAGGTGCTGGCCTGGATGGGCAGCACCCGCGGCAACGAGTTCCTCGGCGCCAACGGCGCTGCCATCCCCGCGGTGGTCGCCGCCCAGCAGGCCTACTTCCGCTACTGGGCGGCGAGGAACGTCGACGTCACGCCGTTCTTCAGCGTGCTGAACGGTCCTCGGATCGCGGCGCCGGGCGGGCCCGGCTTCGCCGCCGGTTACCAGGCGTTGAAACCGTACTTCGACGAGATGTTCCTCGGCCGTCGGAGCGTGGCGGGCAGCCTCGCGCAGGCGCAGGCCGCCGCGAACGCCGCGGCCGAATCCTGACCGCCCGCTAGGTGGTCGCCAGGGGCGTGAACAGCTCGACCGCCAGCGCTGCCGCGGACACCGCGAGGACGACGGCGAACGCCACACCGTCGATCCACGTCGGCCGTGACGGTAGCGCCGAGATCTGGCCGGCGCCCCCGCGCGCGGCGATGGCGTCGCCCATCTCGTCGGCCCGGCGCAGTGCCACGGTCACCGCCGCCGCGAGCAGGTCGATGACCTCCCTGGTCATTCGGTGCCTGCGTTCCCGCGCCGTGGCCGCGGGCTCGCGGGGCCGGAGCTTGCGGGCCGCGAACAGGATGCGGAACTCGTCGATCAGCATCGGGAAGGCTCGCAGCGCCAGCGACAGCGCCACCGCCCAGTCGTCGACCGGCAGCCGAAGGAGCTTCAGTGGACGTCCGAGCTTCGCCACCGCGGGCGCGATCTCGGCGACGTTGGTCGTCCAGGACACCAGCCCGCCAAGTCCGAGCAACACGATCGACAGCACGGTTATCTGCAGGAACTTCAGCAGGCCGCCGAGCCCGAGGTCCACCGAGCCGATGAAGACGTGCGGGCTGCCGCCCGCGAACGACGCGGTCAGCGCACCCAGGAACAGCAGGACCCAAAGCCAGCGGGGTACCGACGGCAGCACGCCACGGGGAATGCGCGCGATCCGCGCCGTCACCACCACCAGCGCACCGACCAGCAGGATCGGCACCCAGCCGGGATAGAGCGTCAGGAGAACGCCGATGGCGGCGACCACCAGTAGCTTCGTGCCCGCCCACAGGTCGTGGATGACGCTGCGGCCGGGGACGGGTCGGAGCAGCACGACCGTCCGGGGCGTGCGGCGGGAGGCGGTCACGAGACGCCTTCCGCTCTCGTCGGCGCCGGGGTGACGGCGCCGTCGCGCAGGTGCAGGGTGCGGGGGCACAGTTCCTCGAGCCCGGAGAAGTCGTGGGAGATGACGACGACGGTGAGTCCCGCGTCGCGGCGCAGCGCGGACAGCAACCCAAGCAGGCCACGCTGGCTGGCGGCATCCAATCCGGCCAGGGGCTCGTCGAGGATCAGCACGCGCGGTGACCGGGCGAGGAGTCCCGCCAGCACGACCCGACGCATCTGACCACCGCTGAGTTGGTCGATGCGCCGCAATCCGATGGCCGGGTCGAGGCCGACCATGGCGAGCGCGTCGACGATCTGGGAGTGGTCGTAGTAGTCCAGCCCGGCCGCCGATGCGATCTCCAGGTCCACGCGTCCCCGCATCAACTGCAAGCGGGCGGCCTGGAACGAGATGGCCACGGCGCCGACCTGTTCGGAGACGGGCTCGCCGTCCAGCAGGCAGGTGCCTTGGGTCGGCGTCAGCAGCCCCGCCATGATCCACGCCAGGGTCGACTTCCCCGAACCGTTCAGTCCGTGGATCAGGACTCCGTCGCCTTCGTTGACGACGAGGTCGACGTCGCGCAAGGCGGTCGACGCCCATGGAGTCCCGAGTCCGTACTGGTGTCCGACGCCCGTGAGTTCCAGCAACGGCGACCCACCGCGGCGGGTGTGCGCGCTCGTCGCGGTCGGCGCGGGTGCGGTGCTGACCATCTCGACGTTGTCCGCGGCGCCTCCGTTGCCGGTGAGGTCGATGATTCGATCCGCGGACTCCGCTTCGTCGTTGTAATGCGTGATGTGCACCAACGACATTCGATGGTTCTTCGTCAGCCCCGACAGGACGGAGATGAGCCCTTCGCGGCCCTGTTGGTCGACCATGCTGGTGACCTCGTCGGCGATCAGCAGGGCGGGTTCACGCGCCAGGGCCGCCGCGACGGCGAGGCGCTGGAGCTCGCCACCGGACAGGCCGCCGGTGTCGCGCTCGGCGAGCCCGTCCAGCCCGACCTCCGCCAAGAGCCGCGGTACGTCGGTCGTGGTCCCCGGCGGGAGCCCGAACACGACGTCGTCGGCGACGCGGGTGCCAAGCACCTGACTCTCGGGGTGCTGCAGGACGACGGCGGTGCCGCCGGCCTTGCCGAGGCCCACTGCGCCGGGCCGCTCGACGGTCCCCGAGGTGGGCGCACGGCCCGACAGGACCAGCATCAACGTCGTCTTCCCCGACCCGTTGGGGCCGGTGACGGCCACGTGTTCACCTACGTCGATGGTCAACGACACCGGCCCGAGCGCGTCGTGGTCCGCACTGTCGTAGCGGAAGCGCACGTCGCGGAGCTGGGCGGGCACCGGCCCGACCGGGCCCGGTGAGTCGGCGAAGTCGAGCTTGTGCACGTCGGGGACTCCGGACAGCCGCGCAATGACCCGCGACAGCGCCCACCACCCGATGAGGGTTACCGACCCGATACTGAGGATGCTCGACGCGATGATCAGGAGCGGCCAGTAGGTGAGCACGGTGCCGAAGTCGTCCCGCAGGCGCTGCGCGGCGTCCTCCAGGCCGGAGATGCGGCTCAGCACCGCCGCCATGCCGTTGACGTTGGCGGTGACGGACTCGAAGATGAGGTGCCGGATTCGGTAGAACACCAGCAGGAACCCGATGCCTGCGACGCCGAACAGGGCGCCGGCCACGATCGCTGCGACGGCGATCGTTGGGGTGCCACGTCCGCGGCGCTTGACGATTCCGGTCAGCCCGCCGATGTACGCGCAGTTGAAGACCGTCATCAACCCGCCGAACCCGGCGATCAGGAAGGCGATCGTGCCTCCAGCGACCGTTGCGGCGACCAGGACGCGGAAGCGGTGGCGGTAGGCCAGCAATCCCATCGGGACGGTGCCGAGCACCGACAGTCCGGCGGCGAAGGGGACGACGACGGCGATGATCGCGGTGGCGGCGCACAGTGCGGCCATGACCGCAGCGTGGGCGAGTTCGGCCGGGTGCATGGAACCGGCCCGTCGAGGTGCGCCGGCGCCGGTCACACCTCGGGTCAATGGCATTTCTCGATTCTGCCAGCTATCGGCGAAGCGGATTCACAGCCCACCGCGCAGCCGCTGTGACCGTGGACACGGTGGCCGCGCGTTTGATTCACATAGAATTGCTATGTAAATTGGGCCCTATGGTTCTTCCTGCTGCGACCGAGACGGCGCTCGCCGCGGATCTGTTGTCCGTGGTGGCCCGACTCAACCGCCTGGCCACCCAGCGCGTCAAGATGCAGCTGCCCTACGCCCAGGCCCGGCTGTTGTCGGCGATCGAAGACCAGGGCGAAGCTCGGATCTCCGACCTCGCCGCACTCGATCACTGCTCGCAGCCGACGATGACCACACAGGTCCGTCGCCTCGAAGACGCCGGCCTGGTGTCCCGCGTCACCGATCCCGCCGACGCGCGCGCCGTGCTGATCAGCATCACCCCGCAGGGTCGCGACGTCCTGGCCAGGGTCCGCGCCGATCGCGGCTTGGTCATCGACCCCTATCTGGAACGTCTACCGGTCGCCGACCGCGAAGACCTGACCAACGCGGTCCGCGTCATGCGGAGGATCCTCGAAGACGCCCAGGAAAACCGCTGACCGTGCCGGAAAACTAGCCGACGACGGAGGCGTCGATGAGACTGCCCACCGCGTAGGTGGCGGCGATCGCGATCCCGCCGAAGGCCAGCTGCCGAAGGGACCCCAGCCACACGGGGTTTCGGGTGATGCGCGCGGCCAGTCCCCCAGCGATGAGCAGGCCGACGCCACCGCACGCCAGCCCCAACCAGAGCGACGCGAACCCCAGCAGATACGGGATCAGGGGGATGATCGCCCCGATCGCGAACATCACGAACGACGATGCCGCCGCGACCCACGGTGACG
>Ga0207639_10002933_pt1 | contig 11463 bp, 24 predicted proteins | sample KBSCornC32_FD_184299 | JGI IMG/M metagenome (GOLD analysis project Ga0207639, IMG submission 184299) | Corn rhizosphere microbial communities from Kellogg Biological Station, Michigan, USA - KBS Corn C3-2 (SPAdes) (version 2) | ecosystem: Host-associated > Plants > Roots > Rhizosphere > Soil ...
CGGTCATCTCAAGACTTAAGGACGAAATTGAGAAACTGAAAAATTACATATATGAGCTCATTAATTCTACTGGCAGAGGCGATAACTAAGGACGGGGCGGTAAGTGCGGACTATACCTTGATACTTGTCATAGGCCTTTGCGGTGTGTTGGTGAGTGTGATTTTCGGTTTCATATTGAGCCAGATAAATTCCATCAAGGACGATGTGCGTATTATCAGGACGGACTTCCATTCTTTTGTCGAGGAACAAAAAGGACTGAATGCAACGTTCCATGAAAGGACTAAAGATTTATGAACTTTATACTGCAACGATATTCGATGGTCTTGGAGAACAACGGTTCGACACAAGGGTTGTTTTTGGAAAAGACCGATTCTGGTTCCAATTTCTTCTGCCATACGATTGAGGACGAGTACCGAAAGGTAAAGGTCGCTGGGGAGACCAGAATTCCATCGGGTATTTATGAACTGAAGATACTGAAAGTCGAAAATGACTGGGTATCAAGGCACAGGGCAAAATACAATCTCAATGGTGACAACTGGTTTGTATATCCGATAGAGGTCACCAATGTGCAGGGTTTTTCGGGAATACTAATCCATGTTGGATATGGTGAAAAGGATACAGAGGGTTGCATACTATTGGACGATACCATCGGGAACAATACAACCGATGCGGGCTATATCGGTTCGCGCAGTATAGAGGCTGTAAAAAGATTCTACTCGAAAGCCTATCCGATACTCGATGAAGGCGGAAAGGTATTTCTTGAAATAAGAGATGAGAACTATTTGACGAAATGATATGGGCAATCCGATAACAGATGTAGTTGCAAAAACAGTAAATGGATTGATTGCAAAAGTTGCTGACAAAATTTTTCCAGATGCGGCACAAAAGGAACAGTTCCAATTGGAGATGCAAAAGGAACTTCAGGCAATGGATATGGCCGAACTGGATATGGCCAAAAGCGCGATAGTTGCCGAAGCACAGAGCACAGACAAATGGACAAGCAGGGCTCGGCCTTCGTTCCTTTATGTAATGTACCTGATTATACTTGCCTCCATTCCTATGGGAATATTGACTTCCATTAATCCTCAGGTAGCGGTGAACATTGCCAACGGTTTCAAGTCATGGCTTGGGGCAATACCCGATAGTATGTGGGCATTATTTGGCACTGGTTATTTGGGTTATTCCGCTTCACGTTCCTATGACAAACACATGGAACTGAAGCATGGCAAGAAATAGTTCATTTCTTTGTATTTAGAAGTGACTCAAACTCTTCTGCTAGTTTATAAATACTAAATACTTGTTCATCATCAATAGCGATTTCATACCATTTTTTCAATGCTTCTTCCAACTGCTTGATACGTCCAAGTAGTTTCTCTTTCTCTTTCAGGTTACGGATGGCTTCGGACTTAGCACCAGATTTATAGGCATGGTCTACATCTATTTGATGTCCTCGATATTCACGGACATTAGCAAACTTACGACCTTCATCTTCAATCCTCTCTACTGTTTCCTTTGGTAGCTCAGGGGTGTTTTCTTTTGTAGTGTTCATGGGTTGGGATTTTTTCGATTATTAAAATATTCAATGCTTGTAATAAGTACTAAAAGGGAAGAGGAACTACACAACCAGATAAAAAGCCAAATAGGTATTGTTATCATATCATTCTTGCTTTGTTTCAACCTCTTTGGTGTAGGGGTTAGAGGGATGGTCAATTCTTCCATTACGAAAATATTTATCTCCATTTGCAAATCCTTCAGACCAAGCAATAACTTTTTCTTCTAATATTCTAGCTTTCGCTTCTACTACTTTAGAGTTAGCATAAAGTTCTACGACATCATTCCAATAAATATCATGTTTACCGAATGTCGTAGTGTGTGAGACTCTTAGGACTTCCCAGCTTTTGTAACCCTATTCTTTCGCTACTTTATCTTTCACTTGTTCTAAAGTTTTCATAATGTCTTTCGAGTTATGTTATAGTTGTCCAAATAATTCATCAACCAAATTTCATCTTCTGTAATAACTTGGTCTATTTTAGGAACTCTTGCACCCCATAGCTTTAAGAGTATCTCTTTTGCGAAAATCAGTTTAGTTTCCTTTGCCCCTTCTGCATCATTCCATAATTCTTTGCCTGTAATCGGGTCTATCAAAGACCAGTAATCATGTGCTCCATTATCCGTAAACTTTTCATCTAAGAATGGTTTGGTGTCTTTCACCTCTTCTTCAGGGATGAACAATATTTCGGGATAAGTATTTTCATGTAATTCTCCCCAATCAAATTTAAGTTTACCTGCTGGCAAATCATACACTCTGCCTTCCTCTGGTTGCCAATCTTCATATCTTTTATGCAAAGAAATAACATCACTTAAAAACACCTCATGTTCAATTTCTTCCTGCTCCTTCACCTTCCATCTTGTGGCTTTGGGAACGGCTTCACGAGATAGATTATAATTATCATCTGGTCTTTCAGGCGCATCCACTATGCACCATACACCATCAATGAAGATTGCTTTGGGGTTTGTTATGTTCATTTTGTAATTGTATTAACGTTTGTAGTCGATGTTTTGCTAAAATCCTTATTATAGGTTATAAGACTGAATCGTGAACAAAAAAGACATTCAAATGCTGCAATTAGTCTGAGTGGCAATGTTGCAATCCAACCATCTGTCGCTTTTTCCTTCGGTGTCATTTTGTTTCTGGTTTAGATGGTGAGGTTCTATTTTGTTTTAGGAGTGGTTGTCTTTACTAATTCGATATGCTTTTCACAAGTCCTTACTACTAAATCGTAAGCCTCCCAATTTTTAGAATTTTCTTGCCAGCCATCTCTCTGATAAATGTATTCCTCTTTCTCTTTCTCCAGTTCCCCTATAAGGGCGGATTGAAATTCAGATATACCTTCGAGATAAGCCGAAGCAGGATTTATATATCCATATCTTTTTTGTGATTCTTTACACCAAGCGTTTGCCGCTTCCTCTGCTTTCTTTTTATTGTCCATGATGGTTAGGGGTTAAGAGATTTAGCTTTAACTAATGCCCGTTGTGCTTGAAATAAACTTGGTTGTAGGTCTTTAACATCAAGACCATGCTTGAAAAATTCAAACGCATTGGTTTCTGTTTTCAATTCTGGTTTTTCATCTAGAATTTTTTTGAACCTCATTACCAATTCATCTGCTGTGTCTGAATAATTTTTTGATGCTTGTGTTTTCATAGTCTTTATCCTTTAATGGTTAAGAGAGTTCTTCGATGATTCTATATTCATTTGAATAAAGTGCATTTTTTGAGAAACAGGATTTATCTTCCCAAGTTGTTCCACCAGATTCCCATTTTAATTTGTAGGAAGTTTCACTAATTTCTAGGCATTTCACTTCTTGGAGATGCCTACTATGCATTCTTTGAATTAAATATCTTTTTCCTTTTTTCATTCTTTGATTGTTTTAAGATAGTCGTCAAGTGCATTTTTTTGGTCTAATCCTTTATTGAAAGAAACACAGGAACCGAATCCTTTAAAGAACGCCTCTCTTATCATCCTTTCCTCCTCTGCTGCACAATCTTTGGCTTTTTGAAATTGCTTTTTCAATTGTTCTTCCATCATATCTCCAAGCACCCCTTTAGCTTCTTCTAAAGTCCATCCCGTTATTATCCTGAAGTATGCCTTCTCTCGGTTGGTCATAAGTTATCGTTTAGCCTTTTTCTTTTTCACATCAACATGAATTTTATTTCGATTGTATTTTCTCAAAATGTGATATTCTATTGATGAGGCTTCCTGTAATGAAAATTTATTCCCTAATCTTTCCATTTCTGATACCACAAGTAGAATTGTTTCGGCTGTCGCTTCATTGCAAGGCAAGCCTGATAACCCAAGCGCAAGCCTCATGATTTGAATTTCTTTTTCTGTGTGTGTTTTCATTCCTTGTTTTGTTTAATAGTCAAGAGTCAATTGATTTTTAGTTGGAAGAAGATTCACATCACCATTCTCAGCCGAAGCGAAAAAATCTTGCCATACCAAATGTTTTTTCTTGGTTTCTTTACTTGGGAGTTTAGAATGTAATTCTGGTGAAGCGATATAAGTAGCCTTTCTTACCGTATCTTTTTGACATCCTAGATTTACCGCATAGTCATGCAGGATGTTTACATCATCTACTTTATCGAAAAGTATTTCATTCAAATAATCACCAAGATTGGAACGCACTCCTATAGGAAGTGGAGCTACATAGATTTCATTTTCTGATGATTGATAATCAGGCACAAAAGTTTCCTCCTCAGAATCATAATCGCCTTCATCTACCCAACGTGTATGGTATCTTCCTTTGAGTTCCTTGAACCCACTGAATACTCCCATGTGGACAGGAACGAAAGTGCATTGAACCTTTAATGTTAAAGTGCCAGTCTTTAAAGTGTTAGAGAAATTTATTTCATGCTCAAGGAAAACATGGCAAAGCATTTCTGGTTTAAGTCCATGTGGTAATCTGAAAATTATTCCCTTCTGTCTATAGTATCTATAAACCTTGAATGTTGGCGTAGATTGTATAAGTTCAATGTTCTTGAAAAGTATTTCAGGTACTCGAAGTGTGATATAATTTATCGTTGCCATATTCTGTGGGTGTTTTTTAATTAGTCAAGAGAGGGAGTGCGTTCATAAATCTTGTTCCATAATGTTATCCATGCGAGTTCTGCCTGTTGCGGAACAACGGCATTTCCCGCCATGCGAAGAAGGTCTTCTCTATAGTTGTACCCATCAACTGAAAAACCCAAGCGGGATTCAACACGGGGTTCTTCCCATTCGAACTGTGGTTGCCCTGGACGCGCTGGCCATCGGTCACGAATACTTTGTGATCCAATCTGTCGTTCTCCCGATTCTGTCCGTTCTTGCGTGTCTGTGCTCCTTCGCTCGATCCTTTGTACATTGAACTGGCAGGTGTTGGCCATGAGTTCACCTGATCCCTCAAATTCGATAGCATCGTTCTGCCTGGTCTTGTCTCGGTCACTTCCTTCAACAAGGCTTTCTCTGTTTTGGGGTTCATTGTGTTCGGGGTTGCCCAGTTCATCTTCCCCATCACCTGTTCGCCAAGATTCGATTTGCCCCTGTCCTCCTTTGCGTCCTTGAACATGAAGGCTCTTGGAGTTGCCCAGTTGTTCACTTCCGTTGAAAGCCCGTTCCCCGATTTCTTTGATGCTCCTTTTCGGTTGTGGTTGCCATTGATAGTAGCAGTCGGCCAATTCAATTCTGGATGTACTTGGTTCGAAAGTCCCGCATTGCTTGTTACTCCATTCTCTGCCACATACCTCCAAGTTCCGTTCTTCGTCAATATCAGTTTTGACAAATCTTTTTTGCTCATCATCCCATCGCTTCCTGTAGGTGTTGTCCAGTGTTGTAAGCCAATCCCTTCTGACTGCAAGGATGAACAGTCTCTTTCTCTGGTGAGGCGCACCAACTTCTTCCGCAGAGAATATTCCCTCTTCAACTTTGTAACCAAGCGATTCCAAGTCCTGTTTGACTTCCCTATATCCGAGTTCGAGCAAACCTGTGACATTTTCGAAGAATGCCCATAAAGGTCTAATTGTTCCCACGATTGAGTTTTCTCCTTTTCCGATATATGGCCACAAATGTCTTGGGTCTTCTTTTCCAAGTTGTTTTCCGGCAATTGAGAAGGGTTGGCAAGGAAATCCTCCCGTAATTCCATCAATCCTTCCAGCAAATGGTCTGGGATCGAAACTTTTAATGTCCGTGAAAATAAGTGAGGGAGCCAATATACCTTGTTCCATTTGTTGCACCAAGTTTTCAATGACAAAGGCTTCGATTTCCAAAATAATCTCTGTTCTAATTTCCCCGATAGCACGCTCAATTCCTCTTTCGAGGCCACGCATTCCTGTGCAAAGGCTGAGTATAGTCGGTGATTTGATGGGATTATCCACATTGTTTCAGTTCATTGTTGTTTGTTCTTTAGCCAGTCAGATTCGGGAATGAAATCAGGTTTTGGTTTCCCTGTTATCGCATCGAAATTTTCCCTTATCCATTCCAAGTGAAGCTGCTTTTTTTCAATTTCTTCTTGAGGCAATGGAGTGTATTTCAATTTAGACCTATGGAAATCGTTTTCTTTTGAGTTATCAGCCACTTTCTCAATGTGGCCTATGCTTTCCTTCCATTTTTCCATACGTTCGTTGTAGGCCTTTAAATCGGCCTCTGTGGGCAAAGTATCTTCAAACTCCTTTTTCTCCTTTTTCAGCCTTGTTTCGAGTGTATGGTATTTTTCTTCTAGGTATTTTTCCATCCATCCCATTATCACGGCCCCATCGAGCCTGAAAATATCCCCGTATTTCCCCAAGACACCCTTTTTGAAACAAAGCGTAAAATCCGCCAGCGATTCGTTTGGGAACATATCCACAAGTGATTCGGCCAAAAACGGCATCTGGTGAGCCTGAAGGTTCAATCTGTTATCGATGTTCAAAAGCATGGCCAGTTTGTTCAGTTCAATGACAAGGAACTCATAAACATTGTTGACGTTCACTTTTTTCAATACCATGCATACGGGCTGTTCATCCAAAGCCTTTTCAACCGATGTCGGCATGGACTTTGAAAGCTCGTCATATCTCCGATTTGCCAGTAATGAGACGCATTGATTCGGAAAGCCTATTTCTGTCCTGTTCGAGTTTTGTTGATTTAATTGTTCCATTTGATTTGTTCTTTGCGTTCCTGAGTTGGTATTGAAAGGCCAATCGTATTCCTGAGGCATCCCGTCCCCGATAATCATTTGGCGAGCCCCTCACTTTTTCCTTGAATGAATTTACTTCCAAATCGAAATCTATGTGTTTCCATTTCATCCTTTGCTGTTCGAGATAGATTTCATCAAGTCCATTTAATAAAATACTTTCAATTTCATTTACATCTTCATTTCCATCTTCTAAAGGTAATTTTTTTAAACCGTTTGGTTCTGTTTGGTTGTTGTTTGGTTGTTGTTTGGTCTTACCGATTCTTTTATCAGATTGGCGTTTGGAGTGTATTTTGGCCTTTTTTTCTGATTGTTCCAACCATTCAATAAAAAACAGTCCTTTTTCGTCCCGTTTTAGGACAAGTTCAACCGCCCCAAAACAATCATCAAAATCTTTCCCCAGAATTTTTTTTATCTGGTCTCTTGTAAGGTGTCCGAACTTGCGCTGGCTTATCACAATATCCGAATATGCACCGCGTTCCAAACGGTTCATGTGCGCCATGTCCCTAGCTGCATCGCCATCGTAATAAGTAAAACAGAAATCAGCCTTAGCCATTGGATTTTTCAAAAATTTCATATCCGAAATACCACGGACTTTGGTCGCCTTCCCGTTCCATTGTTTCTTTGGCCGACTGTTCGGCCAATTCAAATGTCGAATATGTTTCCTTGAATCCGTGACTGTCCACGTCAATATGTGGTTCCCGTGAATTTGAACGCCAAATAATTATATAGTCCATAAATTAAAAAGGGCTTCACCTGGTTCAGAGTGTGCGCTCATCCCCATGTGAAACCCGATTAATATTTTTAGATAACGTCCGCACATACGTTTTTTTTGATGAACAAATATAAAGGAAAATAATCAAAACATTTTCAACTGAGATTTGAAATTTTCAAACCTTTTCACCGAGGCATCGAAATAGTCTTTATCCAGTTCATAGCCCCAGAAATCAAACCCCATGTCATAGGCCGCTATTCTGCTTGAGGCGCTTCCTAAATGGGTATCCAGTATCTTATCGCCTTCTTTGGCATAGTTCTTTAGAAGCCATTTATAGAGGGCAATCGGCTTTTGTGTTGGGTGAATACGATCTTCTTTGTTCTTCATATCATATTGCAGCATTCCACTCCATTGTAATCGTATTTGTCTTACTGCCTTATCAAAAGATGTCCACGCCAATTCACAATCAGCATAACCATTAGGAGCAGTCATTTTATCCCAAACAATCCAACAAGTAGAAGGAGGAAGTCCAAAATTGTTAGCGCCCCAAATAATTTGATTTTTTGAAATCCTTTGCAATTCTATAAAATAGGATTCTTCTGGTATTGCACTATCCCAATCTTTTTTTAAATAAACTTTACAAACAGCAGCACTATTCCCCATTTTAGTTCCTCCGCGCTTATAATCTGAAGCACCAATTCCATAAGGCGGGTCTACAATAGCCAGTTCAAAATATTTGTCTGGAAATTCCTTCATACCTTCCATGCAATCGCGGTTGTATGCTTCTGAAATCATAAAAAAATCACATTGAAAAGATACCACATGAATCTACAGAAGGAGGCCAGAACCACAAGCCCGCAAAATACAAGCAGGGCTATCTCGGTGTAGGTGTTCTCATAGTCTTTCATTTCAAAAAATTTATGAATGTCTTTGTCGCCTCGAAACAAGCCTGAATCTTTTTGAATTGGTCAGTCCCTCTTTTGGTTTCAAATTCTTCAGTTCCAGCAAACCATTTTTCCCATTCTTCAACTTTCATTCTTTTGCAACCAATTATTATATTGCCTTCGCAATCTTGGCCATAAATCCATTTACAATGTGGCATCATTAAGCCACCACGAAAATCGCCACCAAGAAAATTGCCACCACGGAAATCGCCACCACGGAAATCGCCACCAAGAAAATTGCCACCAAGAAAATCGCCACCACGGAAATTGCCACCAAGAAAATCGCCACCAAGAAAATTGCCACCACGGAAATTGCCACCACGGAAATCGCCACCAAGAAAATTGCCACCAAGAAAATCGCCACCACGGAAATTGCCACCACGGAAATCGCCACCAAGAAAATTGCCACCACGGAAATTGCCACCACGGAAATTGCCACCAAGAAAATCGCCACCACGGAAATCGCCACCACGGAAATCGCCACTATTCCAAATTATCCAACCATAAGATGTTATTTCAACATCTTCATTTTTTGTGTCCGCAAGCATCAGCCATTCAGGACAATTTTTTAATTCGGTTTTTTTCATCGTTTTAATTATTTTAGTTTCCTGAAAATATCAACCATATACAACCAGAAGGCATTGAGGGTTATCAAAAGCATCCTGAACCATTTCACAGCGAGGTCTTTCAATAGCCATCCTATCAAAACAATCTGGCCGAAAACTGGTATCGAAAAAGCCATGCATAAGCTCACCATTTCATCTGGTTCATCATATCCGCATTGTGTGAAGTTCGCCTCCTTGAATTTCCTCAATCGCGCCTCCTGTTCTAGAAGCTGTTTCATTTCGTATTCGGTAGGTTTCATGGCATTGATTTTTTTTGTCTCAATATTTGGTGAGCACCCTCAATAGTATATTTATGTATCATAAGAAGATTATAAATAACATGCAATTTTGCAACCATGCTTCTTGTATATCTTCTCAAGTGAGGCTTGAAATTTCCGCGATGCGGGTTTATACCAAATTCATTAGACCAAGCACGAACTATCCTTGTCTCCACAGCAAGCATTTTGGAAATATCAGAGCTTGAATAATAGAACATTTTAATAGGGTCTTCGCTCTTTATTGCCCTGTATCTTATTTTGCCATCGGAATAGAATTTTCGTGTTTTCATGGCATGAAATATTTGGCGTATGTCTTGTTCGCTTTTTTGTCCCGCACAAACTCTGATTTGATGTTGTGGTTTTGCTTGATTAAATCGGAAATTCTCGAACTGAGGCTCCAACATCCGAACAGTTTCAATGCCTTCATGGGCGAGATGCTTTTCCCTTTCTTGAGGTAGTTTAGTATGGCTTCGTTCTGGCTCATAATTATTCTTTTTTGAATAATGAAATTGGCATTGTTCCATATAAAGGAGTAGAACCATTCCATTTATCAATGAACTGCTGTTGCAATAATTGTTGAGTGATTCCTCTTGAAAGAATAATATTTTCCTGAGCTTTCAATTCTGCTAGTTCATTTCTTTTTCTTTGTTCAATGATTTGCTGTTCAAGAACACTTACATTCGTATTAACTTCATTTCTGGAATCGATTTTTGATGTGACCTTTTCGCTGAATCCAAGATTTGCGCTGAATGTTATCAGCTCCAATCCTTTTTCCTCAAATGATTTCTTCACTAAATCTTCAACCCTATGTTCAAATTTGAGTGAACCACCATTGGCCATCAATGTATCCGTAGGATATTTTCTGCTTTCCTCTTTTATCAAATCATAGATGTGAGGCTCAAGTATATTGTCTTCAAGATTTTTCATAAAATCATCACCAGAACCTAAACGTGCATTTTGGAATACAACATCAATAGTTCTTGTTTCGATTACCTTATAACTATATAAAGGTTTAGCTGTAAATTCGGTATTATCAGCCGCCTTCAATTTTAAAATCTGGTCACCAAAATTTGCCCTTTGTTCAAAAGCTGGAACCTGAAACAATTCAGTTCCAGGGGCCATAACATTTACTTTTCCTTGTTGTCTTGAATAATCTGATTTACCATTTTTACCATAACTTTCCATGAGTACTCCATAATAATTCGGAGCGACTCGTTCACATGAACAAAGAATAATGATACAGATGATTAGAATTGAATTTTTCATTTTTGTTTTTTGTTTAAGTTTAAAATGATTAATAATAAAAGTATAGGAGAGCCAATTGCTATCCATACATTCAAATGATTGAATACCCATATATCAGCAAATGCGAATAAGCATAAGCCAATGGAATACAAAAAGTATTTATTCATAATTTTGCTGTTTTGATTTTCACCGTAACCGTTCCGTTCTTCCTTTTTATCTCGGAGGTTGTCCATCCCTCCCGACCGTAGAGCTTTATCCCCTGAGCAACATAGTCGTGCATCTTGCTAGTGTCCCCTGATGATGATTTGGCCATAGGATTATAATTTAATATCCATAGCCATCGCCATAGCCATATCCTCGGATAAGAACAAAAGGCATGTTGTCCACTTTTTCAGCGAATTGCTGTTCGCTACCCTTAGGAACATAGGTCTTACCATCAATGACGATTTCTTCAATTTTTGGATTCATAATTTATTTTTGTTTAGTCTGTTAATTTTTAATCATTGTTTGCCCTGTAATAACCTGGTTCATCTGGAGCGTCCATGAATAATATTTTATCATGTTCTGATTTCATTCTGTACAATAAATTATTGACAGGTATATCTTGCTCCAATAGCCATTGAAGTATGTTTATAGCTTTCATTACTCCTCTACAATAGATGATATGTTCTTTGCTTTCTCTTTCATATCTGTCCCATTGTTCTTGTGTTGTTCCTTTTGGTAAAATCTTTGGTGTTTCCATATTTTTAATCTGTTAAATATCCAAGTCGTCTTCTCTCTTCGGCTGGCAATTTCTCGCATGAATCGTGGCAGTTACGGCAGCAACCGACCCATGTATTTGTATTGAGAAAATTGTCCGCGCTTTTTGACACGTGATGGATGTCCGTTGATGTTACTGTGCATCCATCGAATTTCATTTCACATACCATCTTGTGAAGTAGGTAATCCTTTTTCAACTTTGGGTAATGTGTGAGT
>Ga0207639_10002934_pt1 | contig 11462 bp, 8 predicted proteins | sample KBSCornC32_FD_184299 | JGI IMG/M metagenome (GOLD analysis project Ga0207639, IMG submission 184299) | Corn rhizosphere microbial communities from Kellogg Biological Station, Michigan, USA - KBS Corn C3-2 (SPAdes) (version 2) | ecosystem: Host-associated > Plants > Roots > Rhizosphere > Soil ...
GGACTCTCGCTCGCTGACCAGTCGGCGGCCATCAAGCGTCGGTCGAGCTCGTCGATCGGCATCGGCTCTAGGGTGCGGTGAAAGCCAAGCTCGAGGGAAATCGGGACCAATCCGAGCGCATCGCCGAGGGCTGGGCCGATCGATCCGCGCCGCTCGCTGCTCGCACTACAGAGCGCGTCCAGCACTTGATCAGAGAGCTCGCGGGTGAGGCGGAGCCCCTCTTCCGCAGACCAGTTGGCGCCGAATTGACCCCAGGAAGTTGAGAGTGCGCCGAGCGTCTCCAGGCCCGTGCCCGGTGAGCCGCTTTGCAGGTCTTCAGCGACGGCGCTTGCGATCGCCTTGATCAGCCCAGGGACGATTTCGTTCTCGACCCAGAAGACGTCGGGTACCGTGGTCGGCGTTAGGGCGCCGGCGAGGTTGGCGGCGTTCAGCAGGCTGGAGCTGTCGGCGAGAAACCACTGCGGGTGTTCGTAGCGCTCGCCGAACCAACGGCTCTTGGTCGGGATCCGGTGCCGTCCGGCGAGATAGCGGGCGAGGAGCAGATTGGTCTTGAGAAACAGCGCCCGCGCCGATTGGCCGCGCAAGTGCCCCTGCTCAGTTGCAATGCGAAGCAGCGACGAGAGCGTCGCGAGGCTGGCGCCGGCGATGCGGCTGAAGTGCGCCTGCACCTCAGGCACGTCCCAACGCCAGCTGCCGTGGCGGGCTCGCGCGGCCTGGGACTCGAAGCGCTCGGCGATCGTCTCGGCGAGATGAGTCGGGTCGGCGAGGTAGAAGGCGTGGCGGCCGAGGCGGATGAAGGCAAAGATCGAGAAGACAGCGAGCAGGCCGACGACCGGAGGCGCGAGGCGATATGTGGTGCCGGCGCTGGCGTGAATAACGAGGAGCAAGACGCAGAGCGCCATCGCAAAGGCGACCAGCCGCACGTAGAGGTTGCCCAGCCGGTCCCCAACGATCAGACTGCGGATATCGTGCGGGACGCTGACGTAGATCGAAGCGGCAATCGCACTGACCGCGGTGAAATAGAGGGCGAGGAAGACGCCGGTGGCGGCGGCGACCGTTTCCAGCAGCGAATCATAGGCGCTCGAATCGAGGGCACCGAACGAGAGATCAGAGGCGAGCTCGTCGGCGGGTCCCTGCAGGAGGGCGAATGCGACGACCGAGAGACAGGCGAGCCCGAGCGAGATCGCGGTGTTCTGCAGGAGCACCCGCAGCGCCGTCGCTGAGGTCGTCGTCTCGGTCGCCGCGTGGCGGGCGCGAAAGACTGAACTGAGGACGCCGAGGCGCCAGTTCAGCAGTCGCCGACGCAGGTGCCAAAAGCGGCGCGAGTCGCCGAAGCGGACGGTCAGCACTCCTGCGACCCTGCTCATCCCCAAGCCCCATCGCAATCTCGTTTACCCACTTTCACCCAAGCAGTATCTGTTCTCACGCCTGCCTGCGCCAAGCCGAGGATGTGGAGGTGCGGCACGGCCGGCTGCATGGCGTGGAGTTGGACGCCTCCCCAGGACAAATCCCTGCATTCGATTTACCTTCTATTTGTAGCTGCTAGTATCTTTGCATGACGCTACATAAGTCAGAGAGCGAAGTCGGAGTTCGAGAGCTACACGATCGCCTCAGCGAGTACCTAGAGCGGGTGGAGGAGGGTGGCGAGGTGGTCGTCACCCGACGTGGGCGGCGTATTGCTCGCCTCAGCGGGCTCGATACGGAGCGGCCGCTTGAGGATCTTGTGCGTCGCGGTTTGGTGCGGATGCCGAAGGCGCCGCGCTCTTCTCGTACGGCACAAGTCAAAAGCGGCGGTCCGGTATCGGACCTCGTAGCTGAGCAGCGGGCCTGATCCTCTACTTCGACACCTCGGCGCTGGTCAAGTTGATCGTCGTCGAGGACGGCTCTGACTTGGCTTCCGAACTCTGGGATGGCGCTTATCCAGTGGCGTCAAGCATCCTCTCCTACCCGGAGGGACGCGCGGCACTGGCAGCGGCGCGCCGTCAAGGCCGCTTGGGGGAGGTCGAGCACGCAAAAGCACTGGCGGTCTTCGAGGAGTTGCAGGAAGACCTGATCACGGTCGGCGTCGATTCGAGTCTTGCCCGTCGCGCCGGCGAGCACGCCGAAGATCTGGGGCTCCGCGGCTACGACGCGGTTCACCTCGCGACCGCGCTTGAGCTCGGCGATGAGGAAGTCGTCCTCGTGACGTGGGATCGCGATCTCGCTCGTGCTGCAGAACAGGTGGGCTTGGGTCAGGCCGGCTTGCCCTAAGTGTGGATCAGCCTCACCCGAACGCTTCGTCGACCGTTCCGCTCTCGTCCTCGCCAGGTGCATAGTCGGCGTAGATCAGCGTCGTCCTGAAATCGCGATGTCCCATCCACTCCTGCAGGGTTCGCATCGGCACCCCCGCGGCGGCCATCCTGGTGCCAAAGGTGTGGCGCAAGTCGTTGAAGCGGACCTCGCGCACGCCGGCTGCCTTCAGCGCCTTCTTGAAGCGCTGCACGAGGGAGGAATGCCCGAGAACCTTGCCGGTGTCGGGGTGGGCGAAAACAAGATCCTCGTCCTCCTGGCCGAGGGAGCGCTCGAAATGTCGTTTCAGCTCGGCGGCGACTCGGCTTGCCAGCGGCACCGACCGAGAGCCCCGTTCCGACTTCGGGGTAAGCAGGTGGCCGCGGACGTAGTTGCGCCGAACCCGGATTCTCTGCGCGCTCCAATCGACATCGCGCCAGCGCAGCGCCAGCAGCTCGCCCTGCCGTAGGCCGGTCATCGCTGCGGTGAGGAATATGGCGAAGTCGGTATGGCCGAACGGTTCGGCCTGCGTATCGACCGCGGCCAGAAGCGCCTCCAGCTCGTCCTGATTCAGGAAGTGGATGTCGGAGCTCTGCTCGACCTGAGGGCGGCCGACAAGCTCGCAAGGATTCTGGCGACACCAGCCCCGGCGCTTGGCGAAGGTGAAGATCTGCGACAGCAGCTTGAGTGCGTTTGAGCGGGTCTTGGCAGCCTTACCTTCATGCCGCATCTGGGCGGCCAGCTCCTCGACTTGTCGAGATGTGACTTGGTCGATCGGGATTTCGCCAAGTCTCGGCGCCAGGTGGGTCCGCAGCAGCGAGCGGTAGTTCTCGAGGGTGGTGGGCTTTCGCTCCAAGGCTTCGAGGTGGCGCAGCATGTGTTCGGCAGCCTCCGTCAGCGACACCTCGTCTCCGTCGAGCGGCGCTCGCTCGGCGACCATCAGCCGTCGCAGCTCGGCCTCGGCTTGGGTTTGGGTGAGACCCGTTCTGCCGCCTGGCTTTCGCTTCGGCCCGATCCGGCGTTTGACCCGTTTCTTGCCCACGCGCCAACGGCCGTACCAAGTCTCTTTTCCGCCGGCGCCCATATGGACGAGCAGGGAGCCGGTTCCGTAGCTGCGGCGCTCTGGTGGGTTCATGTCCCCTACACGGACGAAGGCCGCCCGGCGCCACCCCGGTCGCAGAAAACTGTCCCAAATGGACCCACGCCAGCTTCGACAGTCAGTGGGCCCTAAAAAGCGAAAACCCCCGACTTGCGGGGGCTTTCTCATGCGGCTGAATGGAGTCGAACCATCACGTCCCGTTAGGGACACAAGGCCCTCAACCTTGCGCGTCTACCAGTTCCGCCACAGCCGCTCGAGGGGCGACGATTCTAGATGTTTGGGGATTCCGGGGCTTTTGGTTGCGGGCATCCGGGTGGGGCGGTACAGTTGCGAACAGGTGTTCGAGCGATTTGATACCCGGCGAGTTGAGGAGGGGATTTAGGCGTGGAGCTGGATCTGACCAAGCGGCAGAAAGAGATCTTCGACTTCATCCGCCGCTATGCGGCAAAGACGGGATACCCGCCGACCGTGCGGGAGATCGGCAAAGCGGTCGGCCTGCATTCCTCATCGACCGTGCATGCCCATCTCGCCAACCTGGAGAAAATCGGGCTGCTCAAACGCGATCCATCCAAGCCGAGGGCGATCGAGCTGCTCTTCGACAAGGCGAAGAAGACGATCATGCCGGGCAACGGGCTGCCCCTCGTCGGTCAGGTCGCCGCCGGCGCGCCGATCGTGGCCGAAGAGAACGTCGAGGAATACATCGAAGTGCCCGACGTGATCGGTGGCGAGGATGGCGACTACATCCTCAACGTGCGCGGCGAATCGATGGTCGAAGCCGGCATTTTCGAGGGCGACTACGTCGTCGTGCGGCCGGCTGACGATGCGGTCAACGGCGAGATCGTCGTTGCCCTGATCGGCGAAGAGGCCACAGTCAAGCGCTTCTTCCGCGAAAGCGATCACATTCGGCTGCAGCCCGAGAACGAGACGATGGAGCCGATCCGGACGACCGAGGCCACGGTGCTCGGCAAAGTAGTAGGGGTTTTCCGCAAGATTTAGCCCCGATCGGGCGTGGCGCTTACTTCGGCCACTTGCCAGCCTGAATCAGCTTCTTATAGCGGCGCTGTTTTCGCCGCGCGTCGCTCAGCGCTAGGGGCAAGAGGCGCATGGTGAGGCGCGGAAAGAGGTCGAGAAGGCGGAGCTGTAGGCCGCGCCAGCGGGGCAGGATCAGCAAGGGGCGGGGTCGTTCGGTCAGCTTGCCGATCTCCCTCGCGACCTGCTCGGCGGTGAGCAGCGACCCCGAGAAGGATCCGGCCGCATCGGGGTCATCGAGCTTATCCTCCAGCATCGGCGTCCAGATGCCATCGGGACAGACGGCAGAGAGCCCGACTCCCTCAATGCCTGCGCGCCGCAGGTCGAAGAGCGTGCCGAGGGTGAAGGCGATCGCCGCGTGCTTGCTCGCCGAGTAGCTGACCTCGCCCGGCGCGGCGACGATGCCGGCCAGCGAAACGACGTTGATCACATGGCCGCGACCGGCGGCGATCATCGGCTCGAGCGCAGCGACGGTCCCGTTCATCGTTCCCAGAGCGTTGATCTCGAGCATCGCCCGCCGCGTCGCCTCCTCCTGCTCCCAGGAGAGACCGGTGTAGAGCACGCCGGCGTTGTTGACCCAGACGTCGAGCGTGCCGCCACGCGCCGCGGCTTCTGCGGCGAGCGCCCGGCAGGCCGCCTCGTCGCGAACGTCGAGCGCGGCCGAGCGCGCACCGGCGCCGATCTCGCCGGCGGTGCGAGCGGCAGCGTCGGGGTCGATGTCGGTGACGTGGACGAGGAAACCGCGGCCGCCCAGCTCGAGGGCGATCGCGCGGCCCAGGCCACCGCCTGCTCCGGTGACGACGGCAACGGGCATCGACGATCAGGTTATTCGATGCATTTGTCTCAAGCCTGCCCCGTCGCGCTACCATCGCGGAGCGGGCCGAGCGGCTGCGGGGGGAGAGAAAACCCCTCGAGGAAAGTCCGGACACCAGAGGGCAAGGCGGTGGGTAACGCCCACCCGGGGAAACCCGCGGGACAGTGCCACAGAAATACACGGCCGATGGCGCGACCACACGTGAGTCGCGAACAGGCAAAGGTGAAATGGTGCGGTAAGAGCGCACCGGCGTCGCGGCGACGCGGCGGCCAGGCAAACCCCGCCCGGTGCAAGGCCAAGCAGGACCGTCGACCCTGCCCGGCGAGGTCCAGGTAGGCCGCAGGCCGCCTCGGCGGCCCCCGGGACTTCGGTCCCGGTGAGACAGATAGTCGCTCCCGACAGGATCCGGCTTACAGGCCCGCTAACGAAAAGGCCCTCGAAAGGGGGCCTTTTCCACGCCTGCAAGATTTCTGTCTTAGCGTTTGCTAATCTGCCGCCAACTTCCGCTGAATCTTCGCCTACATATTCGCGAAGAGCGGGGGACCCAATTGTTGGGGCGAATCGTCGGCATCTGCCACGTAGCGCAGCTCTTTCAGCGCGAGCCCGTCAGCTAACCCCGTAAGCGTCGTAAAGAGCTATGAAGACAGGCAGGAACCGCCACGGGCGGAAAGATCATTCACGGCATGGGCACGCTGCGCGCGCGCACCTCGGCCGACGGCTGCGCCGCATCTCCCTGGCGGCTGCGCTGCTCTCCCTGGCTCTCACCCCAATCGCGGCAGAGGCGCAGACCGGCGGCGCGGGCGCACCCACAGGCGAAGGGACCGCCACCTCCGGGGGCGCGGGCCTTATCTTCAGCGCCCCTATGCGCTCGGCCGGGGCCACCTGGTACGGGCCGGGTCTCTACGGCAATGGCACCGCCTGCGGTCAGACCCTGCGGCCGGGCACGATCGGCGTCGCCCACCGCACCCTGCCCTGTGGGACCACGGTCAAGATCAACTACCACGGCCATTCCCTGGTCACCAAGGTGATCGACCGTGGCCCCTACACGCCGGGCAACGATTTCGACCTCACCAACGGCGCCCGGCTCGCGCTTGGCTTCGAAGGAGTTGGGAAGGTTCGCTACGCGGTCGCTGTCGGCTCCTCTGGCTAGCGCGACTAAGCAGGATTTCTCGGTTTGACGGTAAATCTGCCCCGGAACGGGCAGGTTTCCAACGAGAGGAGCTTTTGAATGTCGAGGTCTTTGCAAGCAGCCATCTACGCCGGGCTGCTGATGCTCCTCGTCGTCTTCGCCGGCACCGCCGGTGCTGCCGCAGGTGACAGCGAAACCGCCCAGACCACGGTCGTGCTCGGCGAAACCGCAACGATGCCGGATCCGTCCTGCCCCGAGTCTCCCTGCCAGGCGATCGGCAGCGTCACGGGCTTCCAAGTCAGCACCAGCCAGGGCTCGCTGCCCTTCCGCGTTCGCAAGGACGGCAAGATCAAGTCCTGGACGCTGACCCTCTCGGAGCCGACCAGCAGTCAGCGCTCCTTTTTCAACGGCTTCTTCGGCACCCCGCCCGAGGCACGCCTGGCGATCCTGCGCCGCGTGGCGGGCACCAACCCGCCCCGCTACGCCCTCCGTGCCCAGGGCTCGGTCCACGTCCTCAGCCCTTACCTGGGCCAAACCGTCAAATTCGGCGCCTCCCTTCGCGTCAAAGCAGGCGACATCATCGGCATCACGGTCCCCACCTGGGCCCCGGCCTTCGCCCAAGGCCAGCCTTCGAGCGATGCCTGGCGCGCCAGCCGCGAAGTCGGCAAGTGCGTCAACTCAACTGACGTCCGCCAGGGCGAACCGCAGGAAAAGGTCGGCAGCCGCGCGGAATACGGTTGCCGCTATTCCACGGCCCGCCTGCTCTACACCGTCACGGTCGTCGAGGACTGAAACCGCCGGAGGGTCTGGAGCCCATTCCCAAAACGCTCGGCAGGAGCCTCGCTTGAGTGTTTTGGGAATGGGCTCCAGACCCTCTCTCAGCTTCGAGCCCTTCGGTCGCGCGTCACCGGATGAGGCCGACCCCCGGGATAGCGGTCGATTGAGCTTCCTGCCTAAGCTCGCCCGGGATATTCCTCGGCTGGCAAGCGCATAGAGAGCCCGAAGCCGGTCCTCAAAACACTCCAGCGAGGCTCCCGCCGAGCGTTTTGAGGACCGGCCCCGGGCTCTCCACCGCTACGCAACCGAAGGAAGAACCCGCGGCCCGCTCTGATCTTTCGGAAGCTCCGCTGCCCCCGCGATCAAGCTCTGAAACTCGTTCAGCACCAGGTGCGCGACCGCCTCCAGCAGCTCCTCGTCGCTCCAGCCGATCTCACGCGCCTCCTCGTGGAGGTGGAGCGGGGGGTGGCCGTTGGCCTCCAGCGCTCCGTGCAGGTACTCGAGCAGGGCTGCCTCTTTGGGGTCGCCCGAGTTGAAGCTGCGCGCTCTCGAGACCTCGTCGAGGCCGAGGCCGGCGCTGCGCGCCGACTTGGCGTGCTGGGCGATGCTGTAGGTGTCGTCGCGATACTCGGCGACCGCGAGGGCGATCCGCTCGCGCGTGGCTCGGGGCAGGACCCCGCCGCGAAGCTCCGAGCGCATCCGCGTGTAGGCGCGCAGGACTGCTGGAGCCCCCGCGAGGACGCCGACGAACTTCGTCACCGCGCCACCCGTGGCCTGGATCGTTTTGATCAGCGGGGCGCTCTCCTCGGGGGCCGTCAACTCGTCGTGGATCTGGAACCTGCTGACATCTGTTTTAACTGTCACGTGGCATCCGCCTCCGGCTCTGCTGGGGATTCCGCTTTACAGAGCCCTTAATTGGCCTTTACTTTACTTTCAGCCGTCTACTTACGTCTCGTAAGTTATACCTGGTTTTATGTCGCCCTGCAAGCAGCATGAAAGCAACCGCTCTTTACCCGAATACGAGCGCTTCTACCCAAGTGGTTCATTGCCTGACAGCGCGGGCCGGTTTGCAACGGAGCTTTGGCCTATCGTTGCCCGCTCGAAGCGGACAAGCGCAAGCCCAGGAGGACCCCGAACATGGCAGATCAACCGAAGAGCGCCGCTGACGTCATCGCGCTGGTCAAGGAAGCCGACGTCCGCTTCGTCCGGCTCTGGTTCACCGATGTGCTGGGACAGCTGAAGAGCTTCTCGATCAACGCGTCCGAGCTGGAGGACGCCTTCGAGGGCGGCATGGGCTTCGACGGTTCCTCGATCACCGGCTTCAACCCGATCGAGGAGTCCGACATGATCGCCATGCCCGACCCCTCGACCTTCGCCCTGATCCCGTGGCGGCCGGATGACGAGAACGCCGTGGCGCGGATGTTCTGCGACGTCCAGGTTCCCGGCGGCGAGCCGTATGAGGGCGACCCGCGCTGGATCATGAAGCGGGCGCTCAAACGGGCCGAGGGCATGGGCTTCGACGCCTTCAACATCGGCCCCGAGCTCGAGTTCTTCTACTTCCGCTCGGCCAAACCCGAGGGTGGTGTGCCCGAAGTCCTCGACGAGGGCGGTTACTTCGACCTGACCACGCTCGATGCCGGCTCCGACGTGCGCCGCGACACCGTCCTCGCACTGGAAAAGATGGGCATCCACGTCGAGTACACCCACCACGAGGTCGGCCCCTCCCAGCACGAGGTCGACATGCGCTACAAGGACGCGCTGGCGATGGCCGACGACTGCATGACCTACCGCATCGTTGTCAAGGAGTACGCGATGAAGTACGGCTGGCACGCGACCTTCATGCCCAAGCCGCTCTTCGGCGAGAACGGCTCCGGTATGCACGTCCACCAGTCGCTGACCAAAGACGGCAAGAACGCCTTCTTCGACCCCGACGACCAGTTCTTCCTCTCTGCCACCGCGAAGGCCTTCATCGCCGGGCAGCTCAAGCACGCGCGCGAGATCTCGCCGCTCTTCGCCCAGTGGGTCAACTCCTACAAGCGGCTCGTTCCCGGTTACGAGGCGCCGGTCTACCTCGCCTGGTCGCGCCGCAACCGCTCGGCGCTGATCAGGGTGCCGCTCTACCACCCGGGCAAGGAGGGGGCGACCCGCGCCGAGCTGCGCTGCCCCGACCCCGCCTGCAACCCCTATCTCTGCTTCGCCGGCATGCTGCAGGCGGGCCTGGAGGGGATCGAGAAGGGCTACGAGCTACCCGAGCCGATGGAGCAGAATCTCTACCACCTCTCGCCCGAGGAGCTCTCCCATCAGGGGATCGAGCAGCTGCCGGCGACGCTGGGCGAGGCGATCGAGGTCGCCGCCGACTCGGAGCTGGTGCTGCGCACCCTGGGCGAGCACACGTTTCGCCGCTTCGTCGAGATCAAGCGGCAGGAGTGGGACGAGTATCGGGTGCAGGTCACTCCCTTCGAGATCGAGCAGTTTCTGCCGATTCTCTGAGGCGGTGGGTGGGGGTCGGGGCGCCCCCTTCCAAAACGCTCGGCAGGAGCCTCGCTTGAGTGTTTTGGAAGGGGGCACCCCGACCCGACCGAGCCCGTCTCAGGGTTCTCGTCAGAGAGCTTGTTGCAGGGCTTCGGGGTCGGTGACGGGAGTGCGGCAGGTGAAGCGTTCGCAAACGTAAGCGGTCGGCTTGCCGTCGACCTCGCCCCGGTTCTGGAGTAGGGGAGGGGTGCCGCTGCCCTCGGGGCCGCCGGCGAGGACGACGTGGGGGCGGAACTCGCGGCGAACGACTGCCGCTAGCTCACCCAGGTCTTCGCCGACCAGCGCGACCTCCTTGGTGGGGGAGAGGTGGAAGTCGATTGCTCTAAGTAGGTGGGCGAAGGCCTCGGGGTGCTTCCCGGCGGAGTCGGAGAAGAGGCGGAAGACGCCCTCGGCCGCCTCCTCGTAAGCCCGCTTGCCGGTGAGGCCGCTGAGGCGCAGCAGGCCGAAGGCGGCGGCGGAGTTGCCGGAGGGGATTGGGTGGTCGCCGATCTCCTTGCGGCGGGCGATCAGCGATTCGTGATCATCGGCGGTGGAGAAGAAGCCACCGCGCTCGTCGTCGGCGAAGCGGGAGAGCAGGGCGTCGGCGAGCGCGCTGGCCCGCTCGAACCAGACGGTCTCGAAGCTCGCTTCGTAGAGCGTGAGCAGCGCCTCGAGCAGGAAGGCGTGGTCCTCGAGGTAGGCGTTGAGGTGGGCGCGGCCGTCCTTGTATGTGCGCAGCAGCGTTCCCTTCTCGTCGCGCAGCTCGTCCCAGACGAAGTCGGCGCAGGCGCGCGCCGCGGCGAGGTAGTCCTCCCGCCCGAGCACGGCGCCGGCCTCTGCCAGAGCGGCGATCATCAGCGCGTTCCAGGCGGTCAGTCGCTTGTCGTCGAGCCCAGGCCAGACGCGCTTGGCGCGGGCGGCGTAAAGCGTCCTGCGCATCTCGTCCAATCCCTCAGGCTCAGGGGAATCGGCACCGTCGGAGAGGTGGAGAATGTTCCGCCCCTCGAAATTGCCGCCCTCGCTGACCCCGTAGAACTGATTCAAGGTCTCGATCTGCTGGGTGGAGAACGCGATGCTGTTTGGCTCATCCTGCCTGAATTCGCCGAGCACGGCGCGGATCTCCTCGGGAGTCCAAACGTAGAAGCGGCCCTCCTTCCCCTCTGAGTCGGCGTCGAGGGCCGAGTAGAAGCCGCCCTCGGGGCCACGCATCTCGCGCAGGGCCCAGTCGAGCGTCTCCTCGCAGATGCGCCGGTAGCGATCGTGGCCGAGCCGCTGCCAGCCGTGCAGGTAAACGCGGGCCAGCAGGGCGTTGTCGTAGAGCATCTTCTCGAAGTGGGGCACCTGCCAGGCGGCATCGACCGAGTAGCGGGCGAAGCCGCCGCCGATCTGGTCGTAGATGCCGCCGGCCAGCATCGCGTCGAGCGTCAGCTCGGGGATCTCGGTCTCGCCACGGGCGAGCAGGAGCTCGATCGCGGAGGCGGGGGGGAACTTGGGAGCGCCGCCGAAGCCACCGCGCGCCCGGTCGGCGGCCATGCGCAGGCGCTCGATTGCCTCGTTGAGCATCGCTGCCTGCGGCGACGCGGCGGGCTCGACCCGGGCGATCGCGGCGAGGCGGGCGCGCATCTGCGGGGCTCGCTCTTCGATTTCGTCGCGCTTGCTCTCGAAGGCGTCGACCACGGCTTCCATCACCATGCGGAAGCTCGGCATGCCGCGGCTCTCGTCCGGAGGGAAGTAGGTGCCGCCGTAAAACGGCACGCCCTCGGGGTCGAGGAAGACCGTCATCGGCCAGCCCCCCTGGCCGCTGATCGCCTGCACTGCCTCCATGTAGAGGGAGT
>Ga0207639_10002935_pt1 | contig 11460 bp, 12 predicted proteins | sample KBSCornC32_FD_184299 | JGI IMG/M metagenome (GOLD analysis project Ga0207639, IMG submission 184299) | Corn rhizosphere microbial communities from Kellogg Biological Station, Michigan, USA - KBS Corn C3-2 (SPAdes) (version 2) | ecosystem: Host-associated > Plants > Roots > Rhizosphere > Soil ...
CGCCGGGAGGCACAGTTCGGCGTCTTCCTCGGGCGGCAGGTCGACGACGATCAGCCCGTCGACACCCGCGGCAAGCGCGTCCGAAATGAACGTCTCGACGCCATAGATGTAGATCGGGTTGTAGTACCCCATCAGCACGATCGGCGTTTCGGCATCCGTCTTGCGGAACTCCAAAACCATGGCGAGCGTCTTGTGCAGGGTCTGCCCTGCGTGCAGTGCCCGCTGCCCGGCCATCTGGATAGCCGGCCCATCGGCCATCGGGTCGGAGAACGGCATGCCGAGCTCGATCACGTCGGCGCCCGATTCAATCAGCGCCGTGAGGATCTCCTGGCTCGTCGCCGGGTCCGGATCGCCCGCCATCGTATAGGTGACGACAGCGGGCCGGCCCTCGGCGGCGCAGGCGGCAAAACGGTCGGCGAGACGGGTGGTCATCACATCGCCCTCCCGAGATAGCGGCCCACCTGCTCGACGTCCTTGTCGCCGCGGCCCGAAAGGCAGAGCACGACGGTCTCGTCCTTGGCCATTTTTGGCGCGACCTTCATCACGAGGGCCAACCCATGCGCGGATTCGAGCGCCGGAATGATCCCCTCGAGCTTGGTCAGGAGCTGAAAGGCCTCGAGCGCTTCCTTGTCGGTGATCGCCTCGTAGGTCACGCGCTTGCTGTCGTGGAGGAACGCGTGTTCCGGCCCGACGCCGGGATAGTCGAGGCCCGCCGAGATCGAGTGGCCCTCGAGGATCTGCCCGTCGGCGTCCTGCAGCAGGTAGGTGCGGTTGCCGTGCAGCACGCCCGGCCGTCCGCCCGTCATCGAGGCGGCGTGGCCGTTCTCGACATCGAGCCCGTGGCCACCGGCCTCGGCGCCGTAGAGCTTGACGTCCGGATCATCAAGGAACGGATGGAACGTGCCGATGGCGTTCGAGCCGCCGCCCACGCAGGCAACGAGCGCATCGGGCAGGCGGCCCTCGACCTCCTGCATCTGCTCGCGGATTTCCCGCCCGATCACCGATTGAAAATCGCGCACCATCTCGGGGTAGGGGTGGGGCCCCGCCGCGGTGCCGATGAGATAGTAAGTCGACTCGACGTTGGTCACCCAGTCGCGGAGCGCCTCGTTCATGGCGTCCTTGAGGGTGCCGGCGCCGGCCGTGACCGGCTTCACCTCCGCGCCCAGCATCTTCATGCGCAAGACGTTCGGCCACTGCCGCTTCACGTCGGTCGCGCCCATGAAGATCGTGCAGGGGAGGTCGAACTTGGCGCAGACCGTCGCCGTCGCAACGCCGTGCTGGCCGGCCCCGGTCTCGGCGATGACCCGCGTCTTGCCCATCCGCTTGGCGAGCAGAATCTGGCCGATGCAATTGTTGAGCTTGTGCGAGCCGGTGTGGTTCAGCTCTTCGCGCTTGAGATAGACCTTGGCGCCGCCAAGATGCTGCGTCAGCCGCTCGGCGAAATAGAGCGGTGAGGGACGGCCGGTATAGTGCTTGCCCAGCTCCTCGAGCTCGGCTTCGTAGGCCGGGTCGTTCCGGGCGGTGCGATAGGCCGCCTCGAGGTCGAGGATCAGCGGCATCAGCGTTTCGGCCACGAACCGCCCGCCGAACATGCCGAAGCGGCCGTGTTCGTCGGGGCCGTTCCTGAGACTGTTGGCCCCGAACTCCGTCACGTCCAACTCCTGAAGGCTCCTTGCCCGGGCGGGCAATTAGGCGGCGCGCGCCGCGTCGATGAAGGCGCGGATCAATCCCGCATCCTTTTCGCCCGGCGCCGTCTCGACGCCCGAGGACACATCGACCCCGAACGGCTTCACGACGGCGATCGCCTGGGCGACGTTCTCCGGCGTGAGGCCACCCGAAAGCATGAACGAAACCTCCGGGTCAAGCGCCTTGAGCAGGCTCCAGTCGAACGTCGTGCCGTGTCCGCCGGGGCGGTCGGCATGCTTGGGCGCCTTGGCGTCAAGCAGCAGGCGGTCGGCGACATCCACGTAACTGGCAACGCTCGCCACGTCCTCGGCGCTGCCGATCGAGACGACCTTGAGGATGGAGACGCCCGCTTCCGCCCGGATTGCCTCGACCCGATGCGCGTTTTCGAGCCCGTGGAGCTGGATCCAGTCGGGCCCGAGCGCCGCGATCTGGGCGACGAGCGTGTTGTCGGGATTGACCAGCACCACCGAGGTTTCGACCCGCCCGCGGGCCTCAGAGATCAGCTGCGCTACCGTGTCGATGTCGATGTGCCGGGGACTTCGCGGAAAATGCATGAAGCCGACCATGTCGGTCCCGGCCTCGATCGCGGCCTCGAGGATGTCCGGTGTCTTGATGCCGCAGATCTTGATGGTGAGGGGGTCGGCCATTGCGGGGGTTCGCTAGGGGGTATCGACAAGGTCGTCAACATCGAGCGGCGAGAGGCCGCGTCCGGCCGCCCCGCTGCTCCGGCGGGCGAGGTCGAGCTCGCGCCCGAGCCGCCGCGCTTCGCGCTGCCACCGCCGCTTCTCGCGGCGCACTTCGCCCGAGGCGAACCAGGTGGCGATGCCGCCGAGGATGACGCCGAGCAAGAGGAAAACGAAGATCACGAGAAAGAGCGGCACGCCGACGCCCGGCGAAGCGAGCGCCACCGGCGAAACCAGCGGATTGAAATTGACCACCGTGAGCTGCCGGTTGGCCAGCGCGAACAGGATCAGCACCACGCAAAGCGGCACCAGCACGACCCAACCGACGACACGTCTCAACATGGATCAGGTCCTGGCGCGAAAAGACGCCCGCTCTACTGTCGCGCTCCCGACCGGAAAGGCGTGCCCGCCTCTCCCCGTGCGCCGTCTAGCGGTTGAGCCGTTCGCGGATCTCCTTGCCGGCCTTGAACTGCGGCACGTATTTTTCGCCCACATCGACCTGCTCGCCGGTGCGCGGATTGCGCCCCACGCGGGCCGGGCGGTTCTTCACCGAGAATGCCCCGAACCCCCTGAGCTCGACCCGGTCGCCGCGCGCCATGGCGTCGCCGACTTCGTCGAGGATGGCGTTCACGATATTCTCGATATCGCGCTGAAACAGATGCGGGTTTTCAGTCGCCAGCATCTGTACGAGTTCCGACTTGATCATCGACCGCCCCCCGGCGTTTGCCGCATGCGCCTGCCACGGATTTCTAGATCACGGGCCAACCTGCCAAAGCGATACGAGGCCGTCAAGCGCGACCGGTCCATCGGCAGGCAGGCCGAGCGCTGCGCGAGCTTCGGAGCCGATCAGCTTGCCGATATTGGGAAAGCCGCTATCGGGCAGCGGCCAGCGCTTCACCACCGGCAGGTCCGCCGCGATCTTCTTGTCGGACTCGAGCCAGGCGACGGCCTCGGGCTCGGCGCCGATCTCGTCGATCAGCTTGTCGTCGAGCGCTTGCCGACCGGTGAGGATGCGCCCGTCTGCCAGCGCCAGCGCATCCGGGCGGGCAAGCTTCCGCCTTTCGGCGACGATGTCGACGAACCAGTTGAACGAGTCCGTCACCAGCGAGGTCAGCGCGGTGCGCACTTCGGGGCTCATCGGCTTGGTGAAATCGGGCTCCGCCTTGAGCGGCCCCGAGGCGACCTTGTCGCTGCCGATGCCGATGGTGTCCATCAGCTTGCCGGCGTTGAACGTCTGGAACAGCACGCCGATCGAGCCGACGATCGACAGGCGCCGCGCCAAAATATGGTCGGCGGCGATCGCCGTCATATAAGCGGCGGAGGCCCCCATCTCGTCGATGGTGGCGACGACCGGCTTCTTGGCCCGCAGCGCCCCGAGCGACTCGTAGAGGTCCTCGCCGCCCGCCGTCGTGCCGCCCGGGCTGTTGATGGCGACGATCACCGCCTTCACGCTGTCGTCGTCGGCGAGCTTCTTGAAGAGGGCATCCCGCTCGCGATCGCTGGCGATGAGTCCGGAAATCTCGACCCGGGCGATCTGGCTGCCGGTCGTCGTGCCGCCGCTGCGGTCGAGCGCGAAGCGGCCGGCGAGCGCCAGCACCGCAACCACCACTGCCACGAAGAACAGCGCGCGCCAGCGCCGCCGCGAGCGCCTGAGCTGTGCCGCTGCCACCATCTCGCTGGCCGAAGGTGTCGGGTCTGTCGTCATCGGACCGCCGTGTCGCAAAAAGTGCGGCGAGTTAGCGCGGGCTGCGCCGCAAAAGCAAGGATCGCCGTCGCTATTGGGGCGAGCCCGGCAGCTCCCGCACCATGTAGCGGGCACCGTCCTCATAGGTCAGCAGCTTCCCGGTAAGCTCGGGGAGGATTTTGGCCAGAAATCCCTGCTGCGCCCAAAACCCCTCCGAGCCGTTGACGGCGACGAGGCTCATCGAGCCGAGGTCGCGCGCCGCAGCGTGGCGGGCAAGCACATTGGTGATGAACCGCGCCGCCCCCATATGCCGCGCCACCGGCAACAGCGCGATGTCGTGGAGATAATAGGTATCGGGATTCTCCGGCAGCCCGCCCAACGTCGCATTGAGCGCCGGAATGACATTGCGGCGGAACGGATGGCTCAGCACATAGCCCACCGGCCGCTCGCCAATCTCGAGGAGGTGCGCGCCATTTGGATAAAGCTCGCGCCGTTCGGCGAGCACATCCGGCGCCTCGAAGAAATCGGGATGCACCACCTCGGCAATCGACACCACCGCATCGAGGTCATAGGCGCTCATCGTCCGCCAGTTGAGGTCGTGTCGCATGCCCATCCGCTAGGTCGCGACGGTGCCGGGGTCAAGCCTGATGGCGGGGAGGGCGTGGAGGGCGGGAGGCCGCTGCGTTACGAAATAGCCTCATCCTGAGGTGCGAAGGGCCGTCAGGACCGAGCCTCGAAGGACCCACGGCGATATACCGGACGTCGTTCGAGGCTCGCCTTCGGCTCGCACCTCACCATGAGGATGTTTGCTGCTGGGCCGCTAGTTCACCCCACTCACGGCGTCATCCCGGCGAAAGCCGGGATCCAGTACTCGGTGAGTTGAAGTGATGCACGACCGGGTGATGCACACTCGCACGCGCTGAGCATACTGGATTCCGGCTTTCGCCGGCGGGAGGATTTGGGACGGCGGCCACGGGCACAAAGCGTGCGACGGTTGGGCGTGGTGGCGGCCTAGGCAAGCCCGCAGCTCGCGCCGCCCAAACAAAAAGGCCCGCGTCGATGACGCGGGCCCCGTGTGCGATCGAGTCGAAACGCTCGTTACTTCTTGTCGCGGTCCTTGAGCGCGGCGCCAAGAATGTCGCCGAGCGAAGCGCCCGAGTCCGAGGAGCCGTAGGCGGCGACCGCCTCTTTTTCCTCGGCGATTTCCAGCGCCTTGATCGACAGCCCGACCTTGCCGGTCTTGCGGTCGACCTGAGTGACGCGCGCGTCGACCTTCTCACCCTTGCTGAAGCGCTCGGGACGCTGGTCGTTGCGGTCGCGGCTGAGATCGGCGCGGCGGATAAAGGACGTGAGCTCGGTGCCCTCGATCTTCACCTCGATGCCGCCATCGTTGACCTCGGTCACGATGCCGGTCACCACGGCGTTCTTCTTGAGGCTGTCGCCAGCGTCCGCCACCGGGTCATTGCCCAGCTGCTTGATACCGAGCGAGATGCGCTCCTTCTCGACATCGACGTCGAGTACCTTGGCACGAACCATGTCGCCCCGGTTGTAGGTCTCGAGCGCCTGCTCGCCCGGCTTCTGCCAGTCGAGGTCGGAGAGGTGCACCATGCCGTCGACGTCGCCATCGAGGCCGATGAAGAGACCGAACTCGGTTTTGTTCTTGACCTCGCCCTCGACGGTCGAGCCCACCGGGTACTTGTCCGCAAAGGTCTCCCAGGGATTGGCGAGAGTCTGCTTCAGGCCGAGCGAAATGCGGCGCTTGTCGGGGTCCACCTCGAGCACCATCACTTCCACTTCCTGCGAGGTCGAGACGATCTTGCCGGGGTGGACGTTCTTCTTGGTCCACGACATTTCCGAAACGTGGATCAGGCCTTCGATGCCCGGCTCCAGTTCGACGAACGCACCGTAGTCGGTGATGTTGGTCACGCGGCCGGTGAACTTGGCGCCCACCGGATACTTGGCCTCGATGCCTTCCCACGGGTCCGCCTGCAGCTGCTTCATGCCGAGGCTGATGCGGTGCGACTCGTGGTTGATGCGGATGATCTGCACCTTGATCGTTTCGCCGATCGACAGAACTTCCGACGGGTGGTTGACGCGGCGCCACGCGATGTCGGTGACGTGGAGCAGTCCATCGATGCCGCCGAGGTCGACGAACGCACCGTAGTCGGTGATGTTCTTGACCACGCCGTCGACGATCTGGCCTTCCTCGAGCTGCTGGACGATCTCCGAACGCTGCTCGGCGCGCGATTCCTCGAGGATCGCACGGCGCGACACGACGATATTGCCGCGGCGCTTGTCCATCTTGAGGATCTGGAACGGCTGCGGGACGTTCATCAGCGGCCCGATATCGCGGATCGGACGAATGTCCACCTGCGAGCGGGGGAGGAACGCCACGGCGCCTTCGAGGTCGACCGTGAAGCCGCCCTTGACCTGGTTGAAGATGACGCCTTCGACGCGCTGGTTGGCGTTGTACATCTCTTCGAGCTTGACCCAGCTCTCTTCGCGGCGGGCCTTCTCGCGCGACAGGACCGCTTCGCCCATCGCATTCTCGACGCGGTCGACATAGACCTCGACCTCGGAGCCGACCTTGAGGGTGCCGTCACGCCCGGCCTGGCCGAATTCCTTCATGGCGATGCGGCCTTCGGTCTTGAGGCCCACATCGATGATCGCCAGATCCTTTTCGATCGCGACGATCTTGCCTTTGACAACGGCGCCTTCCAGCGGCTCGTTCTCCATGAACGAGTCCATCAGGAGGGACTCGAAATCTTCTTTCACTGCAGTTTGGACTGCCATGTAGTCTTCCTTAGTACCGGTCGTTCGCATTGCATGATGAAGCATCGGATCGAGGGACGCCCGGTCCGCCGCAAACGCGACGAACCCGGTACACGGGCGCTCACTGGATCAATGCTTGGCTGTTTTCCCGGGCGAGCCGGTTGTCCCACATGTGGGGATTGCAGGGGCAAAACCAAAGCCACAAGGGTGAATTCAGGGTACCCCGAGGGGAAACTACCTGGACTTGCGTACCTTGGCCGCCTCGACAATCTCGATCGCCGCGCGGAGTGCGGCTTCTATATCGAGGCGCGTCGTATCGAGCAAGTGGGCATCTGCCGCCGGATAGAAGCCGCCATTGGGGTTGGCCATGTCGCGCGCATCGCGCTCTTCGATCTGGTGGAAGAGCTCATAGCGGTTGACCGGCAGACCGCGCGCCTCGAACTGCCGCGCCCGCCGCTCCATACGCGCCTTGCTATCGGCCTTGAGGAAAATCTTGACGTCGGCCTCCGGCGCAATGCGCGTGCCGATGTCGCGCCCGTCGAGCACGGCGCCGCCCGGTTGCAGCGCAAAGCTGCGCTGCGCCTCGAACAGCGCTTCGCGCACCTCGGCGATCACCGCGACCTTGCTCGCGAGCGAGCCGATCTCCTGCGAGAGCAGCGTTTCGCGGTCGAGCCGGCTGGTATCGAGCGTGCGGGCCGCCTCTATCGCCCGCACGGCGAAGTCCGGCGCTCCCTCATCACCCTGCACCGCCTTGCCGACGGCGCGATAGAGGAGGCCCGTGTCGAGGTGCGGCAGCCCGAAATGGACCGCAAGTCCTGCCGCGAGCGTACCCTTGCCCGAGGCCGCCGGCCCGTCGACCGCGATGATCATGCCGCCTCCCGCCAATAAAATTCCGCCCCAAGCCCTTCGAGGCCGTCGATGAGATCGGGAAACGCCATCGACAGCGCCGCCATATCCTCGAGCGTCACCTGCTCGGCGGCAGCGAGGCCGAAAACCAGGAGCGCTGCCGCCAGATGAGGATCGTCGCCCGTCCGCACGCTCTCGCCGCCGAGCCGGCGCCCCGCCGCCGGCCGCCCGACATGGAGCCCGGTCGCATCGGCACGCGCCGTCGCGCCGTTGGCGGAGAGCGTCGCCGCGAGCGCGGCATGGAGCTCACCTTCGCCCTTGAGGCCGAGACGCGGCAGGCGCGTCTCGCCGGCCGCAAAGGCGCCGGCAACGGCCAGCACGGCGACCGCATCGAGCGTCAGCTGCCGGGCGTCGACGGTGACGCCGAGGAGCGGCGAATGGCGAACCCTCAGGTCTGCGACCTCCTCGCCGCCGGCCAGGCGCCGGTCGAGCACCGAGATGTCGCCGCCCATCTCCTCGAGCGTCGAGAGCACGACGACCCGTCCCGGATGCATCGGCACGTTCTCGATGCGCACATCGGAATCCGGCACGATCAGCGCGGCGAGCAGCGGCAGCGCCGCAAGGTCGGGATCGCCGGCGAGCGCCAGCGTTCGCGCGCCGAGCGTCGGCAGGCCGGTGACGGCGAGGGTACGGCTGCCATCGACGCCGGTCGTCTCGAGCACCGTCGCGCCAAAATGCCGAAGCAGCCGCTCGGCGTGATCGGGCGAGGGCGAGGCCTCGCGGATGCTCGATATGCCGGGCAGGCCGAGCGCGGCGAGGAGCAGGGCGGCCTTGGCGGCCGGCGTGCTGCCTTCGAGCCGGACGGCAAAGGGCATGGCTGTGCGCGGCGCCCGCACCGTGAGCGGCAGCCGGCCGCTCCGCTGTTCCTCGATGACGATGCCGATACTCTTGAGGATTTGAACCACCGGGGTCAGGGAGGGTGCGCCGTGCCGGCTTTCCCCGATCAACCGGCTCGGAAACCCGAAGGAGCCGAGCAGCGCCAGCACTGGCGGCAGAGACTTCTCGGCGCCGGAAAGATCGACAGCCTTCTCGGGCTCCAGCAAGCCGAGCATGCCGAGGCCGTTGATTTCCCAGCGGTCCTCGGTGACGTGCACGCGGATGCCAGTCGCATCGAGCAGGCGGCGGATCGCCGTGAGCTCTGCATCGGGCTGTCCGGCATCGCGGTAGAGCACGCTCTCGCCCCGCGCCAGCGCCGCAAGAAACACGGCGAGCGCGAAATGGCCGGCCGCGGGCGCAACCTTGAAGCGCCCGCGCAGCGGGCGGCCACGCATCACGGTCAGCGGCCGGGCGGCGACGTCGCCATCGGAGAGGGAAGCCATGCGGGCTCTGGCGTTCGGGTGATTGCAATGGACGGCAGGGCTTACCATATCCCGCGCCGGCCGGGCCATCCCGGCATCCCTTTCCACGGCCGCATTTTGCGGCGCATTTTCGGTTTGACAGCGGTGGGCTTTGTCCGTAACCGGACGGGCCGGCAAACCGCCCGAATTCCTTCACGCTGAGGTCCATCAATTGGCAGACAACCGCGGCACCAAACGAGAAGATCCCGATACGGGCAAGAAGTTCTACGATCTGAACAAGGATCCGATCGTCTCGCCCTATACGGGCAAGTCCTACCCACGCTCCTATTTTGACCAGGGCGCCAAGGCCCGCCCGGTCGAGCGCGAGGAAGAAGAGGAAGAGGAGGTCGAGACCGAGGAGCTGACCGAGGCTGCGCAGCCCGAGATGGTCTCGCTCGAGGACGCCGACGCCGAAGAGGCGGGCGCCGAGGAAGAGATCCCCGATGTGGAAGACGTCGAAGACGTCGAGGACATCGGCGAGGATGATTCCGACGTCTTCCTCGAAGAGGATGACGAAGAGGAAGAGGACCTCGATTTCGACGTGGGCGGCGGCGGCAACGACGAACGCTGAGGCAGGCTCGCTGCCGAAAAAGCCGCAACTTCCGGGTCGCCTCGATCGTTTCGGGAGTTGGCCTTGGCGGCGCGAAATTCACACTTGCGTCGCGCCCGCCACCTGACTAAAGGAGTGCACCGCGCCCCGGCGGCAAACCGGCGGGGCGTTCCAAGGATGGGGCTATAGCTCAGTTGGGAGAGCGCTTGAATGGCATTCAAGAGGTCGGCGGTTCGATTCCGCTTGGCTCCACCATCTTCCTCCGGCGGCCGGGACATTTGACCCGCCGTTGACCCCGCAAAGCCCCGCCCCGCGCGGGGCTTTTGCTTTGGGGCGAGCCGCGTCGCCCGGAACGTTTCGCTCGAGCCCGGGTTGAGTCTGGCGCACCGCGCAAAGCCGAGCCGGCCAGCGGGAGGATGCCATGCCGGACCACCCCTCTGGCGTGCTGTTTGCCGATCGCCGCGAAGCGGGCCGCCAGCTCGCCCGCGCCCTCCTCCGCCTGACGCTCGCCTCGCCGCTCGTCCTGGCGCTGCCCCGCGGCGGCGTCCCGGTCGCAGCCGAGATCGCCGAGGCGCTTCGTGCACCGCTCGATGTGCTGCTGGTCCGCAAGCTCGGCGCCCCTGGCGCGCCGGAAGTCGGCATCGGTGCCTTGGTCGAGGGCGAGGCAGAACCGTACCTCAACCCCGAGACGGTGGCGGGCCTTGCTGTCTCGACGGGCCACATCGCGCGGGAAGTCGAAATCCAGCGGGCGGTGCTCGACCGGCAACGCCAAGTCTACCGAGATGGGCGATCACCGCCAGACGTGAAGGGCGAAACCGTGGTGCTGGTTGATGACGGTATCGCAACCGGCGGCACTGCACTGGCGGCCGTTGCGGCGCTGCGCCGGCGTGGGGCCAAACGGATCGTGCTCGCCGTGCCAGTCGCGCCGTCCGGCACGCTGCCAATGCTGCAGCGCGCGGCGGACGAGGTGGTGTGTCTTGCGAGCCCATCTCCATTCGGCGCAGTCAGCCTCTTCTACGAGAGTTTCGAGCAGACCACCGACGAAGAAGTGATGTCGCTGCTCGCAGCCGCCGGTAGTCACGCGGCAGAGAGCGTCTATCGCAAAGAAATCGTAACCGCTGATCCGGCCCGGCCCGTCGCTACCAAATGCTAAGGACGTCCACTGGCAGCCCAATTAAGGTTGACCCGCATAAATATTTGCATCCCGGGCGGCGCGGCGCGATCACCTTCGACGGTAAGCTTCGGGGGCAAGATTGTCAGTCATCACCAACGACGACGTTATTGTTGACGGAAGGTTGAGGCGCCGGCGTATCCGCTGGATGTCGGCTACATTCACGGCGGTCCTGGCCTTTGCCGCAGCCGCGTTCTGCTGGAGCTTCGCGCTGCCGCTCCTCGGCCTTGCGGTGTTCGTCTCGAAATTCTTCGCCGGCTGACCGGAAGATGGCCCAGCCCGACGGCATTGGCCCGATGAAGCTCGATTTCGACGCCGAACGGCAGGCATCGAGCTTTCAGGTCAGTGGCTGGCGCAAGGGCAAGCCGTTCATCCTCTCCGGCTGCGTGCCGGTCGCCGTGCCCAAGGGCACGCGTCTCGTCGACATCGAGAGTTTTGTCGCCAAGGCCGAGCTCAAGGAATTTCTCCGCGAGCTGATCGCGACGCTCTAGCCGCCGACGCGGACTACGGCGCGTTGCCGCCGTGAAAGCCGGTGCCGAGGTAACGTCCGAACGTCCAGAGCTTGTGGCCGAGCCGCTCGGTGTTGACGTCGCCGATCTTTTCCACGTGGTCGAAAAGCTGGCTGAGCTGCTGGTCCTGTCCGGGCCACTGCACCATCATCACGGCGGTTT
>Ga0207639_10002937_pt1 | contig 11457 bp, 10 predicted proteins | sample KBSCornC32_FD_184299 | JGI IMG/M metagenome (GOLD analysis project Ga0207639, IMG submission 184299) | Corn rhizosphere microbial communities from Kellogg Biological Station, Michigan, USA - KBS Corn C3-2 (SPAdes) (version 2) | ecosystem: Host-associated > Plants > Roots > Rhizosphere > Soil ...
GAGCTCGCCCCTATTCTTCCCCGTGGCGCTGAGCGTCCCGGAGACGACAACCTTCTGTGCTGGCAAGCCGGCTGGCTTGGTGGAATCGGTTGCCGCGCTGAGAATGATCTTGCCATTCTTGATGCCGACGGAATTGGCTTCGATGTTGCCGGTGTTGTTGATGACAGAGTTCACCACAGCCCTGGCCGCGGCGGCGCTGAGCTGTACAGTGCCGCCGTCGGCCTTCAACAAGCCGCTGTTGTCCACCAAGTTGGAGAGCTTCCGGCCAGTAGAGACATCGACGATATTCTCGGCCGTGGTGTCATCGACCGCCAGATTGATGAGATTGTCGCCGTAGAAATCGAGCGTGAAGGTATCCGCCGACGTAAGGCTGACCTTGCCGAGATTGGCAGTGATGGTTCCGGCATTCCGAACACCCGGGCCAACCAAAGCAGCAAATCCGCCCTCGGCCGCAGTGATGGTGCCAAGGTTCACGACCGAGGCATACGGTGACCCGGGCTGGGAGAAGCTATAGTGGCCGCTCAAAAAGTCAGCGTTCGTGACGTTGCTGGTCGTTGCGACAAGGCCGTTGACGTCTACCCGTGCGTCCTGGCCGAAGACTATGCCGTCGGGATTGACCACGAACAGCTGGCCGTTGGCCTTTAGCGTCCCTAAAATCTGGGAGGGTCCCTCGTTACCCGTCACGCGGTTCAGCGTCACAGAGCTAGCGGACGGCTGCACGAACTGGGTAATTTCGCCGGAGCCGATGTCAAAACTCTGCCAGTCGATGATGGCCTTGGCCGTCGCCTGGTCCACGGTGAGGTCGGTAGTACCCTCGCCCACCACAGTTGCTGCCCCGGCGACAACTGCGGCCCCCAGTGGATTGCCGAACGCCTGAGGCATCAAGCCAAGCGGGGTGAAGGCGGTGGCGGCAAGCAACAGGCTGGGGAGATGTCTCATGGCCGCCCTCAGTAGCTCGCACTCATGGTGAGGAAGTAGCGCCAGCCCTCATCCGCCCGGCCAAGCAACGGCTTTGCGGCTGAAAGATCGGCGCTGACGGTGCCTTTACCGACGCGCACGCCCGCCCCCGCCGAAGCGCCGTCGAAGGTAGCGGTGGTGCCAGCGGCTGGGGCGATGCGGAAGATGTGACCGTAATCGGCGAAGCCATAGAGTTCGGTCTTGTCCAGCGGATTGGTCGGCAGGTCGGGATCAAAGCGCAACTCGCCGCTCACCGACCAGCAATCGTCGCCAGTGTCTTCTGCGGGGTCGAATGCGCGACCAAATTCTTTGCCGCCAAAGCTGCACTCTTCGGGGGAGAGAAGCGGCGTGAATGCATATTGACCCTCCGCCGCCACCACCGCCGAGAACCCTCGACCCAGCGGCTGGAGACGGCTCACACTTCCAGCTATTGTGGTGAAATCCACGCGACCGTTGACACGCGAAGCCAGCGAGTTGCCATCCAAGGTGCTGTCAAAACCCTGAAAGCCGTGGCTCACCGTGGCACTCGCCTGGTCGGTGCCCGCCAGGCCGTCGATAGCTTCGGCGTTGGCCTTCACTCGAACACCACGCAGCCTGTCCTCGCTATTGGGGGCGCTGAGCAGTTCCCCCTTATTGTCGGAAAGGAAAACCAAGCCCGACAAGGTGAGGTTTTTGTCGCGACTGCGGATGACCGGATAGGCAAGACCTAGGTCAGCCGAGAGGCTTTGCGACGCGTAGTCGAGTGTCCGCAGCGTGGCCGTCCCGGGTCGACCCCAGCTGTAGGTCACGTCGGCAAACGCTTTGAGCCCCTCTGCGTCGAGCGTCTGCTGATAGTTGAGGTCGAGATACTGAAGCTCAGAAAGGTCGGTTGCCCCACCGTAGCTGAGGCTGGCCTGTTCATGCGCATGGAGGAGATCATTGAAGGTGCTCCCGAGAATAAACTCCCACGGCCCGCGGGCCTCGGTGCCGCGATTGTCCATCTCGGCCGACGACTGCACCGCCTTCTGCGTCGCATCAATCACTAAGCTCGATGCATCGCGGTTGATCGGCGAGGCCTTGAAGGTCGAGCTGACCCGCACGCCTGGCCAATCGTCAGCCAACAGCAGGTAGCGCATAATGGTGTTGATATTGGCCGGCCGCTCGACGGTGATCTCCGCGGTGTATTGCCGGGTGAACTCACCGTAATCGTCCAACGAGGCAGGCCACACAACCTGGTCGACGTACCCCTCGACGATTTGGATCGTGACTGCAGCGTCTTTGGGATCCAGGCGCTGCGGTGGAACGATAGCCCGCGAGAGCACGTAGCCGTCGCCGCCATACTTCGCGGTGATCTTCTCGACGACGTTGTAGATTGCGGCCAGCGAGACATCCTTGCCGATAAGCTGGGCATAGAGCGGCTCGAGCGCAGAGGTCGGGTAGACCGTGCCGCCAACGATATTGATCCGCTCGAGATGCAATATGACGGCCGAAGCGCCCGGTGGGGCTACGCTCGATGGGAGTGAAATACTGACCGCGGGTCTCGCCTTGACCGCGGTCGGTTGGGAGAAACGCGCCGCCTGATGACCCGGTTCTTCGGACGTGGGCACTTGAGCCGAGGCGATCGCCGGCGCGCCGGCGATCAGGCCTATCAGGACAAGTCGACGCAGACGGGAATCCGACACCCCGCACCTCGCCCCAAGGTTTAGGGATTGTTAACTTTTGGTCCAACCGAGTCAACATCCTCCCACGCTCGCTTTGGCGTTACGCAGAAATACTCGGACTGCGAGCTTAGGCGCGTCTGTCGAAATCGCTGTGCATTCGCACTGACCGTCGCTTAAAAGCCGGCGGTGTCTTTATTGTTGCCGTGGCCGGCGATCAACCCGGCGTCATACGCCCCAATTGAAGGGACGTTACGATGACCAAGCTGATTACCAGGAAGCAGTTGAAGAGCGATTTCGGGGTGCCGTAACGGTTTCAACATATCGCGCGCTTGGAGGCGGCAGCGCAATTCCCGCGAAGGGTACGCCTCGGCCAAGCCCGGGGTGGCCTATGTGGAAGAGGAAGTGCAGGCCTGGATCGATCAACGCCTGAAACACAGCTGACAACCCTTCCTCAAGGGCAGAGGCCACGGGGTCTAAGCCGTGGCCGCTCTTATGCGGTCGGGCGGCCTAAGTGTGGGATCCGCCAGCGACGAAGGCGAGCGGCTGCGTGGCGGCAGTTTGGCAAGCCTCGACATCGCGCTTGTGCAGACTAGTTATTTCGGGTCTGGCGGTGGACGAAGGGGCTAGTCTGCAGGCGCGATCGCGTAACGGCCACGGTAAGCGTCCAGATAATCGTGGTCCTGACATATGCAACGCCCCAGCCGATCCTTCTTCCGTCGTTCAGTTAGGGGGCCGCTCGGCATCCTGCGTAATAGGTTGACCTTGGCCGTTGTCCATTCGGGCGCCGTTGTACCGGCAGCCCTTTTTACGAGCTCCCCAGCGAGCATGAGACCCGCCATGGCCGATTGGAACGCCATCGGCACTTCGACCCGCACCGGTTCACGCCCCCCCGTAAGCTCGAAGACGATTCCGCCACAGATCGCTCGTTGATAGAACATGCGCAGTGGTTGGCCGACAAGCGGCAGCAAGGGTTCCACAGATACCCTCAGCCGCGCAGCAATCTCACGGACCAACTCCTCCTGCACGGGTTGGCCGCTGTGAAGCATAGGGCGGATTACGTCCATCTTCTTCTCCGGAACGCCGAGGGCTGAAGCAATTATCTCGTCTTCGTCCGGCACCTTTCCTTCTGGCAGGTATAAGCATGCAAGACACGCCATCTCACCCTCGAAGTCATGACGGGAAACGCCAAGATCACCGCGCTGCGTCCATGAGTTTAGTGACCAACGCGGCAGTGTGGCCTGAACGGCAATTCGGTCCGCTGCGGTATCAAGCGCGACAACAACTTCGTTCATCGAACCAGGGGCAAGCGACTGCCAGCGGGACTCATGTTTCCCGATAGAGAGAGACGTGCGCCTCGTTAGATAACGAGAGACTAAGTCGACCTTGCTTCGTCCCACGTCCTTTTCCGTTGCTAGCACGTAACGTTGCAAGTTGCCCTCATCGACGGCCTCGCCATCGACCACCTCGAGCACGCCGCTAATGCTTGGAACGCGGGCCAAAGCCCACACTGTGCCGTTGCCGATGGCACCAAGCCCTAGGAGGAATGGATGATCAAGGGACACGTGCTCAGGAAGGACCGGATTGGCGCTTGAATTTTGGGTGTAGTCTAGCAGCGAGAAGTGGACTTCATCGTCGAGTACCGCCTCAGGCAGCTGCTCGCTGAAGATCGCCCTAAAGAGATTTGCGGATGCGATGCACGACGCGGCGCCCGCGCCGAATGGGTTGCTGCTAGTTCCGGAACCGAGGGGTCGAGAACGAGAGAACGTTGCCAACCAACCGTCAGATCCCAAGTAGAAGGTTGGGCAGTCGAGGCCGGGATCGGTCAAGCCAACAACTAAGCAGCGGGTGATAACGTCACCGCTGCCGGCAAACGTTATATCCGCGTTTATAGAGCGGGCGAGCGTCCGGAGCCGTTTTGCAAGTTTGGCGCCCCCTTCCCCGTGTGACATCAGCCGTACGGAGGGATAGAGGCGAGCGACCAACCTCAACAACATGTCGAGTGAGGCCTGACCTTCGTCAGAGCAAGCATCGTCATCGAACGCAATGCCGATGATCTCTTCCGAAAGGAGCGCCTCAAATTCCTCAGAGTTAAATCTCTGCAAGACCTGTGACGCTGCTGTGGCCGCGCGCGTGAAATATTTCGCGATGGCCACGACCTAATCCACGACCGAAATTAGCCGGCTCACTTCGGAAGATTTCACCTCGAACCACTCTCCGCGAGTGTTTAGCCGATAGACGGCGGTCCGCTTCAGATCAAAGGGCTGACTAGCAAAGTCCGGAATTACCAAAGACAAGCTGCCGGCAGCGGTCGCGATCGCGAAGTCGTCGTCGGTAGTTGAGTGGTATGCGTTGGTTGGGTGACTATGAATCTGGGCCAAAATCCGCAGTCCGGTGCCTGAGAGCCAGACGTTCAACTTGTGCAATTCATCGCCGTCAACGCAAACTCCCACTCCTGACGCGTTGCGGATGTGATGCTGTTTGGGCACAACCCCTTCCGTGATAACCGCAGCGGCGTCCGTGATCCTCCCGACCCAAAGACCAATGCCCTCTAGCCCAGCCTGCCCAGCCTCTGCGAGATGATGGTGAACTACGTCTACCGCTCGGCGCGGGACGACAAAGCTCTCTGCGCCAGCAAGGCTCCCTAGCTTTGCAGATACGCTGGGTCCAACTGGTATCCCGCGAATTGAAGCTGGATCTTTTGGATTTGGAAGTTCTGACCTTTGATCGGATTGACGCCACTGGCCCAGATCTGTTCGAGAATAAAGTGCAACGAGCCTTCGCCAGAGCGACGATGCAAAAGCCATGAGTCACCTGTATGAGCTGGATGGTTGTGGTACTCGCGTATTCCCGGGAGGCATAGGAAGGGGATGTCGTTTGGATCATGCGCCTGTAGCAGCGGCGCTCTGAACTTACCCTGCTGAGCGAGCGCGGTGACGGTTTGGGGCGAAGCCCCCGCTGGCCCATCCACCCGTAGCATTTGAAACCCAAGCTTGTTCATTGGGAGCGGTTCCCCAGTGAATGGGTGTATGAACGTGACCGAGGGTGGTACCAGGTCGTAGTTGGTGAAATCTATGCGGACCGCGCACACGACGACCGGCGGCGTTGCCCGCACAGCGGCAAACATAACAACCACCGTGGGAAAGGTTGCCTCAACAAGGAACCACCCCCGTCGCCGATAAACATCCTCCAATGCACGGTAACGCTCGATCTCCCTATCAAACTTGCGCTGGGAGACTGAGGCAAAGACGTATTGACCGTCGCTCAACCGGCGGCACCAGCCTTCAGGCTAAGGTAAAGTTTGACGCCGGCAGTCAGACCGAGCTCTTCAATTTTCTTATTTCCATCGAGAACGTTGCCGGCCTCGTCTTTCAGCTCCCAATTTTCTGGGGGCTGACCGACGTTGTTGGACTCCTGTAGCGCCTTGGGGATTACCGTGTGAAGCGGTGCGTTGAGGTTTGCCTCAACCGCGACGCTTTCACCATTCACGACTATGGTGAGCAAGATCTTCTTTGGACCAGTGCTAGTGGGCGCGCCCTTAGCCATCGTTTCAAACCTCCAAATCAACGAGTCCGAGCCTATCACATCGCAATTTGCGTGCATGGTGACGGGTCCGATGACAACGATCTCACATGCACAATGGCGAAATGCTCCCTCAATTGGCCGAAGACGCTGCCGCTGCTGTTTGCGCGTGGGATCTTCCGAATCCCTGTGGCGGCTCCGACCTCCGATCAACCAGATAGAGTATCGGCTAACTGTCCGCTGTTAAAGTGGACTATCTTCTGGGCTTTCGCTGCGGGCCCTTTTTGTTTGGCAGCGGTTCGCTAGGCGGACAGAGTCATCGCGCTGAATGACGGCGTCGGATTCCCGTCGACAAGCATGCGTACATAAATGTGATAGTTGGGAAGCGAGATCAAGTCCTGTGCAGTGAAGGTCGGCTGGAGTTCCCGAGCTATCCTCGGTGCGTCGTCGCCACCCAGCCGAAACGCAATCAAGCTGCCTGCATTACCTAGCACCGACTGCGCGACTTCGGGCTCCAGCTGAGCGATAAACTGGTTTGCGAGGACCATACCAACACCGAATTTGCGCATCTCAGAGAGCATCTTCGCCACGGCTAGTGTGGTGAAGTTCTGAAACTCATCAACGTAGGCGATGAACGGCCGACGCTGGGCCTCGGGTAGCGCGGCGCGGCTATAGGCGGCCGATCCGAGCGCGGTCACGAGTAGGCCCCCGACAAGATGCGCGCTGTCGGCACCGATCCTCCCCTCGGCTAGGTTGACGATTAGCCCTCCTCCCTCGTCCATGATTTGCCGAAGGCGCAGGCCATCCCCCTCGGGAGCGATAAAGGCGCGCACGCGTGCATCGGCAAGAAAGGCGGCAACCTTGTTCTGGATAGGAGCAAGTGACTCCGCCATGAAGCGCGGAGGATAGCTGGGAAGCTCCTTTAGGAAGAAGCGGCGCGTTTCCTCGTTTCTCACGTTGGCAAGCGCTCTTGCGCGTGTCGACTTCTCAGTTAGCAGCGGAATCAAATCCTGCAGCGTGGCGCGCGGCTGCTCGACTAGGGCCCAGAGGCTATGGCGCAGGATGTTTTCCATGCGGACGCCCCACGCATCGGCCCACATCATCTTGAACACGTCCATCGCGCCCGAAACGACGATCGAGCGCAGCGGCTCGCTAACGTGCAGAAGTGGGTTGTATCCGACGCCCGGCGTTGGCCGACCGAGATCAACGACCTGCACATCCCGGCGCCATTTCGGGATGTGGGCTTCGACCCGGGCCGCCAAGTCACCGTGCGGGTCGATCAGCGCCGCGCCGCGTCCTGCCGCAAAATCCTGGCGGATCATGTTCTCGAGCAGCGTCGACTTGCCCGTGCCAGTCTTGCCGATGATATAGACATGCGACAAGCGGTCAGCCTGGCGCATGCCGAACAGCCGCCGGTCTGATCGAGCGTTCGTCTGGCCGAGAATGAGAATCTGCTCATCCTGGAGCATTGATCCAGTTTACGACCGCAGATGACGTAGTGGCAGGGCACGGCAGATGTTCACGGCATATGCTGGGGCCTACGCCGGTCTCCTCCCCTGCCCCATACTTGCCTCCAGAGGTCCCGCTCGTGGGCACGAGCCAGTGCTGCATTCCGCAACGCTGGCATGTGCCAAGGAGCCAAGACCAATGCATGATCTTTCAACCGAGCTCGACCGCGAACGGATCGTCCAGCTCAACGACGTCTTCCGCCGGACCTTTGTCGGCGGGTCGCTCGTCATCACCTCGGGGCTGCAGCGGCGCGGCCCGGTTTTCGTCCGCGATGCACTGAAGGCCGTCCGCGACTTCGCGGAATTCACCGCCGACAGCGATCCACATGGCGAGCACGATATGGGTGTGCTCTGCGTCTTCGAGCAACACGTCCTCTGGAAGATCGACTACTTCGATCCTTCCATGACGCAAGGCTCCGAAAACCCTGCGGACGCGGAGCAGACGCGCCGGGTGCTCACCGTCATGCTCAGCGACGAATATTGAGGAGGCCGACATGACGCTCACGCTGCATGCCGGCGCCGAGCCGATCGACTATCAGGAACTCCGCCAGCTCCCTACCCCCGAAGCCACCGAGACGCACGTGCCGATCCCGCACTTTCGCGTCGTCGACCTCGTCGCGCATAGCCTCGCGTACTACGGACACGAAGTGGTCGAGCAGCACTTTGGGGTAACGCCACAGGCATCGCGGTTCTTCGGCGTGCTGACGCTCAAGAGCCCTTACACCGGCTACACCGACACCGTCGGCCTCAGGAACAGCCACGATAAGAGCTTTCCGATCTCCATCGGCTTCGGCTCACGGGTGTTCGTTTGCGACAACCTCGCCTTCGTCTCGGACATCGCGATCAAGCGCAAGCACACGCTCAACGCCAAGCGCGACCTGCCCGGCCTTATCGGCGAAATCATCGAGCCGTTGGCCCTCGAGCGCGAGCGGCAGCATCAGGTATTGCTGACTTACCAGCAGACCGAGCTGACCGAGAGCGAGGCCGATCACGCCATCATGGCGATGTACCGCGAGGGCGTCATCAACGTGCAGCGCATTGCCGAGGTCGAACGGCAATGGCGAACTCCTGAGTTCGACTGGGGCGGCAAGACGGCTTGGCGGTTGTTCAATGCCGCAACTTTCGCCCTCTCAGGTCGGGTGGTCGAGAACGCCGAGGCAACGCCCAAGCTGCATCGGATCATCGATGGCGCCTGCCGACGTGTTAGTCTGCCAGGAGCGCAGCATGCTCTCTTCTGACCGACGCAAGTATGCTCTCTCCGACTACACCGTCGAGTTCCGCGTCGGCAAAGGCTGGTATTTCGGCCGGCAGTACGACCTTGGCAGTACCTATCGCGGTCCCTATCAATCCGTCGCCTCGTTAACCCTGACGATAGCGCGACACCTCCGCCGCGAGATCGAGCGACGGGACCGTCCCCTCGACGGAATGGGCAGTTAGGTCCAAACGCAAAGCTCCGCCGAAATGGCGGAGCTTCTTTTCGAGCGAACCGTGAGCAGGGTCGTCCCTCATCGCAGGCGTCCTGTATCGCTCCTTGGGTCGATAATCCGGTTGCCCACCGGTTGCCCAAAAACTGATGAAAGCTGACCAAGCCCGACCAACGGTGATCACGCTTGGTGATCTCGGCATATGCGCGATTTTCGTTGCAGCGTAAGGCGGCTCGACGGATTTCGTTGTCACGAAAGGCGGGCTGACTGCCTGCACTGAGTGGTCAGCCCACGAGTTTTCGTGGTTCGATTCCCTCATCGCCCGCTAGAGGTCGGCGTATGCAGGCTCAGCCACAAGGGTTTCTCTCAGTTGATCGCGGTCGCGATTTTTTGATTGCCCGCTGGTTGCCCAAATTTTCAAAAAACGCAATTTCAGGGACGCAGAAATAAGGACAGAAACGTCTGCTGAAGTTAGAATTCCCTCATCGGCGCCTGTATCGACGCGATTACCGCTCGCCCTTAGCTGTTTTGATAGCGTCCTTTGTCCGACGAATTAGCTCTTCGAGTTTCGCCGTGGTTGGAGGCGCTTCAACCCCCGCCTCGGTGTGACTGTGTCCTTCCATTATCGCCGAACACTCCTCGAACAGGGCAACAATCTCGTCCGCGAGAAGATTGTTCCAACTGATCTTCTTTAGCGCCGTCACGATGATGCGGTCACTCCAACGCTGAACAACTTTCTTGAGCAGGTATTCTGGCACCATTTCTTCCACGGTGCGACGCAGTTGACCCGCCCCCTCACGTATCAGTTTCTCCTGTTGGGAACCGGCAGCGAGCTTTGCCTTCGCAAGCGTCTCCTCGGCAAACTTGGCCGTGCGGTACTGCGGCGTCGTTGTTGGTCCATCGTTAAGCGTAACCAATCCTGGCCGATCGTCGGAAGACCGTTGCATGTAATGCATCGTTACAGTTTCACCACGCACAGCTGCGCTCTCACAGACCATGCTAAAGAACACCAGGTCGTGTGTGAGAATGATGACTTGGCGCCTTGTTGACTCCGCCACCAGCCGCGCCGCAATCTTTTCCTTGCGCTCGTGATCCAGCGAGGTGACCGGATCATCAAAGATGATACCTACGTTGTCAGGATTCAGCCCGATCTCGGTCAGAAAATCAGCGAGAGCGACAGCGCGTTGTTCCCCCTCGCTTAGGATATCGACAGGAGACCTACTGCTGACCTGGAGCGACTTGACGGTCTTTCCCCTTTGGCCCTGGGTACGAAACTCGATAGGTACTGAACACGCTAAGGCCTCACACTCCTCCTTGAGGCGTGCCCGATATCTGTCCGCAATGATGATGGCGAAGAGCTCGCCCTCCTTATCTGTCAGATGTCGGGTGTTGAGAAAGGGACGTGCCTCCTCCGCTCGGAGCGCCCATTTCTGATCCTCAACATAAGCAACAATCTCTTTTAGATTCTTTGCCAAAACCTCCCGATGACGCAGCTCGACACGCTCCGTCTCAATCGTCCTCAGCGCGCTCGGCACATCGCTTTGCTGTAGCAACTGAAGGTCCCGATCCAGAGTCGATACGACATCGTCAATTGGAGTTGCAAAGTCGGGAAGTACGGCAGTGGGGCGAGGTCCGCTGCCAGCGAGGAAGAGAAGAGCGGCATCGCGCACAGCGCCCATGTTGGTGAGGGTGCCTTCGAGCTCAGCTAATAGCTTTGGGCTGGAGTCGGACAGAAACGCATGGAGGATCGACCCTCCGGTGATTGGCGACAGATCCAACATCTTGAGTTTCTGATGCCGCTCAAGGACGCGGGCCTCGGCCTTCTCAAACCTTGTCCGGACATCGCCAGCCAGAAACTCTGAATACCGCCTGAAAAGTGTTTGAGCGTTGGTGTCGAGAGGTTGATGACACACAACGCAAATATCCCCGTCGCCCGGGTAGTGGAGGTGCTGGTGGCCAACATATGTCTGTACGGCTGAGAGCATATCCCTCCACTCAACGGACCCAACGTCGATCAGCTTTTCGTCGCTAAACTGAGACGTTCCCTTTCTTGCAAGTTCCTGCGCTGCCTTCTGACGATCCTCCGAAAGCGCCGCATCTTTGTCCAGCTCATCATCGGATAGAGACGTGCGCGCAGTGTGAAGTCGCTCCTTTAGAGCGATAAGCAGAGGACGTGCCTGAGACAGTCGACGAACAGACGGCTCGGGCGATCGTGCTCGCAGTTGCTCCGCGAGCTTCTGAAGCTCTTCAAAGCGAGCTTTTTCTGAATCCCCATATGAAGCTACTTCGCGTAGCTTCGACAGATCCGTGTTGGCATCAAGCGTGGCCGCGATGGTGGAGGCAACTGTCGTTTCCCCGATAAAGGAATTTGCAAAGGTCTGTGGTCGTCGATGGCGCTGAATGTCGGCC
>Ga0207639_10002939_pt1 | contig 11454 bp, 9 predicted proteins | sample KBSCornC32_FD_184299 | JGI IMG/M metagenome (GOLD analysis project Ga0207639, IMG submission 184299) | Corn rhizosphere microbial communities from Kellogg Biological Station, Michigan, USA - KBS Corn C3-2 (SPAdes) (version 2) | ecosystem: Host-associated > Plants > Roots > Rhizosphere > Soil ...
ACCTCGCAGGCGGGGAGAGTCAGGATGGCCGCAGCTAGAAGGAGTTCCCGCATCGTCATTGCGAGCGTAGCGAAGCAATCCAGACTCGCAACTGGATTGCCGCGGCGCTGCGAGCCTCGCGATGACTCACGCCGCAGTCCAGCCACCGTCCATGCTGATATTCGTGCCGGTGATCGAGCGTGCGTCTTCGCGGCAGAGGAACACCGCCAGGGCCGCTACTTCCTCGGGCGTGACGAACCGCTTGGTCGGCTGAGCCGCGAGCAAAACGTCGTTCATCACTTGCTCGCGGGTGAGTCCACGGGTCTTCATGGTATCTGGGATTTGTTTCTCCACCAGCGGCGTCCACACGTAGCCGGGCGAGATGCAGTTGACGGTGATTCCGTCGCGCGCGGTCTCCAGCGCGACCGTCTTCGTGAAGCCGGCGATTCCATGCTTGGCGGCGACATAGGCGCTCTTGTTGGGCGAGGCGACGAGGCTGTGCGCGCTCGCGGTGTTGATGATCCGGCCCCATTTCTTCTGCTTCATCGAAGGAAGCGCGAGGCGCGTCGTGTGGAACGCCGAGGAGAGATTGATGGCGATTATCGCGTCCCATTTCTCGGTCGGGAATTCCTCGACGGGCGAGACGTGCTGGATCCCGGCGTTGTTGACGAGAATGTCGACCTCGCCGAGCTCGTCGGCGCAGCGCTTCATCATCCGTTCGATCTGATCGGGCTTCGACATGTCGGCGCCGTCGTGGATCGCGCTGAGCTCGGCGCATTCGCGTTCGATCTCGGCGGCGTCGCCGAAGCCGTTGATCATCAGCTTCGCGCCCTCTGCCGCGAGCGCCTTCGCGATCGCCAGCCCGATGCCGGACGTCGAACCCGTGACCAGCGCGACTTTTCCTTGAAGCAACATCATCCACTCCGTCATTGCAGGACGTCGCAATGACCGCTTGGAGCCGAATTGCAACCGCGCGGCTATCCGGGCATTGGACAGCCGCAGCAGGAGGCAGTGATGCGGCTCGGTGACGAACGAGAAAGCGGAAACTTTGTCGACGATACCGGCCGCGGCGGTTTGGGCTTTGGCGGAGGCGGCTTCGGCGGCGGCGGACTCGGCTGCCTTCTCCCGCTGATTGCGAGCCGTTTCGGAATCGGCGGCGTCGTCGTCCTCGTAATCGGTTATTTCCTGTTGAGCTCCCTGGGTGGCCTCGGCGGCGGGGGCGGGGGAATCGCTCCGAGCTCGCAGCAGGTGGGAGCGCCGGCTGGTCGCAGCACGCTCGACCCCAGCATCAAGCATTTCACCTTGCAGGTCCTCGCGAGCACCGAGGACACTTGGAGCAAGCTGCTTCAGCCCAAGGGCATTAGCTACACGCCGACCGATCTCGTCTTCTATTCGGAGTCCGACCAGTCGGGCTGCGGCGCGGCGCAGTCGGCGATGGGCCCCTTCTACTGCCCGGACGACAAGCGCATCTATCTCGATACCGAGTTCTTCAACGAGCTGTCGCAGCGTTTCAATGCGCCCGGCGATTTTCCGGAGGCCTATGTCATCGCGCATGAGGTCGGCCATCATGTCCAGGACCTGATGGGAACCCTCGGCGAGGCATCAAACCTGCAGGCTCGTGCAAGCCGGACAGAAGGCAATGCGATCCAGGTGAAGATCGAGCTCCAGGCCGATTGCTATGCCGGCGTCTGGGCGGCGAACGCGAAGACCCCTGAAGGCCAGTCGATCATGGAAGCCGGTGACATCGAGGAGGGAATGCGGGCGGCCGAAGCGATCGGCGACGATACGCTTCAGCGCGAGACGCAGGGGAGGGTGGTACCCGACAGCTTCACCCACGGCACCTCGGCGCAGCGCATGAGCGCGCTTCGCACCGGCTATCAGAGCGGCAGCATCGACGCCTGCAAGTCGCTCTAGAGCCGAACGAGCATCTTGCCCGTGTTCTCGCCCTTGAACAGGCCGAGGAAGGCGCCGGGCATGTTCTCGAGCCCATCGACCACGGTCTCGCGCGATTTGACCGTCCCGTTCGCCACCCACGGACCCATCTTCGCGTAGAACTCCGCCATCCGCGGGAAATAGTCGAACACGATGAAGCCCTTGAGCTGGATGCGGGCGGCGATGACGCGCTGGATGAAGCGGAAGCTCATCGGCTCTTTCGCATTATAGCCCTCGATCATTCCGCAGATCGCGAAGCGCGCATTGTGCCGGGCGAGCGCGAAGGCGGCGTCGAGATGGTCGCCGCCGACATTGTCGAAATAGACGTCGATGCCGTCCGGTGCGGCAGCGGCGAGGCTCTTGAGGATCGGTCCCGCCTTGTAGTCGATGACCTGGTCGGCCCCGAGCGAACGGACGAAATCGCATTTTGCCGCACCGCCGGCGGATCCAATCACCGTCATTCCCCTGGCCTTGGCGATTTGCACGACCGCCGATCCGACCGCGCCCGCCGCAGCGGACACGAAGACGACGTCACCTTCTCTTGCCGAAGCAGCGTCGAGCAGCCCGAAATAGGCGGTGATTCCGGTTACGCCGAGCACACCCAGGAACAGCTCGGGTGCTGCGTCGAGCCCTGGAAGCTTCTGCGCCATGCGTGCGGGCACGACGGCTTCGTCGCGCCAGCCGCTCATGTGCTGGACGAGATCGCCCGGACTGAGGCCGTCGATGCGGCTCTCGACCACTTCGCCGATGGCTCCGCCGTCCATCGGTTCGCCGACCTGGAACGGCGGCACGTAGCTTTTCACGTCGTTCATCCGCCCGCGCATGTACGGGTCGACCGAAAGCCACAGGTTGCGGACGCGCGCCTGCCCGTCGGAGAGCGGCGGGAGCACGATCTCCTTCAACTCGAAATTGTCTTGCGTGGGCATGCCGCTGGGGCGGCTCCTGAGGTGCCAGGCGCGGGGCATCGTTGTCCTCCTGTTTCCCGCGCGCATATGCCTTGTACCGCGCACAAGAAAGGCCCGGCCAGGAAGGGGACGACCTGGCCGGGCCTGAATTGCCTCCGTCACGCAGAGGCTGATCGGCGCCTATCTTAGCGGTAGGTGCCCTCGAAGCTTCGATCGAGCATCCGCGGGCCCATCTCGCCCTGATCGTCGCGCTCGAACAACGCACGGGAGCGGCTTTCGTCGCGCCAGCGCTGCCGCGCCTCGTCGGCCTTGCAGTCGAGGATGACCTTGTCCCCCTCGATCCGGTCGAGGTCCGAGCAGCTCAGCGAATGATGGACTCCGCCGCTTTCCGGATCGGATTTGGTGAGGATGATCCGGTCCCCGGCGACCTTGTCCACGGTGCCGACATGCTGGTCGTCGCTGCCGACCACTTCCATATGCTCGCGGATGCGGCCCAGCAGATCGCGCTTTTGCATGCGACGCTCGCGCCAGCTGCCGAAGTCGTTTTCAAACTTCGACTGATGCTCGCGGCGGTAGTCGTCATAATCGCGATCGAGGTCGCTTATGTGGCGGTCACGCCAGCTGCGATAATGCGGATCGACGTCGCGCTCGCGCCAGCCGGAATAGCCGGAGCCCGCATATTCGGTGCGGCGGTATTCGTCGCGGCCCCAGGGGGTCTGCGAACGGTCGTAGCCGCGGCTGCGGTTGCGATCGAAGTCATTGCCGCCGAAACGGGTTCCGGAGAATGAGGAGCCCCGATCCGAGCGGCCATAGTCGCCCGCCATCGGACGGTAACCCCGATCACGGTCACGATCCGAGGGGTGCTCGTGGCTGCCTTGCAGCTCGCTGCGCCAGCGCGGATTGTAGTCGCTTTCACTGAACCCGCCTCGTTCGTTCAGGCCGCGCGTCTCGTACCAGTCGCGGCTGTTGCGATCGCGATCGCGGTCGAAGTCGCGGCCATATCCGCGATCATAATCGCGGTCCTGACTGCGGCCGCTCCAGCCTTGTTCGCGCCGGTCGCGCATCTGGTCCTCGCGCCGCCGCCGCTCGGCGTCATCATCGCCGAACCATGAGGCTACCTCGTCGCTCGCGCGGTCCCAGAAGCCGCGGTCGTCGGGGCGGTTGCCCGAGCGCCAGTCGCTCGATGAGCGGGCTCGGTTCGGATCACTGCGCCGGCTGTCGTCGTCGGACCATCGAGAGCGTTCATCACGCGGGGCGTCCCGCGTGTCGTAGCGGTCATAAGCCATACAAGGTCTCCCAGCAGGAAAGTGGCCGGTCAGGCACCGGCCGGACACCGCGAATTAAACGTATGGCCGGTCGCCGCCGTTCCGGTTGAAACGCGATTTCACGAAGCCCAAATCGGCAGTCCGAAGCTCTGGTGGGACAGGCGATTGCATGGGGAAGGACAAGCGGCTAGGGAGCCGCTTCCCAGGCGGTCCGAGCCCATCGGGCCCGCTTCCTGGCTGGAGGCGCGGGGCTGTAGCTCAGATGGGAGAGCGCTGCAATCGCACTGCAGAGGTCAGGGGTTCGATTCCCCTCAGCTCCACCAGCCCGGCATTTTGCGCATGGTGAGCATTTCGGCTCGTGCTTCCAGCGGCCTCTTGTCAGAATGATCTCTCGAAGCCGAGTTCCATCCGTCTCCGACTATAATCATAGAAGGCGATCGTGCTCTTGTTCCGCTCGAACGCGAGCCGGACCACGGGCGAAAGTCCCTGGAACGTGAACCTGCGAACGCTCGCCGCAAGGCTAACGCGGCGATAGCGTTCCGACCTCTTGTCGGGGAAAAGAGCCAGACGTTCGTCTGCGGTGAGCCGGCCGATCTGGCCGCTCATCGTGAGCGTCACCCGGCCAAGCTCGCGCCATCCCAATAGGCCGATCCGCCAGCTCGTCGTCGAGTAGGCGCGGTCCTTGAGTGCCTCCCGAAGGGCCGATCCGCTGAGCGACACTCCAGTGGTCGGCGACAAGGCGTGCTCGAAGCTGAGCTCGCCTGCGTAGTTCCGGCCGTCTTCCAGGCGGTTGATGCGGTTGTCGACGAGCGATGCCGTCCCGACAAACCGCAGCTGGCTCCTTCGCCCAATCGGCCTTGCCGCCGACAGTCCGAGACGGACCGACCGCCGGTATGGCCTTTGCCCGTACCACCGCTGAGTCGCGCCCACCTCAAGGTTGACGCGATTGCCGCCGAGTTCCAGCTCCGGACCAGTCCCAAGGTCGAGTACGACATCGTTGAAGCGGCTTTTCTTGTAGAAGTTGCCGAAGCCGCTCAGGCGCACGAGCAGCTGGCGGCCATCGTCTTCCATCCCGAAACGCCGGTAGATCTGGCCTTGCAGAGTGATCCCCGTGCCCGACTTTGCCCGGCTTTCATCCTTGATATCGAAGTCACCGATGACCGTTCCGAGCTTCTCCGCGCTCGTCGCATGGTTGATGTTGCTGTCGGGAGCGAGCGCGACCTGGAAACTGCCTCCAAATGGCCGCCGGGCCCGCAATGCCTCAGAATAGCGGTCGACGAGGCGGGCGACGTTCGGCGGCAGACCGGCCGCCTGCGCGGCGCGCACCTGCCGCAATGCCCCGTCAACATCCCCAATGTTCTCCAGCAGCTGTGCAAGTTGGAGGCGCACCGGCGCTGCGTCGGGCTTTTCATCGATGATGCTGCGCAGCAGCTCGGCGGCTCTGGTCGATTTCCGCTCTGACTGAAGCAGCTTCGCGAGGCGGAACCGTGCCTCATTCCTGATGTCCGGGTCGGGGTCGCGCGACAGCAGGGACAGGATCGTTTCCGCGTCGGCAAGAGAGCCGCGCTGGACCAATTGTTCGGCAAGGTCGAGCATCTGTGCGGGCGATGCAAAGACCTTATTGGTCGCGGGTGCCGCAAGTGCGCCGGTTACGCTGGCTACGCTCGTCAACGTCAACGCCGCAATGAGCGCGGCCAATCGCCCGAGACCTCGGCCGCGCATCGGTCAGTTCTTCTTGCCGATCCAGACCCCATAGAAGACGGTGTCCCCTCCGCCGCCCTCGAAGCGGTAGGGGAAGGACCAGTGCGCCATGACTTCCTGGGCGCTCGGGCCGGTGAACAGCCCGTTGAACGAACCGAACGGCGTGCTTCCGCCGGCAGAAAACTGGCCGGAGAATTGGGTCTGACCGACACCGAAGACGGTATTGGCGAAATCGAAATGGCCGAGCGAACCGCCCCAGTCCGAATTGCGAGGATCGAACGTGCCCGACAGGCTGCCGGTGCCGAAATTGAATTGCAGGCTGGCCGTGCCGTCCAGGCCGTCATCGAAGGTGTCTTGGCCGAGCGCGTAAGCCGTGTAGGTCGCGCTGCCCGTAATCGGCACTCCTGGCTGGGCCGTCGGCAACCCAAAGGCCAGGTAACCGATCTTCGAATTGGTCAGGTAGGTGCTGAACGTCGTATATTCGAACTGGGGAAGCGAAACGTCCGTTCCGTCGGGTCGAACGACAGTGACCGCGATCGCCTGGAACTGGCCCGGGTTCGCAGGGTCGGTGAGTTTGCCACCCAACCAGCGGTCATTGGGATTGGAGGCCTCGAACGCACCCGGCTCGGATACCGGAAAGTCCATGACATAGTTCTTGGTCGCCGCGTCATAGCTCACGGAAAAGCCACTGCCGGTCGGCGGCGTCTTGTTCCCAAACTCTCGGTCTGCTTCGTACCCTAGAGTCGCAAAGTCGGTCGATGTGGTGACGTTGGGGAAGACTGCCACGGCAGAGTAGACCGGTGTCGGTGTCGGGGTCGGTGTAGGTGTTGGTGTCGGGCTCGGTGTGATCGGTGGCGGCGGCATCGAACTGACGAACCCGCCGCCTCCTCCGCCTCCACAAGCGCCAAGCGCCGCGGTCGCTGCGCCGACGAGGATCGACCTACGATATTGCCCCATTGCCCTGTTCCTCCTCTGATTGGAGATCACGACTCGGCAGCCGCCGCCCCGGGAGCCGAAGCTTGGGACGAGCTGAAGATTTCACGGAGATGTGCGATTCGTCGTCGCCCCCCCGCGGCCGACGAAGGCGCCGTCGGCCTGGTACGTCTGGTTGTCGATCGGCGACTGGTAGGGAAAGGCGAAGTTGCCGATCAGCTCCTGTGCATTGGGACCGGTGAACTGCCCGCCGAAGCCGTTGATGCCCGCGAGATTTGTGTCGAACTTGCCCGAGAAGGTCGGACTGCCGGCCGCGTAAACCGTGTCGCGGAAGTTGAGCGTACCGAGGGAGAAGGACGCGAAATCTTGTCGAAGGTTTGGGGTGATGCTCCCGGACAGCGTTCCAGCGCCGAAATTGAATCTCATCGAAATGGACCCATCGATCCCCATGTCGTCAGGGAAATGAATCTCCGAGGTCGATCCAAGGATCTGACCCAAGTAAGTCGCACTTCCGGTCACTGGAACGCCGCCCGCCGGCGTCGCCATTCCGATGGCTTCGTGCCCATAAATCGAATTGTTGGCGGACCATTCGAATAGGCTTGAATATTGATAGCCCGCCGACCGGAGCCACAGATGGGCGGCATCATTGCCGAAATTGATCGGGGTACCGCTTCCAGTGAAGATATAGCTGATGCCGCTCCACGCCTGACTGCCTGGAACCTGGACCTCGTAGGAATTTGTCGACGCGAGATATCGGACCTGTAGCTGGTTTTCGGAATCCAATCGCGGCGATTGGCCGGCGCTGAATGAATCTGTGGCGCCCATGGCCGCAAATTGCTGGTTCGTCGCCGCGGCGGGTATGATCAGCGGCGGGGTCGCCGGAGCCTGAGGCGGCGGAGGCGCAGTCGTTGTCGGAGGAGGCACCGACCCTGGGGTAACGAGAGCGGATCCGCCCCCGCCACCGCAACTTGCGAGTGCGAATGCCGTCGCCACCAAGATCGACCTGACTTGAAACGATCTCATCTCCGCCTCCACGCAGTCCTCTGCGAAAAGAGTAAGAGAGATCACCGGCCCAAGCTTGGAGATTGGCTGAAGATTTCGTGGAGATAGCGGCGCGTGTTAATGTTCGCTGCGATGCGGTATCGGGTTGGCGAGCATGTTCTGGACCTGCGCAAGTTCGAATTGCGCAAGAACGATTGTTTGATTCCTGCCGAGCCTCAGGTTCTCTCGCTGCTCTTCCTTTTGATCGAGAACCGCGACCGTCTGGTCAGCAAGGACGAGTTGGTAGCTACGATCTGGGGCGGCAGGGCCGTAAGCGACAGCGCCATTTCAAGTCGGATCAAGAGTGCCCGTAAGCTGCTTGGCGACGATGGAGAGGCGCAGAGGCTGATCCGGACGGTCCACGGGAAGGGCTTTCGCTTCGTCGGAGAGGTGTCTGCGGAAGGCGACGTCACCAGCGTCCTTCCACTTGAGTTCAACGGCTCAAAGCCGTCGATTGCAGTCCTTCCATTCGACTGCGCGGAGCCGAAATTGTCGATCATCTCCGATGGCCTGCCGCACGACCTGATCGTGGGCCTGAGCCGGCTGCGATCGCTGACGGTGATCGCGCGGGGCTCTTCGTTCCGGCTTCGCGGCTGGTCGGGAGATCTTGCGCAGGTCGGCGCGACATTGGGCGTGACCTACTGCCTGACGGGGACTGTCCACGCTGCGGGCAGCCGTGTCGCGGTCGCCGTCGAGCTCGTCGACGTGACGACGGGCAATATTATCTGGGGCGACTTCTATGAAGGGGATCTCGACAAGCTGCACGAGGTCCGCGAACAGATCCTGGCGCAGGTCATCTGCATGCTCGAGCTGCAGATTTCCCACCACGAGGCCGAGCGGGCGCGCCTCCGCAGCCCGGAGGACTTGAGCGCCTGGTCAACCTATCACCTCGGATTGCAGCACGTGTTCCGCTTCAACCGCGCCGATAACGCCCAGGGCCTCGGATATTTCGAGCAGGCGACGGCGTTGGACCCCGGCTTCAGCCAGGCTCACGCGGGCATCTCGTTCGCGCGTTTCCAGAACGCCTTCATGCAATATTCGGACAACGTCGACGAGGAGATCGCGCAGGCTCGGCGGGCGGCCGAGAGAGCGATCGAACTCGACGAGCAGGACCCCACGGCGAACCTGATGATGGGGCGGTCGCTGTGGCTCGAGGACGAGCTGGAAAGCAGCATCCCCTGGCTGGAGCGTGCGATCGCCCTGAGCCCGAACTACGCTCAAGCGATCTATTCGCGGGCGTTCACGCACCTGCTCATGTGCGAGTGCAAATCGGGTAAGGAGAAAGCTGGCGCCGCGCTGCGCCGAAGCCCGATCGATCCCCTCCGCTATGCGATGCTTTCCTGCTCCGGCTTCAACCAGGCGATCCTCGGAAATGAATCGGAAGGAGCAATGCTCGTCGACCGGGCGGCCCGCGAACCGCGCGCGCACGTGATGATCGCGGCGATGGCGGCCATTTGCCACATGTGGGCCGGCAACAAGGCCGGCGCGCGCTATTGGGCAAATGACATCAGGGAGCGCGATCCCAAGCTTACGACCGAAGTCTTCCTGACGTCGTTTCCGTTCAGGGATGCTCCCGTGAGGCAGCGGGTGACGGAGGCACTGGGCGCGCTCAGCTTCTGAGCGGGCGCCCCAGCGTGCCGCGCCTCGAGGAGCGACCTCAAGGAGAAATTGGGATGGCCGCGAATGAGCCGATTAGATCCACCGCGGGCCGGGGGAAGCTGTTTCATAGCATTCTCGACGCGGTCGGCGATACGCCGGCGATAAGGATAAACAACCTCGCTCCCCAGCATGTGACGATCTACGTCAAGGCCGAGTTCTTCAATCCTGCGTCCTCGGTAAAGGATCGGCTTGCGCTTAATATCATTGAAGCAGCCGAGCGAAGCGGCGCGCTGCGCCCGGGTCAGACTGTCGTTGAGGCGTCGAGCGGGAATACCGGAATCGGCCTCGCGATGGTCTGCGCCCAGAAGGGCTATCCCTTGGTCGTGACCATGCCCGACAGCTTCTCGATCGAGCGGCGCAAGCTCATGCGCATGTTCGGCGCGAAGGTGATCCTCACTCCACGTGCGGAAAAGGCGCACGGCGCGTATCGCAAAGCTGTCGAACTTGCTGAAGCGAACGAATGGTTCCTTGCTCGCCAATTCGAAACGAGCGCAAATGCTAACATTCATGAGAGCACTACGGGCCGCGAGATCGTCAATGACTTCGCGGGCAGCCGGCTCGACTGGTTCGTAACCGGTTACGGAACCGGGGGAACTCTGGTCGGCGTTGCGCGAGTATTGCGGAGCGAACGACCGGACACGCGCATTGTCTTATGCGAGCCGTCAAACTCGCAGATGATCGGCAGCGGGATTGAACAACAACGGATGGTGAATGGTGCGCCACTCGTGAGCCACCCCGAGTGGAAGCCCCACGCGATTGAGGGATGGGCGCCAGATTTTATTCCGCTTGTGCTTCAGGAAGGGATCGATTCGAGTTTCTACGACGAAGTCGTTCCGATTGCCGCCGCGGACGGTATCACATGGGCGAGGGCACTCGCTCAAAAAGAGGGAATTCTGACCGGAATTTCAGGGGGATCGACGTTCAGCGCGGCGCGCCAGATTGCCGACAGGACTTCCGCCGGATCTGTTATTCTTTGCATGCTGCCGGATACAGGGGAACGCTATCTGAGTTCGCCGCTCTTCGAAGGCATCGAACAGGAGATGACCGACGAAGAAAGAGAGTTGTCGCGTTCGACGCCCTCCGCTCAATATGCAGAGTGAGCGCGCTCGCAAGGCCTAACTCCCAGCATCAATCCAGCGTCGTCCGATATTGCCGCACCGCGAGCGCGGCGACGACCACCATGAATACCGCAAGCGCTCCCAGGCTCTGGAGAGAGCCGGAGATCCCCACGCCCTTCAGCATCGCTCCCCGGACCACCCGCAACATGTGCGTGACCGGCACCGCCGTGCCGATCCACTGCGCCCAGACCGGCATTCCGCGGAACGGGAACAGGAAGCCAGAGAGCAGGATCGACGGCAGGAAATAGAAGAAGGCCATCTGCATCGCCTGAAGCTGATTGCGGGCGACGGTCGACACCAGGAAGCCGAGACTGAGGCTGCCGACGATGAACAGGAACAGCCCAAGGATGAGAGCGCCCCATCCGCCGGCGAGTGGCACTCCGAACAGCAGTCGCGCCATGCTGATGATGGCGGTCGCCTGGAAGATCCCGATCAGCACATAGGGCGTGAGCTTGCCGATCATCACCTCGAGCGGGCGGAGCGGCGTCGCCAGCAGCGTCTCCATCGTCCCGCGCTCCGATTCGCGGGTCATTCCGAGCGCGGTCATGATGACGAGCGTCAGCGAGAGGATCGTCCCCAAGAGGCCGGGAACGATATTGTAGGCGGTGATCGATTCGGGGTTGTAGCGGCGCTGCACGACGAGCTGGAACGGCGCAATGACCTTGGCTCGGCTGGCGAGCGGGCCCTTGAGGTCGTGCACCAACGCGTAATTCGGGATCGCGGCTATCGCCGCGACGCCGCTCGCGGTCGCAGTCGGGTCGGAGGCATCGGCCTCAACCAGGATCTGCGGGTTTTCGCCTCGGACGACCCTGCGCGTGAAGTCACCCGGAATCGTCACCGCGAACAGAACCGTGCCACGCTCGAACAGGCGGTCGAGTTCGGCGGGCGTCCGCACCGTCTCGACGATGTCGAAGTATTGGC
>Ga0207639_10002941_pt1 | contig 11451 bp, 8 predicted proteins | sample KBSCornC32_FD_184299 | JGI IMG/M metagenome (GOLD analysis project Ga0207639, IMG submission 184299) | Corn rhizosphere microbial communities from Kellogg Biological Station, Michigan, USA - KBS Corn C3-2 (SPAdes) (version 2) | ecosystem: Host-associated > Plants > Roots > Rhizosphere > Soil ...
GGACCGCTCAGCGGCGACGTCGTCGACCTGGTGCGGCCGGAGCTGCGCTTCGAGCTCAGGTCGGCGCTCAACCGGCTCTACGAGCAGAACGTGCCGACGCTGAGCCTGCCGATCATGGTGAGGTTCAACGGGCATCCGAACCGCGTGCATGTGCTTGTGCGGCGCGCCGATGACGTCGAGGTGCCCGGCCTCCGCCACGCCGTCATCATGTTCATCGAAGGCGAGGAGGTGACCGATCAGGTCGCCGTCAGCGACGGGCAGGCGAACGGGGAGACCGTGCGGCGGCTGACGCAGGAACTGGAGCTCACGCAATCGCGCCTGCGCACGGTGCGCGAGGAATCGGACGCCGCCAACGAGGAGCTGCGGGCCGCCAACGAAGAGCTGCAGTCCATCAACGAAGAGTACCGCTCGACCTCCGAGGAGCTCGAGACCAGCAAGGAAGAGCTGCAGTCGATCAACGAGGAGCTGCAGACCGTCAACAGCGAGCTGAAGCTCAAGCTCGAGACGATCTCGCGCGCCCATTCGGACCTGCAGAACCTGATGGCGGCGACAGATTTCGGCACGCTCTTCCTCGACTCGATGCTGAGGATCAAGCGCTTCACCCACCGCGTCACGGAGCTGTTCTCGATCACGCCGGCGGACGAGGGCCGTCCGATCACCGATTTCGCCCACCAGCTCGACTATGACGGGCTGACGGCAGATGCACGCACGCTCCTCGCCAACCTCGCCCCCATTCAGCGCGAGGTGCAGAGCCGCAATGGCCGCTGGTACGACGTGCGCATGCGACCCTACCGCACCGTCGACGACAAGATCGACGGGGTAGTCATCACCTTCGTCGACGTCACCGCCCAAAAGCAGGCCGCCGAACGCATGGACCTGATGGTGGGCGAGCTGCAGCACCGGACGCGCAACCTGCTTGCGGTGGTGCAGTCGATCGCCTCCCAGACGGCCGAACGTAGCAGAAACCTCGAGGATTTCGGCCTGGCCTTCAACGAACGGCTCGCCGCTCTGTCGCGCGTCCAGAGCCTGCTGTCGCGCTCGGACACCGGCGGGGTCTCGTTCGGGGCACTGGTGCGGCAGGAGCTCGAGGCGCTGGGCGCCGGCGACCGCGTGGCACTCGACGGTCCAGAAGTGGTGCTGCCACTCAGCACCATCCAGACGCTGGCGCTGGCGCTCCACGAGCTTGCAACCAACGCCCGCAAGTACGGCGCGCTGGCGAGCGACAAGGGGAACCTTTCGGTCCGGTGGGAATTGCGAACCGATGGCGCCGCGGAGCGGACGCTTTTCATCCGCTGGTCGGAGGATGGAACGCTGGAAACCGGCGGCAAGCCGGGCAAGCCCGATGGCGGATATGGCCGCATCCTGATCGAGAAGGCGCTGCCCTATTCGCTCAACGCCAAGACCAGCTTCCAGCTCGGCGACGGGAAACTGCGGTCCACCATCGAAATTCCGCTCGAGCGCAGGACCTAGCGATGGCCCCGCAAGGATCGTTGACCGGCCGGCAGATTCTCGTCGTCGAGGACGACTACTTCATTGCCGACGATCTCGACCGGGGCTTGAAGGGCGCAGGCGCCGAGGTTCTGGGGCCATTCAGCCGCGTCGAGGAGGCGCGGCAATCGCTGCAAGGCCAAACGCCCGCTGCCGCCGTGCTCGACATCAACGTCGCCGGGACGATGATCTATCCCCTGGCCCAGGAACTGCGGGACGCCGGCGTGCCGATCCTTTTTGCGACGGGCTACGACGTCTACGCGATCCCCAAGCAGTTCGATGCCGTGCCGCGGCTGGTAAAGCCGATCGAAATCCGGCAACTGCTGGCATCGCTCGCCAACGTCCTCAGCGCGCCGTAAGCGGCCCCCTCCTCAGGCAGCGGTTTCGACCCACCGGGTGTCGGCTCAAAAAAGAAGCCGGTCCCGCACGGGGACCGGCATTTACTATGGGCAAGGTGGCCGGCAAGGCTACTGCCCGGACGACGCCCCTGCATCGGCGCCAGCGTTGTCACCCTTGGCAGCACCCGCGGCACGGCAGGCGCCCTTGACGAACTCTTCGCCCGGCGGGCACTTGGCGCCGGCCTTGCCGGCGGCGGGCTTGCCGTTGTCCGAGCCGTTCATGGCGCCGGACGACGCACCGCCATTTTCCTGCTGCGCGCCGCGGTTGCCCGCCGGCTTGCCGTTCCCAGCGTTGTCGCTCGCGGCGCCATTGTCCGAGCCCTGAGCCGCGGCGTTGTCGCCGCCGTTGCGAGTCTCATTGCCGCCGTTCTTCGGCTTGGCGGGGACGCATTTGCCGTTCACCAGCGACTCGTCCGCCGCACAGGTCGCGGGCGCCTTGCCGGCATCAGCCTTGTTGCCGTTTCCGGCGTTTTCGGACTTGCCAGCATTCTCCTGCTTGCTCGACGGCCCAGCCGGTTTGTTGTTGCCGGAAGTGGCGTTGTTATCCGTCGCGGCGTTCGCGCCGCCCGTAGCATTGGCGCCGTTTTCGCCGTTCTTTCCACCTTGCTCGCCGTTCGGCTTGGACGGCCGGCACTTGCCGTTGACCAGCTCCTCGTCGGCCGCACAGGTCGGATTGGCCGTGGGTGCCTTGCCCGGCTTGGCCTTGTTGCCCTCGCCCTCGGTCGTTCCGGCCGGCGGCGTGGCCGTCGAAGCACCGTTGTTTGTGCCCTTGTCACCGGCCGGCGCTTGCGTGCCGTTGGCTGCGCCCGCGGCGTTGGTGCCGGGCGCGGTGCCCGTCCCGTTCGCGCCGTTCGTCGCCGCCCCATTGGTCCCCGCCGCGGCATTATTCTCGCCGGAGGTGGCCGGCGTCATCGTGCTGAGCTTCTCCTTGGCCTGATCGGCGGCAACAGCCTGCTGCGGTCCCTCGTTCTTGGCCGGCTTCTCGAGCTTGGGGTTGAAAACCTTGATGGTCTCATTGTCGACGGCCGCGGTGGTGGTCTGCGGCTGGTCGGCGGTTTCGACCTTGACCTGCTTGACGGTCTGCTTGGTCTGCTGCTCGACGAAATTGATGTTGATGACGTTATTGACCACGATGTCGTTGTGAACGACGACGGGCCCGACGTCCCTGGTCCGGCGGTAGACGTCCGGCTTGTCGCTGCCGAAGACGATGGTCACGCTGAGCTGCGGCTCGAGGAAATCGTGCGACTGCACGAACACCCAGTCGTCCTGCGGCACCTCGCGCCGGCTGACGCGGGTCCCGACGGCGAAACCATTGCCCTCGGGGGCAAGCGGAGCCCAGCCCACATAATCGTCGCTGCGCCGCCAGGTCACCCAGGCCGGGGCCCAGACGTCGCCCGGCACCCAGCACCAGCCGATGTCGGCATCGCGGTACCAGCGGCCATAGTGGTAGACGGCCCAGGCGAAGGGCTCATCGGAATCGAAGTACCAGCCGCGGTCGCGCAGGTAGATCCAGTGGCCGTGGGTATAGGGCGACCAGCGCGTATCGACACGCGGACACCAGACATAGTCGTAGCGGCTGCTTTTCACCCACACGCCGCCCGACGACAGCCGGTCGAAGAAGATATTGAACGAAACCTGCGCCTGCTGTGCCGTAGCGGGCGCGACGAACGGCGCCACACCGACAGTTGGGCCGGCTAACAGCAGGGCCGCTGCCATCGCCGTGCCGATAAGCCTGGCTTTGAACATCTGGGACATCCCTTTTTCTCTCGACGCCCCCGTCACGGCAATGTCCAAGGCGGGGTACTGTTCCTCAGACCAAGGTCCATGCAGCGAAGCCCGTTGAGGGTCCGAGCGGCTAAACCGCCGGCGTCTTGGCAGAGACGGCCCTTCGCAGGCCGCCGACGTTAAGTATTTGGCGCGGTTTCCAAACAAACCATTCGATCCCGGCGGCACGCAGGCCTATAAACCAAGTGGAATGAACGAGGATGGATTGACGTCTCTTTGTCGGGACGTGTCGCCATTCACGACCGCGTGACAATGATTGTAGTTAACAGGCACCGCGGGAAACTCTGTGCAACCGCACGAAGCAATACCAGCTGAAGCCACGCTCGGCGGAGTCGGAAATCCGACCGGTGCCGGTGACGGTATGCATCGGGACAAGGCATGGACGATAATCCGGCCGAGTCACGGCTGGCGTTCTTTGGACCTGACCGAGTTCTGGCAGTATCGGGAGCTGCTCTACTTCCTCGTCTGGCGCGACGTGAAGGTGCGCTACAAGCAGACGGCGCTCGGCGCGCTCTGGGCGGTGCTGCAGCCGCTCTCGGCCATGCTGGTCTTTTCGATCTTCTTCGGCCGTCTAGCGGCAGTGCCGTCGGATGGCCTCCCCTACCCGTTGTTCTGCTATGTGGCGCTGGTGCCCTGGGCATTCTTTGCGAATGGCCTCACCCACTCGGCCAACAGCCTCGTCAACAGCCAGAACCTCATCAAGAAGGTCTATTTCCCGCGCATTGCCGTACCGGTCGCGGCCGTGCTCGCGGGCGGCGTCGACTTTCTGATCGCGTTTGCGCTGCTGATCGGGATGATGGCGTTCTATCACACAGTGCCCACCGCCAATGTGATCTGGCTGCCGGCGCTCCTGCTCCTCGCGATGGTCACGGCGCTGGGTGTCGGCCTCTGGCTCGCCGCGCTCAACGTGACCTACCGCGACATCCAGTATGTGGTGCCGTTCCTCGTCCAGATCTGGCTCTTCGCGACGCCGATCGCCTATCCGAGCAGCCTGCTCAGCGAGCCCTGGCGCACGCTCTACGGGCTCAATCCGATGGTCGGGGTGGTCGAAGGCTTCCGCTGGGCCCTCCTCGCCGGCGGGGCGAAAGACGGCCTTCCGGCGCCGAGTGCCATGATCCTGGTCTCCTCGCTCGCTGCCCTCGTTGTCTTCGTCAGCGGCGTCTTCTACTTCCGCCGCCTCGAAAAGACGTTTGCGGACGTGGTGTAGCCATGCGTGAGCTCGCCATTGTCGCAACCGGGGTTGGTAAGCAGTTTGCACTCGCGGCGCGGCGACACGACACGTTGCGCGACGCCCTCGGCGCGGCCGCGCGTCGCCTTCAGGCTCCGCTTCGCCGCCAGCATACCGAGAAATTCTGGGCCCTCAAGGACCTCAGCTTCGATCTGGCCCAAGGTGAGGTCCTCGGCATCATCGGCCGCAACGGCGCTGGTAAAAGCACGCTGCTGAAGCTCCTCTCCCGCATTACGGAGCCCACGGCCGGCGAGATCGCGATCCGGGGTCGCGTGGGTTCGCTGCTCGAGGTCGGGACCGGCTTTCATCCTGAGCTGAGCGGCCGCGAAAATATCTTCCTCAATGGCGCAATCCTCGGCATGGGCCGAAAGGAGGTCTCGCGCAAGTTCGACGAGATCGTCGCCTTTGCCGAAGTGGAGCGGTTCCTCGATACGCCGGTCAAGCACTACTCAAGCGGCATGTACCTGCGGCTCGGGTTTGCCGTGGCGGCCCATCTCGAGCCCGACATCCTGGTGGTCGACGAGGTCCTCGCCGTCGGCGATGCCGAGTTCCAAAAGAAGTGCCTCGGCAAGATGGGCGAGGTTGCTTCGGCAGGGCGAACAGTTGTCTTCGTTAGCCACAATCTCGATGCCGTGCAGCGCCTCTGCAATCGCTGCATGCTGCTCGAGCGCGGTACACTCGCTGCCGATGGCCGCCCCGCTGACGTGATTGCAAGATACCTGGGCAATGACCGGGGGGGCCCGGCGCCGGGCGCCACGACATCGCTCGACGAAATGAGCCGCACGGGGTCCGGGAAGGTGCGCTTCCGCAGCGTCTCCTATTCCGGCAGCCTGCTCGGAACCGCGGAACCCGTGCGTGCCGGCGGCCCACTGCTGGTTCGGCTCGAGATCGACGCCGAGGTGTCCCGCACCGTCGAGTCTCTCGCTGTCTGCATCAGCGATTACGAGGGGCGGCTGCTGGTGAACGCCGACGCGGCGGAACTGGGGACGGTCGTCCGTGTCGGGCCAGGCAATACGCTCATTGAATTCCGCATCGATCGGTTGAACCTCATGGCAGGCAGCTACCCGGTCAGCCTTTGGGCCGGCGACACGGTCGCTGCCACCTACGACTCGGTCGACGGTGCTTTCCTGCTGCCTGTGGAAGCCAACCGCAGCAAGGGCTTCGGTATCACGCCCCCCTCCAACGGCCTCGTTTATTGCGATTTCGTCGTCGCCGATCTGGGGGCCCAGCTCCCGATCGCAAGCGAGGTGGCGTCGTGATCCTCACGCCGATCGAGGTGCAGCCTCTCGTCTCCGTCATCATGATCTTCCTCAACGAGGAGCGATTCATCGGCGAGGCGATCGACAGCGTTTTCGCGCAAACCTATCCCAAATGGGAGTTGATCCTTGTCGACGATGGATCGAGCGACCGCAGCTCGGAAATTGCGCGCTCGATTGCGGCTCGGCACCCGGGACAAGTTCGGTATATCGACCATCCAGGGCACAACAATCTGGGGATGAGCGCATCGCGGAATGCCGGACTCGCGGCCGCGCGGGGCGGCTTCCTCACCTTCCTCGATGCCGACGACGTCTACCTGCCGCAAAAGCTCGAGGCGCAGGTTGCCATGTTCCGGCGCCATCCCCGCGCCGGCCTGGTTTATGCGGCAACGCAATATTGGCACAGCTGGGACGCGACCGCCGGGCGCTCGGACTGGACATGGAGCAAGTTCGGCACACCGCCGGATCTGCTCGTCGAGCCCCCCAACCTGCTGCCCGTCTATCTCAGCGATGGCGGCACGCTGCCGTGCATGGGGGGGCTCATGGTGCGGCGCAAGGCCGTAGAGGCGATCGGGGGTTGGGAGAACTCCTTCCGCGGGCTGTTCGAGGACCAGGTGCTCTTGGCCAAGCTCGCCCTGGCCGTGCCGGCGGTGCCGATGTCAGCCTGCCTCGACCGGTATCGCCAGCATGATCATTCAGTCAGCGCCGTTGCCGGCAGGGTAAAGACGCAGGACGCGCGGAAGACCTTTCTTGCCTGGCTAGAGGGATACCTGCACCAAATGGGCGTTCACGACGCATCGATCGAAAAGGCTCTCGCCGCGAGCCGGCCTTCGGCCCCTCGGCGCTGGCTGCCACCCGGCGCACGCCGTGTTGCCCGGGCCGTCCGGCGGTGGCGAAATGGTCAATGGCCGCCGCCCGGCTGGGTGAGTTTCGGCAGCCTGCGGCGGACGTCGCCGCTCAGCCGCAGCTGGGGCCAGGATCGCGGCCGGGCGCTTGATCGCTACTATGTGGAAGGCTTCCTCGAGCAGTATCGGGGCGACATCAAGGGCCGCGTGCTGGAAATCGGCGACCGGTCCTATACGGAAAAGTTCGGCGGCCCCGCCGTCGGCGTCAGCGACGTCCTCCATGTCTCCGAGGGCAACCCGGTCGCCACGATCGTGGCGGATCTGACGGATGCTCCCCAGATCCCGGACCAGACGTTCGACTGCATCATCCTGACCCAGACGCTGCAACTGATCTTCGATGTTCCCGCGGCGTTGCGGACGGTGCATCGCATCCTCAAGCCCGGCGGGGTGCTGCTGGCCACTTTCCCCGGCATCACTCATACCGGCGACGCCGACTGGAGCGAGCACTGGTGCTGGTCCTTCACCCGGCGCTCGGCCCGGCAGCTTTTCACGCCCGTGTTCGGTGAAGGCAATATCGCGCTCGCGTCGCATGGCAATGTCCTGGCGGCGACGGCTTTCCTTTATGGCCTTGCCGATCGCGAGCTGACGACGCGTGAGCTCGACGTCCACGACCCGACCTACGACATGGTCATCACCGTCAGGGCAACACGGGGGGCGGACCCGGCGTGATGGAGCTCCGGCCAGCCCTGAGGCAAGTGCGGGACCGCGTAGGAACACGCTGGCAAAGAGCCCGGCACGGGCAGCGGACGCTGGTGCTGGGCTATCATCGCGTGGCGGAGCTCGACCCGGATCCATTCCACCTCGCGGTATCGCCGGCCCATTTCGAGGAGCACCTCGAGGTGCTCCGCGCCTATGGCCGGCCCGTCCTTTTCGCCGAGATCGGACAGCGGCAGGATGCCGACGAGCAAGTCTGCATTACCTTCGATGACGGCTATGCCGACAATTTCCACACCGCCCGCCCGCTGCTCGAAAAGCATGATGTGCCGTGGACGCTGTTTGTGGCCACGGGCCAGATCGGCAGCGGTCGCGAGTTCTGGTGGGACCAGATCGGCCAAATCCTCGACCGCCCCGGCGCGACGGTCGCCGACCTGATCGAACTTCGCGGGGCGCTCTACGATGCGTCGCCCGCCGAGCGCGAGGTGAAGCTGAAGACTGCGCTCGGCGACGCCGCCGGCGGACCAATGCGAAACACCCACGCGGTTATGTCCGCCGACGAACTGCTGGCGCTGGCCGCGAGCCCGCTGGTCGAAATCGGCGCCCACACGCAGACGCATCCGAACCTGACGGCCTTGCCGCCCGAGGAGCAGCGCAGCGAGATTGCCGGAAGCAAGCAGTGGCTCGAGCGGCTGATCGGCCGCCCGGTCACAAGCTTTGCCTATCCGTTCGGGGCGTGGTCGCGGACGACCGCCGAGCTCGTGCGGGAGGCGGGATTCTTGCGTGCCGCAACGACCGAGGAAGGCTGCGCCAGCCAATATTCGGACCCTTATGCGACACCCCGGATGCTGGTGGGCGACTGCTCGGGGGAAAACCTTGGCCGGGCGCTGCGCAAATGGTTCGGCCGATCGCCGGCGGGCCCGCGTTTCGGTTGAGGCTGCGATGTCCACGAACCTGATCACCGTCGCCCTCTGTACCTGGAACCGCGCGCCGCGCCTTCGCGTGACGCTCGAGTCGATGGCGGCGCTCGTCGTGCCCCCGGGCCTCGAATGGGACGTGATCGTCGTCGACAACGCCTCGACCGACGATACGCGCGAGGTGGCGCTGTCGTTTGCCGATCGGCTGCCGTTGCGATGCGTGCACGAGCCGATTGCGGGCCTTTCCAATGCCCGCAATTGCGCCGTCCGCGAGGCGGCTGGCGCCTACATCATCTTCACCGACGACGATGTGCTCCTCGACCCCGATTGGCTCGCCGCCTATGCGCGGGCCTTCGCCCGCTGGCCGGACGCCGATATTTTCGGCGGGCCGATAGAACCCTTCTTCGAAGGGACGCCGCCAAGCTGGATGGCCGAGGCGCTCAAGCAGATGGGGGCCGTTTATGGCCGGCAAGACCTGGGGGACGCGCCGGTCAGACTGCAACCCGAAAACGTTGGGCAAGGCCCCTACGGCGCGAACATGGCGATGCGGCGGTCGGCCCTCGGCCCTGCGCCGTTCGATCCGGCATTCGGTGTGAAACACGGCCAATATCGCATCGGCGAGGAGACGCAGCTGATCCGGCGAATGCTCGAGGGCGGGTCGGAAGGCTGGTGGAGCCCGGAGCCGAAACTCCGCCACGTGATCCCCATCGAAGCGCAACACGTATCGTATGTCAGGCGCTGGATGGTCGGCGCCGGCCGCACCGACGATCGGAATGACCGGGCCAATGGAGGCCCGCCGGCCGATACGGACGGTCGCCTCCGCTGGCTGATGCTCAAATACGAACTGCGCTATCGCCTCGCCCGTCTTACCGCTCCGCCGAAAACCTGGATCTACTATCTCGCCGCGAGCAGCCATATCCGCGGCCGTCTGCTCAATCGGCGTGACCTTTCCTCGACCCGTATCGCCGGGCATGGTGAGCAATGAGCACCTCTGCACTGCCGATTTCCGTCGTCATTCCCACCCATGATCGGTGGCGGGAGCTGAGCCAGTGTCTTGCCGCGCTGGCACAACAGGACTTCACCGAGCCCTTCGAGGTGGTGGTCGTCGCCGATGGCTGCACCGATGCAACGGTGAGCAATCTCGAGGCTCTTGCGCCACGGTTCGATCTGCGCGTGTTGGCGCAACCTTCGCGGGGCGCGGCCACAGCAAGAAACAATGGCGCCAGGGCCGCCCGCAGTCCGCTGCTGCTGTTTCTCGATGACGACGTCATTCCCTCGCCTGGCGTGATTTCGGCGCACGTTCGGCGTCACGCTTCCATGCCCGCGGACGGCGTGGTGATCGGGCCCTATTTGCCTACGCCACCTCAGGCGGATGACTACTTCCGGATGCAATTTTTCGATTTCTGGCGGCAGACCTTCGACACGATGGGGGAAGACGGCCACAAAGCGACTTACCGGGACTTCGTGAGCGGCAACTTTTCGATCGCGGCGTCATCCTTTTGGGCTGCCGGCGGGTTCGACGAGTCCTTTCCCTCCTGTGGCATGGAGGACTATGAGCTCGGGGTGCGATTGCTGGCGGCCGGGCTTCAGCTCGAGTTCGCGTCCGAGGCCGCTGCCCTCCATCTTGAGACGACCGACGGCCACCGCTTGCTCCGGCGCAAGTTTCGCGAAGGCGGCGGCACGATCACGCTTGTCGGTTTGCATCCAGAGGTGTTGCACACGACGGTCCTGCCCAAGCCGCGGAGTGTTGCCCGACGGCTCGCCTTTGCTGCGCCGGTGGCAGCTGGCGCCATTGAGAGCATCCTGCAAGCGATGCTCGAGCCGGCAGCGGCACTCAGGCTGAAGCCGCTCTGGAGCTGGCTCAACGCGCACGCCCAGGGTCTCGCATTCTGGCGTGGTGTCGGCCATCAACTGGGCGGTGGAGCGCGGGAGTTTTCCTCGTTCATCGAGACAGTCGAGCGCCGCATCCGCAGCTAACACCTCGCCATACGATATTTTTGGCGAAACCGGCGGCGAACTCCAGACCCACCAAACATACGCGGGCCAGCTTCACTGCGCGACTGCAGTAAAAGCGGTGTCGTGCAGCTCCTGACCTGCGTTAACTACGCCCGGAAACCATGAACGGGAGCGCGTATCGCGGTTACTATTTATCGGTGCTACGCCAAAGCAGTAATTCATGGTGAGCAACTTGTTAATTGCGGTAATCGGCACCGGATATGTCGGCTTGGTGAGCGGGGCATGTTTTGCCAACCTTGGCCACGACGTCATTTGCGTGGACATCGACCGGGAGCGGATCGCCGATCTCAATAACGGGAAGGTGCCCATCTTTGAGCCCGGACTTGAAGACCTCGTGGACGAGGGGCGGCGACAGTCGAAGCTGCAGTTTACCGCCGACCTAAAGCTGGCTGTCGGCAAGGCCGACGTCGTGATCATTGCGGTCGGCACGCCGTCGCGAGAGGCGGATGGCCGCGCCGACCTTAGCTTTGTGCACGCGGCGGCCACGGCGATCGGCAAGTACATGAAGAGCTCGGCCGTCATCGTTACGAAGTCGACGGTTCCGGTCGGCACGGGCGATGAAGTCGAGCGGATACTGCGCGAGGCGCGACCTGCCGCCCGATTCGAGGTCGTGTCGAACCCGGAATTCTTGCGCGAAGGCTCGGCGATCGAGGATTTTCAGCAACCCGACCGGATCGTCGTGGGGGTGCAGAGCGAGCGCGCGCGCAGCGCGATGGCCGAGCTCTATGCTCCCCTCGTCGATCGAGGGACTCCGCTCATCGTCACCGGCCGACGGACCGCCGAGCTGACCAAGTATGCGGCGAA
>Ga0207639_10002944_pt1 | contig 11445 bp, 10 predicted proteins | sample KBSCornC32_FD_184299 | JGI IMG/M metagenome (GOLD analysis project Ga0207639, IMG submission 184299) | Corn rhizosphere microbial communities from Kellogg Biological Station, Michigan, USA - KBS Corn C3-2 (SPAdes) (version 2) | ecosystem: Host-associated > Plants > Roots > Rhizosphere > Soil ...
GGCACCGCGCGCGCGGCAGGATTCGGTGCCGAGTTGACCCGCCCGTTCTTCGCCTCGATGCGCATGGATCTGAACGCCACCGAGCACGATCAGGCGAGCTTCGAGCGCTACGTCTACGGCTCGGCCGAGGTGGTCGGCCTGATGTGCCTGCGGGTCTTCGTGCGCGACACCGACCGGGCATACTCGGATGCCGAGCTGACCAGCCTCGAGACCGGGGCGCGGGCGCTGGGCTCGGCCTTCCAGAAGGTGAACTTCTTGCGCGACCTGGCCGCCGACCTGACTTCGCTCGGACGCTCGTACTTCCCCGGCATCGACGCGGCCGCGCTCACCGACGTTCAGAAGACCATGCTGCTCGACGACATCGATCAGGAGTTGGAGCAGGCGGCGGCGACGCTGCCGCTGCTGCCGAGCAGCTCGCGGCGCGCCGTCGCTGCGGCGCAGCGGCTGTTCGCGGAGCTGTCCCGGCGGTTGCGGGTGCTGCCGGCGGCATCCATCCTGACCACCCGGGTGCGGGTGCCCGACCCGGCGAAACTGCGGATCGCGATCGGCGCGTGGAACACCCCGGGCGACCGGAAGGGACTCGCGCGATGACCCGCGCCGTGGTGATCGGAGGCGGGATCGCCGGCCTGGCATCGGCGGCCCTGCTCGCCCGCGACGGGTACCAGGTGACCCTGCTCGAGAAGAACGCCGAGTTCGGCGGGCGGGCTGGATCGTGGGAGCACGATGGCTTCCGATTCGACACCGGACCGTCGTGGTACCTGATGCCCGAGGTGTTCGACCACTTCTTCCGGCTGCTGGGAACCAGCGCCGACGAGCAGCTCGACCTGGTGCAGCTCGACCCCGGATACCGGGTGTTCGGCGAGGGTTACGCCGCGCCGCTGGATGTGGCGGCGGACGCCGAGGAGAACATCGAGCTGTTCGAGAGCGTCGAACGCGGCGCGGGCGCCAGGTTGCGGCGCTACCTCGACGAGGCGGGGGAGATCTATCAGCTGGCGATCCAGAAGTTCCTCTACTCGACCTTCGAGAAGCTCTCGCCGGTGTTCACGCGGGAGGTGGTCGGCAAGGGTCGCAAGCTGAGCTCGCTGCTGCTCACCCCGCTGTCCCGGCTGACGGCGCGGACGGTGAAGGACCGCAGGCTGCGGCAGATCCTCGGCTACCCGGCGGTCTTCTTGGGGTCGTCTCCCGACCGCGCGCCGAGCATGTATTCGCTGATGAGCCACCTCGATCTGGTCGAGGGCGTGCTGTATCCGATGGGCGGGTTCACCAGGGTGATCGCGGCCATCGAGGCGCTGGCGGCCGCGGAGGGAGCCGAGCTGCGGTCGGGAGTGACGGTTCGCCGCATCCTGGTGCAGAACGGAGCGGCGACCGGAGTCGAGACCGTCGATGCCGACGGAGCGGTCGGGTTCGTGGACGCCGACCTGGTGATCTCGACGGCCGACCTGCACCACAGTGAGACGGTGCTGCTCGAGAAGGAGTCCGAGCGGACCTACCCGCAGAGCTATTGGGACGACCGGGTCGCCGGCCCCAGCGCGCTGCTCCTCTACCTCGGGGTGCGCGGTGAGCTGCCCGAGCTGGAGCACCACTCCCTGTTCTTCTCGGCCGACTGGAAGCGCAACTTCGACGCCATCTTCGGTCGCGCTCCGCACGTGCCCGAGGCGCCGTCGCTCTACGTGTGCAAGCCGAGCGGGGTCGACCCCGACGTGGCGCCCGAGGGCTTCGAGAACGTGTTCGTTCTGGTGCCGCTGCCCGCCGATCCGGCACTCGGGCGTGGCGGCATCGATCGCGCAGGGGATGACGCGATCGAGGCGCTCGCGGACACGGTGATCGCGCAGATCGCATCCGCAGCCGGCATCCCGGATCTGGCCAATCGCATCACCGTGCGCCGCACCGTCGGCCCCGCCGACTTCGTCGACCACCTCAACTCGTGGAAGGGCAGCGCCCTCGGGCCGGCCCACACGCTGCGGCAGAGCGCCTTCTTCCGCGCCGGCAACGTGAGCACCAAGGTCGCGAACCTGTATTTCGCCGGATCGTCGACGATCCCCGGGATCGGGTTGCCGATGTGCCTGATCAGCGCCGAACTGGTGGTGAAGCGGCTGCGCGGGGATGTCTCGGCGGCTCCACTGCCCGAGCCGTTGCAGGCGAGCCGGTGAGCGCCCTCTATCTGCTCGGTCTGCTCGTCGCGCTGACCGGGATGGTCGTGCTCGATCTGCGGTTCCGCCTGTTCTTCGCCCGCGCGCCGCTGCGCGCGACGGTCGTGCTCGCGCTCGGCGTCGCCTTCTTCCTGGCCTGGGATGCCGCGGGCATCGGTCTCGGCATCTTCTTCCGCGGCGACCCGGCCCTTCTGGTCGGGGTCCAGCTCGCGCCCGAACTGCCGCTCGAGGAGCTGTTCTTCCTCACCCTGCTCTGCTACCTGACGATGAACGCCTACGGAGCCCTCGCTCGCTGGTCGAGCAGCCGGCGAAGCCGGCGTATCGAGACCGGCCCTGGCTCGTGATCTACCTCATCCTGAACGCCGTGTTCCTGGCGCTGGTCATCGCGGTCGCGACCGCGTCGGTGGTTGCGCGCCGGATGCCGCACTGGCGTGGGGTCGGGCTCGCCGCCATCCCGCTCGTCATCCTGACCGCGGTGTTCGACAACGTGCTCGTCGCCGTCGGCATCGTGGCGTATGACCCGCATCGCATCTCGGGGGCGCACGTCGGCGTGGCACCTCTCGAGGACTTCGCATACCCGATCGCGGCCGCCGTTCTGCTTCCCTGCCTGTGGTCGCTGCTCACCCCGCGCCGTTCGAAGGCCGACGCATGATCCGCGAGCTGTTCGTGGCCAGTCGTCCGCTCAGCTGGGTGAACACCGCCTTCCCCTTCGCGGCGGCGTACCTCGTCGCGACCGGCCGCATCGATGCGCCGCTGATCGTGGGCACCGTCTTCTTCCTGATCCCCTACAACCTCGCGATGTACGGCATCAATGACGTCTTCGACTACGAGTCCGACCTGCACAACCCGCGCAAGGGCGGTGTCGAGGGAGCCCTGCTTGCGCCTCAGCACCACCGGGCGACGCTGTGGTCGGCGATCCTGCTGCCGATCCCGTTCGTCGTCTACCTGGTGATCGTGGGGAACTGGGCGAGCGACCTGATCCTCGCGATCAGCCTGTTCGCGGTCGTGGCGTACTCGGTCAAAGGCCTGCGCTTCAAGGAGCGCCCGTTCCTCGACTCGATCACCTCGAGCACGCATTTCGTGAGCCCGGCCGTCTTCGGCCTGGCGCTCGCCGCGGCGCGACCGACCTGGCCGCTGGTCGCCCTGCTGGTCGCGTACTTCCTCTGGGGTGCCGCGTCGCACGCCTTCGGCGCGGTGCAGGACATCGAGGCCGATCGGCAGGGCGGAATCGGCTCGATCGCCACCGTGATCGGCGCCCGCGCGACCGTGCGCGTTTCACTCGCGCTCTACCTGCTCGCCGGCGTGCTGCTTCTGCTCACGAACTGGCCGGGACAGTTGGCCGCCCTGCTCGTACTTCCGTACGCGTTCAACGTGGCACCGTGGTGGAACGTCAGCGACCCGGATGCGGCGGGCGCCAACCGCGGGTGGCGCAGGTTCCTGTGGTTGAACTTCGTGACCGGGTTCCTGGTCACGATGCTCTTGATCGCGTGGGTGGTTGTGCGGCGTTGAGCGCGCCGAGCCTCAACGGGCGGGGCGGTTCGGTCCCTTCACCGGGATGAGCAGGACCAAGCCGACGAAGATCACCAGCACGATGCCGAGGATGCCGAAGTACTGCTGCCCCGAGATCGTCACGAACAGAGTGAACAACGCCGGAGCGATGAAGGTCGCGGCTCGACCGGTGGTGGCGTACAGGCCGAACACCTCGCCTTCACGTCCGGCAGGGACCAGGCGGGAAAGAAAGGTCCGGCTCGCCGATTGGGCAGGTCCGACGAAGAGGCACAGCGCGAGACCAGCGGTCCAGAACACGATCTGACCGCCGTCGTGCAGCACGAAGACCAGCAGGCCGCTGACCACGAGGCCGATGAGCGCGGTGATGATGACCGGCTTCGGGCCGACCCGGTCATCCAGAGTGCCGACCGCCACCGTCGACAATCCGGCGACCACGTTGGCGGCGATCGCGAAGATGATGACCTGGCTCGCTGAGAACCCGAACGTCCCGGCGGCGAGCACGCCTCCGAAGGTGAAGACTCCGGTCAGCCCGTCGCGGAAGATCGCGCTCGCGAGCAGGAACCAGATCGTGCGGCGGCTCTCGCGCCAGAGCGCGGCGACGTCCTTGCCGAGCCGTGCATAGGCGGCGAAGAATCCGACGCGATCGCGTGTGACGGCGGCGGGCGGCTGGTACTCGGGCACCGCGAGCAGGACCGGCAGGGCCGATCCCACGAACCAGACGGCGGCGATCAGCATGGACACCCGGACCGACAGACCGTTCGCCGACGTCACACCGAACAGGCCGACATCCGGGTGGATGAAGCCGAAGTAGAGGATGAGCAGCAAGACGATCCCACCGAAGTACCCCATCGCCCAGCCGAAGCCACTGACCCGGCCGACCGTCTTGCGCGTCGATACCTGGATCAGCATCGCGTTGTAGTTGACGGCGGCGAGCTCGTAGAACACGGTGCCGATGGCGAGCAGGCCGACACCCAACCACAGCAGAGTGGGACTCGGCGTGACGAAGTACAGCGCCGCGATGCAGAGCACCACCACGGCGGTATTCACGGCGAGCCAGAACTTGCGGCGCCCCGATCCGTCGGAGCGCTGCCCGGTCACCGGGGCGAGTACCAGCACGACCAACCCCGAGATGGTCAGGCCGAGTCCGATCGCCGAGGAGGCTGCGACCGTTCCTCCGAAGCCCTTGGTGCTGGTCAGGTAGACCGTGAATACGAAGGTGGTGACGACGGCGTTGAACGCCGACGAGCCCCAGTCCCAGAAGGCCCACGCGACGACCTGCTTGCCGGGGACCTTCCGGTCGGCCTGAAGTTCGAGCCCGGAGACAAGGGTGGGGGTTCCGGCGGGGCCCGGCCCGTATTGATCGGTCATGGCTGGACGCTGCTTCCGTCGGGTGAACGCACGATGCTGTGCGTGGTCACATCCTGCCGTCCCGGGGCGGAAATATCGAGGACGCCACGGTGGTTGAGCCAGGTGCGCTCAAGTTTCTCGCTCGGGCGCTTGACAAAGTTATCCACAGGCTGGAAAACTTGATACTGCTCGACTCAAGTCGGGCATCCAGGCTTTTATTGGCAGCACAGTTCAAGGAGCAGACACTCACATGGCTCGAGCAGTTGGAATCGACCTCGGAACCACCAACTCGGTGGTCGCCGTGCTCGAAGGTGGCGAGCCCACCGTCATCGCGAACGCAGAAGGTTTCCGCACGACCCCGTCGGTCGTGGCCTTCACCAAAGACGGAGAGGTACTGGTCGGCGAGACCGCCAAGCGCCAGGCCGTCACGAACGTCGACCGCACCATCTCATCGGTCAAGCGCCACATGGGCACCGACTGGAAGGTCGAGATCGACGGCAAGAAGTACACGGCGCAAGAGATCTCGGCGCGCATCCTGGCCAAGCTGAAGCGCGACGCCGAGCAGTACCTGGGCGAAGACGTCACGGATGCCGTGGTCACCGTCCCGGCCTACTTCAACGACGCCGAGCGCCAGGCCACCAAGGAGGCCGGCGAGATCGCGGGCCTCAACGTGCTGCGCATCATCAACGAGCCCACCGCGGCCGCGCTCGCCTACGGACTCGACAAGGGCAAGGAGGACGAGCTCATCCTGGTCTTCGACCTGGGTGGCGGAACCTTCGACGTGTCCCTGCTCGAGGTGGGCAAGGACGACGACTTCAGCACCATCCAGGTGCGCGCCACGGCCGGTGACAACCGGCTCGGCGGCGACGACTGGGACCAGCGGATCGTCGACTACCTGATCAAGAAGTTCAAGGACACCACCGGCGTCGACGTCTCCAACGACAAGATCGCGAAGCAGCGTCTCAAGGAGGCGGCTGAGCAGGCCAAGAAGGAGCTGTCGAGTTCGACCAGCACCAACATCCAGCTGCCCTACCTCTCGTTGACCGAGAACGGGCCGGCCAACCTCGACGAGCCGCTCACCCGCGCACAGTTCGAGCAGATGACCAGTGACCTGCTCGACCGCACCAAGAAGCCGTTCCAGGACGTCATCAAAGAGGCCGGCATCAAGGTCGGCGACATCTCGCACGTGGTGCTGGTCGGCGGATCCACCCGCATGCCCGCAGTGACCGAGCTGGTCAAGAAGCTGACCGGCGGCAAGGAGCCCAACAAGGGCGTCAACCCGGATGAGGTGGTCGCCGTCGGCGCCGCCCTCCAGGCCGGCGTGCTGAAGGGCGAGCGCAAGGACGTGCTGCTCATCGACGTCACCCCCCTGAGCCTCGGGATCGAGACCAAGGGCGGCATCATGACCAAGCTCATCGAGCGCAACACCGCCATCCCGACCAAGCGGAGCGAGACCTTCACCACGGCCGACGACAACCAGCCGTCGGTGGCGATCCAGGTGTTCCAGGGCGAGCGCGAGTTCACCCGCGACAACAAGCCGCTCGGAACCTTCGAGCTGACCGGCATCGCGCCGGCGCCGCGCGGGGTCCCGCAGATCGAGGTCACCTTCGACATCGACGCCAACGGCATCGTGCACGTCGGCGCGAAAGACAAGGGCACCGGCAAGGAGCAGTCGATGACCATCACGGGCGGCTCGTCGCTTCCCAAGGAGGACATCGAGCGCATGGTGCGCGAGGCCGAGGAGCACGCTGCCGAAGACAAGGCGCGCCGCGAGGCGGCCGAGGTCCGCAACAACGCCGAGCAGCTCGCCTACTCGATCGACAAGCTGATCAAGGACAACGACGACAAGCTGCCGGATGACGTGAAGACCGAGGTCCAGGCCGACGTCGACGCGCTGAAGACCGCGCTGCAGTCCGAGGACGAGGCCGCCGTGAAGACCGCGTTCGACAAGCTGAACGAGAGTCAGACCAAGCTCGGCGAGGCCATCTACGCGGCCGGATCGAGCGAAGACGCGTCGCCCGAGAGTTCCGAGGAGCCCGCGGCCGCGGCGAGCGACGAGGACATCGTCGACGCCGAGATCGTGGAAGAGGACGAGCCCAAGGAGCCCAAGGATCCCAAGGGGTCGAAGAAGTAGCGATGGCCGTTCACGACAAGGGCCCGACAGGCCCGGACGAGTCCGAGGAGCCGGTCGTCCGCGATAAGCGAAAGATCGACCCCGAGACCGGTGAGGCGCGCGGCAAGGCTGATGACGGCGACGACTTGATCGAAGCCGAAGGCCCCGACGTCGAGTTGAGCGACGAAGACGCGGCGCTGCTGGCCGAGGCCGAACGCGACCTGGTCGGCGAGTACCGCGACCGCGCCGCTCGCGCGGAGGCGGAGTTGAAGAACTTCCGCACCCGCGTCGAGCGCGACCGCCTAGCCAACCGCGAGGCGGTCATCGCCGAGGTGATCCGCACGCTGCTTCCCGCGATCGACGACCTCGACCGCGCGGATGCGCATGGTGACCTCACCGAGGGCAGTCCGCTGGCGATCATCGCGCAGAAGATGCGCGCCGGTTTCGACCGCTACGGCCTGCGACACATCGGTCAGGTGGGCGAGACCTTCGACCCGCAGCTGCACGAGGCGATCGTGCAGATCCCGACTGCAGGAGTGACGGTCAACACCATCGCGGATGTGATCGAGCCGGGCTACGCACTCGGCGAGCGTCTCATCCGTGCGGCCAAGGTCGCCGTCAGCGTGCCCGAGTAAGAGGTCGGATGGCCAGCCAGGATTGGTTCGACAAGGACTTCTACGCCGTTCTCGGCGTGAAGAAGGACGTGTCCGACGCCGACCTCAAGAAGACCTACCGCAAGCTCGCGCGGCAGTTCCACCCGGACTCCAACGCGGGTGACGCGAAGGCCGAGGCGCGCTTCAAGGAGATCAGCGAGGCGTACTCGGTGCTCTCTGACAAGGAGCTGCGCAACGAGTACGACCAGGTGCGCGCGATGGGCAGCGGGGCGCGATTCACGTCCGGGGGCGGCGCGAACGGCGGCTTCGAGGATGTCTTCGGCGGCCTGTTCAACCAGGGCGCCCGCGGCGGCCGGCAGAGCGCCGGGTTCGAAGACCTGCTGGGCGGCATGTTCGGCGGACGTGGTGGCTTCGGAACCTCCAGCGGCGGGTACCAGGGATTCGGCGGTCCCACTCGGGGCGCCGACATCACGGCGAACACCACCCTCGACTTCATGACCGCTATCCGCGGCGAGACCGTCAGCCTGCAGATGCAGAGCGGCCGCGAGACCAAGGTCAAGATCCCCGCCGGGGTCGCCGACGGGCAGAAGATCAAGCTGAAGGGCAAGGGCAACCCGAGCCCGGATGGCGGTGAGCCCGGCGATCTGGTGATCACCGTCAGCGTGCGCACGCATCCGATCTTCGAGCGCGACGGGCTCAATCTGCGGGTGGACGTCCCGGTCACCTTCTCGGAGGCCGCGCTCGGCGCGACCATCGAGGTGCCGACACTCGAGGGCTCGCCCGTGAAGCTGCGCGTCGCGGCGGGAACCCCGAGCGGGCGCGTGCTGCGGGTCAAGGGCCGAGGCGTCACGACGCCCAAGGGGACAGGTGACCTGCTGGCCACCGTTGTCGTCGCGGTCCCCAGCCACCTCACCCCGGCTGCCAAGGAGGCCCTCGAGGCCTTCGCGGCGGCCATGCCCGACGAGAACCCGCGCGAAGACCTGCTCGCCCGCGGGGCGCACCGCTGAAGAAGGGAGGCCGCAGATGACGCTCGATGAGAACAGCCCGCTGTTCGCGATCGCGATCGCGGCCGAACTCAGTGGCATGCACCCCCAGACGCTGCGGCAGTACGACCGGCTCGGCATGGTGAGTCCGCGGCGCACGGCCGGGCAGTCCCGCCGCTACACGATGCGCGACGTCGTGCAGCTGCGCGAGATCGCGCGACTGAGCGCCGAGGGGCTCAATCTCGAGGGCATCCGCCGCATCCTCGAACTCGAGAACCAGGTGAGCGCCCTCACCGCTCGCGTGCGCGAGCTCGAGGCGATGCTCGCCGACGAACTCCTCTCCCGGCCGGGCCGCCGCGTCTTCGCGGCCGGGGCCGAGGGCGATGTCATCCCGCTCCGAACCGGGGAGCGGGCCAAGAAGGCCAACCAACTCGTGGTCTGGCGGCCATTCGGGCCGCGAGGCTAGAACAGAAATCCACAACGGAGAATCCATGGCGAACATGCAGGGTGCTCCCTCCACGCAGGAGGAGCCCAAGACCGCCCTCGAGCAGTACGGCATCAACCTCACCGAGATCGCCAAGAGCGGCAAGCTCGACCCGGTGATCGGTCGCGACGCCGAGATCCGACGGATCAGCCAGGTGCTGACTCGTCGCACCAAAAACAACCCCGTGCTGATCGGCGAGCCCGGCGTCGGCAAGACCGCCGTCGTCGAAGGCCTCGCCCAGCGCATCGTCGCCGGCGATGTCGCCGACTCGTTGCGCGACAAGCAGCTCATCTCGCTCGACCTGGCCGCGCTGGTCGCCGGCGCCAAGTACCGTGGCGAGTTCGAGGAGCGCCTCAAGGCCGTTCTCAAAGAGATCACGGACTCCGACGGGCAGGTCATCACCTTCATCGACGAGCTGCACACGCTGATGGGCGCCGGCGGCGGCGAAGGGTCGGTGGCGGCCGCCAACATGCTCAAGCCGATGCTCGCCCGCGGTGAACTGCGCCTGATCGGCGCGACCACGCTCAACGAGTACCGCGAATACATCGAGAAGGATGCCGCCCTGGAGCGCCGTTTCCAGCAGGTCTACGTCGGCGAGCCCAGCGTCGAAGACACGGTCGCGATCCTGCGCGGACTCAAAGAGCGCTACGAGGCCCACCACAAGGTGACGATCGCCGACAGCGCGCTGGTGGCTGCGGCATCCCTGAGCAACAGGTACATCACCGCCCGCCAGCTGCCCGACAAGGCGATCGACCTGATCGACGAGGCGGCATCCCGGCTCAAGATGGAGATCGACTCGAGCCCCGTCGAGATCGACGAGCTGAAGCGCGCCGTCGATCGGCTGCGCATCGAGGAGCTCGCGCTCAAGAAGGAGAAGGACCAGGCCTCGAAGGTGCGGCTCGAGAAGCTGCGCGACGACATGCACGCCAAAGAGGCCCAGCTCGATCAGCTGCAGACCCGCTGGCAGGCCGAGAAGGCCGGGCTGCACAGTGTCGGCGACCTGAAGAGCAAACTCAACGACGCCCGCATCGATCTGGACCGCGCCATGCGCGAGCAGCGCTACCAGGACGCCTCCAAGCTCAACTACGAGGTGATCCCGGGTATCGAGAAGCAGCTCGCCACCGCCGAGGCGGTCGAGCAGCAGGGTCCGCGCATGGTCAACGACCAGGTGACCGACGAGGACATCGCGGCCGTGGTCGCGGCCTGGACCGGCATCCCGGTCGCCAAGCTGCGCCAGGGCGAGACCGAGAAGCTGCTGCACCTCGAGAGCGAGCTCGGCAAGCGGCTCATCGGGCAGAAGGCCGCGGTGCGCGCCGTCAGCGAGGCGGTGCGCCGCACGCGCGCCGGTATCTCCGACCCCGACCGGCCGACGGGGTCGTTCCTGTTCCTCGGCCCGACCGGGGTCGGAAAGACCGAGCTCGCCAAGGCACTCGCTGCCTACCTGTTCGACGACGAGAAGGCCCTCGTGCGGATCGACATGAGCGAGTACGGCGAGAAGTTCTCGGTGTCGCGCCTGGTCGGGGCCCCTCCCGGCTATGTGGGATACGAGCAGGGCGGCCAGCTGACCGAGGCGGTGCGCCGCCGGCCTTACTCGGTGATCCTGCTCGACGAGGTCGAGAAGGCGCATCCCGAGGTGTTCGACGTACTGCTGCAGGTGCTCGACGACGGCCGGCTGACCGACGGCCAGGGGCGCACGGTCGACTTCCGGAACACCATCCTGATCCTGACCAGCAACCTGGGCAGCCAGTTCCTGGTCGACCAGAACCTCGACTGGGAGCAGAAGACCCAGGCCGTCAACGAGCTGGTGCGCCAGGCGTTCAAGCCCGAGTTCGTGAACCGGCTCGACGACATCGTGATCTTCTCGCCGCTCAGCGAAGAGGATCTCGGCCAGATCGTGTCGCTGTACATCGACCGGCTCGAGAAGCGGCTCGGCGAGCGCCGGCTGCAGCTCGCGGTCACGCCGGATGCCCGGTCGTGGCTGGCCGAGCGCGGGTACGACCCGATCTACGGGGCGCGTCCGCTGCGACGCCTGATGCAGCACGAGATCGACGACAAGCTGGCGCGCGCACTGCTCGCCGGCGAGATCCAGGACGGCGACACCGTCATGGTGGACCTGAAGGGCGACGAGCTGACGGTCGCGCGCTTCGCGGCCGCTGACCTGGCGCCCCCGGCCGCCGATGCGGAGAGCGAGAACGCCTAGGCGCCGGCCTTCTTCACGTCGTCGCGCTCCAGCAGCCCATCCCTG
>Ga0207639_10002950_pt1 | contig 11438 bp, 8 predicted proteins | sample KBSCornC32_FD_184299 | JGI IMG/M metagenome (GOLD analysis project Ga0207639, IMG submission 184299) | Corn rhizosphere microbial communities from Kellogg Biological Station, Michigan, USA - KBS Corn C3-2 (SPAdes) (version 2) | ecosystem: Host-associated > Plants > Roots > Rhizosphere > Soil ...
TTTGAGGATTGTGAGGCCTTGATCGCCGGGCTCCTCACGGCGCGCCGGCGCGAGCTGGTCGGCCAGATCGATGCCTCCGTTCTGGCCACCGCCGAGGCGCCCTTGCGGGCGCGCTTGCGCGGGATCCTGGCGGCGTTCTCCTCGCATTGCGAGGCGCACGGGAAGTTCGTCAACATCGTCCTGCAACACGAGCTGGGCTCCCACCACCGCTCCTTCGTCCAGGCGCGCGCCAGGAAGCTGGACACCATGCGCGAGATCCAGAATCGCATCGAGGAGCAGATGAAGCGCGGCGTGAAGGAAGGGGCCCTCCGTCCCGAGATGGGCGATCTGGCGGCCACCTTTTTCCTGGGCATGCTGCGCGCCCTCATCATTCGCGATCTGACGCTGGAAGCCGGGGCCGGCACGATGGCGACCGACATCGAGCGCCTGCTCGACACCTTCTTCACGGGCGCGGGCAGCGGCGCCGCCCGGAGGAGCCCGTGAGCTCGGCGGCCTCGACGGCAGCCGGCCCCTCCCTGGCCGCCGCTGGCGCGGGTCGCTCGACCCCGGTCGCCCGGGCGCCGGTCAACAAGTGGCTCGTCACGCTGTCGGTCACCTTCGGAACCCTCATGGGGGCGATCGACACCTCGATCGTCGCCGTGGCGACGCCCCACCTGACCGGCACCCTGGGCGCGACCGTCGAGGAGATGACGTGGGTGACGACCGGGTTCGTGATCGCGACGGTCGTGGTCATGCCGCTCACCGCCTTCCTCGGCCGATTCTTCGGCCAGAAGCGCGTTTACCTGTTCTGCCTCGGCCTCTTCGTGGTCGGATCGGCCCTGTGCGGGCTGGCCCGCTCGCTGCCCACCATGGTGGCTTGCCGCGCGCTCCAGGGCCTCGGCGCCGGTGCGCTCCAGCCCACCGAGCAGGCCATCTTGCGGCAGACGTTCCCGCCCGAGGAGCAGGGGATGGCCATGGCCCTCTTCGGGCTCGCGGTGGTGGTGGGACCGGCCGCCGGCCCCGCGCTCGGCGGCTACATCCTCGACAACTTCGCGTGGCCCTGGATCTTCTACATCAACCTTCCCATCGGCCTGCTCGGCATCTTCATGGTGTCCCGCTTCGTGCACGAGCCCGACGACATCCGGCGCGAGAACCACGCCCGCGCCGCGATCCAGCGCAAGAACCTGGACTGGCAAGGCATCGTGCTCATGACGGTCGGCCTCGCCTCGCTCCAGTACGTGCTCGAAGAAGGCAGCCGCGCCGACTGGTTCGAATCGCAGGCCATCGCCGTGACCTCGTTCGTGGCGGTGTTCGTGCTGGCCGGCTTCGTCATCCGGGAGCTCACCGCGCCGGTGCCGGCCGTGGACCTGTCGCTGTTCAAGGACCGGGTCTTCCTCTCCGGCACGGTCATCGGCGCGATGATGTTCGCGATCCTGATGTCCATCACCTTCCTGCTGCCACTGTTCATGCAGCAACTCCTCGGCTTTCCGGCGCTCGATTCGGGCGTAGCGCTGATGCCGCGCGCGCTGGCCATGATGATCGGCATCCCGGTGGTCGGGCGGCTCTATAACCGGGTCGCGCCGCGCGTGCTCGTCATCATCGGGGTCGCGCTGGTGGCGGTGTCCGCCATGCTGATGTCGCGCTACACGCTCGCGACCAGCGCGCGCTCCGTCGTCTTCGCCATCGTGATCCAGGGGTTCGGGTTCGCGTCGCTCTTCGTCCCCCTCACCACCGTGGCGCTGGCCGGGATCCCGAGGTTCCGGCTCACCGACGCGACCGGCCTCAACTCGTTGCTCCGCCAGATCGGCGGCTCCTTGGGCTTGGCCGCCTTCGCCACGTTGCTGCCGCACTTCGTGGCGACCGCGCGCGCCGGCCTGGCCACGCACGTCGATCCGGGGCGCCCCGAGGTGATGGCGCGCCTCCAGCGGCTTCAGTCCGGGCTCGTGGCGCGCGGGCTCAGCCCGACCGGCGCGCGCGAGAGCGCGCTCCGCATCCTGGATGGCACCCTGGGGCAGCAAGCGGCGCTGCTCGCCTTCGAACGCATGTTTCTGGTCGCCGGCCTGGCTTTCCTGTTGGTCATTCCGTTGGCCCTGTTCCTGCGGCGACCCGCGGGAGCACCGAAAGCCAAGGTCGATCTGCATTGAGGTGACGAAGATGGAACCCGCCCGCCAGCCGGAAAGCGCCCCCCGCTCCGCCCCGCCCTCCTCGCCGCCCGATCCAGGCGCGCGCGCCGCGACCGGCGACGAAGCCCAGCCAGCGACGCCCGCCCGCAAGCGACGACCGTTCGTCGTGCTCGCCATCGTCGCCGCCCTGGCGGTCATCGGCGTCGGCGGCTACCTGTTCGCCACCCGAGGACACGAGAGCACCGACGACGCCCAGATCGCCGGCGACATCGTTCCCATTGCCGCGCGGGTGGGCGGCGTGATCGCGCGGGTCCACATCCAGGAGAACCAGCCCGTCAAGCGCGGCGACCCGCTGGTCGATCTGGACGCCGCCGACCTGGAGGAGCGCGCGCGACAGGCCGAGGCCGAGCTGGCCCTGGCCGAAGCGCAGGGCCAGTCCGCCGACGCCCAGGTCCGCATCGTCGAGGCCACCTCGCGCGGCGGGCTGGCGAGCGCGCGGGCCGCCCTGTCGGGCTCGGCCGCGGGGGTGGGCAGCGCCGGCGCGCAGCTGGCCAGCGCGCGGGCCGCCGCCGCCCGCGCCGACGCGGACCTCAAGAAGGCCGAGCTCGATCTGCGGCGCGCGCAGACGCTGCGCCGGGCGGATGCGATCCCCCAGCAGCAGCTCGACGCGTATCAGAGCGCGGTCGAGGTGGCGCGCGCGGCACGAGCGCAGGCCGAGGCACAGATCGCCGTGGCCGAGGACGCCCGGCGCAGCGCGCAGAGCCGCGTCTTCGAGGCGCGAGGCCGCGTGGACCAGAGCACGCCCGTCGAGCCGCAGATCGCGGCCGCGCGCGCCGGCGCGGCGCTGGCCGTGGCGCGCGTGCGAAGCGCGACCGCGGCGCTGGCCCTCGCGCGCCTGCAGGTCGGCTACGCGCACGTGGTCTCTCCTGCCGACGGCTTCGCCTCGAAGCTGGCCGTGCACGAAGGGCAGCTCGTCACCGCCGGCCAGCCCCTCGTCGAGCTGGTCCCGTTCCGCGTCTATGTCGTCGCCAACTTCAAGGAGACGCAGATCGGCCGCATGCGCCCTGGTCTGCCGGCGACCGTGCAGCTCGACGCGTTCTCGGGCCGCAAGCTCCAGGGGCGGGTCGAGAGCCTGTCGGGCGGCACCGGCGCCAGCTTCTCGCTGCTGCCACCCGACAACGCCACCGGCAACTTCGTGAAGGTGGTCCAGCGCGTCCCGGTGCGGATCACGCTCGTTGCGCCGCCCGCGGACCTGGTCCTGCGCCCCGGCCTCAGCGCCGAGGTCACCGTCGACGTGCGCTGAGCGTCGGGCCGCTCGACACATCGTCGGGCGCAGCCGGACAAACCGGCCCGGCTCGTAGAATCTCGTCGTATCTTCGACGCCCGAAAGGACTCGACATGACCCCAGCTCCCCTCTTGTTGGACGAGAACGGTGATGCGTCGGTCGCGACGGCGATCATGATGTCGCACCATGGATTCCGGCGAGATCTGGCCCGCTTCCGCGAGGCGCTGCGGGCCGTCGGCACCGACGAGGTCCAGAAGCTCGAGGCGCTCCGCGACGAGTGGCGGAGCTTCCGGAACACCCTTCACGGGCACCACCAGGCCGAGGACGCCGGCCTGTTTCCGCATCTCGCGGGCCAGCAGGAGTCGCTGCGCGCGACGCTTGCTCGGCTGACGGCCGATCACGAGCGCATCGATCCGCTCCTCGGACGCGGAGATCAGGCGTTCGCGGACCTGCCGCGGGCCATCGAGGATGCCCGTCAGGTGATCGGCGACCTGACCGTACTCCTCGATCCGCACCTCGCCACCGAGGAAGCCGACGTGATTCCTCACCTGCGGGCCGCGAAGACCTTCCCCCCGCCCGGCACCCCGGAGGAGGCCGACATGTTCGCGCAAGGTTTCGCGTGGGCGTCGCATGGGATCGCGCCGCAGGTGTTGCAGCGGGTGTACGCGATGCTCCCGCCGATCGTGACCTCGCGGCTGCCGGAGGCGCGGTCCGCGTTCGAGGAGCGCTGGCGGCGGGTGTGGGGGCCCGTGGAAGCGGGCGCCTCCCTCTCTCCGATTCCCGAGCGGTGAGACATGGCGGGCCGGCACGCAGAGCCGGAGCGACCAGGCCCAGGTTGACGCATCGAGTGTGGTGCAACGGCATCACTACGAGCCGACGACACCGAGGGATCGAGCGTCACTCGGTCGGAACGAGACGTGTCTAACTCCGCGAAAAGGTGGGCGCCCACGTCTGGCATCCGTGATGCTTGAACCCTCCCGCAAAGGAGATGGCCATGCACGCGCTTGCTCGATTTGGTGTGACTGCAACGCTGGCGCTCACGACCGTGCTCGGCGCGGGGTGCGCGGCCCGCTATGAAGGGGCCGTGGCGAGCCCGGGCTATTACGAGCCCGACCTCGTCGAGGTCTCGCCCGGCGTCCAGGTGATCGCCGATTACGACGAGCCGATCTTCTATTCGGATCGTCTTTACTGGCGCAACTATGGCGGCGTCTGGTACCGGTCGCCGACTTACACCGGCGGATGGGTCGTGGCCACGCCGCCCCCCGCCGTGATGCGGATTGATCGACCGCGCGCCTACATCCACTACCGCCCGAGCGGCTGGGTCGGCCATCGCCACCCCGCCGGCCCCCCGCCGGCTCGGCGCTATTACGGGCGCCCGGCGGTCGAGCCCCACCGCGCACCTCCGCCTCCTCCGCGCGTCTACCAGGGTCCACCTCCCGGACGCGCGTCGGTGCGGCCGCACGTCGCCCCACCGCCCGCACCTCCACGCGGTGTCCCAGCGCGGCCGGGGTTCGACCACCGCGCCCCGCATCCGCCCGGGCGCTGACGACGGCCACGGTCATTCACCCGTCGGCTCGTGACCAGGAAAAGGGGCCCGGCGCTACCTTCCATCCGTGAAGGATCGCCGATCGCCTCGTGGGTTCCATTTCGGCCAGTCCGTCCTCGCGGCCTGGGCGGTTCCGCTCGTCACCGTCATGCTCGGCGGCGCCTCTTGTGGCGGCGCTGCCCGAGCTGGCGGCACGGGCGGTCTCTCCGACGGATCCGGCGGCGGTTCAGGCCCCGGAAGCACCTCCTCTGGAGGCTCGCCCGGTGGAACGGGAGGCAGCACAGCGACGGGAGGAGCCAGCGGGAGTGGCGGCGCGGCGTCCACGAACGACGGGGGGAACGCGAGCGGCGGCTCGGTGGGGACGGGAGGCGCCGCTGACGGCGGCGGGAGCGGCCACCAGGGGACGGGCGGTGCCGCCGAAGGTGGCAGCGGGGGAAACGGGTCGGGTGGCGCTCTCGGCGGCCGCGGCGGAGGCGGCGGAGCGGGAGGTGGACGCACCGGCGGTGACGGCCAAGGTGGTGGCCCCGCGGGGGGTGGCGGGGGCAACATGGCGCCCGGAGACTGCCCGGGCGCGCCTTACGACGGGACGAGACCCACGCCCCTCACCATGTCGGGGAGCCTGGGGGCTCACGACCCGGCGGCGTTGGTCGTCGGTGGGACCATCTATCTCGCGGCGACCGGGCTCGTGGCCAAGACCTCGACCGACATGAAGACGTGGCAGTCGGCGATGACGCCGCTCGCGCTGCCGGACTGGGCTCGCACGGCAACCGGCGCCAAGGATCTGTGGGCGCCCGACCTGTCTTCGTTCGGAGGCGCCTACCACCTGTACTACTCCGCCTCGACGTTCGGCAGCAACAGGTCGTGCATCGGTCATGCAACACGCGCGGCCCTCGATGGGGGCGCATGGACCGATCAAGGAATGGTCATTTGTTCGAACGCCGGCGCAACGAAGGAAGACTGGAACGCCATCGATCCGAACATCGCCATCGACGAAGCCGGCACCCCGTGGCTGGTGTTCGGGAGCTTCTGGAGCGGGATCAAGGCCATCCGACTGGACATGTCCGGCCAGCGCGCCGACAACAACATGTACGCCCTCGCCAATCACGCCGACGGCGGCATCGAGGGCGCGTGGGTCTTCCGGCGTTGCGGTACCTATTACTTGTTCGTGTCCTGGGGTGCCTGCTGCAACGGCGCCTACGACTACAACATCCGGGTGGGACGAGCGGCCACGATCACGGGGCCTTACGTCGACAAGGCCGGCAGCGCCATGATGACGGGCGGGGGCACTCAGCTCGTGAAGGGGGATGCCAGCTGGGTCGCGCCCGGTCACAACGCGGTCATCACTTACGCTGGCAAGACCTACAACCTGTACCACGCACTCAAGGGCAGCTCGACGGGCGCGCCTACCCTGCGCGTCAGTGAGCTGGTCTGGGACGCGGACGGCTGGCCCGTCTCGGGTGGTCCGTGACGGGCCTGCCAGGCCTTCGCAGCCCGTGGTGAAAGTCCGGACCGACCTCCGGCAGAGCGAGGAGCCCTGGCCGGGAGGCGTGAGGAGGGCGGATACTCGACGTATTCAACCGACGAGCAACGAAGCGGGCGGGTCCCGCGGCCGTCAGGCCTTCAGCTCGGTAAAGAGCCCCTTCGGCAGCGAAGGCTCGCCGAAGTCGTCGGTCGGAGCGCCACCGGACTTCGTCACGCCCGCGGCCGTCAACAAGGTGTTGAGCATCTTGTTGATGCCCGACATCGACGCGTCCCCACCCTTGCCGTCCTGGCTGCCGCCCGGCTGCTGCCCGGTGCCGACCACGATGTACTGGCCCTGCTTGTAGTAGCCATTGGCCGTCCCGGCCTGGATCCAGGGGATGTTGCTGAACGAGTGCGCTCCGGTCGCGCACTGGTTCGTGTAGATCGTGACGCCCTGATCGAACAGCGGGCCCGTCGCCGTGTCGTACTTGGAGACGGCGTCCAGGAGATACTTGTAGTAATTGAGCATCATCCGGTCGAGGTAATGGTGGAAGTCGACCGAGTTGGCGACCTGCCGGTGGGACACGTCGTGGAACTTGGCCGACTGGCCGTTGTACGTGTAGACGTGGTCGTCGATACGATCGCCGATCTTCAGCACGGCCACCCGGCTGTAGTCCGCCGCGGCCGAGAAGGCCATCAGGTCCATGAACAGCTTGACGGACGTGTCGCGCGTGCTCTGGTCGTACGGCTTCGGGTCGATGGTCTTCATCATCGACACGCTGGCATCGGGCAACGTCAGCGTGCTCCCCGTCCCCGTCATCTTCACCTCGATGTCCCGGATCGCGGTGAGGTGCTGGTCCAGGCGGTCGTGGTCGGCCTTGCTCAGCTCGGGCCGCGCCATCAACGTCTTCAGCTGCGGCCGGAGGATGTCGTTGATGCTCTTGCTGCGATTGGCCCGCAGCATCTGCGCTGACGCATCGGTGGACGGGGTGGTCCCGATCGCGCCGATGATTTGCTGGTACACCTTGTACGGCGAGTCGATGTACACGCGCGCCTGCTGCGACTTGACGTAAGAGACGTAGCCGGGAATGTCGAAGCCCGTCCCGCCGGGCGAGAACATGCCCGCATGCATCACCAGCGGATCGCGCCCGGGCGGATTCTTGGCGGTCGCGATCGCCGTGTCGACGGAGATCCCCTGGGCCTTGCAGTTGGTGCTGCCCGACGTGATCTTCGCAGCGGTCAGGATCTGCGCGTCCGCCGCCGAGTGCGAGCAGCCGGTCGAGTTGTAGGGCAGGTTGATGCCACGGACGATCAGCATCTTCTCGGCGTAGTCGGCCAGCTCGCCGGTGGACCGCGTGGCCTTGTCGGCCGTCATCTTGTCCTTGGTCAGCGACCCCGTCGCCGTGGGCCAGAACTTCTCTGGCTCACCCGAGCCGCCCAGGGTCACGCCCGCCTGAACCACGCCGTTGTCGCCGACGACGATGAGGACGAACGGCGATCGCATGGCCGTCTGCGCCGACGCCTTTCTCGGCATGAACGCGTCGAGCAACGGAAGGCCGAGCATGAACCCACCCGCACCGCGGATGACCATGCGCCGATTCATCATGAAGGGATTCGAGTCTGGTTTTTTCATGGCGCGGCTCTCAGGGCAGGCGATTGAGGAACGCGTCGCTCGTCACGATGGCGAGCTCCAGATCGTGAAGGTTGACCATCCCCGCGCGGGACAGCCGCGCGTAGTAGTCGACCACGTTCATTTCCGGATCTTCCAGCACCCGACCGTGCAGGTAGCTCATCATGTTCTGCACGTAGCAGGCGTGCGTCTCCTTGGCGGCGCCCAGCAGCTTGGACAGCTCGACGCCGTTCTTGAAGGTCTGCTTCTGTCCGTCGAACGAGTAAACGTCCGACGCGTCCACGGTCTTTCCGACGTCCATCGTCCGATACTTGCCGATGGCGTCGTAGTTCTCGAAGGCGTAACCGAGCGGGTTGAACAAGTTGCCGTGGCACACCTCGCCGCAGGTGCCCTTTCCGGTCGTCGCCTCGACACGCTCGCGGTTCGTCATCTTGGGGTCGTTGGGGATCTGCACCCCCGCCGCCTTGGGGTCGGGAGGCGGCAGGACCTTGCACAGGAGCCGCGTGGCAATGAAGACGCCGCGGTGAATGATGTCGGGCTCGTCGCCCACGCCGATGTACGACGACAGGAACCCGGCCTGGGTGAGCAGCCCGGACCGCTGGTCGGCGTTGAGGTCGACCTTGGTGACCATCGAGGGGTCGCTGGAGTAGTTGCCGGTGACGCCATAGATGGGCGCGAGCAGCGCGTTCACGAACCCCACGGGTGTCGTGTAGAAGTCCTTGATCCCTCGGCCCTGCGTGAAGATCCAGTTGAGGAACTGCAGGACCTCCTGCTTCATCGCCGTCGGGGTGGTCGTCTTGAAGTCCGGGAACGTCTTCGCGTCCCTCGTGATGCCGTCGTACGTCCCCAGGCGATACACCTGCAGATTGAAGTTGCTGAGCCCGGCCGTCCCCGTCGAACCGTCGAGCAAGCGCTTGGCTTGCGTGGTGATACCGGTCGAGTCGTGGAGCTGCCCGGCCGCTGCCGCGGACAGCAGGGCGTCGTCGGGCATCGTGTTCGTGATCGAGAACGCGAGCTTGGCGCCCACCTCCCAGTCGTTCAGCGCCACCTTGCTCGCGCCCGCGGAGGCGGTGCCGAGCTCGGTCCGATAAAGGAAGTAGGGAGACTGGAGCATGGACTGGATGACCAAGCTCGCGCCCGCCTTGAACGCGTCGACCCCGGGGTACAGCGTGGGGCCTTGATTGAAGATCCCCACGTGCGTGGTCACCTCGGCGTCCGTGAGTGGCCGGCGGAACGCGCGCTGTCCGAAGGCCGTGATGAACGACTTGGCCTTGCCGGCCGCGTCGGTCGGGGCGTTCGTGGGAACCAGGCGGGCCAGCGCCGTCGCGTCGCCCGTCACCTTGTCGGCCAGCTTCTCGGCGGCGTCGAACAGCTGCGAGCGGAGCTGCTCGGTCACGTAAAGGTCGGCGGCCTCGTTGTCGAAGCCCATGAGAGCATCGCCCGTCACGTTGCCCGCGATGTCCGAGATGTCGGGCAGCTTGAGGAGGTCGCGAACGGCGTTGGCCCACTGCTGGTGACTCAGTCGGACCACCCGCGACGACGCCCCCAAGACGGTCGCCGGCGGGGACGACGGGATCGCGTAGGGATCGTCGCCGTTCCCGCTCCCGCCCGACCCCGAGGACGAGCCGCCCGAGCCCGAGCCCGAGCCCGAGCTGCCTCCCGACTGGGCGCTCCCGCCCCCCGACCCCGTGCGAGAGCCGGAACCGGAGCTGCCTCCCGACTGCGTACCGCCCGAGCTGCCTCCGGTCGAGACGCCCCCGTCGCTGGGGTTCGAAGCCCCCCCCGAGCCGGGCTGGCCGCCAGAGATCTGGCCCGTGCAGCCGACAGCGAGAAGGAGGAGCCCTCCTAGCGATGCCGCTGCGAACCGCGCGCCGCCTAAATGGGGCGCCGCACTACGTTCGTCCTGCTCGAGCGACCGCTTCATGGGGTTCCTCCTCGGCGTCCTGTGTTCAGCAGAACGTTTTTCAGGGTCATCTGCGCGGGGCCCCGGCCCCCCCCACACCTAGTCCCGGTTCATTGGCTTCGGTTTGTTCGCTTTGTCGAAAAAATTATTGGAGGCTTCGGGACCGACCCCGCCGGGCCGAGCGACCACCCACCACCGCCCCGATGAGAAGAAGCAGTGCGGCGAGACCGCCGGAATCGTTGCCGGATCCGATGTCGCACCCGCCCCCACCTCCAGCCTGCATGGACGCCCCCGAGCCGCCGCCCGTCCCCGCTCCCCCGCTGCCCTTGGGATTCTGAGGAGCCGAGCCGCCGCTCGCGACACCGCCGCCGCTGCCCATGGCTCCCCCCGATCCGCCGCCCCCCATCGAGCCGGAGCCGCCGCCAGACCCGAAGCTGGAACCCCCGGAGCCGGAGCCGCCAGACCCGCTGCCCGTGCTCCCCCCCGAAGCGCCGCTCAGGGACCCGCCCGAACCGCTGCTCCCCATGCTCCCGCCCGAGCCGCCGCTCATGGTGCCACCCGATCCGGTGCCCGTGGCTCCGCCCGAGCCGCCGGTCGCGCCGCTTCCGCCGCTGCCGGCGGCGCCGTCGCCGCCCGTCGACGTGCCGCCCGTCCCCGAAGTGACGCTGCCGCCGGTCCCGGTGGCGCCGCCGGGGCCGGTGGCACCACCGTTCCCGGCCACGCCGTTCCCGGCACCGCCGGCTCCGGTACGCCCACCGGCGCCTGACGCTCCTGCGCTCCCCGATTTTCCGCCGCCGCCTGCGGCCGGACGCCTTCTCCGGGCGCGAATCGAAGGCGCGCCTCGAACCGGCCGTAGAAATGGGCGGGCCTCCGGAGCATCTCGGCGCTCTGAGTGGCAAGAGCGGCTCCCGGAGCGAGCGCTCCCATTCCAGCCGCGAGGAACACCGCCAAGGGGGACGAACCGGGTGCCCGACCGAGCGTACCGGCCAGCAGCGCGGGAAGATGGGCGAATTGGCGTGGTGATGGTCTCGCCTACAGCGCGGCTGGGGGGCACGAGGCGGTCATGGGATCGGCGAGACAGAGGGCGAAATTGTCAGACAAGTTGCCGCCGAGCAAGGCCAAGGCGCCCCCTTTCCTCCCGGTGACGCGCCACGGCCACTCGGCCCGACGGGTCAGAACTTGCCGTGCAGGCGATGGCCGACGGCCAGCCGGCGCGCGGCTCTGGCACGCGGTCGTGACAATCGCCGGAGCCGAATCGCAATCATCAACGGCGGCTGAATCGGCGAGTGGGTCTGGTTGGTGCCCCGCGACCGAGGAGGAAACGTGCTCTGTCTTCGCACGATCCGAATGTCTGGCCTGCCGGCGGCCCTCGCCGCGTGTTCCTTGCTTTGCGCTTGCGCCGCGGGGGAGACCACCACGCCCGACGGCGGGTCCGGCGGCTTGCCCGACGGAGGCGGGGCGGCGAGCGGCGGATCCGTCGGCTCGGGAGGCCGCACCAGCAGCGGCGGTCG
>Ga0207639_10002951_pt1 | contig 11438 bp, 14 predicted proteins | sample KBSCornC32_FD_184299 | JGI IMG/M metagenome (GOLD analysis project Ga0207639, IMG submission 184299) | Corn rhizosphere microbial communities from Kellogg Biological Station, Michigan, USA - KBS Corn C3-2 (SPAdes) (version 2) | ecosystem: Host-associated > Plants > Roots > Rhizosphere > Soil ...
AAAACGATCTTCAGGACCGGGCCAACCGCCAAATCATATATGCCAGTTGGCAGGCTAATTGGTACGATTCGTGATTAAGGATCAGTCGTGGACAACTTTCTGAGGTTGGAGAACCGCCATACTGGCGAGGTATTAGTGATGCGCCGCATGCGCGACGCGCAGGGACAAATTGTTCTAACCCTCGATGGCACCTTGCCGCCAGGAACGAGCGGCCCACCTCTGCACGTGCATTTCCGTGAAAACGAGGAAGGCATCGTGAAAGCAGGTACGCTCGGTGCTCAAATCGGGAAGGACAAGTTCGTTGTACCTGCCGGGGGAACCGTAGTGCTGCCCGCAGGCCGCCCTCATCGATGGTGGAATGCGGGCGGCGATCTGCTGGAGTTTAGCGGCCACGTAGTTCCGGTGGACTTGGATCGCTTTCTCCAGGCGGTGTTCGCTGTTCTGAATGCCTCGAATGGCAGGCCACCGATATTCTATTTAGCGCATGTGCTCTGGCGTCATCGCGACACACAATTGCTTTTAATTCCTCCTCCACCCATTCAACGAATCCTCTTGCCTCTCGTGTTGATCGTTGGACGCGTTATGGGCAAATATAGGGGCTCGAACTGGCCGGGTTCGCCCGAGTCGTGCCCAGGGGCGCCGCTTGTTGACGTTAACGCCTAGGGTTGGCGGGTGGTCTCGATGTCTTTCCCGGGCATCGCACCGCAACCGACACCTTGAGCGCCTGAATGCCCCTGAATAGAACCGCACGCGGGGCTCGTTTACCAACAAATGCACGCTCTCCGGCATGACCACGTAACCGGCGACAACAAAGCGATAGCCTGGCGGACCCGTTCCAACGCATCTTCAAAGAGTTCTGGGGCGGGATGCACTGACGAGCTAACCCTGGTGCTGGTGCTTGTCCGTCTCGGTGAGCAGAGCTTGTGATCTCGCGATAAGATTGACCCTGGTCGCGGGGGCGCTCACACGAACCCTGAACACTGGCAGAAGATGGAGGAGCTTTACCACGCCGCGCTGGAGAAGTCCGGCGAAGAGCGTGAGGCACTGTTGGCTAATTCTGATCCCGAGGTGAGACGCGGCGTTGAAGCTTTGCTGGCGCAAGGGACCTCGGGTGAAAGGGTGCTCGACCATCCCGCTTGGGAGCAGGCAGCGACTTCCCAGTTGGTCACCCCGGCGGCGCAGATCGCTCCCGGCACGCAGCTCGGACCATACTGCGTAGAAGCCAGAATTGGTGCGGGCGGCATGGGCGAAGTGTATCGGGCTCGCGATACACGGTTGAATCGCCTGGTTGCAGTCAAGGTTTCGGCCGCACAGTTCAGCGAACGTTTTGAACGCGAAGCGCGAGCGATTGCCGCGCTCAACCATCCCAACATCTGCCAGATTTATGACATCGGCCCGAACTACATCGTGATGGAGTTTGTCGATGGCGATCCGATCGTCTCGACTGAACTGCATGAAGATGTGCCCACTCCGCCAGCGAAAGCTCTTGCACTCGCCTTGCAAATCGCGGCAGCTCTCGAGGCCGCGCACGCCAAGGGCATCGTTCATCGCGATCTAAAACCCGCAAACATCCTGTTGACGGGTAGTGGTCAGGTAAAGCTTCTCGATTTCGGACTCGCGAAGCAAAGCCACGATAGCGGCTCGGCCCGGGACACAGCCGAAACAATGGGTATTACCCAAGTGGGCACGATCATGGGCAGCCCCGCTTACATGTCTCCGGAGCAAGCCGAGGGGCGGCCTGCGGACGAACGTTCAGACATCTTTTCGTTTGGCGCGGTGTTCTACGAAGTTCTTGCCGGAAGGCGTGCCTTTGCGGCGCCTTCTGTCGCTTCTACTCTGGGTGCCATTCTGCACAAGACACCGGAGCCGTTAAATGCACCGCCTGCGCTGAATTCAATTGTCTTCAAGTGCCTCGCAAAGTCCCCTGCCGCTCGCTACCAGACTGCAACCGAACTCATGATGGCGTTGACGAAAGCTTCCACCTCGGGAAATTCCGGCGTTGTTGAGCCGGACCGACCTCGGAAGCTCGACAAACTCGGGTTGATCATCGGCTGCGCTCTGCTGGCGGTGCTGGGGATTGCTGGTGTTGCCGGCGGAATCTATTGGAAGCGGATCAAGTCCAGCCAGATTGATTCAATCGCCGTTCTGCCCCTCGATATGCGCAGCACCGATCCTGAAGCGGACTACATTTCAGACGGCATCGCGGAAAGCATCAACAACAGCCTGGCACAGTTGCCGGACGTCAAGGTAATTCCTTTGAGCGCTGCCCTCCATTACAAAGGCAAGGCAGTCGATATCCAGAGGACGGGCGACGCACTTCAAGTGCAGACTTTGCTTACGGGCCGTGTTGCGCAACATGGTGACAACCTTAGCATTGGCGTCGAACTCGATGAAGTTCGCAACGGAAAACAGCTCTGGGGCCAGCAATACAACGGAAAGGTTGGTGATCTGTTGAGGATTGAAAGCGACATCGCCAGCGAGGTTTCTCAGCGCTTGCGCCCGCAACACTTCGCCTCCGGCCAGAAAAAGCTGGCCCCGGGCTCAACAGAAAATCCCGAAGCGTATCAGCTCTATTTGAAGGGCGAGCATTACACATCCAAGTTCACGAAAGATGGCTTCGACAAAGGCCTCGCCAATCTCAATCGAGCTATTGCTATCGATCCCAAATATGCCCTGGCTTATAGCGCTCTCGGTTCCAACTACATCAATCAGGACGATTGGTTTATCGCTCCCAAAATTGCCGGGCCAAAGGCCAGACAAGCGGCCCAAAAGGCGCTGGAACTTGACGAAAGCAACGCAGAAGCTCACGTCGTGCTGGCTATTGAATCGCAATGGTACGAGTGGGACTGGGCCGCCGCGGAGCGCGAGTTCAAACGAGCCAATCAACTTAATCCGGACAATGGAGACGCGCGCGGCTATTATTCATGGTTCCTGCCGATCATGGGTCGCGGCGATGAAGCTGTCGCCCAGGCGAAGCGTGGTTTGCAGATCGATCAGCTCTCGACCGGTCTCAATGGCAACCTGGGGTCCGTTTTTGTTTTCACGCATCAGTGGGATAAGGCGATCGAGCAGTTGCGTACATCCATCGACCTCGATCCAAATTATTGGTTCGACCACTATTATCTAGGCAGGGCGTACGAACAAAAGGGGAGATATCCAGAGGCGATCGCTGCATTCAAACAGGGAATATCAATCGGAGGCGTAACCGAGGTTTGGTCCAGCCTTGGACATGTCTACGCGGTGTCGGGCAAAAGGGAGGATGCGCGGAGGGTCCTTGATCATCTGAAGGAACAATCGGTTCACGAATATGTCGCCCCTTACAATCTTGCCGTTATCTATGCAGGTCTGGGAGACAAAGACGAGGCATTCGTCTGGCTCAATCGCGCTTATCAGGAGCGATCCTATTTATTGACCTATCTCACCGTGGATGAGCGCCTGGACAATCTCCATTCCGACCCGCGCTTCGACGAACTCCGGCGTCAGGTTGGACTCCCGACGCTAAAATGATGCATCTCCAATGCACCAATAAGTCAATCAGTACTGATATGTCGGCAAGGGTCCGCTGATCCTGTCGGCTTTGTCCGTAAATTGGCGACTACAGGTCGATGCACTCATCCAGGTGAGCGCGCCCGGTGAATACTCCATTTGGATATGGTTGAAGCCGTTTTTGCTGGCGCGAAAATCGTAGTCTGTTGTGGAACAGAGGCTAGTAGCGGTTCCAATCCTCGAGCGGATGATAGAAGATCGAGTGCGAGACTTTGTCCGAAAGGAAATCAGAGCACGACTTCCAAGCAATGACCGCGAGGGGCACCAGCATCATTGCCAAGACAAGTCCGGCCAGAACACTCAAACCGTTCTCAACAATGGGAGAGCGACCTGGTGAATCGACGGAACGTCCACAGTGAGGACACACTCGCGTCTTTGAGGATTCAGGAGTCGAAAGTGCCATCGTTATCCTCCTCATTCTCCTGGGAGAAAGACTCTCCATTGTGCAACGCCGCGAATGCCTCTCGCTCGCGCTTGTCGCGGCGGACTTCCAGCAACTGCTCGCCTGTTGTGTGTTTTGGTGAAAAGCAGTATTGGACGTATGCTTCGAAGAGCGAGTGATTCGGGATGCGCCGCTTCAGTAGGTCTTCGAGGTGGTGCTTGTAGAGCGCACTAAGAGCCTCGGGTGTGATCCGATAGCTGGCCCGGTTAGCCTGCTTTGCGATCGCTGCCTGTAACCAACCTCGCTCAATCCAAGAAACGATTTCGCTGCGACGCACATGCAGCACCTGGGCGAGCGATTCCAAAGAGAAGCAGTCACAACGAATCTCGCGAATGCTCAGTCGTCTTCTTTGGAGGACGTTCCGAAGAGCTCTTGCACTTCTGTTCAATCGCTTCGCGACTTCGTTCACCGAGTATTTCGTGAGCAGTTCCCGCGCCTCGTCCAGTTCTTCCTGGCGCCAGCGCCGGTGATCAACTTCCGCCTTTATGCCGTACTTGATCACGAATCGCCAGCATTCTTCCTGCGTCCGCCCAGTCAGACGTTGGAGCCTGCGAACGAGTTGGGCAAGTTTGTTCCCAGAAAGCACTCTGGCTTGTTCCGCCAAGGCGATTGCTTCCGGTCCCCATTCGGGGACGAATCCTGGTAGCGGGCGAGCGGTTGCCATATTGCACCTCGAGCTAGGGGGAGCGTGCAAAGGGCGAAAAAGCCCTCTACATATAAAGGCTGTGGAAAACGCCAAAATTGGACGCACGCGGTGGAAATTTATATCGTAGTGTGGAAATCAGCCCTGTTTTCGGGTAAAGTGGCGTTACTGACTCGACACCTGAGTCCGATCAGGAGTCAATCGGATATTGCTCATAGTTCAGTCATGGCCTCCCCGTCTCCACTAGACCGCTGCTGGGTTGTGAAAGACCCGCCTGGCTCTTCACCGATCATGCCCGACGTGCGCGCGGCTGTTGAAAGACATTGGCCGGACACGCAACGCGCTGCGGCCGCTGTGCTTGGGGACGAGACTTTAGCTGCGGAGATTATGGAAGGGGCAGTCGAACGGGCTGTTGCTTACCTCGCCGATCATCCGCCCGAAGATCACGAAGATGTGAGCGCAGTTCTCTCTCGGTTCTGCAGGCAGGAGGTTGGGCGTCGGCGCAAGGAACGCTCGCGATTGGTTTTCATCGATATTTCTGTTGCTTGCGAAGACTCCTCGTCCTATTCGCCTATCTCCGCCGCAGAGGCAGCCATTGACGCCGAAAGGATCCTTCGCCATGCGCCACCAAAAGTACGCGAAGCTATGATGATGCGATATGGAAGTTCGGAAACCTGGAGCGATGTGGCAGGCAAGACCGGCGAGAACTGGCAGGCAATTCGGAGGAGATGCATACGGTATCTGGAACGCATTCGTCGGGAATTGGGGATTAAGGGCAGATCGCTGTAAACTCCGGCACAGACACTTCGGGAGCCGGGAAGGGAACCGTGGACGAGCGGCAGTCTTTTTTGAAGGATGATGACGATGATACGTTGCTCTTTGAAAAACTTCAGGAGCACGTCCTCGAAAAATATCCTAATCCCGAGCGAATTGGCTGTATAGACCACACCACTCTGAAGGCCTGGGTCTACACTCCGGAAAAGCTGGACCTCTCCGATCCAAAGTACCTCCATGTCTTGAAGTGTGCCGAGTGTACGCGTGAACTGATTGAACTGCGAAAGGAGCGAAACAAGCAACGGGGGCAAGTTGGAGTTCCGGAAGGTGCACTCGGAATGAAAAGAACTGCGGACTGGCGATGGACGGGAATCGCCGCGGTTCTGCTGGGCTTAGTAGTCCTGGCTGGGATGACCTACTGGCGCGTCCATTCACCTACATTGAGGTCCCAGATAGTGCCCGCAACTCCATTGGCGGAGACGATTGATTTGAGCCAGGCGGGTACGACTCGCGGAAGCGAGACCTCTACCGTTCCAACCGTTGCTCTTCCCAGACGGGTGGTTGCCGCTCATATCCTGCTTCCGTACTTCAGCCCGGGAGGCAAATACGTCATCTCCATTACGATGGACCGAAATGGGAGTCCGACAAAGGCTGAAGGGCTCGGAACCGCAACTGTCAACGGCTTCCATGCTGAACTGAGGGTAACTCTTGATCTTCGTAATCTACCCGACGGAACCTACTACCTGGCGACGACCCACGAGGGAGATAAAGCCTCATATTACTATCCGTTGACGGTGCACTAGCATGGAGTCGGCCAGAATACTCCACTCGCCATGCTTTGCCACAGCAATTCGGCTCCTAAGTTTGCCGCCGTGTCACTCAGCATTTCCTTTTCGATTCGTAACCGTGCCTCTTCACTTGCAGTTCGGAATCCTGTATGCGAGATGTTCTCAGAAACCGTTGTTCCCAGTTCCTTTGTAATGGCGAGATCGGGCGAGTGCTCCACAACTGGCTCGGTCAGCTGAGCGTCATTGGCTTCCTCCGCATTAACCGCATCCACCGCTTCGATTTCAGCGATGCGGAGCAGCAGAATCCGCTTCAGCTCAGCGATGTTGGGCTCGTCTTCGGCCGATGAGAAGTTCTCCTCAAGCTTCTGCAACTTGAGACGAAGAGACTGGATGAGTTCGGAAGGTCGTAAGCCCATAAGGAATCGTCAGAAGGTCCGGGAGCCGGGAGAAGTCATTCGCTTTGGTGTAACTCTTGCTTAAATAAGTTGCATAACGTGTCATGGAATAACGAGGCCTCGCCAGCCAATACCCCGCAACCTTTTGATCATCATGTTCCATCCGTCGAAGGTCACGCGGAGATCAGGATGCGCTTGAAAAATTTCTGCACTCACATGTTCCCAGACATCAAGCTTCGGAATCGAGGTCATTCGTGCCCAGATTCCTGCTCTGCTTCACGCTCGGACCTGTCGGATGTCCAGCTTTCCGAGCATTCCGGATAGAGCAATACGCGCCGAGCGCACCTCTGCCGCCAGCACTGCCAGGACCATTGGGTTGAGGCTTGGCTCCGATTGAATCAAGTTCTCAAAATCTTTGCGGCTGACGAATCGAATATCGGAACCGGGCCAAGCCACGGCGGAAAAAGTGTAACACTCGTTCGCGATGATTCCGGGAAGTCCAAGTAAGGAGCCATCAGGCACGTCCAGGCTCATGAGCACCGCACCCGATTCGGATTTCATGACGAGTGAGGCGCCTCCGTTGCACACCACATACACACCCTTTGGGGTCTCTCCCTGACGGAATAAGGTGTACCCGCGGCTGAAAACAACGCGTGAGGATTTCGTCACAAGTGCAGCAATGAGTTTGCGATTTGCAGCAAATGAGTTTTTCATTGAGCCGTCTCTTGCGAATGCAATTTCCATCTCCGGATGCAGAGAAAAATAGAATCAGATGTTTTCATTAAAATTGACGGATGGATGTGATGCGGCTCACCTGCGGCAAAAATATTGCTTCGCCTCGCTTGTCGTACCCCAAGACCGCTACGCCATGACGAACTAGGAAGTGAACAAGCGGGAGAAGGTACTCGCGATCCTCTGCTCCCGACGCGGGCACGAGGATGATGGCCGGATGCCTGACGCTGGTGGCGGGACGGATGAGAGCGCCTGTCAGGCGAACATTGCCATTGGAAAACCGAATATCTTCGCGAGTCTCCATCTTCACTCGCCGCGCGATCCGCGAGGTAGATCCGGAACGTTGCCATGTAAGCGAGACAATCTCGCCTTGTGGATTCCGCTCAAATTGGACCACGGATTCGAGTGAAGTTGAGACGGCGGCGCCGGGGCCCGTAAAGAAACGGTCGTGATCTCTGGGGTAGAGTGTGCGAACCTCTCCAGACTCATCGAATGCGACAAGCTGGGGAGTACCGCTGAGCTCACTCCACAGCTGCAGGTAGAGGAATGCATTCGTCCCCCCCGCGTAGGCGCCAGCATATTCGCGAAGGGAGGCTTGATCCAGTGATTTGATTTTAGGCGGCTGAGCTGCAAAGCAAAGGGTGGCGGTTGCAACCAGGATAGTCGCGGCGACTCTGCGTGAAGGGAAGAGATTCATGGAGGAAGCGACCTCGGCTTACTACTCAGAAACAAGGGCCGGAGAAGTTCCGATTAGACTATTCCCCAAAACCCATCAAAGGCCACTGTCAAGAGGGATGGACTGGACGCTTACGGGATGTTCTCAAGCAACGATGCTTCGATTCGTTCGATTTCTCGAAGCCTCTCCTAGACTTTAGCCAATTCAGCCTCAAACGATTCTGCTTCTCTAAAGCCGCTCATTGATTGAATTGTCCTCCTGTTGTGAAGATTCCATTTCTTCAAACAAACTTTGCTCTTCCAGAGAATTTGAATCAGCTAAAACAATTGCAACGGCCATCAGTATGCGGCTCCTTCAAAATCGGGACAAACCCACTGGCCATACTGACTTCATTCACGCGGCTATGCTGCGTTTTCTGGGGATTACATCGAGCTAGAGAATGAATTGTCTTTGTATGCGCATACCGGATCGCGAAGGCAGGCAAACACCTTCCATGACTCGAGTTCGCACGACAACACCAAATTGATATTCTTAATTATGGAACATCGAGGGTCCGGAGTTCCAAAAGCCCGCAGTCCAAGGCTGAAAGGAACAAATTGGACCGATGGTCATGCTGCGATCATCGGTTCTTCGGCTCATTAGCGCACCGGCGATGCCGACTACGGATAGGTAAACAACCACCATAGCCCGCATCGGGAACTTAACACAGTCAGCGTATCCCGAGGACGTTGCATCTCGCATGCAGCGCAAGCTGGTGTGCTGTTCCACCGAGCAGTTGGCTTAACCCGCCCGGTTCCAATCGAAGACCAACAACCAGAAGATCGGGCCGTATTTGGTTTAACAGTTGGAGCATCGCCTGTATCTCGTCTCCATCAACAATCTCCCCGTGAAAACGAATCCCTGACTGTTCGGCCATGAGCTTCGCTCGGCTATGTAAGTCCTCATAAAACGTTCGCCGTTGGCTCTTCAGCAACCCCGGCACATCCGGAGCCACTGCCGATACGTAGCTTATGTATGCGGGAAGGTTTTCGATCACAGTGACAATATAAAGCTCTGCGGAAGTAAGTTTGGCAAGATCGAGTGCCGCATGGAAGGCCCTATCCGCTTCAGCAGATTCATCGAAAGCCACGGCGATCTTCTTAAACATTATTTCTTCTCCTACCACGATTACCCCAAGATAACAATTCCCGAGACGACGCAGAGGATACTCTTAACAGCTATTTCGAATTCACGGATCTCAGCAGGTCCTTGATCGTGCTGTCGACAGTTTCGACAATTGACCCAAACATTATTCCTATGCACACGCCAAGCAAGACCCCGAGGATCGTTCCGTCAATCACGCTCTTATTTCCCGAAGAATCTGAAAGAGCGAATCCGACAACTCCACCGCAAATCGCGCATACAAGCGCACCGCCTATTACAGCATATAAAGCGCCTTCGCCTGCTGTTGAATGCCTTCGCAGCAGAAGCCGGGCAGTACCTCTCCCAATCCACTGGAGACACTGATCGATAATGTCCCAAAAACCAAGCGTCAACCCATTCATTCATGCCCCCTTCTATTTTTGAGAGCACAAGCAGTAACGCGAGATCGGCAGCGCTCATGTTTAGGATAGTAGCCGTCCATCGTTTGACAAATAGAAGCTTTGTACCGCGCTTGGGTACAGCTATTCCATGTGACCTAAGGATCGGTCTGGCAGGAGTGGACTATTCAGTCCAGATGGCTCACAATACGCTCGGAGCAACACGACGCGGTGCACCATCGGGTACAAATCGAAATACATCGATTTCGTTTGGCGTCTTATTGTCATTCAGACGGAGGGTTGTCACCGGATCCAGACGTAAGCGGGCAGTTTGGTACGCGGATCCCTCGTAACACTCTCTCCCACGGCGTTCAGGCGGTGGGGCACGCATCGCCTTCCCAAGCAAAGAATCCGAAACGCCTGCTTGTTCTTGAGCCGAGATGTCGTGTAACAGGTTCTCGTGACGGAGCCGGCCCGAGCTTTCTCGCTATAAAGAATGAGGGAGACCCAGCTTCGTATATCGATCCACTGGCGGTGCGCTGATTTGCCGTTCTCACTTCGATAAAGAGGTGCGGTTTAGGCAAATAGCAATGCCCTGGAAGATCAGCGGCGGACTATTTCGCATCACGCGGGCCGAATTCCAGCTACTGTGCTGGTCGGAACGGCTGGCGAGGTCTCCGATCCAGTGCGTGGTGCAATACGGCGAATGCGAATGCGAAAGATGTCCGGTCCCCGAGTTACGTACTCCCAGGCCAACTGTCCGGGCCGCATGCCTCCCATCTGCCGGTTCAGCGGCACAGGATCGTGATCGTTCACCAAGACGAAGGAATCGCCCACGGCCAACTGGTCAAATTTCGCGAATACGAGAGGGTGCCGTTGGAAATGAGGGATCTCGCGCAGGTCCAACTCTTCTTCCGTGGCAGGCACGTTTCCGGCTCTCACCACCAGGAGCGAAGAATCTTCATGCGCTTGGAGCCCATGCGATACGCCGCCAGCGATCCAGAGAACTTCACCTGCTCGCAGGTCGATGGGAGTTCGGTTCTCATAGAACGTGATGTGACCGGAGATGGAATAGACGGTGACCATCTCCTTCGCGACATGTTCGGAAACACTTTGGCCGGCGCGCAGGTTCAGGAGGGCCAAACGGTATCCGGGCTGATTGATAAGGATTTTGGGGGAGAATTCCTTCTCGCTGTATTCGATGAGCTCTTGAAGATTGTGTTTCTGCATTTTGGGGGCCGCTCCAACGACCCAGGGTACAGACGCTACCTTACTGCGCCCGATCCCTGACAGACCGTGACTAAAGTCGTTGCAAAGCTCTGGAAGTACGTAAAACATATGACCTGACGGTCTAGAATCCACGGTGAACTGGGTTCCTGAAGGCAACAATATCTGCAAGTGCATGATCGGACATGCTGTACATTGAGTTGGGCGCCGGAGCGTGCCTAACCAATTAGAAGCACATAGATCTGAACTGCAGAGTTGGCATCGAAAGCACTTCAGGATGCCCAAATGCGTTTTTCATTCGCACGTCCGAGTAGGCGTTATCATGCTCCTTCTTCAGATGCAGGTTCTTGCGAGATGGCGGGTATGAACGAATATCAGCAGATTTCAAGCCAAGCTGATGCCGCACGGATGGCGGGTGAGCGCAAGAGCCAGCATCTGGTCACAGCGTTCGTGATCAGTGGTTTGCTATTCATGCTGCTGCCGGGAACCTTCCTCGGAGTCTGGAACCTACTGACAATCTCCCAGGAGCACGGGCCCGCTACGATACCTCAGGCGTGGCTGCAGGCTCACGGGCAGGCCCAGATCTTCGGGTGGATCGGCTCTTTCATTCTCGGCATCGGATTCTATTCGTTAACCAAAATGAGGGGCACGAGGACCTTTCCGGCCCGCGCCGGATGGACAGTATGGGTGGTTTG
>Ga0207639_10002955_pt1 | contig 11429 bp, 14 predicted proteins | sample KBSCornC32_FD_184299 | JGI IMG/M metagenome (GOLD analysis project Ga0207639, IMG submission 184299) | Corn rhizosphere microbial communities from Kellogg Biological Station, Michigan, USA - KBS Corn C3-2 (SPAdes) (version 2) | ecosystem: Host-associated > Plants > Roots > Rhizosphere > Soil ...
AGACGATTGCAGCACTTCTGCGTCGTGACAATCCCGCGAGAACTATACAGCGGATCGTTACGCTGGAACGCGCGCTTGCACCTAGGTATCTGGCATGGCTAGCCCATGAGAATGCTAGCGGCGCAAACGTGTATGTCGCTGCCAATCCTCTTCGCCCAGGCAGTCGCAAACGCACCAAAGAGAACATCGCGGAAGTTCGCCATCTCTATATCGACGTCGACATGGATGGCGAAGCTCGAATCGCGGCGCTCCGGGCCAACAATGAAGTTCCGACTCCGACAACAATTATTACCACTTCACCGGGCAAATATCAGGCGCTGTGGCACGTCGAGGGCTTCGGCTTTGCCGAGCAGGAACAGATGCTCAAGTTGCTCGCGATTGCCTTCGGCGGAGATCCGGCTTGCACCGACTGCAACCGTGTGATTCGCGTCCCTGGATTCGACAACTGCAAATACACGCCTTCGCATCCGGTCGCAGTCCAATATCTGAGCGATTCAGTGTCTCATCCGGAGGATTTCCGGCTCGTCCTTGAGCAGTCGGAAGCGTTGCCTCCTCTGCGCAGATTCGCGCGGTCATTGTCCGGGAACAAGGGCACCCATTCCGAGCAGGATTGGGCGTGGGTCCTTTCCGAACTCAGCACTGGAAAGGACGCTTCACAACTTACGGAGGCGCTCGCCGTGCGTCGTGCCGACAAACCTAATCCTGTGTATTACGCCCAGCGGACCGTGGACGTGGCTTCTGCGCGTCTCGCACTGCTCGCCGGCACGCCTATCAACGTCGTAATCACGATGCTTCAGACTCGTCGCAACGCTGAACTCTCTCCTGCACTTTGCTTAGCTCGTGCACGCGAGATCGCCTATACCGCGGCACGCATGCTTCCAAACAAACAGATCGCCTAATCACCACCAAAAGGAGAACACACATGCCCCTACTTGAAGTCGTCCAGACTCGCCAGATCAGCGCATCGATTCGACTAACGGATACAACCGCCACTCAGGTCGATCAGTACGCTGCCTTTATCCGCGCTTGCGCTGATGATGTTGTCGAACAGGCTCTCACCTATGTCTTCACAAAAGATCGAGACTTCCAAGAGTTCCTGAGGACACCGGAAGCGCAGCAGGTTGCGTCGACTCTTCGCGTTCGCAAAGCGCCGACTCCAGAAGTAGTGGAGCCGCCCGCAAGGAAGCATGCAAGCGGGGCGCAAATCGCAGTGCAACCGGCTGCTGCAGTGGCGGGCTCGAAGGCATGATCCCGCGCCGGATTCCCTCGCAGTGCCAACACGGTGCTTCGCACCGGAATAATTTTGACACTCCATCCCTAGCAGGGTCGTGCAGGTGCACCGTAGTGCACTTGTTGCAACTGCAATGACATAGCCATTTTCGGTGCACTTGGGTGCACCGGAGAAATGCGGGGCTCGATGCCGCTCTTGAAGACAAAATCCGATGCAGAAGCCAACGGCGACCGTGAGGCGCTGCGCGTCTTTCCTGTGACCGCCAAGCTCACGCGAGAGGAACGCAGAGCAGTGACGGAGTTTACACGGTCGCAGGGGCTTGCGCGCGGCCAGTGGATACGCGATGTGATCCTGGCCGAATTGCGCGGCTCGGCAGCCCAGAAAGCTGCGCTGGCGGAGATTCTTGGCGTGCGCCTGCTGCTGGTGAATGTGCTCCGCCCCCTCGCTGCCGGCCAGAAGCTCACGCCCGAAGCATTCGACAAACTGCTCGACGAGATCAGCACGGCCAAGCACGAGCTGGCCGGAAAGCTGGCGTCTGAGAAGCGGAGGTAGCGCAATGGCAAAGACAACATGGGGACGCAAAGAGACAATTATCTGGCCTCGGCACATGCCTATCTACACTTACGGACTGGCCTTCGCCATCGCTGCCTCGACCTTCGTCGCGGTCTGCCTCCGCATTCATCTCGCCGCGCCTTTGCAGCGGTACTACCTGCCTGTCTATGAACGCGCATCGGTTTTCGGCGCGTTCACTGTGACGCATCGCAGCATGGCTCGAACGCTGTTTGTGAGTGGCCGCCATGTGGCATCGAGGGCCGCCCTGAATGATGATGTGATATTGGGAAGAACGCCGGAGCCCGACGGCAGGCCACTCCCGCTGACGCTCTCCGCCGATGCGCGCCAGCACGGATACTCGCTGCTCTTTCGCGGCCCGGAGCGCAGCTATGTGGACACGCGGCTGCGCGATTATCTGAGGGCCGTCGTATACGGCGGCGCTTCGCTCTCCGGTTTCTTTCGCCCGCCTCTGCTCGGCGGTGCGGCACTGTTTCTCATTCTGCTTCCGTTTACGACCATAAAAGATGTGCAGCGGCAGAAACAGTTGAAGTACGGGCGCAGGCTGAAAGGCCCGGAGATGCTGACGCCGCGCCAGTTCAACAAGACCGTCAAGGGCGACGGCATCGGATTCAAGACCGACGAAATGAAAGAAATGATTCGCGTACCGGCGCGAGCCGAGGCCCAGCACATGCAGATCATCGGCGATACCGGCGCGGGTAAGTCCGCACTCATCCTACAGGTGCTCCGGCAAATCCGCAGCCGAGGAGATTCGGCCATCGTATATGACCCGGCACGCGAGTTCGTGAAGCGGTTTTATGACCCGGAGCGCGGCGACATAATTCTTAATCCGCTCGACAGACGCTGCCCGTATTGGGGGCTAGCCGAGGAATTGCGTAGCCGCTCCGAAGCAAAGGCACTCGCCGCGTCTTTGTTCCAGCCGCCGCAGGACAAGAAGGGCGAGTTTTTTATCGAGTCTCCGCAGAAAATCTTTGCCTTCCTGATCGCTTACGGCCCGACGCCGGACGAGCTGGTGGCGTGGATGGCGAATCCCGATGAGATCGACCGCAGGCTGAAAGGCACCGAGCACGCGCACCTGATTGACCCTCGCGCCCATCAGCAGCGCGCCGGTGTTCTTGCCTCGCTCGGCCTGATTGCAGACAGCCTGCGGTTGCTTCCGAGGAAGGGCGAAGGCAACGGCGAGTGGACGGCCAGCGAGTGGGCTGAGAAACGTGAGGGCTGGATCTTCCTTACCTCACTGCCCGCAGAGCGGGAAGCTCTGCGCCCCTTGCAGAGCCTATGGATTGATTGGCTGGTCTTACGCCTGCTCAACGAGCCTAGGGAAGCACAAAAACGTGTCTGGTTTGTAATCGATGAGCTGGCAAGTTTGCAGAAACTTCCGCAGCTCCATACCGCCATTACGGAGGCGCGGAAGAGCCGGAATCCAGTCATACTCGGCTTCCAGGGCAAGGCCCAGCTTGAATACCTGTACGGACATCTGGCCGAAGTGATGCTATCGCAGCCCGCCACAAGTATCTGGCTCACCACCAAGGAGCCGAAGGCAGGCCATTGGGTGAGCGAATTTATCGGCAAAGTCGAGGTGGAACGGCTGCGCGAGACGCATTTTGACGGTACGCGTTCAGGCCGCAACTTCGCGCTCGACCGGCAGGTAGAACCTCTGGTGCTGGAGTCGGAAATCTCCGGGCTGGCCGACCTACACGCCTTCATGAAGTATCAGAACTACGTCACCCGGTTTTCGTTCCCGTACTTCGATATGCCGGTTGTCGCCAGCGGCTTCGAACTGCGCGAGCGCCCCGACGACAAACTGCCTTATGACCCCAAAGGACTCCGGCGTGCGGAGGCTTCTCCTGAGGAATTGCGGCAAATGCCGAAGGCGTCCGTCCCCACCCAGACCGATGGACTTGCAGCAGTGGAACAGATCGAACCGCACCCGACGATTTCCCCTGATACCGAGGACACGCAAAATCTGATTCTGCGCGGATGAGAAAGTGCCATGCTGACCATTTCGAAATCGCTCTCGGCAACCCAGGCGCAGACCTATCACGCCAAAGAGTTCACCGCTGCCGAGCAGAACTATTGGAAGCAGAACGACAGCATTCAGGGCGAATGGCACGGGCGGCTGGCCGAGAAGTTCCGCCTGGCCAGCTCTGTCGGCGCCGCGGAGTTCGCCAGACTCTCGGAAGGTCAGCATCCGCGGACTGGCGAACAATTGGTCCGCCACCGCAAGGTGCATGACTATAAAACCGAGGAAGGCAAGACGGTTGCTCCGGTGGAGCATCGAGCCGGATGGGACGCTACCTTCAGCGCGCCGAAATCGGTTTCTCTGACCGCGCTCGTCGGCGGCGATGCGCGTGTGCGTGAAGCGCACCAGCAGGCCGTAGATATCGCTCTCAATGAGCTGGAGCGGTACACGCAAGCGCGCCTCGGCGGCAACCACTCTGCCGAAATGACAGGCAAGTTTGTCGCAGCAAAATTCCAACACGACACAGCCCGTCCTGTCGATGGCTACGCTGCGCCGCAGCTCCATACACATGTCGTCATTTTCAATATGACGGAGCGGGAGAATGGTCAGATGCGGGCGCTTCAGGAGCGCAGCTTCTTCGAGTCGCAGAGCTACGCGACGGCCATCTACCAATCTCATCTCACATATCAGCTCCGTAATTTTGGCTACGAGATCGAGCCCGGCAAAAGCGGCGCACCGGAAATCAGAGGCTATTCGCAAGAATATCTGGACGCTTCCAGTCCACGCCGCCAGCAGATCGTCGAAGCGGTCGCCCGCAGTGGATTCAGTGGTCCCAAAGCCGCGCAGATTGCCGCCCACAATACCCGCGACGGCAAGCAGATTCTCTCTTCCGCCGAAGTGCAGGCGGCCCACCGGCAAATTGCCGCCGAGTTCGGAAATCAGGCTGCCAAGGTAGTAGCTGAAGCGCTTGGGCGTCGACGGAGCCAGATGCATGAGCTGCCCGCAGACGAGCGACAACAGCAGGCGCACGCCGCTCTTACCTTTGCCCGCGACCGGAGCTTTGAGAGGGAGGCGGTCATGGACGAGCGCGCCATCTTCGTCGATGCAATGCGCCGGGGCATGGGCGAAATAACCTATCCGCAGATCCGCGCCATCTTCGAGACCCGCGTTACCTCCGGCGAGTTTCGTCTCGTTGCCCGCGAGAAGCATAGTTCAGGGCGGCGGTTCACAACCACACAAACCATCAAAGCTGAAAACGAGGTCGTTCGGAGAGTGCTCGACGGCCAAGGTCGCGCTTCCCAGCTCATGCCCGTGGAGGAGGCAATCCGTCTGACCGAGGCACGTCCGCAACTCAATCTCGCGCAGCGCAGCGCCATCGAACAGATACTTACGTCTCGCGACCAGGTCCATGGATTGCAGGGTAGCGCGGGCGTCGGCAAGACCGCCAGTTTGGCAGAGGTGCGTGAAGGAGCGGAGCGGAATGGCTACTTGGTCGAGGGCTTCGCCCCGACCTCTCGCGCCGCCCGGCAGCTCCGCGACGCGAGTATCCATGCCGAAACCTTGCAGGGCTTCCTTGCCCGTAGCCGAAACGCCGACCCGGCAGTGAAGCATCTTTACATGATCGATGAATCCTCGCTTGCATCGACCCAACAAATGCGGGACTTCCTTCGCAGGATCGGTGCCCAGGACAAGGTGCTTCTCATTGGAGACATCCGGCAGCATCAGGGTGTCGAAGCCGGGAAGCCCTTTGAGCAATTGCAGCAAGCTGGGATGCAGACCGCGCAGCTAGATAAGATTGTTCGCCAGCGAGATCCCCGGCTATTGAAAGCTGTCGAGCATCTATCGAGGAATGAGACGGAAATCGGTATCCGGATGCTTCAGCAGCAGGGCCGCGTTACGGAGATCGTGGACCCGCAGGAACGCATCACGGCCATCGCAAGGAGCTACGCTGCGAGCCCCCAGAACACTCTCATTGTCTCGCCCGACAACACCTCGCGCCGGGCAATCAATCATGCCGTCCGCCGGGAACTGCAGGCGATCGGAACGCTCGACAAGCAGGACCACTTCTCGCGCGTGCTGACACCGCGCTCCGATATGACCGGTGCGGACCGCGCCTGGGCAGCCCGTTATCTGGAAGGAGATGTCCTGCATTACATTCGCGGCAGCAAGGAGTACGGCATTGAGCGCGGCAGCTATGCCCAGGTCGTAGGAACGAACCCAAAAGGCAATCTCGTCACAGTGCGAAAAGAGAACGGGGAGCAGGTGACCTATGACCCGTTGAGGTTGCGCGGTATCTCTGCGTATCAGGAAATCGAACGGGAATTCGCAATCGGAGACAGACTGCAATGGACAGCGCCATCAAGAGAATTGGGCGTCGCCAATCGTGACCTCGGCACCATCCAGCAGATCGGAGAGGACGACAGAATCACGGTTCGCATGGACGGCAACAAAGAGAACATTGTTACCTTCGACCCACGTTTCATGCGACACTTCGACCACGGCTACGCCGTGACCTCGAACAGCTCACAAGGGCTGACCTCAGAGCGCGTATTGGTAAACATGGATACAAATGTTCATCCGAAGCTCATCAATTCGCGATTTGCATATGTCTCCATTTCACGCGCATCACACGAAGCGCAGATATTTACGAATGATGCCGAAAATTTGGCCAAGGCGCTAAGCCGACAGGTCGCTAAGGCGTCAGCAATTGAGCCCCCAAGCGCTAAGGTCAGCTCTTTCTCGGTCTCAATTGAATCGAATCGCCAGCCTGTGAACGAATTAGGATTAGCTATCATTTAGTTTGGAGGTGGGTTCTACCAGCGCGCGAAGTATTTCGGGTTTACTCAAAGCCAGCCCTTTACCGGTCACCGAATCAACGTCACTCTGGGCATACCTTGCCAACCGATGCATTTGTTCCAGACTAAAGTCAACGAACTCGTCAATGGTTCCCTCGGCAACGAGCAAGATGATAATGCGCGGACGAGTTTGGGAAATTCTGTGAATGCGATCTTGAGATTGCAAATAGTCCACTAGATTAAAAGTTCGATCCAAATAGACGGCCATGTTCGCCTCGGCCAATGTCAGTCCCTCGCGCGCAGCTGCCGGATTGGCTACCAGGGGCGGCAACCGGATCACGTCGCTATGGACGTTTCCTGCTAATGCAGCATTCCGATACAGAGACTCGAAAGCAAGGACACCAGCCGAACCGAGCTCTCGCAATTTCACGGAGTCGGTGGTGAGTTTGATCCGTTTGCAACTCTCATCGAAAAGCTTTTGACGTTTCCACGTCTTGAGTCGCGACGGGTCGCCCGTCCGGATGAACTTCTGAACGGCATCGCTGTACTCGCCAATTCTGCTTGCGGCTTCGGATCCCTTCACCCACTTCTTGCTGGTGGTCGGGGTCCTGGAACTAGAGCAGGTGACTCGTGTCTCAGTCTGGCGTCGTCGCGGGCTACTTCTCTTGGCCTTGCATTAGCGACAATGCTTGGGAACGTTCGTGAATTCCTTTTCTTTGAAGAACTCTTGTTCTCCGGCCGAAAACACGAACATTACGCCACAAGAGGCACAACGTATATTTTGGTCAACAAAGCTCATGTCTTCCCCGCGCTGGACAGCTTTCCAAATAGGCGACTCAGTGACCGCAAGTCATTTCTCAATTTTGTGATTGCGTGTGGAGCATACTAGCCCTTTTTGTTTTCAACAGACACTAGGGAAAACCTTGGGGAAGATTCTTGCATCGTAGCCCGGCATGCAACCCTCCCTTCACGTTCGGAACTTGCTTGAGACCGCCGTTCTGCACCTCCAGCATTCACCAGACCTCAGCGAGGAAGAGGTTCGATGGATTCAACAGTTCGCAATGCATTTGATTTCAGAATTCAGTGTCTTGAAGGAAACCGACATCCCCTCTGCCCAGATCGAGACAAAGGAACCCGTCGAGTGGTGAAGCGGCAGCAAGTGAGCGGGTTCGTCAGAGAACTTTGTCGCCGTTTCGTGAGCTTTCTGAATTGAGTTGTACTCTATACAAATCGCTCGAAACCGAATGGAAGTGGATCGTCCGCTACGGTGAAGAGTGTAGCGGCGATGATAGTCCAACTATCATCCTGTATTGGCAGATGATTGAACATCGAAGTGAGTGCCCAGTCTGTCGCGATGAGGAACTCGCACGACAAACCTTTGTGAGGATCAAAGGGGACTACACTATAGACATGCAGCGTGGTCCCGACATGCAATTGCGATGCGACGTGAATGGCAATCCCATTTCAGCGAAATGTTCAGCGTGCAGCGCACAGATGCCTCAGAGTAGCCCAGACATTAGGAACCCAATCGACAATGTTGCATGGTTCCGGGAGCAATTCAGTTTGCATGTGGCTCAATGCCATTCGCCCACTGCTCCGAAGTCGCCCTTTGGCAGGGTGAATCAATAGCCAGCGCTTTTCACGAGCAGCCAAAGTGGACGAACTCAAAACACGACAAATTGTCTCCGATGGAAGTTCACGGGCAACTGTCTACTGGGTGCATTCATCCCATGGCGGATTGGGAGGTTTGCTGCAAAACCGTGGAACCCAAGTCGTTTGTCACAGCAGTTGCGGAGCTAAACCGTCTGCTGGAGTCATTGGCAAATCTGATGTACCTCATTCGGCATGATGCCAACTACCCGACGAAAATCGAAATCTATGTGACGCAAGCAGAACGCTGTCTCGAACGAGCGAAAGTGATCGTGCGTGAGCAACTAGGGAGCTATTCTCCGAATTGAAACCTGACGATTGAGGGGAATTCCTGATGCAAGTTCGTTTGAAATTTACTGCTGGCCTAACATTTCCTTCATCTTTCGAGCGGCTTCGTCGTCTCTGCAAACCTCGCAGCTTTTTCGATGCTCTACCATCTGCCAATAGACCCGAACAGTAGGGCTGTCGTAACCACTGGTATGAAAGCCGACTTGGCTCTCTATCAGGCTCTTCCATTCATTTTCCAATTCGGTGTAGACCCAGCATGGCATGGCGGCAATTGTAAGGCAGAACGTAAAAAGGTAAGTACAAATGTTCAATCTTGGATACCAGGGCCTGTAAGACTAATCGACTAGGAAGTACTCCTGTTTCTCAGTTAGCTGATGGCTGCTCGACGTGATCAATGATCAGCACGTCAATCGGGGCCTTGACTGAGTCGATCTTCAATCCGAGTTGTTCCCGAATCGCGGTGAACAAACCAGGTGCAGCGTTGGGATTGGCAGGAACGCGAGCCTCGTCCGTCGTCCATCGCCACTCGAAATCCCACTTGCCAGTCAAGTTCGTCTGGTCGACGACGGGTCTGTCCATAAAGAAATTCAGTTCCCTCACTAGCTCTGCAATTGGCATGTTTCTGGCGGTCATCGTCATGTGGCCACCGCTGCGCTGGCTGCTTTCCGACTGCAGCGAATTGGGGTCGTCTTTGCTCTGCTTCAACTTGGGGCCGCCTTTGGCGACTCTCTCCGTAGCGACACTTTGGCTGAAGGCGATCAGAGAGCAGCTTCCTCACCATGCTTTTTATCTGCTTCAGGTTTGGCTCTCCTGGTACATCAGGAACGCCTCGTATGTCGAACTTTTCTGAAGCAAACCAGGATGGTGCGCCGATGATCTGTTCCCCATGATCGTCGTATGCAAAGGTCAGGACCTTCTCAATCGTCGTGTTTTCGATCCATATCCGCTGGCCGTCCACATGAAATCCAGTATTCCAGGTCGCTTGGATCAGTTGTTCTGATTGTCTCTACCTCGAACGATGGATCGGCATCAGGGGAAATCGAGTTCATGTTCTCTGTTGCTGAGGGCGCCTTCTGTTGCGCTGTTGCTGACGGCCCACAGATGCAAGCTGCGACCACAGCGATAGTGGTGACGAGTCGAATCACTTCTGCGCCTTCTGTTTCGCCCAACGTTTGCGCTGTGCGTCTGCAATCTTCTTGCGTGCCTGTGCGCTGAGTTTCCGTTTACGTCTTTTGGCGATTGGCTTGGTCGCCGGGGATGCGTGCGGGCCGGTTGAAGAACCGAGCCCAGTGAGCAGGCTACGGACTTGTTGCAGGTGTTTGATTTCAGCGTCGAGTGCGGAAATGATGTCAGTGATTGCCATGGCTACATTTTAGTGTCTATGGTGTCCTAGATGCTGCTTGCGATTTCTTTGTCTTCAATCGCCTTGCCTATTAAGTCAAGGAACTGCTACAGGTGCAGACAGCGTTGGACAGGAAGCTGACTGGGCGGTAAACATTCATCTCTATCTCTTCTCGTCGTGATCGAGAGATGAATCGTGATACCGCGATAGTGTGTCTGGTTCACATACGTGGTACGACTCCAGAAATTGGAGGTCCTTTTCGATCTGAGTTGTGCCAATTGTTTTGAAACACCGCCGGCAGATTGAATCTACAGTCCCATCGCTTTTGAAACGGTGGCTAAATCCTTCCATCGTCGGGGAACTCATGATTCTCTCCCAAGAGACGTGAAGCTACATACGTCTTAGCGCATTTCATATATTTTTTCAACATTAAGGTTCGTCTTTTCTTCGCCTATGGTCCCAGCAATGGGCTTATACTTTGGCGGGTTTCATGATCGCCCGGACTGGCCGAAAATCGGGCCATCGTTGCTAATCGCAACCTGCCTCATCCTCGCGATCAGAACGGCAAAGTGGACGCAACGCTCGGACAATTCCCTTTCCGATCGGGACCTCGAAATAGAGATCGACTTCGCAGCGCACATGGCGAACCGCGTCCTCTCGAAGCTCATGACGAAGTGCGAGGAGATCTTCCCGCAGAAGAAAGAGCCGTGGTACCACGCGAACGATGAAGATGTCAGGAAGTAGATTCGCGAGTAAAGTCAGGCAACTGTCGGATTCTCTTACTGTCCCTCGGTGTGAGCGTCCAAATGTGCTCGCAAGTGGCACTATAAACCTTAATCGGTTCCCCTGTTTTAGCTTGGCTTCGACTACAAAGCACGTCGTGGCGTAATTTTTTGCATTGAGGACATTTCGCCGTGAAGATGAATTGATCGGGACTGATCTCGGTTGACATCGGAGACAATTGTAACCCTGGCGAGCTGTCCACAGTTCACCTTGCGCTTTTCCTTCATTGTGCTTTCATCAAGAGGAACTGAATAGCATCTCGATATAGACGAGATGGTTTCCTGTGAAGCCCGCTTGCCCAGCGATCACGCGCAGTACTTGGACCGACGACTAAAACGGTGCAGGACTTGTCAGACTACAAAACGAACACTCGCGCTCGGATGCGGGCGTTCATTGTCACACTTCGATGGAGTGGAATAAGGATCGGGGATGCAATTCAGCTTTCAACTCATGAAGTGAGCGGCGGGAAGCTCACGCTTCGCACTGAAAGGAACGGCAAGAGGGTATCTATCCCTATGCATCCGGAACTCGAAATGGCGCTCAAGAAAATTGAAAGTGCCGAGTTCTATTTCTGGTCGGGTAATGGAAAGGTCACCTCAGCGGTGTCAGGTTGGCACCGCACGATCGAGCGGCTGGCCAAAGATCTATATTCAGAGTTCATGCCCTCCGATTTCGGCATACACTTGCTGCAGAATTAATCTCAGCCGGTACCGCTATCGCCGGGGTTGCGGCGATCCTTGGGAACACGCCGAGTGTTGTCGAGCAGACCTACGCGCAACTCATTGAACAGCGGCAGCGGACGATAGA
>Ga0207639_10002956_pt1 | contig 11428 bp, 7 predicted proteins | sample KBSCornC32_FD_184299 | JGI IMG/M metagenome (GOLD analysis project Ga0207639, IMG submission 184299) | Corn rhizosphere microbial communities from Kellogg Biological Station, Michigan, USA - KBS Corn C3-2 (SPAdes) (version 2) | ecosystem: Host-associated > Plants > Roots > Rhizosphere > Soil ...
GAAGTCGTTCGCCAGTTGTGAGAACGAGCGTATTCCGGAGCCGGCCGTTGCTGCTCCTGCCCCGCCCCTGCCGCGTCTGCCTGATCCTTCCAGTACGGCCAGTTGTCCTTCCAGCGCTGCGTTGCCGGCGACTTTTGCGCGTAGCGCGTGGGCTTTTTCGAAAAACGCCATGGCCTGTTCGCGGCCGTGGTACGCCTGCATCGCCAGGTCGTGCTGCTGCTGAAGAGCTGCCAGGGGCGTTTTTACGCGCGGGTCCATCCGGACGGTCAGTTGCTGCGTGTAGACTTTTCCGTTTGCTTTCAGCCGCACGGTGTAAACGCCTGGCATGGCCCAGGGAGACGTGGCGGAGGGAGCGGTATTCGCATATACCGCGCTGATTGGATAAGATGCCGGGACGTTCAGCGGCTGATAGTGCAGGTCCCAGATGAAGCGGTGGGGGCCCGCCTTTGCGGAAAGCAGCTGCTGGGGCCGGATCCAGTACAGGGGAATATTGACGTCGGGAATCGCGTAGAGCGTATCGGCGCTCGAATAGTGGCGGAGGGTCTGGCCGGCTGAGCCTATGATGTCCAGGGTCACGGAGTCCTGGGCGTCGGCTTTCAGATAGTAGTCGATGATCGCTCCGTCGGGCGGGTTCTCCCCTGCCGGCTCTTCCTGCGGCAGCGGCGTATCGGGGTTCATGTCCCAGCGGACGCGGACGGCCGGCTCGGGTTTGTACAGGGTCGCGTCTGCCACTGCGGTGGTCAGCTGGCGCAGCGGCGCGATATCGTCGAGTATCCAGAAGGACCGGCCGTGCGTGCCCACGACCACGTCGGCGTCCTTGAATACCAGGTCGCGGATGGAGGTAGCGGGCATGTTCAGCCGAAGCGACGACCAGTGGGCGCCGTCGTCAAAAGAGATATATACGGCCGTTTCCGAGCCGGCCAGGAGCAGTCCTTTGTGGTGCGGGTCTTCCCGGACGACGTTGATGGGGTCATCGGGCAGGCCGTTGACGATCGCGGTCCAGGTCTTGCCGCCGTCGTGGGTCTTATAGATATGCGGGTGCATGTCGTCGATGCGGATGCCGTTGACTGCGGCATAGGCCGTTGAGGCGTCGCTATGTCCTGCGTCGATAAGGGAGACCTTCATCCAGTCGGAGATGCCGGACGGGGTTATATCCTTCCAGGTCTTTCCACCGTCTTTTGTAATATGTATCAGACCGTCGTCTGTGCCGGCCCAGATGGTTAGTGGGTCTACCGGTGAAGGAGCAACGGTATAGATCACTCCGCGGCGGGGCATCTGCTTCAGGGATTCGTTGCTGTAGACGCCGACGCTGGCAGGGATATTCCATTGGCCGCGGCTGAGGTCGGGGCTGATCACCTGCCAGGAGTGGCCGCCGTTGGAAGTCTTGAAAAGGACGTTGCCGGCGAAGTACAGCGTGTGCGGGTCCGTCGGTGAGAAGAGCACGGGGGCTGTGCGAAGCCAGCGGTATTTACCGCTGCGTACCGCTTCCGGCGCGATGTTCTGTATCTGCCCTGTGCGTTTGTCGTAGCGGGTGATCTTGCCGCCGTAGATGATATTGGGGTCCAGCGGGTCCGGGGCCACGTATCCGTATTCCTCCACGCCTACCGGGTGCCATTCGCGGAAGGTGACGCCGCCGTCGTTGCCGCGGGAGGCGATGCCGACGGAGCCGCTCTCCTGCTGTCCGCCGTATACATTATAAGGAAATGCGTTGTCGGTAATAACGTGATAGAACTGGGCCGTAGGCTGGTTGTACCAGGAAGAAAAGCTTTGGCCGCCATTGACCGTGACGATCGCGCCCTGGTCGAGTGCGATCAGCATGATCTGCGGGTTGTCGGGGTTGATCCAGATGCGGTGATAGTCGTCGCCGCCGGGTGCGCCGCGAAAAGCGCTCCACGACATACCGCCGTCGGTAGACTTCCAGACGACTACGTCGGCCGTATAGACGATGTCTTTGTTCTTCGGGTCGGCTTTGACCTCGGCGAAATCGTCGCCGCGCCCCCAGAAACGCTGGTCGCTATTGAGCTTTTTCCAGCTTTCGCCGGCGTCGTCGCTGCGATAAATGCCGCCGTAGGAAGCGTCGGCAGCAACGGTAGCGTAAAGGCGGGAGGGATCGGAAGGGGCTATGCAAAAGCCGATGCGGCTGAGACCCTGCGCCGGGGTCGGCAATCCTTTTGTCAGCTGCGACCAGGTCGTACCGCCGTCCGTGGACTTGAAAAGACCGCTGTTGGGTCCATTCCATGCGCCGTTCTCCCAGGGTCCCTGCCGGCCTGCCCATAGGTCTGCATAGACTATCTGCGGATTGACGGGGTCGATCGTTACCTGTACCGCTCCCGTGTTCTCGTCCTTATACAATACTTTTTCCCAGGTCTTGCCGCCGTCGAGTGTACGATAAACGCCTCTTTCGGGATTGGGCCCGTAGGGATGACCGAGCACGGCGACGAATACGCGGTTGGGATCTTTGGGGTCGATGGCCAGACCGCCCATCTGTTGTCCGGCTTCGAGTCCGAGCCGGGTCCAGGTGCGACCGGCATCCGTGGACTTGAAAATACCCTTGCCTACGGAGAGGTCGGGTCGCTGGATACCTTCTCCGCTGGCCACGTAGACGATATTGGGGTCAGAAGGGGCAACGGCCACGTCACCGATGGAGCCGGTCGGCTGTTCGTCGAAGATAGGCGCCCAGGTCCGGCCAAAATCCGTGGTCTTCCAGACGCCGCCGTTGTTGACGCCAATATAAAAGACATTGGGTTGATGCGGCGAGCCGCAGCCGCCGACGGTTCGTCCCCCCCGATGAGGGCCGATCATCCGCCAGCGAAGGTTTCCAAAAAGAGAGGTGTCAGGTGTCTGTGCGTGAACCGTCTTCATAACGACGCAACAGGACAGCAGCCAAAGCAGTTTCTTCATGTGTAGTAGTGTATAAGAAGGCAAAAAATTACGATATAACTTGCGACCGGGCCGAACCGTCCATCAACTTTTTTGGGTCGGTAAACTGTTCCGTATATTCGGAATCTTAAATTAATCAGAAAATGCCTCGATTCCGTAGACTTTCTGTAGTCCTTTGCTTATCCCTTGCTTTTTTGGGCGCCACGGCGCAGAACCCTTCGTTCAAAGTCATTGCCTTTTACACGGCGAAGAACGACGCCGCGCATATCAGTTATGTCCACGAAGCCAACCGCTGGTTTGCGGAGATGGCGAAGCTACATCATTTCAGTTACGATTCGACCAATGACTGGAGCAGGATGACGGAGACCTTTTTGTCGGGCTATCAGGTCGTGCTCTTTCTCGATACGCGTCCGGAGGACCCGGCCCAGCGGCTGGCCTTCCAGCATTATATGGAACACGGCGGTGGGTGGATGGGGTTTCATTTTGCCGCTTTTGCGCTGACGCCTTCGGACGTCCCGGCCAACTGGGACTGGTATCACCAACAGTTTCTCGGCTCGGGCTCGTATGTGAGCAATGTGTGGCGGCCGAGTGCGGCGATCCTGAACGTTGAAGGCCGCGACTTTCCGGCGCTGAAGGAGATGCCGGCGAAGTTTGCATCCGCGCCCAATGAATGGTACCGCTGGTCGGAGGACCTGAGGAAGAACCCGGATATCAAGATCCTGGTGTCGATAGATTCTGCCAGCTACCCGCTGGGCTCCGGTCCGAAACCATACGAGATATGGCATAGCGGTTACTATCCCGTCGTGTGGACGAACACGAAGTACCGCATGATCTATATGAATATGGGACATAACGATATCGACTACGACCACAGGACCAATCAGGAACTATCGTTCACGCTGCGTAATCCTACCGAAGAGCGGTTGATCCTTGATTGTTTATTATGGTTGGGGGGAAAACACTAGCGCGCGTCCTGCAACAATTCCATAATATGCGTATGTCCAAGATGTCTGGCCCACTCCAGGGCGGTAGACTGATAGGCGCTGTCTTTCATCCGCAGGTCGGGTCTGGCGGTCAGGGCCAGCCGGGTGAGGTCGGGGTCATTGCGTTCGGCCGCAAAATGCAGCAGAGTCTTATTCCATTCCCCGTATGATCTGTTGACCGAAGACGGGTTTTTCTGAAGCAGTTGCCGGGCGCGGTCCTGCCAGCCGAGGTCCCAGGCGTCGAGGACGGTATAGTCGGCGCCGGCGCCGACCAGCCATTCTGCGGCGGAGGGCTGCCGGCAGTGTACCGCCAGCTCCATCAGGGTCAGGCCGTTGCAGAGTTCGCGGTTCAGGTATCCGGAACTCATCTGCAGCTGAGGGCGCAGGGCCTCGAGGGAATGCCGGTCTCCCCTGCCGACCGCTTCGGCCAGCTGCACGTCCGGCGGCGAAGGCGGCCGGGAAAGATAGCGATCGGTGATCAGCCACCAGGTCCAGCCGTCCCGTATAACGGTGAAGCCCAGCTGCTCGTAGGTCCGCTGACCGGCGCCTGTTGAATTCAGCACGGCATAGCGATATCCCCGGTCCCGCGCATAGAGGCAGGCGGCCAGCGTGACGGCCTTTCCGATGCCCTTTTTCCGGTGGCGGGGGACGACGCCGACGTGATAGATGCCCGCGGCCCCAAGATCGCCCGAAGTAAGGAAGACGACGCTATGTCCGACTACCTTTCCGTGGAGGCTTGCGACAAAACGCATCCATTGTCCGGGCATGTCAGTAGTGGAAGCAGCGGGCACGATGACCTGAGCATAGGGCAGGTTCTTTACGTCTGTCAGCGAAACCTGATTGTCGGCGGCGATGGTCAGTCCGCGGGGGAAAGGATGGTCGGTGCGGACCTGTGTGAGATCGAGGCCCATCCAGCGGGGTCTCCAGCCGGGCTGGAAGCCTCTTGCCAGGAGACGGACACCAAGGTCGGGTGGACTGGAAGGGTCGAGGGACCAGCAGCCCGCCCCTTTTGGCGGATGTGAGCGGTAAAAAGTCATGAGCTCGTCCAGTTGCTGCCCTGCATTTTGTTCGGTCAGTTCAGGGAAAGCCACCATGGAGGGGCTCTGCGCATTCCCCGATGTCCAGCACAGGCCGTCGATATCAAAGTAGCTGCCGCCAAGCGTAACCGCTTCTTTTTTGAACAGTTCCCGGTGATTAAAAGCCGCAGCCTGTTCAAGCCGGAGGGAATCGGCCTCTTGCATTATTGACGGATAAGCCATCAGGATAAATCTAGGTCATCCGTTGCGACCGGCAAAAAAATTCTTCCGCACCGTAGTTTTTCAATTATCTGCCGTATTTCTTCAATCCTACGGAGGCGAAGGCATAGACCTCCCGAAGGATGGCGGGCGGTAATGAGTCGGGCGGGGGTCCTGGGGGCACCGTCCTGTCCGTGACTGCGGGGTCTGCGATACGGCGCAGGTGGTCCATACAGCCGTTGCGGGTCGTCAGATACAGGAAAGCCTTGATCTTTTCGTCGTCGGTAAAATCCGCGCGCCGCTGCCAGCAAAGGAAAAAGGCGTCCAGCGATAGTTGATAGGCGGCGGGAGCATCATGCACCAGCAGGAATGCAAACGAAAAAAGTTCGGGGTAGTACAGGAAAAAAAAGGCTTTAAAAGCTTCGGGCAGCCCCTGGCGAAACCAGGTGATGCTGATGTCTTCCTCGTCGGTTCGTCCCATGTTCATAATGGAGATCATAGTTAAATTTTTAGGACGCCGGCGGCATCCAGATAAGCGAACGATTGGATAAAGCTGGAGGATCGGTTCAGGAAAGACCTTTGAATGAGGATCTAGTTCATCAGGTGATCGTCCCAGTGTACGTGGGATGACCCATCTCTGGCGTTAGCCGACCAGGGAAGGTAGCAGTCGGTGTAGTGATTCTCGATAGCGAGGCCGATGGCTTCCGTATGGCCGTTGGATTCTTTCTCTATATCAGCCCAGGTGTCTTTTTTATTATACACCAGCGCCATAGATTCTTCGCGGCTTTCGGGAAAGTGAACGAGGAAGACGACGACAGTATTGACGAGGATTGGTTTGACGATAATGAGGTGCCACTGTCCTTCAAAAAAGTATTCGAGTTCGAATGATTTCTCGAAGGGTAACAGCTCCTGGATCGAAGATGCATACGGAATATTTCTTAACCTGTTGAGTTTTAAGCGGAAACCGGACATAGTGATAAATTAAAATGAAATGATCGGATCATCGGTCAAACTAGTGGACGACAGGTCTTGAAAGAATCAGGAACAAAGCTTAAACAGGATATTACCGGCAGTTTGAAATGCATCAGCAGGAGTCTGCGTGATCATTACTAAGAGCAAATTAATAGCTTTACGTGAAGATGCGGTAGAATTAATTCTACAAGCAGTAGATTTTTATTGATATATCTAGCATAAATGCAACCACAGATACTATTGGCGGATGACCACAGCATGATCAGGAAGGGATTGAAGTTACTGCTTCAGTTACACCTGGGATTTACGGACGTCTCGGAGGTTGTCAGCTGCAACGAGCTGATGAAAGAGCTGGCGAAGAAAAAGTATACGCATCTCGTATTAGACATCATCCTCTCGGATGGGAGTTCGCTGGAGATCCTCCCGAATATCCAGAGGCTATATCCCGAGTTACGCATAATGGTTTTTTCAATGCAGCCCGCCGAAGTCTATGGAAAGGCGTTGCGGCAATACGATATCGAACACTATCTGCCCAAGACGACCCCGGAGGAAGAAACGATCCTGCTGCTGCGTCGTTTTCTGCTCAACGAACAGTCGACAAGGGAAGGCCCTGGAGTCCGCTGGCCTAATAATCCATTTTCGGCACTGGCCCCCAGGGAGCTGGAGATACTCCACTATGTCCTCAAGGGGCTTGGCACAAAAGAGATAGCCGAGACCCTCAACGTGAAAATGAACACGATTTCGACGGTCAAAAACCGCATATTCGAAAAAACCCTCACGACAAACCTGAAAGAATTGATAGAATTGGCTACATTGTACAATGTCAATTACTAGGACGGCGGGGATTCTATGGTTGCTGCTGAGCTGCTGTTTTTGCCCGAAGGCCCAGAATGACTACCGCATCGAACATTTCACCACCGACAATGGCCTTCCCTCCAATGGGATCAAAGGGCTGCAATGGGACGGACAGACCGGTTTTCTCTGGATCGCGACAGAGGCGGGGATCACCCGGTATAACGGCGCCGATTTCGTCACATTCAACCGAAGCAATACCCCCGGCTTTTTTTCCGAACGCATGCTTTTTTTGCTGAAAAGCAGAGATGGACGTCTTTATACTTCAGATGAAGTTGGCGACCTCTTCCTTGTCCTGCGGAACAAACCGCAGTTCACCGGTCAGATCAGGGTCGACGCCCGGCCTACGACCTTCCGCCTGATCGGGCTGATCGCTTCGGGCAAACTATTCCGGCAAAGCTCGCAGCAGGCTCCCGCCGGCTTTGGTTTTGATTTCTCCCTGCAGACTCTGATCCCGCTGGACGAAAAGAGGCTGCTGCTGACACAGCACGACAGCCTCTACGACTATGTGCTGGGCCGGCCGGTTCCCGAATTTCTGACCGTGGTGCCACCGGGGTCAAAGCTATTTTCTCTCCGGGACAGCGTCTTTCTGTTCGACCCTGCGACGGGGTTTTACAGAATGTCGCCGGACTACAAATCAAAGACGCCCCTTTCAGCTCCGGCCGCCGCAGCGGAGGGCAAGCCACAGCTGTTCTGGGATAATAGCATGAGCAATCCGGTCCTGGTGAAGGGTTGCCGGGCATGGCTGCTCGACTATCGGGAAGGCCGGCTGACGGAAAGGCTTGTTTGCGACTCGCTGCCCACGGATGCATCGCTGGTATTCGTCCGGTACGATGCCGGGAGCGGTCTGCTTTTTTTGGGCACCTTTTCGAAAGGGATATTCGTGGTTCACCAAAATGCAGTGCGGGCGATAAAGAAGGCTGCCGGCCCGGCAGGGGCCGACAGACAAACCGCATACTATAGCCAGATAGCCCTGCCCGGGGAAGCCATACTCACCAGCAACGGGGACGTGCTGGGCAATCACGCCCCGGGGTCTGAGGCGTTACCCGTCCACGGCAGCTTCAACAATTTTGTGCTGACCACTCCTGACAGCGTGCTGTGGTACAGCAGCAACGACACCATCTACTCCTGGTCTTACCGGAAAAAGACCAGGACTGTTATACCCGCCGGGGAGGGATCGATCACAGACGGCTTTGTCCTGTCAGAGGGCGATCTTTATGTCGCCAATGCTATCGGCATCGGGATCATTCGCAGGGACCGGGTCGACTATCAATACCGGTATCCCAAATCGGATATCAATGGCAATGCTCCGTTCGCCGCGCAGGAGATCAGCCCCGGCCTGATCGCGATAGCCACGTGCGACGGCCTTTTTCGGTACAATATTCTGACCCATTTGGTGGATACGCTTTGGCGGGCGCCAGGCATCTGTGTGCGCAGCCTCTGGAAGTACAAGGGTTATCTGTTCATCGGCACTTACGGGAAGGGTATTTTCCTGTATAAAAATGGGCAGATCCGCCCGATCCCCCTGGATAAAAGTAAATACCTGCAGTACGCCCATTGTTTCATCCCTGACAGGCGGGGCTTTTGCTGGATCAGCACCAATAAGGGGGTGTTTCGCGCCAGTCCGGAGGACATGACCGCGGCTTTCGACGACAGCCGACGCACCGTATACTACCATTATTATGGCAGGGCCGACGGCATGGACATGACCGAACTCAATGGCGGGTGCACGCCCTGTGCGCTGGCCCTCAATGACAGTACGCTGTCTTTTCCGTCGATGGACGGCCTGGTATGGGTCGATCCCTCGCGGCCTGTAACCGGGTTGCCGGGCGGCGCGATCTATATAGACGAGTTCATGGCGGATAGCCAGGTGATCAACAACACATCGCTGTTAAGACCCGAGTTGCCGGCGAGCACGAGGGAGCTTGTCTTTTCCCTGGGCTTTCCTGCCTGGGCGGGTAAGGAAAATCTCTATATCGAATACAGGCTGGAGCCCTACTCACACGGCTGGCAGCTGCTGGATATACAGAATAATCCCAGGCTCCGGTTCAGCAACCTGCCTTCCGGGGTCTACCGGCTCGAGATACGCCAAACCAATGGATTCAGCAACAGCTATATTTTCACCGCTGCCAGCTTCCGCATCATTCCGCGCTGGTGGCAGCAGCCCTGGAGCTGGCTCCTGAGTCTTGCCCTCCTCGCCGCCTTTATCGGCGGCATCGTGCGCTGGCGTACCCGAAGACTCGAGCTGCGGCAGAGCCGGCTCGAAAGACAGATCGCCGATAAGACCCGCGAACTGCAGGCCAAGAACGAAGAGCTGGAGCGCACCGACCAGATCAAGACCAGGCTGATCTCCATAATCAGTCATGACCTGGTGACGCCGCTGCGTTTTCTGCATATGACGGGGAGAAATCTCATCGAAAAAAAGCACGGGCTGACCGAAGAACTGCAGCAGGAGGCCATCGGCGAGATGGCCACCACCTCGAAAGAGCTGGAGCTGCTGTCCACCAATATTCTCAACTGGATAAAATACCGCAATGAAGACCGGCGGCTGGCCAAAGAAAGCTTCAATCTTAACGAACTGGTGACGCAGCTGTTCGGTATTTTCCAGGCCATGGCGCGGCAGAAGGAAGTAAGGCTGGTCAATGCGACCGAAGCCGATGTGGTCTTATTCCAGTATATCGAGCCGGTCAAGATCGTGCTGTACAACCTGATCCTGAACGGCATCAATTTTACCGCGAAGGGGCATATACGGGTCAGTTGTCTTCGCGGCGGGGATAGCATCTCACTGGTCATCGAGGATACGGGTGTAGGGATGACGCAGGAACAGATCAATAACATTATGGCCGACCATTTTATCATTTCTTCCGCGAATGTGGATAACCGGAAGGGTAACGGCCTCGGCTATCTTATCATCAAGGACCTGCTGAAGATCCTGCGCGGACGTCTTTCCATCCAGAGTGAAAAAGGCAGGGGGGCGAAAATCTCCGTATGGGTACCGCTATGACGCAGCCGCGGGCATAAAAAAGGCCGGTCTTCCGACCGGCCAGCTAACTTGCGACAGTTGCTTATAATATCTTCGACAGTTGCCCGTAGTGTCTTTACAATAAGGTATACAGGAGTAGGGCTGCCGCAGCGATCCCTACCAGAAAGCAGATCAATAGCGCCACCGCACCGCGGGAAGAGATTGTTGTATAACGGGTCTTTGACGCCATATTGCTTTTTTTACTGGTTAGCTATTGATAATGGACGAATTTTCCAGGTATTGTTGTGTCGGATGATAGATGAACAGGCAGCTGCCGTCCCTGACGGCCCGGATGATGCGGCCGCTGATGGCTGAAGGCAGAGCGGGGCAGCCCAGGGAGGTGCCAAGGGTACCGAAGTTCTGCATGTATTTGTCTCCCACATAGGAAGAGCCGTGCAGCACGATATTCCTTTTCAGAGCCAGATCGTTGTACCCGCTGTCGACGCCGTTGAGGCGCAGCGACAGTCCGTTGCGGCCATAGTAGACCCGGTCGGTCACATAGAATCCCAGGCTGCTTTTGAACGATTCAGGTTCATTGGAAAAGGAGGTCGCATATTCTTCTCCGGAGTTTTGACCGTGGGCGACATAGGTCCGGAACAGGAGTTTGTGGTGCAGGACGTCGATGACATACATCCGCTTGCTGCAGCAGGACTGGCTGAAATCGCAGATAGAGAGAACGGTCCGTTTGTGGATAAGTCCTTTTTTCAACAGATTATAATAGCCGCGCCAGGCATATTCAAAAGCTTTTGCGTCGAGGCCCTGCCTTTCGAGTTTCATGTTGCTGTAGAGCATAACGGCCTGGTTGATCACCATCCGGAGCTCTGCTGCCTTTGCCGCCGTGGAGGATACGATGCCGTTGGTGGCGGCTTCGTTGTCTTCGGTAGTTTTCGCGCTGGGTGTTTCCGTCGTAGAGGGTGTTACTGTCGCAGAGGGTATTTTCGTCGTTGACGGTATTTCCGTTGTTGAGGTTGTTTCTGTCGTCGAGGGGGCCTTTGCTTCGGCTGCGGGCGTCGGAACTGCCGCTCTGGCTACATATTCCTGGGCTGTGAATTTTGGAATTGCGGTGAGAGTGGGTTGATCGATGAACCGTGCGATGACCGCCGAGGAATAAAAAGGCAGAACAACCTTTTTTCCTTTCAGGTGGTCTCCGTCAGTTGAGGCACGTCCCGTTATCATTGCCGGGGCTGTCAGGATCATGGACGACAGGGTAACCTTAAATAAAAGGTTAGATAGTACGCGCATGGGATTTGGATTTTAATTACGGTTATAGGATTTGGGTTACGAATCATTCATTTCATTCTTTGCGAATGCTGAAGCTCATTCTTTCGATCAGCACAGCATCCCGGTAAAGCTCATATGCGAATTGCCCTGCGTGTTCAAAATTGTATTTTTCTACGATAAGCAGCGGGTCACGGATCTGACGTATCTCAAAAAGCAGCCCGCCATGCTCGTCAAAGAATCGGATCTTGTACCGGCCAGCGCTA
>Ga0207639_10002957_pt1 | contig 11426 bp, 8 predicted proteins | sample KBSCornC32_FD_184299 | JGI IMG/M metagenome (GOLD analysis project Ga0207639, IMG submission 184299) | Corn rhizosphere microbial communities from Kellogg Biological Station, Michigan, USA - KBS Corn C3-2 (SPAdes) (version 2) | ecosystem: Host-associated > Plants > Roots > Rhizosphere > Soil ...
ATCTCGAGGTTGTTGACGCCTGAGAACAGCCGCTGCGGCACGAGTGGATTCGCCTGCCGGTCGGGCAGGCTGTAGCCGAACCGCGGCGTGACCTCGGGCAGCAGCTCGCGGAACGTCTTGGCGATCTCGAACTTGCACGGATACGGGCCGGGCTTGTCGATCGTCGACGCCTCGAGCAGGTCGATGAGTTCGGCGAGGCGGTAGTCGTGGCCGCGCACGCGCACGACGTGCGTGCCGTAGGCGCGCCGGAAGTAGTCCGGATCCGCGCGACCGTACAGCGGCCACGCGCGCGCGGCGTCGCCGAGCACGACCGGCTTGCGCGGATCGCGGTACTCGGCGATGAAGTCGTCGACGCTGAGCCCGCTGCGGCGATCGACCCAGCTGCTGCTGCCGGCGTTGCCGGCGGTGACGACGCCGGCAACGCCGGCTTGCGTCGTGTTCATGCTCGCCCCTCCCATGCTGCGGCCGGCGCTGCGCCGGCGATTCGATCAGTGCAGGCGCGCCGTACCCCAGTCCGCGCGGCGATTCGCGCCGCAGCGTTCGGCGAGCGTCAGCATCGGCCCGAGCAGGCCGAGATACAAGCCCAGCCAGCGCGCGCGCGCGGCGTGGCCCTTGCGGTGTTCCTCGGCGACGACGTCGCGCACGAACTCGCGCCAGTTGCTCGATTCGAGCTGGTCGAACGCGACCGTGATGTTCATCGTCAGGCAGCGCGCGGTGTGCCAGGTGCCGCACGGGATGAACAGCGCGTCGCCGGCGCGCAGCACGACGCGGTGGCGGCGCGCCTGCTGCAGCAGCGGCCAGCGTTGCGCGTCGTGCAGGTCGTCGACGCGCGACATCCACGGCATCTCCGGGTGCACGTACAGCAGGTGCTCCTGGCCGCGCTCGTACAACGTGAATTCCTTGTCGCCGTGCACCTGCGCGATCCACGCGTGCATGCGCAGCATGTCGTAGTGCAGGTACGGGAACTCGCCGCCCGGCCCGCCGAAGAAGATCTCGAGGTGGTTGACGAGGTCGAATACCGACTTCGGCATGAACGGGCTCGTGTGCCGGTTCGGCAGGCTGCACGGGAACCGCGGCGTGACGTCGGCCATGAGATCGGCGCAGTCGGCGAACGTGCACGGGTACGGCGCGGGTTGCGCCTCGCTCGACGCCTGTTGCAGCGCGATCACCTCGCCGAGGCGGTAGTGCCGGCCGCGAATGCGCACCGGACGGTCGGCATAGCGTTCGAGGAAGAACGCCGGCGTGAACCGGTCCGGCGCGCTCCATTGCTCGAGCGCTCGGCGCAGCACGACCGGACGGCGCGGCTCGAGGTAGCGCGCGCGGAAATCGGCGGGGTCGAGCGTGTCGACCCGGTCGACCCACGTCGCGGCATCGACCTTCGCCGGCGCGTCCACCGCCACTGACCCTGCCCCGATCGTCATGAATCCGTCCCTTGCGATGCGCGTGTCGGGCCAGCCGGGTGCCGTTCGCGGCCCGGCGGCTGGCCTGCGCGCCGGTCACGCCACCCTTCGACCCCGGAAAGGTGACGCAGTTCACATTTTAGCGCCGGACCGCCAATCTAAGCGAGGCACGCCCTGGTGCGCCAGTGGGGGCCGGTCGGCCCGAGCGGCAACAGGTAGAATCGCGCTGCGCCCGTTCGGGGGAACGGGGTCCGCGCCCCGTGTCGGCCGGACCGGACCGGGCAGACCGTTCGGGGGCAAGCGTGCTCGACAAGGCCGATTTCTTCGCGCTCTACCAGCAGTTGGGGCTCAAGCCCGGCTGCACGCTGGACGAGCTCAAGGCCGCCTACCGGCGCCGCGTCGCCGAACTCCACCCGGATCGCCGCGGCGCGGATGCCGACCCTGCCGATGCCGCGCGCCTGCAGGAACTCACCGCCGCCTACAACGCCGCGAGCACGTTCCATCGCCGCTACGGCCGCCTGCCCGGCGGCACGCATTCGGCGCCGCGCGCGGCGATGCCACGCACTGGCCGCGTCGTGCAGCCGCTGAACGAGGAGGCGCGCCCCGCGCGCGGATCGCGCCGCTGGCTCTGGCTCGCCCTCGTCGGTGGCCTGCTCTGGGCGGCATGGAGCGGCGGCGTGTTCGACGACACTGGCGACGTGGACGGCAACGCGGCACCCGGGCGCACCGTCGGTGCGACTGCGACCGCGCCCACGGCCAACCTGGCCGGACTCATCATCCTCGGCACCGACGCGGCGACCGTGCGCGCGCTCGAGGGTCGCCCGGTCATGGAAAGCCCGCAGCGCTGGGACTACGGCCCGTCGTGGATCGCCTTCAACGACGGCAAGGTCAGCGACTGGTACAGCTCCAAGCTGCGCCCGCTGCGCGTCGCGAGCGCGCATCCACCGGCACCCGAGCCGGCCGCGCACTGAGTCGCCGGTCAGCGCGCGCCGCGGCCGAACAGCACGACCTCGACCGTCTGCACGAGGATCGTGAGGTCGAACAGCAGGTCGTGGTTCTTCACGTAGAACAGGTCGTACTTGAGCTTCTCGACCGCGTCGTCGACCGAAGCGCCGTACGGGTAGCGCAGCTGCGCCCAGCCGGCGAGGCCGGGTTTCACGCAGTGGCGCAGGTTGTAGTAGCGGATCTGCCGCGCGAGGTCGGCGACGATCTGCGGGCGCTCGGGGCGCGGCCCGATCACGCTCATGTCGCCGCGCAGGATGTTCCACAGCTGCGGCAGCTCGTCCAGTCGCGTGCGGCGGATGAAGCGGCCGACGCGCGTGACGCGATCGTCGTCGCGCGTCGCCCAGCGTGCGACGCCGTCGCGCTCGGCGTCGGTGCGCATGCTGCGGAACTTCGCCAGCGCGAATACGTGGCCGTGCTCGCCGACGCGCTCCTGCCGGTACAGGATCGGCTGGCCGGCGCCGGATTCGAGCCGGATCGCGAGCGCGACGAGCAGCATGAACGGCCACGCGAACACGAGCACGATCAGCGCGATCGACACGTCGAACACGCGCTTGATCGCGTGGCGCAGCGGCGAATTGTCGAAGCCGTGCGAGAACACGAGCCACGACGGCTCGACCAGCGACAGCTTGACGATGCCCAGTTCGCGCTCGAAGAACGAGGCGAGGTTGCTGACCGCGATGCCGGCCTGCTTGCAGTCGAGCAACTCGTCCATCGGCAGCCCGCGGCGGCGGTCGTCGGGGCCGACCACGATCTCGTTGACCTGCAGCTGCTCGGCGAACGCGCGCAGGCTGCCCTCGACGGCGAGCAGCCGCTCTTCCGGCACGCACACGGTTTCCTCGCCCATGCGCACGTAGCCGAGGATGATGAAGCCGCGCCGGTCGGTGCGCCGGCGCATGCGCTGCGGGATCGTCGCCGCATGGGTGCCCGCTCCGAGCACGAGCACGCGCCGCTTGAGCGATTCGATGTCGACGAGGCGCGCGATCAGCACGCGCCAGCCCTGCACCGCGGCGAACCCGAGCACGAGCGCGATCGCGAACACGCCGCGGCCGATCTCCGTCGCCGGGAACAGGTAGTAGATCGTGATGAGGCCGACCACGCCCAGAGCGAAACCGACCAGCTGGCGCGCGAACAGGCCGAACCAGCTCTCGCGCAGGTGCTGCTGGTAGAGCCCGAGCGCGGACATGCCGAGCACGAGCACGACCGCGAACAGCAGCGCGCGCGGCCACAGGTGCCCGGCGAAGCCGGCCAGTGCCGGCGCGTCGGCGAAATAGCGCAGGTGCGCCGCGAGCTGCACGCCGAGCGTGAGCGACGCGAGTTCGAGCAGCACCAGCAGGGTGAGCCAGCGTATCGACTGTCGCCGCAGCGCCCGCAACATCCGCTCGTCTCCGTCCAGGGAACCGCCGATCCGCCGGCACCGCGGCGCCCCGGGGCGAGGCGCGCGCCCTCGTCGCGCCATGCCTGCGCCATGCCCGTGCCACGACCGGTCGGTTTATCATCTTGGCAGCGCGGGGCGACGCCGGCAAGGCAAGCCCGGCGACCCCGATCCCCAGCCGAGGAAGGCCCGCATGTGTGGAATCGTCGCCGCGACCGCGGCCCGCGACGTGGTGCCGGTGCTGATCGCCGGTCTCAAGGCGCTCGAGTATCGCGGCTACGACTCGGCCGGCATTTCCGTGCTCGAGGACGGCCGCCTCGCGCGCGTGCGCGCGGTCGGCAAGGTGCGTGAACTCGAAGCGCTGTACCAGGCGGCGCCGGTCGCCGGCGTCACCGGCATCGCGCACACGCGCTGGGCCACGCACGGCGCGCCGAGCACGAGCAACGCGCACCCGCACGTGTCGAGCGAGCGCGTCGCGGTCGTGCACAACGGCATCATCGAGAACCATGCGGACCTGCGCGAGGAACTCAAGGCGAAGGGGTACCGCTTCGAGTCGGAGACCGACACCGAAGTGATCGCGCATCTGGTCGAAGACGCGATCGCCGGCGGCGCCGGCCTGCGCGAGGCGGTCATCGCGGCGACGCGGCGCCTGCACGGCGCCTACGCGATCGCGGTGATGAACCGCGACACGCCCGACCGCATCGTCGGCGCGCGCCGCGGCAGCCCGCTCGTCGCCGGCCTCGGCGACGGCGAGTATTTCCTCGGTTCGGACGTGCAGGCGCTGATCAAGCAGACCAACCGCTTCAAATACCTCGAGGAAGGCGACGTCGCCGAGATCAGCCGCGGCGGCTGCGCGATCTACGACGCCGACGGCAAGCCGGTCGAGCGCGCCGAACGCAAGAGCGAACTGTCCGCCGACGCGGTCGAGCGCGGCGAGTACCGCCACTACATGCTCAAGGAGATCTTCGAGCAGCCGCGCGCGATCGCCGACACGCTCGAAGGCCGCATCGCCGAGGGCCGCGTGCTGCCGAACATCTTCGGCGTCGATGCCGACCGGCTGCTCCAGCGCGTCAAGCACGTGCAGATCGTCGCCTGCGGCACGAGCTACCACGCCGGCCTCGTCGCGCGTTACTGGCTCGAAGGCCTGGTCGGCCTGCCGTGCAGCGTCGAGGTCGCGAGCGAATACCGCTACCGGCGCGTGGTCGTGCCGGAAGGCACGCTGTTCCTCGCCGTGTCGCAGTCGGGCGAGACCGCCGACACGCTCGCCGCGCTGCGCGACGGGCGCAATCGCGGTTACCTCGGCTCGCTGGCGATCTGCAACGTGCCCGAGTCGAGCCTCGTGCGCGAGTCCGACCTCGTGCTGATGACGCGCGCGGGCCCGGAGATCGGCGTCGCCTCGACCAAGGCGTTCACGACCCAGCTCGCCGCGCTCGCCCTGCTCGCGATCGAACTCGCGCGCATCAACGGCATCGCCGCCGACAAGTACGCCAAGCTCGTCGCCGAACTCGCGACCCTGCCGCGCGTGATCGGCGAGGTGCTCAAGCTCGAACCGGAGATCGCGCGGCTCGCCGAGCGCTTCGTGCCCAAGCACCACGCGCTGTTCCTCGGCCGCGGCGTGCACTACCCGGTCGCGCTCGAAGGCGCGCTCAAGCTCAAGGAAATCTCCTACATCCACGCCGAGGCGTATCCGGCCGGCGAACTCAAGCACGGGCCGCTCGCGCTCGTCGACGAGGACATGCCGGTCATCACGGTCGCGCCCAACAACCAGTTGCTCGAGAAGCTCAAGTCCAACCTCGAGGAAGTGCGCGCGCGCGGCGGCGAACTGTTCGTGTTCGCCGACACCGACGCGCCGGTGAAGCAGGACGGCGAGCGCGGCGCGGTGCTCAAGGTCGCATCGGGCGGCAACCTCATCGCGCCGGCGGTATTCACGGTGCCGCTGCAGTTGCTCGCCTACCACGTCGCGGTGCTGCGCGGCACCGACGTCGACCAGCCGCGCAACCTCGCCAAGAGCGTGACGGTGGAGTAGACGCCGTCGTGGCGACCGACCGCGACTTCGTCGACTACGTCGCCGAGCAGGCCGGCCTCGGCGAGCGCCTGGCGGTGCGACGCATGTTCGGCGAGTACGGCCTGTACGTCGACGGCACCATCGTCGCGTTCTGCGCCGACAACAGCCTGTTCCTCAAGCGCGTCGCGCAAACCGCCGCGCTGCTCGACGACCTGCCGCAGCAGCCGCTGTTCCCGGGCAGCAAGCCGTACGCGCTCGCCGACGAACTGCTCGACGAGCCCGGGCGGCTGCACGACCTGCTGCTCGCGCTGCAACGCCTGTTGCCCGCACCGAAGGCGAAACCACCGAAGGCGAAGGCGCGCGCGCGGCGCTGACCCGACGCGCGCGGGTGCCGTGGCTCAGTGGCCGTCGAAGCCGTCCGTGAAGATTCCCGCGGGACCGGCGTCGACGTCGGTGGCCTGGTTGTCACCCGGCTGGCTGTCGACGATGCCGCCGGTGAGCGTCGCCTGCGCCGACGCGACCAACGGGACGCCGTCGAACACGGGCGCGTGCGCGCTGATCGCGAACGCGGCGCTGCCCCCTGCCGGCAGCACGATCGATTCGTCCAGCGTGCCGCTGCCGCTCGGCGCGCACGTGGCGCCGCCGACGCCGATGCAGGTCCAGCTCACCGCGTCGAGCGCCGGCGCGCTACCGAAGCTGACGTGCACGATGCCGGCGCCGAGCGTCGGGCTGTGGTTGCCCACCACCAGCTGGTAGACGAGCGCCTGCCCCGGCGTGACCGCGACGACGCCGTCGTCGAGCGAAACGCCGACGTCCACGTCGTCGTCGACGATGACGCCGTCGGCCTGGTCCGGATCGAGCATGACCTGCGGGTTCGAACTCGCCAGCGCATGCAGCGAGAACGTGCGATCACCCTGCGCGACGAGGTTGCCGATGACCGGCACGCTGACCTGCTGCACTTCGCCGGCCACGCCCGCGAACGTCACCGAACCGCTCGTCGCGACGTAGTCGGTGCCCGCGTGCGCGGTTCCATCGACCGTCCCGTACGTCACCGAAACGCCACCCGGCACCGGGTCGGCGAGGGTGAGGTCGAACGTGAACGCGCTCGAGCCGGCGTCGCCTTCCGGACCTGCCACGCCGGACACGGCGACCGCGGTGAAATCGTCGTCCGCGTTGCTGGCGCCGAGGTCGAACGAAAGCGCGCCGTAGCATGCGTCGGCGGCTTGCACCGCGAACGACACGTCATAGACGACCGGCCCGTCGATGACCGCATCGTCGACGCCGACGATCGACACCGCTTGCGGCACGTTCCACTGGTCCGCGGCGAAGGTCAGCGCAGCGGGCGTCGCGACGCCTTCGGCGGGATTGCTCGAGGTGATGTTCACGCTCACGTCGCTGGACGGCGGCGCCGCGAGCACGACGGTGCCGGTGTAACCCGAGCCGTCCTCGCCGGTCGACAGGATCGGCGGCAACGGCGGATCGAACACCAGCGCCGGAGCCGTGCGCGCGACCGGCGATGCGATCCAGTTCGAGGTGCTGCCGGTCAACGCGAAATTCAGCAGGGTGCCGTCGTAGCCGGCGCCGCTGCCGTCGGGCAGGGTGGTCAGGCCCGTGTTGTCGCCGCCGGCGGTACCGACGTCGAAATTCCAGGACGCGACGAGCGGCGCGCCGGCGCCGCAGGTGGACAGGGCCTCGGCGCGTACCTGCGCCGGTGTCAGCGCCGTCGACCAGAGGCGGAATCCGTCGAGCGCGCCGTTGAGCGGCTGCGCGCCGTCGGTACGGCTGCCGAGCGTGAGCATGCCGTCGGTCGCGGTCGACGAGCTGCCGCCGGCGGTCGTGGCGACCTCGCTGCCGCCGATGAACATCCGCGCCGTGGACGATCCCGCATCCCAGGTCACCGCCAGGTGCGACCACTGGCCGGTCGGCAGGGAGCCGGCGGTGGTCACGCTCGTCTGGCCGCTCGTCGTGCGCACGTAGAAGAAGGGTACGTTGCCGCCGCCGAGCAGGATGGTGGCGAACTCGTTGACGTTCTTCTGCGCGAAGAACACGCGTTGCGTCGCGCTGCCATCCGGCCGCAGCCACAACGACGCGGAGAAGGAATTCGCGGCCGGATTGCCGAAGATCGTCGGCAGTGCGACCTGCACGCGATCGTTGCTGCCGTCGAACTGCAGCGCGTTGTTCTGCGCGCCCGCCGTCGACGAAAGCAGCAGCAGCGCTGCCGGAATACCTGCGAACCGATTCACGTGGCGCATGATCGTCCCCTTCGACCTGCTCCGGACTTTCGCGCGAAGTTCGCCGGAGTGCAACGCCGGACGGCGGGTTCTCGCCCCGTTGCCGGTGCGCGCCCGCATCGGCGGCATGGCCGCCAAAAGCCGCGCGTTTCGTGACGCGGTTGGCGGTGCATCTGCGCGGTGGATCGGCGCATGCGCGGCCACGGTGGCGCTATCGTCCTCTCACAGGGGAACGACGAGGGCTATCGCCATGTCACATCATCATCGCCTGGCTGCGGCCGTGCTGCTCCTGCTGCCGGCCTTCGCCGCGGCGGCGACGCGCACCTGGCCGACCACCGCGCCGTGCAACGGCGGAACGCTGCAGGGGTGCATCGCGGGCGCCGCCAGCGGCGACACGGTCGAAGTCGCGGTCGACGCCACGATCGACGAAGACCTCGGCTTCGGCGTGCCGCTGACCTTGCGCGCGGCGAACGGCTACGCGCCCGAGCTCGCGGCCGATCGCTCGATCTCGGTGACCGCGGCCGGCGACGGCGACTACGCGGTCGAAGGCCTGACGCTGCAGCGCGGCTTCGTCTACGTGACCCACAGCGGCGGCAACGTCGGCGTGCGCATCCGGCGCGTGCGCGTGCTCGCGCCGATCGCGATCGGCGCGGCGCAGATCTCGCTGTACAACTCGGCGACGACGCCGCTCGAATACGACATCGGCGAGAACGAGCTCGCGTTCGCCTGGGGCACCTACGACGGCGCGATCCATGCCGCGCTGCAGGTGCTCGACACGCAGAGCGGCAGCAGCAGCGGCCGCATCCACGAGAACCGCATCGACGCGGCGGGCCTGTGGGCGAGCGGCATCCTCGTGTTGAGCGCGAACCGCACGCACGTCGTGCGCGTCGACGGCAATTGGATCCGCGGCGGCTCGGCCTACGGCAGCATCGACCTGCGCCAGGGCTCGATCGGCGGCAGCGGCAGCGGCAGCCTGACCGCCTACGTCGTCGACAACGTCGTCACGCCGCTGCACACGGTGGGCGACGCCCAAGGCATCCGCGCGGATGCCTACTTCGGCAGTCTCGTGCTGCAGGCGTGCAACAACAGCGTGACCGGAGCCTACAGCGGCATCGACGTCTTCGGTGGCACGGGCGCGACGCTCGGCGGGCGCATCGCCAACAACCTGCTCGCCGGCAACATCCTCAACCTCGCCTACTCGAACAGCGGCGGCGGCAGCATCGGCAACGACCACAACCTGCTGCACGACGGCAGCACGAGCGGCATCACGCCGGGTGCGGGCACGGTCAACGCCGATCCGCTGCTGCGCGGCGCGCCGGGCAACCCTTGGCTCAACGCCGGCTCGCCGGCGATCGACGCCGCCGACGGCAGCGCGCTCGCGAACCTGCTCGCCGCGGCCGGGCTCGCGCGCACCGACGGTGCCGGCCTGCGCCGCTTCAAGGGCAGCGGCAACCTCGCCGACATCGGCGCGCTCGAGTTCGGCGACGCGACGTTCCTGCATCGCGTCCACAATGCCTCGTCCAGCGCAGCGAGCGTGCTCGGCGACGCGAGCGTCGATGCGCAACCGACACGACGACCGCAGCTGACCGCGAACTGGAATCCGCCCGGCGCCGTCGGCCTCTACTGGAACCATCCGGTCAGCGCGCTCTACAGCAGCATCACGTCGCACTGGTCGCTGCGCGACGAGGACCTCGCGCCGTTCGCCGACGACGTGCGTTTCAACATCTTCGCGCCGGCCGCGGGCGACGGCAATTTCGCCCACCTGGCGACCGCGGCTAACGTGAGCGGCGACACCACGCGCCTGTCCGCGAGCGGCCTCGACGACGAACCCGACCGCATCCTGCTCGTCACGCGCAACTCGCTCGACCCGGGCGGCAGCCTGTTCGACGACGTGCATCCGTTCGGCGTGTTCTATCTCTCTTTCGGCGGGCCCGGCAGCTGGTTCGTCTCGCACCTCGATTCGACCGCGATGGCCGAAGGCGGAGGCTACGACGTGTATTGGCAGCCGCCGAGCGCGAACGCGTACCGGCATCTCGCAGCACCCGGCAACATCGCCGGCAACTACACGCTGCTCGACCACCCGCTGCTCAACGGCAACGCCTGCGCGCAGGTGCACGTCACGCAGAGCGCGGGACAGGGCGTGTTCAACGGCCACCAGATCGGCGTCTGGTACACCGGCAGCCGCTGGTCGGTGTTCAACCAGGACGGTGCCACGATGCCGGTCGACGCCGAGTTCCACGTCGTGGTCGACGCGCGCCAGGCGTTCGAGTGCGCCGACCTGATCTTCGCCGACGGCTTCGACTGACGCCGCACGAGCGGCGCGCCCGCGCGCGCCGCTCGTGACCACGTCCCGGTCGCGCACTACACTGCGGCCCGCACGATCGGGAGGCCCCATGCGCATCTGCGTCTACTGCGCGTCCAGCGAACACGTCGACCGCCGCTACCACGATGCCGCGTCCGCGCTCGGTCGCGCGATCGCCGAGGCGCGCTGCACGCTCGTCTACGGCGGCGGCGCGGCCGGCCTCATGGGTTCGCTGGCGAACGGCGCGCTCGCCGCGGGCGGCGAGGTGATCGGCATCATTCCGCGCTTCATGACCGAGGTGGAATGGCAGCATCCGGGCCTCGCCAACCTCGAAGTGGTCGAGGACATGCGCGAGCGCAAGCATCGCCTGCTCACCGGCTCCGACGCGGTCGTCGCGCTGCCGGGCGGCTGCGGCACGCTCGAGGAGCTGTTCGAGGCGATGACGCTGAAGCGCCTCGCGCTGTACCTGAAGCCGATCGTGCTGCTCGACATCGGCGGCTTCTACGCGCCACTCGAGCGTTTCCTCGAGCAAACGATCGAACAGCGCTTCATGAACCCGCAGCATCGCGCGTTGTGGTCGAGCGTCGCGCGCGTCGAGGACGTGCTGCCGAGGATCCGCGCGACGCCGGACTGGGACGCGAACGCGCGCGACTACGCGGCGGTGCGTTGAGCACGCAGGGCGTGCGCACGAAGCGCGCCGTCGGCCGATCGCGTCGCCGGGCGCGGCGGCACTCGCGCTTCCGCTTGCCCACCCTACTCGAAGCGGCTGAGCTCGCGATCCGTGTCGCCGCCGCCTGACGAGCGATCCTCGTCGTCGGGCTCGTCGAACAGGCTCGCCGGCGCGGATTCGCCACCGGCATCGTCGGCGCCGCGCGGCGTGGCGCCCGGTTCGCTCGCGGCTTTCTGCTTCTCCCAGCGCGTCTTGATCGGATTCGCCGATTCCGCCGCGTCGAGCGCGAGCAGCAGCTCCTGCTTCTGCTCCTCCGGCAGGTCCGCCCAGTGGCAGTCGGCGAGCGCGCCGGCCATCGAATAGAGCAGGTTCAGGCTCGGCCGGAAGCCGGCGCGCTTGACCTTGAGGAACGTCTCGACCGGACCGACGCGTGCGAGGTCT
>Ga0207639_10002958_pt1 | contig 11421 bp, 13 predicted proteins | sample KBSCornC32_FD_184299 | JGI IMG/M metagenome (GOLD analysis project Ga0207639, IMG submission 184299) | Corn rhizosphere microbial communities from Kellogg Biological Station, Michigan, USA - KBS Corn C3-2 (SPAdes) (version 2) | ecosystem: Host-associated > Plants > Roots > Rhizosphere > Soil ...
GATCGGCGTCGGTGAAGCTCGTCTTGCCGAGGCCGGCGTGGATGATGCCCGCCTTCTCGACGCGGAACTCGATCTGGCCGCCCTTGGCGGCCTGGACGGCGGCGGCGACGTTCGGCGTCACGGTGCCCAGCTTCGGGTTCGGCATAAGGCCCTTGGGACCGAGCACCTTGCCGAGACGGCCGACGAGGCCCATCATGTCCGGCGTGGCGATGACGCGGTCGAAGTCGAAGTTGCCGCCCTGGATGCTTTCCAGCAGATCCTCGGCGCCCACGATTTCGGCGCCCGCGGCCGTAGCCTCCGCCGCCTTGTCGCCGCGCGCGAACACGGCGACGCGGACGTCCTTGCCGGTGCCGGCGGGCAGCGTCACGACGCCGCGGACCATCTGGTCGGCGTGGCGGGGATCGACGCCCAGGTTGATCGCGACCTCAAGGGTCTCGTCGAACTTGGCGGTGGCATGGGTCTTGATGAGGGCGATCGCCTCGTCAACGCCGTGCAGCTTGATCGGGTTGACCGCGGCGGCCAGCGCCTTTGCCTTCTTGCTCTGCTTTGCCATGATCTCAGCCCTCCACCACGGTGAGGCCCATTGCGCGGGCGCTGCCTTCGATGATGCGGGTTGCGGCATCGATGTCGTTGGCGTTGAGATCCTTCATCTTCGCTTCGGCGATCTGGCTCAGCTGCGAGCGCTTGATCGTGCCCGCGCTGATCTTGCCCGGCTCCTTGGAGCCCGACTTCAGGTTCGCGGCCTTCTTGATGAAGAAGGTCGCCGGCGGCGTCTTCGTCACGAAGGTGAAGCTGCGATCCGCGAACACGGTGATGACGGTGGGCAGCGGCGTGCCCTTTTCCGTCTCGCCGGTGGCAGCGTTGAACTGCTTGCAGAATTCCATGATGTTCACGCCGCGCTGACCCAGCGCCGGACCGATCGGCGGTGAGGGGTTGGCGGCTCCAGCCGGCACCTGGAGCTTGATATAGCCGGTAATCTTCTTGGCCATTGTCACTCACTCTATAGGGGGCCTGTGCATGGCAGAGGCCCGGTTCAAGTTTAGCGGTCAAGCAGCCGCCCGAAGACAGCCTCCCGCGAGACTCGCCAGCGCCTGGGCGCGGACGAAGCGGGGCCTATAGCGATGCGCGGCACAAAAGGAAAGGCGCGATTGGCGCGCGGTTCCGCTCGCACAGCCGACGCATGACGGCGGGCGCTTCGGAAGGAGGGCCGGTGATCTGTCGTATCGGGCGGGTCTCGTCCATGCGCCGTTTACCGTATTCCCCCGCCAACCTCCGCATGGTCTGAAAATGGAGGCTGTCCAGCCCTATGCGGAGTGAACCATGGAAGAACCACTACCCTCGCGTCGCCAATTTCTGGCTGCCATTGGCAACCTGGCCAGCGTGGGCTGGATCACCCTGAACTGGCCGCAGATCGCGCTCGCCGCCGAGCATTCGGGCCATGCCGCCCATGACATGCAGGACATGGCCGCGCCGCCCGCCACTCTCAAGACGCTCAGCGCCGCCGACGCCGCCGAGATCGACGCCATCGCGAACCAGATCGTGCCCGGCGGCGCAACGCCAGGCGCACGGGATGCCCGCGTCATCTATTTCATCGACAACGCCCTCGGCAGCTTCTTCGCAGGCCAGCTTCCATCTTTCCGCAAGGGCCTGGCCGAGTTCAACAGCGCCTATGCCGCGCGCCATGGCGCCGACAAGCCCTTCTCCGCCGCGCCCGACGCGCAGCAGATCGCCTGGCTGAAGGAAGTCGACAAGACGCCCTTCTTCACCGCCGTGCGCCGTCTTACCGTGCTCGGCCTCATCGCCCTGCCGAAATATGGCGGCAACCACGAGAATCTGGGCTGGAAGCTGATCGGCGTGGAAGACAGTCACGCCTGGGAGCCGCCCTTTGGCTATTACGACCAGAATTATCCGGGGTTTCAACCCTATCCCGGCACCAAGCCCTACACCGCCTGACGGAGCCGCCTCATGGATCGCAAGACATATAAGACCAGCGAAACCGTCGACTTCATCGTGGTCGGTTCCGGCGCCTCGGGCGGCATCATGGCGCGGGAACTGGCGAACGCCGGCAACAGCGTCGTCGTGATGGAGCAGGGGCCGCGCATGGAGGCCTATGAGTTCGAGCATGACGAGCTGAAGTACCGCAACCTCTCGGGCATCACCAATAACCCGGCCACCAATCCGCAGACCTTCCGCAGTGACCCTACGAAGAAGGCCGAGCGCGTGGCCGGCAGGAACCCGCTGACCTATGCACGCATCGTTGGCGGCAGCAGCGCGCATTTCAACGCCAACTTCTGGCGCCTGCACGAGATCGACTTCATCGAGGGAAGCCGGCTCGGACCCATCGCGGGCGCCAACCTGGTCGACTGGCCCATCACTTACGCAGAACTGGAACCCTATTACACCAAGGTGGAATGGGAAGTTGGCGTCTCGGGCCTCGCCGGCGCGAGTCCCTTCGACCCGTGGCGCAGCAAGCCTTATCCGATGCCGCCGTTGCCGGTGAAGTCATCCGGCGTACTGTTCGAGCGCGGCGCGAAGAAGCTCGGCCTGCATCCGTATCCGGCGCCGATGGCGATCAATTCGGTGCCCTACAAGAACCGTCCGCCCTGCGCGCAATGCGGCCTGTGCGGCGGTTATGGCTGCGAGGTCATGGCCAAATCCTCGTCGGTGTGGACCGTCATCCCGGAGGCGGAGGCCACCGGCCGCTGCGAAGTGCGCTCCGAAAGCTATGTGTTCCGCATCGGCATGAACAAGGCTGGCCGCGCAACCGGCGTCTATTACTACGACAAAGACCGTAAGGAGCAGTTCCAGAATGCGCGTGCCGTGGTGGTGTGCGCCAACGGTTCCGAGACCCCGAAGCTGCTGCTCAACTCCGGCACCAACGCGGAGGGCCTCGCGAATAGCAGTGGCGCGGTGGGGCGCTACCTGATGTTCAACAAGGGCGGCGGCGCGGCGGCGCGGTTCGAGCACCCGCTCAACGAGTATAAGGGCGCCAACGTCACGCGCGTCCTGCACGATTTCTACGACTCCGATCCGAAGCGTGGCTTCTACGGCGGGGGCGGCTTCGACGCGCGCTCCGGCGGGCCGCTGACCTGGGGGCAGGGCGTGCCCGAGGGTACGCCGACCTGGGGACCGGAGTTCAAGGATTATCTGGAATCCTACACCTTCTGGATGAACTGTTCGGGGCATGGCACATCGCTGGCGCAGGAGACCAATCGCATCGACATCGATCCGGAGCTGAAGGACGATTGGGGTGTGCCGGCGATGCGGGTCACCTACAAGGACCATCCCGACGACATGAAGCATGCGAACTGGCTGGTGCAGCGGGCCGTCGAGATCATGGACGCGGCCGGTGCGAAGCAGATCGATCCGGGCGAGGTTGGCGCGGCGAGTGGCGGCGTGCATCTGCTCGGCACCTGCCGGATGGGCAACGACCCGTCCACGTCGGTGATCGACAAATATCACCGCACGCACGACGTCAAGAATCTCTTCCTGTGCGACGGTTCGAGCATGGTGACATCGGGCCGCGGCCAGCCGACGCAGACCATCGAGGCGCTGGCCTTCCGCGCTGGCGAACATATCGCCAAGTTCGCGCGGGCGAACGAAATTTAGCTTGGCCTGAAGGCCGCAATTCAGCAGCGGGAGGGCAGGCCAATCGGTGCCAGAGCCTCCTCGCACCAGACACAAAAAAAGGGCGGCTCACGGCCGCCCTTTTGCTATCTCAGATAAGCAAGCCGAAGCTTATTTGGACAGCTCGACTTCCTCGAAGTCCAGTTCCACCGGTGTCGCGCGACCGAAGATCGAGACCGACACCTTGACCTTGCTCTTTTCGAAATCCAGTTCCTCGACCGTGCCGACGAAGCTGGCGAACGGGCCGCCCAGCACCTTGACCGAATCGCCGATCTCATAATCCACATTGACCTTGTGGCGGGGCGCGGCGGCGGCTTCTTCCTTGGTGTTGAGGATGCGCGCGGCCTCGGCCTCGGTGATCGCCTGCGGCTTGCCGGAGGAACCGAGGAAGCCGGTCACCTTGGGCGTGTTCTTGACGAGGTGATAGACGTCGTCGTTCATGGCGAGCTTGGCCAGCACATAGCCGGGGAAGAACTTCCGCTCCGACTGCACTTTCTTGCCTCGCCGCACCTCGGTCACGGTCTCGGTCGGAACCTCGACCGATTCGACCAGTTGCTCCAGCCCCAGCCGCGTGGCCTCGGCCATGATCGCGTCCCGAACCTTGTTCTCGAAGCCTGAATAGGCGTGGATGATGTACCAGCGCGCCATTGGTCTCTCTTCAAACTCCCGTTGATGCGATGTTAGCGAGCGGCCAGGCTCAGCAGGTTCTTGACCACCCAGCCGAAGAAGCTGTCCACCCCGAAGAAGAACAGCGCCAGGATCGAGGTCATGATGAGCACCAGTATGGCGGTCATCATCGTTTCCCGGTTGGACGGCCAGACGATCTTCTTCGCCTCGACCTTCACCTGGTTGAAAAATTCGGCCGGGGACGTTTTCGCCACGATCTGCCTTCGCACCTTCTTACAAAACATATGCCGACGAATCGACAACAGACGAATCAGCGGGCCGCTTCCGGCCTGAAAGCCGGATCAACCCGCCCGAACCGTCTGGAATGAAGCCGCCCATTACGCGCGAACGGCGCAGGGTGCAAGGGCCGGTTGTTGCGGTCCCATCCGGGGGGCGGCTGGCAGGAGTGGAGGGACTCGAACCCCCGGCATTCGGTTTTGGAGACCGACGCTCTACCAGCTGAGCTACACTCCTGTGGCCGGCGAAGATGCGCCTCTAGCGGGAGAGGCGGGAGCGTGCAAGCGGGGAGTGTTGGCAGGGCGGCGTCGGTTGGGAATAGGGGCTGTGCGGCTGGTCGCACCCGCTCCTAAAGTGAAGCATAACGCCGCGTCCGTCCATCGCCCGGAACATTGCGGGCGGCGGCGGAGAGGCGTAGCGTAGGCATTGCCGTGCACCATACCGTCATCGACCCCATCATGCTGCTGCGCGCCTATGCGATCGGGATTTTTCCCATGTCGCATTCGGCCGACGATCCGGACATATTCTGGGTGGAGCCGCGCCGCCGCGCCATACTGCCGCTCGACGGATTGCATGTGTCGCGCTCGCTCCGCAAGACGATCCGAGCCGACCGCTTCCGCGTGACGGCGGACAGGGCCTTCGCACAGGTGGTGCGCGCCTGCGCCGAGCCGATGGCGGACCGGCAGGACACATGGATCAACCAGTCTATCTACGAGGCATGCCGGCGGCTGTTCGCGATGGGCCATGCCCATAGTATCGAATGCTGGGACGGGGACCGGCTCGTCGGCGGATTATACGGCATGGCGCTGGGCCGCGCCTTCTTCGGCGAGAGCATGTTCAGCCGCGCGACCGATGCGTCCAAGGTCGCGCTGGCCTGGCTGGTCGCGCGGATGCGGGTCGGCGGCTTCACCCTGCTCGACTGCCAGTTCATGACCGATCATCTCGCGTCGCTGGGCGCGCAGGAGATCAGCGGGCGCGCCTATTCGGGGTTGCTGGCGGCGGCGGTGGGGGATGCGGTGCCGGGGCTGCCGGATGTGGCGTCGGCGGATTTCTTCGCGCTCGACCGTTTGGGCGACTCTCCCGACGACGATTTGCCGCCCTCGGACGCCTTGACCGTGGCCGGGCCGGTCTCGGGCCAGCTCATCGCGCAGCTTTTCACCCAGACGTCATAGATCGGATGTTGCACGACATTGCGGTCGGGCCGTTCCTTGAACAGCCAGCCGGAGAAGACGCGATGCCACTTGTTGTCGCGCGTCTCCTGCACGTCGAGCTGGACGAATGCGCCGGTTTCCGCGGGGTCTTCCCACGGCGCCGTCACCTCGCAGGCGCGCAGCCGCACGATCGCCGCGCCCACCCGGAGCGCCTGGCCGGGTTTCATGGTCAGGTCGTTGGTCAGGCCGTTGCGCTTGTTGAGCAGGCCGATGACCGCGACCCGCTGCGCCATCGGTGTGCCGGGGAGCGAATCGGCGCGGGGCTGGGGACCATCCGACTGGATGACGGTGACCTTGCGCGCGGCCTCGCTGCCATTGCCGATCTTGTCGCCGCCGCCGCAACCCGCGAGCGCACCCGCAAGGGCGAGCGCCGTCGCAGTCCCGCTACCGAACCGGCGTCCCATCATTGGGCGTCGGGCGTCCATGCCTCATAGTCGCCCGTGGCGGCTTGCCGGCGGCCACCCTTTTCCAGCGCGCCCGTGGGGCGATAAGCGCTGTCCGTGCCGGTCAGGTTGGGGGTGAAGTCGACTTCCCAGATACGTGGCGGGGGCAGGTTGCTTTCGGGCGCGCCGGCGATTGTGCCGTGCAGCCAGCCATGCCATTCGGCGGGAACGCGGCTGGCGTCATTGGCGCCCTTGTAGATCACCCAGCGGCGCGGGTTGCCATGGACGTCCCTGCCGCCCTCGAAATAGAGATTGCCCTGATGGTCCTCGCCCACCTTCGACCCGTTGCGGCTGCTGAACAGCATGGTGCCGAAGGTAGCGCCGTCCCACCAGGTGAAGATCTTGCCGAGGATTCCCATGGCCCTGCGCTTAGCCGCTGCGCGGGGGGATTGGCAAGGTTGTTGTGGCGACGGTCAGGGGGCAGATGGACAGAAGGCGAGGGGGTTGATCGGCTCGCCCGGCGCCTGCCGTCCATCCTTGCAGTCGCCCCATTCGATCCGGTCGCCGACCGCCATGCCCCGGCGTCTCGCCTCGCCCCCCGCGATTTCGAGGACGGCGCTGACCGGATCATTGCCGGAAATAGGGGTGAGGTCGTTCGGCTTGCCGGGCAGGATCGCCTCGATCGTTCCGTCCGGCCGGATGAAGATCAGGTCGAGCGGCAGCGGCGTGTCCTTCATCCAGAAACTCGCCATCCTGGGCATCGCGAAGGGAAAGAGCATCCCATGATCGGGCGGGAGCGTGGTGCGGTGCATGAGGCCCTGTTCCTGCTCCGCCTCCGACACGGCGACTTCGACGGTGATCGTCTGCCGGTCCTTCGCCGTCGCGATGCGCAAGGGCACGGCGGTGAGGGTGGCGGCGGGCGCACCCTCGTTCGCGGCGGCGGCACCGGGCGACGATTGCGGCTCGGCGCGGCACGCGGCGAGGCTGAGGGCGATGAGCAGGAGCGGGGGCAGGCGCATGGCTGGCCCATAGCGCAGCCGGGCGGCCTTCGTCTTGCCCGGTAACCACGACCGCTTTTCTGCCGTTCCCGTCGGCTGTCGCACTTGATAGGGAGCGAGCATGGCTATGGAAATCATCGAACGACGGCTCGTCTACGACCGCTGGTCGCGCTTCAGCGAAGTCAAGGTCCGGATGCCCAACGGCGCGGTCGAAACCCGCATCGTGGAGGATCATGGCTGCGCCGCCGCCGTGCTGCTCTATGATCCCGATCGCCGGGTGGCGCTGCTGGTCCGCCAGCCGCGCGCGCCCGTCATGGCGATGGAGGAGGAGCCGGTGCTGGAGGTCGTCGCCGGACGCCTCGACGCGAAAAGCGCGGAAGAGACGGCGCGCGCCGAAGCATGGGAGGAGGCGGGCGTGCGGGTCGGGACACTGGACCATGTCGCCACCTTGTGGAGCATGCCCGCCGTCTCGACCGAGCGCATCCACCTTTTTCTCGCCGCCTATGCCCAGGCGGACCATGTCGGCGAGGGCGGGGGCGCCGATGATGAGAATGAAGGGATCACTGTGGAGGAGGTCAGCCTGAGCCGTTTGCGCGCCATGGCGGCGAGCGGCGAACTGTCCGATGCCAAGACCTTCACACTGGCTCAGGCTCTGATGCTGCGACGGCCGGATCTGTTCGAGTAGCGGAAGGCGCCAAGCCTTTACGCGCTTTTCACCCTATCGGGCTAAGGCGAACGCTGAACGGCAAGGAACGGGCGCTTGGGCAAGCAGAAGGTCATCATCGTGTTCGGTACGCGGCCGGAGGCGATCAAGATGTTTCCCGTCGTCCACGCTCTCAAGGCGCAGCCTGGCGTCGAGACGCGCGTCATCGTCACCGCGCAGCATCGCGAACTGCTCGATCAGGTGCTGGCCATCAGCCGGATCGTTCCCGACATCGACCTCGACATCATGCAGCCGGACCAGACGCTCGACGGCCTGACCGCGCGGCTGATCGTGGAACTCGGCAAGGCGTTCGATGCGGAAAAGCCGGATAGGGTGGTGGTGCATGGCGACACGCTGACCACGATGGTGGCGAGCCTCGCGGCCTATTATCGCAAGATCCCCGTGGCGCATGTCGAGGCGGGCCTGCGCTCGGGCGACATCCACCACCCATGGCCCGAGGAAGTGAACCGCCGGGTGGTCGCCTGTATCGCCGACATGAACTTCGCGCCCACCGATGCCGCCGCCGACGCCTTGCGGGCGGAGAACCGCATCGAGGCGAGCATCCATGTCACCGGCAACACGGTGATCGATGCGTTGCTCGCCACCCGCGCGCGCATTGCCGAGGAGCCGGAACTGGCGGCGCGCTTCCAGCCTGTCGCCGCGCCCTTCGCGGGTAAGCGCGTGATCGCCGTCACCACCCACCGGCGCGAGAATTTCGGCGGCGGCATGGCGGCGATCGCGGGCGCGATCCGCGACATCGCGCAGCGCCCGGACGTGGCGGTGATCTTCCCCGTCCATCCCAATCCCAATGTCCGAAAGGTGATGGACGATGCACTGGCGGGCCTTGCCAATGTCGCCATGATCGATCCGCTCGACTATCCCAATTTCGTGGCGCTGCTGGATCGGTGCGAGATCGTGCTGACCGACTCGGGCGGCGTGCAGGAGGAGGCGCCGTCGCTCGGCAAGCCGGTGCTGGTGCTGCGCGAAACGACGGAGCGGCCCGAAGGCGTGCTGGCGGGCACGGCGAAGCTGGTCGGCACGGATCGGGCGCGGATCGTGGCGGAACTGACGACATTGCTGGACGACAGGGCCGCCTATGAGGCGATGTCGCGCGCCCATAATCCCTTTGGTGACGGCCAGGCGGCGCAGCGGATCGCAAAGATTATCGCGGGATAGCCATCAGCGGCGGGCGCACTGGGTGGGCAGCGCCTTCCGCGTAAATTCTGCTTCCTTAAGGTCTCTACGCCCCCCACACGGCCGCGGTTCAGGCCCGTCCGCCCGTCTCCCGCACACCAAATCTTCAGCTTTTCCGGGCACAAACGGGCGCAACTCTCCCGTTTCAGGATCATCCCATGCCCGTCGATTCCCAGACCAAGGTTGCCGTCATCGGCCTCGGCTACATCGGCCTGCCTACCGCCGCGCTGATCGCGCGATCCGGGATGCAGGTGCTGGGTGTCGATGTGACACCGCATGTGGTCGAGACGGTGAACTCCGGGCGCATCCATATCGAGGAGGTCGATCTCGACGGGCTGGTGCAGGGCGTCGTTTCGCGCGGACTGCTGCGCGCGTCGCTGGCCGTGGAGGAGGCGGACGTGTTCGTCATCGCCGTGCCGACGCCGGTGAGCGAGGATCATGCGCCCGACATCAGCTATGTTCTGGCCGCCGCGCGCACCATCGCGCCGGTGTTGAAGGCCGGCAATATCATCATCCTCGAATCCACCTCGCCGGTCGGCACGACCGAGGCGATGCGCGACGAACTGCAAAAGATGCGCCCCGACCTCAAAATGCCCGGCCTGCCGGGCAATGGAGCAGAAGTCGCCATCGCCTACTGCCCGGAGCGCGTGCTGCCCGGACGCATCCTGATCGAACTGGTCAACAATGACCGATGCATCGGCGGCATCACGCCCCGTTGCGCGCGCAAGGCGCTGGCCTTCTATCGCCAGTTCGTGCGCGGCGAGTGCATCACCACGACGGCGCGCTCGGCGGAAATGGTGAAGCTGGTCGAGAACAGCTATCGCGACGTCAACATCGCCTTCGCCAACGAACTGTCGGTGATCGCCGATGGCATGGGCATCGACGTGTGGGACGTGATCCGGCTGGCCAACCGCCATCCGCGCGTGAACATCCTGCAGCCCGGTCCCGGCGTTGGTGGTCACTGCATCGCGGTCGACCCGTGGTTCATCGTGCACAGCGACCCGGCGAACGCCCGCATCATCCGCACCGCGCGCGAAGTGAACGAGGCGAAAACCGACTATGTCATCGAGCATGCGTCGAAGCTGATCGATACACGGCCCGACGCGCCGATCGCCTGCCTGGGCCTGGCGTTCAAGCCCAATATCGACGATTTCCGCGAAAGCCCGGCGGTGAAGGTCGCGGCCGCGCTGGCCAGGCGCTACGGTCGCCGTCTGAAGCTGGTCGAGCCCCATGCCAAAGGGCTGCCGGTGGAGTTTCTGGGCACCTCCGCCGAACTGATCGACATCGACGATGCCATCGAGAGCTGCGGCGTATTCGTGGTGCTGGTGGATCATGACGTGTTCAAGTCGGTGCCTCTGGACGAGCGGATCGACAAGGCGGTCTATGATACGCGCGGCATCTGGCCGGACCAGCCGCATCCCGTACTGCCGGAAGCGCTGCGCAAGGCAGGGTGAAGGCGCCCGCTATGGCGCTTGCAGGCGGGCGCCGTTAAGGAGGGCCATCTTCCCCTCCCGGCAAGGCCCTTCGTGACCGATCCCGTCCTCTATTATATTTGCGCCATCATCGCCGTCACCTTCTCCGGGCTTGCCAAGGGCGGGTTCGCGGGGATCGGCGTGCTGGCGATGCCGATCATGGCGATGGGCATCGATCCCTTGCGCGGCGCGGCGATCCTGCTGCCCATTCTGATCGCGCAGGACGCGGTGAGCGTCTGGGCCTTTCGTCACAGCTGGGACCGGACCGTGCTGGCGGTCATGCTGCCCGGCATGGTGCTGGGCATATTGCTCGGCTACCTCTATGCCTCGGCGGTGTCGGAGGCGGCGATCCTCGGCATGCTGGGCGGTATCTCCATCCTCTTTGGCCTGCACCGGCTGTGGATCGAGCGGGGCGGGGCGATCATTCTGCCGTCCAGTTCGCCCAAATGGCTGGGCACGCTGTTCGGCGTCGCGTCGGGCTTTGCGAGCCAGATCGCCCACGCCGGATCGCCACCTTTCCAGATGTGGGTGCTGCCGCGCCGTCTGCCGCGCGACATGCTGGTCGGTACGAGCGCCATATCCTTTGCCGCGATGAACTGGATCAAGGTGCCGGCCTATATGGCCCTCGGCCAGTTCACGCCCGCTAATCTGAAGGCATCGGCCATGCTGATGCCGGTCGCCTTCATCGCCACGGTCAGCGGCGTGCACCTGGTCCGGCGGATCGACGCGGAGAAATTCTACCGCATGATCTACGTGCTGATGATTCTGCTGGGCGGAAAGCTGTTGCTCGACGCGCTGATCTGACGCGGCGGAGGCGGCTACTTGCGGGAACGTCTCTAGGGTGCAGACCCCTTAATTGTGAGGATCGAGACAGGATTGTCCGGGATGCTGGGGGAGGAGAAGCGCGCGGAACGGGGCTTGCCCCCCGTT
>Ga0207639_10002962_pt1 | contig 11420 bp, 10 predicted proteins | sample KBSCornC32_FD_184299 | JGI IMG/M metagenome (GOLD analysis project Ga0207639, IMG submission 184299) | Corn rhizosphere microbial communities from Kellogg Biological Station, Michigan, USA - KBS Corn C3-2 (SPAdes) (version 2) | ecosystem: Host-associated > Plants > Roots > Rhizosphere > Soil ...
GACCGGCCACATGGAGCGCTACGTGTGGAGTTTCGACGGGCAGAAGTTCTCCGATGCCGAACCGCTGCGCCTGCGCCACGGCGAGCGCGTGCGCATCACGCTCGTCAACGACACGATGATGACGCACCCGATCCACCTGCATGGCATGTGGAGCGAACTGGAAACACCGGGCGGCGAATTCCTCGCGCGCAAGCACACGGTCGTGGTGCAGCCTGCGCAGAAGCTCAGCTATCGCGTCAGTGCCGACGCGCTCGGACGCTGGGCCTATCACTGCCATCTGCTGTATCACATGGAAGCGGGCATGTTCCGCGAAGTGGTGGTCGCGTGAGCATCCGTCGCCTCGCCTTGTCGCTGGTCGCGTCGCTCGCCGCGGTCGCCGTGCACGCGCAGGACGCGCACGAGATGCACGACGCCCATGCCACCCACGCCGACGGGAGTCCGCGCGACGCTTCCTCCGCGTCTGCATCCTCCGTTCATCCTGAGCGAAGGCCGCAGGCCGGAGGCGAACGACCTGCCGATCCGTCGACGCCGAAGCGCGAAGCGCATGCGCACCAGGCGCCGGACGCGCGCAGCAGCGATGCGCTTGCGCCCTCCGGCCACGTCGCGCCATCGCGTCCGCAGCACGAAATGGGTTCGATGACCGCCGCGGAGATGGTCGACGTGATGGGCATGGACGACCGCGCGTACTTCGGCCTGGTCGCATTCGACCGCTTTGAGTACGTCGATGGCAGCGATGCGCACGCACTGGCCTGGAGCGGGCGCGCAAGCGTTGGCGGCGACGTTGATCGCTTCGTCCTGCGCAGCGAGGGCGCGCATGCGAACGGTTCGTTCGAGCACGCGGATGCGGAGCTGCTGTGGAGTCACGCGCTTGCCCCGTTCTGGGACAGCCAGGTCGGCGTGCGGCGCGATTTCGGCGAAGGCTCCGACCGCACCTGGGCTGCGTTCGGCGTGCAGGGCCTTGCGCCATACTGGTTCGAGGTCGGCGCGACCGCCTACCTTGGCGAGCAGGGCAGGACCGCGTTGCGGGCGGAAATCGAGTACGAACTGCTCCTGACCCAGCGTCTTGTGCTGCAGCCGCGCCTCGAACTGAATGCCTACGGCAAGCGCGATCCGCTCGCGCGCAGCGGCGCGGGATTCTCCGATGCGGAAATCGGCCTGCGCCTGCGTTACGAGATCCGCCGCGAGTTCGCGCCGTACATCGGCGTCGAGCGTCACCAGCGCTTCGGTGGCAGCGCCGACTATGCGCGCGCCGATGGTCACGACGTGGTCGACACGCAGTGGGTGGCCGGCATCCGGTTTTGGTTTTGAGGTCGGACGGGTCGGGCTGGCAGGGCGGGTCGAGCTGCGCAGCGGCGAGTCCCGCCGGCCCCCGACCTTTCGTTGGACGTCGGAATGGTGCCACTCGCCTTGCTCGTATCGTCCTGCCGGCAGCGAGTCCCGCTTTTGCACGCTGCACGCCATCCGCCGCCGGGCATCGTCAACCCTTATCATGCCGCCATGCCCCGCAAGTCCGCCCCGCCTCCGCGCAGCCTGTTCGCCGAACCCGAAGGCCTGAAGCCGCTGGCCGAACGCATGCGGCCGCGATCGCTCGACGAAGTCGTCGGCCAGCAACGCCTGCTCGGCGCGACCACGCCGCTGCGGCGCGCGATCGAGGCCGGTCACGTCCATTCGATGATCCTGTGGGGACCGCCCGGTTGCGGCAAGACGACGCTCGCGCTGCTGCTCGCGAAGTACGCCGATGCGGAGTTTCGCGCGATTTCTGCGGTTCTTTCGGGCCTGCCCGACGTGCGCACCGCGCTGGCGGAGGCCGAGGTGCGTTTCGCGCAAGGACGGCGCACGGTGTTGTTCGTCGACGAGGTGCACCGCTTCAACAAGCTGCAGCAGGACGCGTTCCTGCCGCACATCGAGCGCGGCGTGATCGTGTTCGTCGGCGCGACCACCGAGAACCCGTCGTTCGAGCTGAACTCCGCGTTGCTGTCGCGCTGCCGCGTGCACGTGCTCGATGCGGTTCCGGCCCGCGCGATCGAACAGGCGCTCGAACGCGCGCTGCACGATGCCGAACGTGGCCTCGGTGCGCAGAAGCTCGAAGTCGATGCCGCCGCGATCGCGACGATGGCGCAGGCCGCCGACGGCGACGTGCGGCGCGCGTTGACCTTCCTCGAAATCGCCGCCGAACTCGCCGGCGACGGCGCCATCGACGAAGCGACGCTCGAGCAGGTACTGGCCGATCGCACGCGCCGCTTCGACAAGGGCGGCGAGCAGTTCTACGACCAGATCTCGGCCCTGCACAAATCGGTGCGCTCGTCCGATCCCGATGCGGCGCTGTACTGGCTCACGCGCATGCTCGACGGCGGCTGCGACCGCAGCTATCTCGCGCGGCGCATGACGCGCATGGCGGTCGAGGACATCGGTCTCGCCGATCCGCGCGCATGGCGGATGGCGCTCGATGCGTGGGAGACGTTCGATCGCCTCGGCAGCCCCGAAGGCGAACTCGGCCTCGCCGAGCTCGCGCTCTATCTCGCGATCGCGCCGAAGAGCAATGCTGCATACGCGGCGTTCAATGGCGTGCGCGAAGCGGTGCGCGCGAGCGGCACGCTCGAGGTGCCGATGCACCTGCGCAATGCGCCGACGAAGCTCATGAAGGGCCTCGGGTACGGCAAGGGCTACCAGTACGACCATGACGCCGACGGCGGCGTCGCGCTCGACCAGCAATGCCTGCCCGACGCGCTCGCCGGGGAGACGTTCTACAAGCCGACCGATCGTGGCCTGGAAGGCAAGTTCCGCGAAAAGCTCGAAGCGCTGCGCGCGGCGCGACGTGCCGCTCGCAAAGGGTAGGTCGCGCGGGCGATTGCCGGCAATGGCGAGGCCGTGGGAGCGACTTCAGTCGCGATGCCTCCATCCACAGAAGCATCGCAGCTGAAGCCGCTCCCACAGAATGCATCTCACCGCACGCTCGCGTCGATCAGCCGCTCCGCCATCGCGACGAGCACGCGCGCGGGACCGCCCTTGCCGAACAACTGGCCGCTCGCGAACGTGCCTTCGATCAGCAGCAGCAGGCCGTCGCCGAGCGCCTGCGGATCGCGCGCGCCCATCGCCTTCGCCATCGCGACGAGACGTGCGCGCAGCGCGCGCTTGTTCGCTTCGGCGACCTTGCGCGCGGGATGTGCCGGGTCCGGGTATTCGACCGCCGCATTGGTGAGCCCGCAGCCGCGATAGCCGTCCTTCGACGCACGTTGCGCGAGGCCTTGCAGGTAGGCGCGCAGTTGCGCGCGCGGATCGCCGGCATGACGTTCCGCACCCGCGTCGAAGCGCTGCCAGAACGCCACGTCGTAGTCCTGCAGGTAGGCCGCCGCGAGTTCGTCCTTCGAGGCGAAGCTGCGGTACAGGCTCGGCTTGGTCACGCCGGCGCGGTTGACGATTTCGTCGACGCCGATCGCGCGGATGCCCTCGTTGTAGAACAGCTCCTGCGCGCTCTCGCGTATGCGGTCGATCGCGCGCGGGGCAGGGCTCGCGGCAGCCGGTTGCGGGTCGGGTCTGGAAGTCTTCATCGATGGCCCTTGCGTTGATACGTACCGGTCAGTAACATCGCGGTCCGTCCAGTACGTACCGGTAAGTAACATCATGATAGCGCTCGCCCGCCGGCTTGGCCAGAACTACGCCTTCGTGGCGACTGCCGTGGTATTCCTCGCCCTGCTCGTCGCGGCCGGCCTGCGCTCGACCCCGGGCGTGCTGATCGTGCCGCTCGAGCAGGCGTTCGGCTGGCCGCGCGACGTGATCTCGCTGTCGGCCGCGATCGGCATCTTCCTGTACGGGCTCGTGGGTCCGTTCGCGGCGGCATTGATGCAACGCTTCGGCATCCGCACGGTGCTGGTCGGCGCGCTCGCGCTGATGTCCGCGTCGACCGCGGCGAGCGCGTTCATGACGTCGCCGCTGCACCTGATCCTCACCTGGGGTGTCTTTACCGGCATCAGCTCCGGCTGCGTCGCCGTCGTGCTCGGCGCGGCCGTGGTCAATCGCTGGTTCGTCGCGCGACGCGGCCTCATGATGGGTTTGCTCACCGCGAGCGCGGCGACCGGAACCCTCGTCTTCATGCCGGCGATCGCCGCGCTGGCGCAAATGAGCGGCTGGAAGCCCGTGGTGTGGACCGTCGCCGCCGCCTGCGCGATCCTGATACCGCTTGTGCTATGGCTGCTGCCGGAGCGCCCGCAGGACGTCGGGCTGCGCGCGTATGGCGCGACCTCGGACACGCCACTGCAGGCCGCATCGAGCGGCAACCTGCTCGAGGCGACCTTCGGTGCATTGGTGCGTGCATCGCGCAACCGCAACTTCTGGTTCCTGTTCGCGACGTTCTTCATCTGCGGCTTCACCACCAATGGCCTGATCGGCACGCATTTCATCGCTCTGTGCAGCGATCGCGGCCTCGCCGAAGTGCAGGCCGCCGGCCTGCTCGCCGCGATGGGTGCGTTCGATCTCGTCGGCACCACCTTGTCGGGCTGGCTGACCGATCGCTACGACCCGCGCAAACTGCTGTTCGTCTACTACGGTCTGCGTGGCCTGTCGCTGGTGTTCCTGCCGTTCTCGGATTTCTCGTTCTACAGCCTCGGCGTGTTCACCGTGTTCTACGGCCTCGACTGGATCGCGACCGTGCCGCCGACCCTGCGCCTCGCGAACGAGGCATTCGGCGAACGCGACGCGCCGGTCGTGTTCGGCTGGATCGTCGCGGGACACCAGCTCGGCGCCGCTTGCGCCGCCTTCTTCGCGGGCGCGATGCGCACCGTGCAGGGCGACTACTTCTACGCGTTCATCATCGCCGGTTGCACCGGCGTGGTGGCGGCGCTGCTCGCGCTGCGCGTACGCGCGGTCACGCAGGACGCGGTCCCGGCCGCGGCGTGAGATCGCGGACGGCGCGCCGCCGCGTTATGCTGCTGCGCGCCCGTCGTCCCTGAAGGTTCCCCATGTCCAACGCCCGCTCGTCACGATGATCGGTTCGGTGCGGGCGCTGCCGCGCACGGTGTGGCTGGTCAGCCTGATCAGCCTCGTCAACGATGCCGCCAGCGACATGATCTATCCGCTGGTGCCGCTGTACCTCGCTTCGGTATTGATGGCGGGACCGAAGGCGCTCGGCCTCATCGAAGGCATCGCCGAGGCGGTATCGAGCCTGCTCAAGCTGTTCGCCGGCGTGCTCGCCGATCGCAGCGGCAAGGTGCGCGCATGGGTGATCGCCGGTTACGGCATCGCCGGTTTCGCGCGACCGCTGATCGGCCTCGCCACGAGCTGGCCCGGCGTGCTCGCATGCCGCTTCGCCGACCGCGTCGGCAAGGGATTGCGTTCGGCGCCGCGCGACGCGCTCATCAACCTCAGCGTCGATCCGAGCCAGCGCGGCCTCGCGTTCGGTTTCCATCGCGCGATGGACAACCTCGGTGCGGTGATCGGGCCTCTGCTCGCGGCGCTGCTGCTCGCGCTCGGCGTCGGCCTGCGCAATGTGTTCCTGCTTGCGGCGATCCCGGCCGTGCTCGTGCTCATCCTCGCCTTCGCGGTGCCGGAACCCGTGCAACCGGCGGCACAGGCGAAGCAGCCGTTTCGCTGGACCCTGGCCGGCATGCCGGCGCCGTTCCGGCGCTACCTGTGCGTGCTCGCGCTGTTCACCCTCGGCAATTCATCGAACATGTTCCTGCTGCTGCGCGCGAACGAACTCGGCGCGAGTGCGATGCGCGTGACCCTCATGTGGGCGCTGTTCTCGTTCGTCGCCGCCTTGCTGTCGACGCCGCTGTCGGCGTTGTCGGATCGCTTCGGTCGTGCACGCATGCTCGGCTTCGCCTGGAGCGCGTATGCCGCGGCCTACCTGCTCATCGGCCTGCTGCCGGCGGCCGACTGGGCCCTGTGGCTCGCGTTCGCGGCGTACGGCATCGTGACCGCGGCGCTGGAAGGCACCGAGAAGGCGCTGGTCGCCGACTTCGTGCCGCGCGAGCGCAGCGGCACCGCTTTCGGCTGGTACAACCTCGTCTCGGGCATCCTGCTGCTGCCGGCGTCCCTGCTGTTCGGCTGGATCTGGCAGGGGATTTCGCCGTTCGCCGCGTTCGCGTTCGGCGCAGCGTGCGCGTTCGTGGCGGCGCTGCTGCTGCGCTTCTGGGTGTCTGCCGACGGCCGTCCTGCTTCGTAGGAGCGGCTTCAGCCGCGATGCTTTTCCGCCGCGAAACGCATTGTTTCAGCCGAGCCGGGCAGGATCGTGTCGCGACGCGCTAGAATATGCGGTTGCACGACGGCGACCGCGCCGACCGCGCCCACTCCGGACTCCCATGAAGACACCGCCAGGCCTGCAGGCGCTCATCGATGATGGCGTCATCGACGAAGTCATCCGACCGCTCAAGAGCGGCAAGGAGGCGGCCGTCTACGTGGTGCGCGCGGGCGACGAGATCCGCTGCGCCAAGGTCTACAAGGACATGCGCCAGCGCAGTTTCCAGGCGCGCGCGCAGTACCAGGAAGGACGCAAGGTGCGCGGGAGCCGCGAGGCGCGCGCGATCGCCAATAGCACGCGATACGGGCGCAGGGAACAGGAAGACGCCTGGAAGAATACCGAGGTCGACGCGCTGTATCGCCTCGCCGATGCCGGCGTGCGCGTGCCGAAACCCTACGGTTTCTTCAACGGCGTGCTCGTGATGGAACTGGTCACGGATGCGGAAGGTCATTCGGCGCCGCGCCTCGGCGAAGTGGATCTCTCGCCGGAAACTGCACGCGACTACCACGCGTTCCTCATGAACCAGATCGCGCGCATGCTGTGCGCGGGACTCATCCACGGCGATCTCTCCGAATACAACGTGCTCGTCGCGCCGCACGGACCGGTCATCATCGACCTGCCGCAGGCGGTCGACGCGGCCGGCAACAATGGTGCGCTCGCGATGCTCGAACGCGACGTCGACAACATCGGCGCATGCCTCGGGCGCTTCGCGCCGGAACTGCTCGCGACCGGACATGCGCGCGAGATGTGGGCATTGTTCGAGAGCGGCGAGCTGCGGCCGGACAGCGCGCTCAGCGGCGTGTTCGTGGTCGACGAGAAACCCGCCGACGTCGATGCGGTGATGGACGCGATCAACGACGCGCGTGCCGAGGCGATCATTCGCCAGCAGGGACGCGAAGCCGCCGAAGCCGCATAGGGCGGCTCCAGGCCCGCCGTTTTCGCTTCGCATGGGAAAACGGTGCGCCAGGCGCACCCTACAGCGCGCTGCCGCAGGCGTGCCCCGATGCCCATGCCCACTGGAAGTTGTAGCCGCCGAGCCACCCGGTCACGTCGACGACTTCGCCGATGAAGTACAGGCCGGGCACGCGTCTGGACTGCATTGTCGACGACGAGAGTTCGTCGGTATCGACGCCGCCGAGCGTGACTTCGGCGGTGCGATAGCCTTCGGTGCCGCTCGCGACGAGCGGCCAGTCGGCGAGCAGGGCGCCGATCTCGCGCAGTTCGGCGTCGCGGTACTGGCGCATCGGCTTGCTCGTGAACCAGTGCTCGCACAGGCGTTGCGCGAACCGCTTCGGAATCCGCTCGGCAAGCACGTTGCGCAATTCGGTCGCGGCGCGTTCGCCGCGCTGCGCCAGCAGCCACGCCTGCGCTTCGTCGCCCGGCAGCAGGTCCAGGCGCAGGTCGTCGCCGGGGTTCCAGTACGAGGAGATCTGCAGGATCGCCGGCCCGCTGATGCCGCGATGGGTGAGCAGCATGAAGTTGCGGAAGTGCACGCCGTTGCAGCGCGCCTCGACCGGCAAGGCGACGCCGGCGAGATCGGCCAGGCGTTCCTGGTGCTTGCCGCTCAGGGTCAGCGGCACGAGGCCGGCGCGCGTCGGCAGCACCCGGTGGCCGAACTGGCGTGCGAGGTCGTAGCCGAATCCGCTCGCGCCCATGCTCGGGATCGACAATCCGCCGCAGGCGACGACCAGCGCGGGCGCCGCGAACGTGCCGCGCACCGTGTCGAGATGGAAGCCGGCGTCGCCGTGGCGCACGCGCTCGACGCTGCACGAGGTCTCGATGCGAACGCCCGCGTCGGCGCATTCGTCGAGCAGCATGCGCACGATCTGCTTGGAGGAATCGTCGCAGAACAGCTGGCCGAGTTCCTTCTCGTGGTACGCGATGCGATGGCGCTCGACCATCGCGATGAAGTCGGCCGGCGTGTAGCGCGCGAGGGCGGACTTGCAGTAGTGCGGATTCGCGGACAGGTAGTTCGCCGGCGTCGCGCCGGTATTGGTGAAGTTGCAGCGACCGCCGCCCGACATGAGGATCTTCTTGCCGACGCGGTTCGCGTGTTCGATCACCAGCACGCGCTTGCCGCGCCGCCCGGCGGTCAGCGCGCACATGAGGCCGGCGGCACCGCCGCCGACGACGAGGACGTCGAGCGCGGCCTCGGTCATGCGCTCAGCGTCCGGCTTGCGACGGTGCCATGCGCACGACCGGATCGATCGTCAGCGATTGCTCTTCACCGAACACCTGCACCTGGCCGTCCTGGATCATGCACTGCAGGCGCATGCCGCGTTCGGCGAGCGCGGTCAGTTCGACCACCGCGGGCGCCGGGATGTCGATCACCGTGAGGTTCTTCGCGCGTGCGAGTTGCGCCGCATTCTTCTCCCACCAGATATCCGATGCGCGTCCGCCGTAGTTGACGACCACGACCTGGCGCGCGCGACCGCAGGCCTTGCGGATGCGTTGTTCGTCGGGCTGGCCGAGCTCGATCCATTGCAGGATCTCGCCGGTGAGGTCCTTGCGCCACAGGTCCGGCTCGTCGTCGCTGCTGATGCCCTTGCCGAACTCGAGGCGTTCGTCGGCATGCAGCGCGAACGCGAGCAGGCGCACCATCAGGCGTTCGTCGGTTTCGGACGGGTGCCGCGCGAGCGTCAGGGCATGCGTCGCGTAGTAGTGGCGGTCCATGTCGCTGACCTGCAGTTCGGCCTTGTAGATGGTCGCATTGAGCGCCATGCGGATATCTCGGGACGGGGAACCGTGCATTGTAGGCGCAGTCGCGGCGTTCGATGACAATGCAGTCCATGCCCACTCCCATCCGCCCATGATCCGCCTGCCGCCGCGCGACGGCGTGCGCGCGAGCTGCCTGCAACTGCCCCCGGGCGACTGGGCGACGGTGCTGGATTGCCTGTGCGCGCACTTCGCGAAGGTCGCGCGCGAGACCTGGAGCGACCGCATCGAGCGCGGCCTCGTCGCCGACGCGCAGGCTCGGCCGATCGATGTGCGCACGCCGTATCGCGTCGGCATGGAAATCCAGTACTACCGCGAGGTCGCCGCCGAGGCGTCGTTGCCCTTCGTCGAGGGCATCGTGCATGCCGACGCCGACCTCGTCGTCGCGGACAAGCCGCATTTCCTGCCGGTGGTGCCCGGCGGCGGCCACGTCAGCGAGACCCTGCTCGCGCGCCTCGTGCGCCGGTTCGACAATGCCGAACTCGTGCCGCTGCACCGGCTCGACCGCATGACCGCGGGCCTCGTGCTGTTCTCGGCGAATCCGCGCACGCGTTCACGCTACCAGGCGTTGTTCCGCGCGCATCGCATCGTGAAGCGTTACGAAGCGCTCGCGCCGCCGTTGCCGGCGGTCGCGTTTCCATGCGAGCGGGCGACGCGCATCGCGCGTGGCGAACCGTTCTTCCACATGCGCGAAGTCGAGGGTGTGGTGAATGCGCTCACGCGCATCGACGTGCTGGAGCGTGGGCCGTCGACCTGGCGTTACGCGCTGGAGCCGGTGACCGGCCGCACGCACCAGTTGCGCGTGCACATGGCCGCGCTCGGCGCACCGATCCTCAACGACGACTTCTATCCGCGGCCTCTGTCGGAAGATCCGGCGTTGCGACCGCCCGACGATCACGCGCGGCCGCTCAAGCTGCTCGCGAAGTCCCTTGCGTTCGTCGATCCGCACAATGGCGAACCGCGCGAATTCCGGAGCAACCAGCACCTGACCTAGCGCGGGCCCAGCCGCTGCGTATCCGCAGGAGCGGCGCAGCCGCGACCGATCGACTCATTACTCTGAAGCAGCGGTCGCGCTTGCAGCGCTCCTGCACGAAGCGGATTCAACCTGCGCGGCGGCCGCCGATGTAGACGTCGCGGGCGAGGTTGCCGCCGATCCAGTAGCACAGGTCGGCGGGTCGTTCGGCGTCCCACACGACGAAGTCCGCACGTCGGCCGACCGCGAGCAGGCCGCGGTCGTCGAGGCCGAGCGCGCGCGCGGCATGCACGGTCGCGCCGCGCAGCGCTTCTTCCGGCGTCAGGCGGAACAGCGTGCAGGCCATGCCCATCGCGAGGCGCAGCGAGAGCAGGGGAGACGTGCCGGGATTGAGGTCGGTCGCGACCGCGATCGGCACGCCCGCGACGCGCAGCGCGTCGATCGGCGGCAGCTTCGTCTCGCGCAGCGCGTAGTAGGCGCCCGGCAGCAGCACCGCGACGGTCCCCGCCGCCGCCATCGCCCGCACGCCGTCGTCGCCGGTCCATTCGAGGTGATCGGCGGACAAGGCACCGAATTCCGCCGCGAGCGCGGCGCCGTGCAGGTCGGAGAGCTGGTCCGCGTGCAGCTTCACGCGCAGGCCATGCGCGCGTGCGGCCTCGAATACGCGGCGCGTCTGCGCCGGCGTGAACGCGATCTTCTCGCAGAACGCGTCGACCGCATCGGCGAGTCCCGACTGCGCCGCGATCGGCACGATCTGTTCGCACACCAGGTCGATGTAGTCGTCGGCGCGCCCGGCGTATTCGGGTGGCAGCGCGTGCGCGGAAAGCAGGGTCGTACGCACGCCGATGCCGAGCGTCACGCCGATGCGACGCGCGACGCGCAGCATGCGCAGCTCGCTGTCGCGGTCGAGGCCGTAGCCGGACTTGATCTCGATCGTGGTGACGCCGTCGGCGAGAAGGGAGCGCGCGCGTGGCAGCGACTGGCCGAGCAGCGCTCCTTCATCGGCAGCGCGTGTCGCGCGCACGCTCGATGCGATGCCGCCGCCGGCACGCGCGATCTCCTCGTAGCTCGCGCCGTTGAGGCGCTGCTCGAACTCGTTCGCGCGATCGCCGCCGAACACGAGGTGGGTATGGCAGTCGATCAGTCCCGGGGTGACCAGTGCGCCGTTCGCATGCACGACGCGTGCGGCGAGACGTTCCGGTGCATCCGGCAAAGCCGCCCGCGCGCCGACGTAGGCGATCGTGCCGTCTTTCCAGCCGAGCGCACCGGCCTCGACCAGGCCGTACGGCGCGCCCGTCGCCGTCATCGTCGCGAGGCGGCAGTCGAGCAGCAGGCCATCCCATTCGGGGTTCATGGTTCGCGATCCATCCGGGGGTCGTGGTCGCGTGATTATCCCGCATCGGGCTGCGGAGGCACGATTCCCCGTAGGAGCCCACCCTGTGGGCGACCGCCTCGCGAGGCTGTCCGGACGCAGCGATCGCACACAGGGTGCGCTCC
>Ga0207639_10002964_pt1 | contig 11414 bp, 10 predicted proteins | sample KBSCornC32_FD_184299 | JGI IMG/M metagenome (GOLD analysis project Ga0207639, IMG submission 184299) | Corn rhizosphere microbial communities from Kellogg Biological Station, Michigan, USA - KBS Corn C3-2 (SPAdes) (version 2) | ecosystem: Host-associated > Plants > Roots > Rhizosphere > Soil ...
ACCCGAGACGCTCGAGACTCTCGATCGCGCACCGCCTCCAGCGGCGCTCGGAGACCTCGGCCCGGTGCTGGAGCGGCTGGTGGGGAGTGACGCCACGGCGCGGGCAACGGCCATCTCCGAGCTCACTCGGGCGCCGGACGCTGCGGCCCGCGCGCTGGCCGCGCAGTTCCCCGGCCCGAGCGCATGGAGCCGCGTCACGGTCCAGGAGCTCCCCGCGCCCGACGAGCTGGGCCCGGTCCCGGCCGGCCTCGCGCGCCTGGGGGCAGCCGGGGCGCGCGCGCTGGTCCGGTTCCTCGATGCTCCCGAGCCCGAGGTCCGCTACGTCGCGCTGCTCACCGCCGGGAGCCTTCCCCACGCCGAGCTGGTGCCCGGAGTGCTGCGCGGGCTGTTCGATCCCGAGCCGGACGTCTCCTCGGCCGCGCGCGCCGCCGCCACCGCGCTGCGGCGCCTCCCCCGCTTCCAGCAGGCGCTTCCCGATCTCCGGCAGGAGCTGGTGGCGAAGGAGCCCGAGCGGCGTGTCCTCGCCGCGCGCGCGCTGGGAATGCTCCACGACCGACCGTCGATCGAGGGCCTCATCGGGCTCACCGCCAGCGACGACGCGCTCTCCGCGCAGGCCGCGGCCGAGGCGCTGATCGAGATCACCCGCGCCTCATTCGGCACCAGCACGCACGCCTGGATGGCCTGGTGGGCCGAGAACAGGGGGCGCCGGCGCGTCCAGTGGCTCCTCGCCGCCCTCCGCAACCCCGAGGCCTGGCTGCGCTCGGTCGCGGTGGAGGAGCTGGCCAGCGCTCTCGGCGACACCCTGGACTACGCGGCCGACGCACCGGAGCGGGACCGGCTCCAGGCGATCTCCCGCTGGGAGCAGGCCCTGCTCGATCCACGCCTCCGCACGCTCGACGTCTGAGCGCGCTCAGAACCGGCCGACGAGGCCGAAGCTCGCCCCGCCCGGACCCATCGCGACCGCCGGAAGAAGCGAGGGCACCGACGCCAACGCAGCAGGAGAGACGTCCGACGCGGACAGCTCGTAGCCGATGACCGCCCCGGCCACCGGAAGCAGCAGGGTGAGCGCGTACGTCGCCTTCGCGGCCGAGCTGTCGCTTCCGGAGCGAATCAACCCATAGATGCCGTAGCCCACGCCCAGGCCGGCCACGCTGCTGAGCCAGCTGACGATGAAGCTTCCCTGACGGCCGAGGAACTTTCCGGTGAGCGAGACCCCGATCGGGGCGCCCACCGAGACGCCGATGGCGCCTCCGAGCTGGGCGGCAGATCGGCGGGAAGCGTCGTCGCCTTGCGTGTTCAGCGTCCCGTAGATGACCCAGGCCGAGGCGCCACCGAGCAGGAGACCGCCGATGATGCCGCCTCCGCTCTCGGCGCCGACGCGGAGGAGCGGCGGGACCGGTTCGGTGGCGGCCGGCGGCGCGGGCTCGGCCCGGACGGACACCGACACGAGGAAGGCGAGGGCGACGACGCGGGCGCGGGTCGGTGAGATCACCGGGAGGCGTCTGTCGAGAGTCCGGTCCGGCCAGTCTCCGGCGCTCCGACGAGGGACGGAGCATCCTGGCACACGTGATAAAGCCACTGCCACCATGGCTTCCCCTCCCGACCCAGACCCGCTCCGCGGCAGGCTGGACGCTCTCGAGCGCCAGGCCGAGCTCGGCGGAGGCCCCGAGCGCATCGCGAAGCAGCACGAGGCGGGCAAGCTCACCGCGCGCGAGCGGCTGGAGCTTCTGCTGGACCCGGGAACCTTCACCGAGCTGGACAAGTTCGTGACGCACCGGAGCTCCGAGTTCGGGATGGGCGACAAGCGCATTCCGGGCGACGGCGTGGTGACTGGGTACGGGCGCATCGACGGGCGCCAGGTCTTCGTCTTCGCGCAGGACTTCACCGTCTTCGGCGGCTCGCTGTCCGGTGCCTATGCGCAGAAGATCTGCAAGGTGATGGATCTGGCGACCCGGGTGGGCGCGCCGATCATCGGCCTCAACGACTCGGGCGGAGCACGGATCCAGGAGGGAGTGGAGAGCCTCGCCGGCTACGCGGACATCTTCCTCCGGAACACGCTCGCCTCGGGCGTGGTGCCCCAGATCTCGCTCATCCTCGGTCCCTGCGCGGGCGGCGCGGTGTACTCGCCGGCGATCACCGACTTCATCGTGATGACCAAGGACACGAGCTACATGTTCATCACCGGCCCCGAGGTCATCAAGACGGTCACCCACGAGGAGGTGACCAAGGAGGACCTCGGAGGTGCGCTCGCGCACAACCAGAAGTCGGGCGTGGCGCACTTCGCCGCCGAGAACGAGCAGGCCAGCATCGTCCTCACTCGCGAGCTGCTCTCCTACCTGCCTTCCAACAACGCGGACGATCCGCCGGTCATCCCCTGCGACGACGATCCCTTCCGCTCCGAGGAATCGCTGAGGACGCTCGTCCCGCCGAACCCCAACAAGCCCTACGACATCAAGGAGGTGGTCCGGGCGGTCGTGGACCACCACCACTTCTTCGAGGTCCACGAGCATTACGCGCGGAACATCGTCGTGGGGTTCGCACGCCTCAACGGGCGACCGGTGGGCATCGTCGCCAACCAGCCGGCGGTGCTGGCAGGGGTGCTCGACATCTCCGCCAGCGTGAAGGCGGCGCGGTTCGTCCGCTTCTGCGACTGCTTCAACCTGCCGCTGATCACCTTCGTCGACGTGCCGGGGTTCCTGCCCGGGACCGCGCAGGAATGGGGCGGGATCATCACCCACGGCGCCAAGCTGCTCTACGCCTTCGCCGAGGCCACGGTGCCGAAGGTCACGGTCATCACGCGGAAGGCCTACGGCGGGGCGTACGACGTCATGGCCAGCAAGCACATCCGCGCGGACGTGAACTACGCCTGGCCCACGGCGGAGATCGCGGTGATGGGTCCCGACGGCGCGGTGAGCATCATCTTCCGCAACGAGCTGGCAAAGGCGTCGGACCCGGCGGCGGAGCGGGCGCGGCTAGTCGCGGATTACCGCGAAAAGTTCGCAAACCCGTTCAAAGCAGCAGAGCTGGGCTACATCGACGAGGTCATCCGCCCCGAGCAGACCCGAGAGAGGCTGGTGCGTGCCCTCGAGATGCTCAAGGACAAGCGCCAGGAGAACCCGGCGCGGAAGCACGGGAACATCCCTCTCTAGAGGGAAGCTCCGCCCGCGCGCGGCGACGAAGACCACCGGTGAAGGTGTGACAACGTCGTACGTAGTCTTGCCAGACCCACCACGGGTCGAGCGGGCAGATCTGCCGGGTGGCAACCGCCTCAATTGGGTCAAGAAGGACTTGATACAGGTGTGTATTCGTGTGTCTCATGGCGCAGATGCACGTTCGATTCTCCAGGGGGATCACATGCGCCGCCTGACGATGATTTCGGTCGCTGCGTTGATTTCGTTCGTTGCCGTAGCTCCTCGCATCGAGAAGCGTGGAATCGCAGCCAGCTTCTCCGATCGCGAGATCTTCGAGGGTGTGGTGTTCGGCGTGGGGCCGGTCGCACAGCTGGTACCCGAAGCTCGTGAGCAACTGCGGCCCGAGATCTACGCGCAGAACGCCGACGAGCTGGCTTCGATGGCCACGGTGCGTGCGAGTCTCCTCGCCTCGATCGAGCGTGCGCAGCCGGCTCTCGTCGCCGAATTTGCACGCGTCGCACGCGGCGGAGATCCCGCGGCGATCCGCGCGATGCTCGAGCGCGCGAGCGAAGCGGTGAACGCCGCGGCGGGGGAGCAGTGGCCAACCCTCGATGGAACTCTGGTCGCCAACGTACCGAATCCCAATCCGCGAACGCGCCCCGGTCCTGCTCCGCGCCCCACCCCGCAGCTCCAGCAGGACGCGCCTCTCTTTGCCAACGTACCGAATCCCAATCCGCGAACGCGCCCCGGTCCTGCTCCGCGCCCCACCCCGCAGCTCCAGCAGGACGAGCCTCTCTTTGCCAACGTGCCGAATCCCAATCCGCGAACGCGCCCCGGTCCTGCTCCGCGCCCCACCCCGCAGCTCCAGCAGGACGCGCCTCTCTTTGCCAACGTGCCGAATCCCAATCCGCGAACGCGCCCCGGTCCTGCTCCGCGCCCCACCCCGCAGCTCACCTCGCCGCAGCTCGCGGCGCAGCCGGCGTGGGCCCTGTTCAGCTCGGCGCTCTTCACCGAGCAGCTCGCTGGCTCGATGGCGCTGAAGCTCGAGCGCATCGAGGGCTGACCCATGCGTCCACGGCAGATGGCGCGGCTCCTCGCCGCTGCGATCGTCTGCCTCTTCGCCCTGAACTGGCTCGAATCGCCCCTGCGAGCGCCCGCGGGGCGGCGCCTCCAGCTTCTCGCCGTCGCTCCGCAGTTCTGGGGGTACTTCGCCTCCCCCTTGCAGGACCGCATGGAGCTGTTTCGCCTTCGCGGCCCCTCGTGGGTGAGGGCCGACTTTCCTCTGGCCTCTCCGAGGAACCTCTTCGGTTTCGGACGGGGACCGGTGGGACACAGCTCGGAGCTCCGGGCGCTCCTGCGAGATGCCCCGCTCGAGTGGTCGGATGCGACGCTCCGAGAGGGCGAGCTGCCGGAGACGGCTTTTCCGGGCGTTCCGGTGCGGAACCTCGCGCAGCATCCCCAGCTCTGCGGTGACGTCCTGCTGCTGGACCGGACGCCGGTTCCCTGGGCGTGGGCCGGCACGCACCGGGCGGTCTCGATGCCGGTCAAGTACGCCCGCCTGGACGTCCAGTGCTGAGCCAGGCCGACAGACCCTGGACGAACGTCTACGGCGTGGCGCGCTCGCTGCTCGCGGCCGCGACGCTGCTCACCCTCGTCGCGAATCCCGCCGGGCAGCTCTTCCATCCGCTGGTCGTCGACGACGCGGGCATCCTGGACCGCCACGCCATCGACGGGCTGAGCCTCTTCCTCCTCGGGCGCGAGCACCTGGTCCTCGCGAAGCTCGTGGCAGTCATCGTCCTGTTGCTGGTCATCAGCGGCTGGAGACCTCGCCTCACCGCGCTGCCCCACTGGTGGGTGTCCTATAGCTTCGCCGCATCGGCAGCAGTCTTCGACGGGGGCGACGTCGTCGCTGCCACGCTGACCCTCCTGCTGCTTCCCGTGGCGTTCACCGATCGGAGGCGCTGGCACTGGCGGGGGGTCGGGGACGGGAACGCGCCCGCGTCCGTCGCGGCGCAGACCGGGCTCCTCCTCCTCCGCCTCCAGGTCTCGATCATCTACCTCTTCGCGGCGGTGCTGAAGCTCCGGAGCGAGGAGTGGGCGAACGGGACGGCGCTCTACTACTGGTGGTCGCATCCCAAGTTCGGCGCCTGGGGACCGCTGCGGTGGCTCACCGACCTCGTGGGGCCGAGCCGACTCGTCGTCCCGATGACCTGGGGTGTGCTGGTGCTCGAGCTCTGCCTGGCATTCGCCCTGCTCGCGCCGGTGCGACTGCGCAGCTGGCTGCTGCCGGTGGCGGTGCTCTTCCACGTCGGCATCGCGCTGCTGCACGGGCTTCCCTCGTTCGCTCTGACGATGATCGCAGCGCTGGTCCTCTACCTGCGGCCCGCGTGGCGGCCCTTCGCGCTACCCGAGCTCCGTCGACGGGCGGCCGCCCAGCCGTCGAAGCAGCTCGCCCCGTCCCCGCTCGCGCGCTGAGCTCAGGGCGGCGGCGAACCGGCCTTCCACTCCGCTCGCCGCCGGTCCTGCTCCACCTTTCGCGCCTGGGCCTCGGACTCCTGACGCGGAAGCTCGTCCAGGCGGGTGCGGTGCATCTCGACCGCCAGCTCCAGGAGGCCGCGGTCACGGTCCGGCAGCTCCGAGCCCTGCTCGGCCAGGATCCGCTGGGCGAGCTCGATCGCGTCCTCGGAGACCTGGCGCCGGTGGTCCACCCACGTGTGGATCTCATCCGTGGTCGCCGTCCCGGAGAGGACCTTCCCGTGGAGGTCGTTCCAGGCGGCGGCCTCGGTCTCGCGGCGCTTCAGCTCCTGGGGGTCGTTCGTCGGCGCCGAGTCGATCCAGTAGCGGTTGCGGGGGAGCTCGGCGCGCAGCCGCTCGAGGCTCACCGGGTAGCCCTCGTCGATGACCGGCGCGGGCGATCCCGGGGGAAGCGGGAGCGCCGCAGGGTCGGGTACGGGAGCGGCCGGCGGCGGAGGCGGGGCCGCCACGCGAGCGAGCGCAGGCGGCGGCGGAGGCGCGGGGGCACGAGGAGCCGGCACGACCGCGGGAGGCGCGATCCGCCTCTCCGCAACCGGCTCGACCGAGCGGGTGGCCGCGATCCCCGCGGCCAGGGCCGCAAGGAGCAGCGCAAAGAGCAGCAGGAGCCAGCGGTACCGGCGGGACACGGAGACGCAGTATGGCGAGCCCCGGCCGGGCGCGTGCGAGGGTGGCAACCGACGCGCGCCGCGTCATGACCGGAGGACAAACACCCGGAGTGTGACACGTCGACGACGCGCGTCACGCGATTCGCCGGGGGTCGCCGACTTGCGCCGGCAGCGGTGCTGGCGGACGCTTCAGCGGCCGCGAACGGGCGCGGTCCCGAGCAGAGGGGGAAGCACATGACCCGGCGGATCGTCTGGGGTCTGCTGACCGCCGTCCTCGCGCTGGCACCGCTGCCGGCGCGCGCGGAGAGCCTCCTCGAGACCATCGTCCACGTCCTGGTGGACGGGGGCAACTCCTACGCCTGGGAGAAGGTCACGCCCCCGGGGACGTGGTGCGGCAACGGATCGCAGTTCAAGTTCTTCGTCCGCCGGACCGCGTCGCCCGACGTCCTGTTCTTCTTCGAGGGCGGAGGGGCCTGCTGGGACTACGACACGTGCAGCGGCCGCGCCGGCGTCCTCGGAGCTGCCAATCCAAACGGCATCCCGGACGACTACATGCAGCAGTTCACCGCGAAGTACGTCTCACCGCTCGTCAACGGCGCGGACCCGGGAATGCCCTTCCGCGACCGGACCGACCTGATCACCAAGAACTGGAACATCGTCTACGTGCCGTACTGCACGGGCGACGTCCACGTGGGGAACCGCTACGCGACCTACAACGATCCGCGGGGCGTCGAGCCGCCACTGCCGTGGGCGCACGTCGGCTACGGGAACACGCTCGCCGTCGTCTCCTGGGCCCACCAGGCGTTCCCCAACATCGACCGTCTGCTGGTCACCGGATTCAGCGCCGGCGGGACCGGAACCTCGGCCGCGTACTGGTTCGTCCGCAACGGGCTCCAGCCGCGGAGGTCGTGGCTGCTCAACGACTCCGGGCCGATCTACTTCACCCCGGGGGGCTGGGGGATCTCTCGCCTGCTCCACTGGACGATCGACGAGGCCTGGGGGCTCGTCCCCGTCTTCTCGCAGATCCCGGGCTTCAGCGCCGGAGATTTCGGCAGCATCAACCTCGTGGTGGCGGACCAGTTCCCGCAGGACCACTTCGCGTACACGGGCTACAGCCGCGACTACAACTACTCCCGCTTCTCCTACGAGAGCTTCTGGGGACTGAGCAAGGAAGGCGTGCTGACGTTCTGGAAGATGGACGAGGACCGGCTGCTGAGCACGATCGCGACGCGCAGCAACTGGAGCTACTTCGTCCCCTGGGAGCGGCAGATCAACGACAGCCACTGCAGCACCATCATCACCTTCATCGGCAGCCACGCTTGCCAGCAGATGGAGAAGAAGCACCACTGGTGGGAGTACCTCGAGTGGCCTCCCGGCGAGAGCTACAAGTGCTACAGCGAGTTCGTCGGGATGGACCGCTTCCTCCAGCAGTTCATCGGCCAGAATCGTCAGTTCCGGATCCAGGAGCCTCCCAATGGCTACAACGCCGAGGACCCGGGAATGAAGATCGTCGCGCCGCTGATCAACTCGGCGCTGGACGGCTGAGGCGTCCAGGACACACGGCAAAACGCTTGGCTGCAGCCAGCGGTGTGCCGGCTGCAACTCCCCATCCCCCGCCTTGCCCGGCCCCTCCGCCCGTGAGATCTCCGCGGTGTATCGCGAGGTTCGCCATGCGCAAGGACTCCCCGCTGGTCGCCTGCTCCATCGCCGCGATGATCCTCCTCGTCGCCGGCGCGGCACTGACTCCGCCGTCCGCGTGGCGTGCGGCGTCCGTCGTCGCCCACCTCGCTCCGACCCTGGCCTCGACTGCGACCGGTCACGGGTCCACCGCGGTGAGGGCCGCGGGGATCGGGATGCTCGCGGCGCCCGCGCTCCTCCGCGACACCGCTCCCACCGCAAAGCCTCGCGAGCCGCAGGTCCGGGTCTGCCGACGCGACCAGCCCCGCGCGTGCAACCGCCCGGTGGAGTGCCCGCAGAAGATGTTCCAGCGGCTGCACCTGGTCTTCCCGATCGACGGCTGAGCCTCGCGCTTCGACCGGCGGGGATCCGCCAAACGAACTAGGCTCCGCAAGCGAACCGGGGGTGAGGCGTCTCCTCCTCGGTCCTCGACATGCCTGCCCTGCTCCGCCGCTTCCTCCTCGCGCCCATCCCACGGCTGCTGTGGACGCTGCTCCTGGCAGCGGTCATCGGCCGGGTGCTGTTCTGGATGTCCCCGGCGCTGATGCGCGCTTCCAACGTCACCCTCACCGGGGCGACCCGGAACGCGGTGCTGACGACGATCATCTTCGCCCTCGGCCTCTGGCTCTTCGAGGGGAAGCGCCCGCGCGATGCAGGGCTCGGGCTGGCGGGTTCGGTGTCCGAGACTGCCCGGGGCTTTCTCCTCGGCGCGCTGCTCCTGACCGTCGTCACCGGTGTGATCGCGCTCGGTGGCGGCTACCAGCTCCTGGGCTGGGCGCCGCTCCCCGAGGACACGAGCCGGGCGGAGCTGCTCATCCGCGCCGTTGGACTCTTCCTCGCCGTCGGAATCTTCGAGGAGGTCCTCTTTCGCGGCATCATCTTCCGTCAGCTCGAGCAGGCGATCGGAACCTGGCTGGCGCTCGTCGCCAGCGCGCTCTTCTTCGGGCTCGGCCATCGTGGCAACCCGGGCGCCACCTGGGTCAGCGGGGTCGCCATCGCCATCGAGGCCGGAGCCCTGCTCGCGGCGTCCTACGTGGCGACCCGTTCGCTGTGGATGCCGATCGGGCTGCACTGGTCCTGGAACCTCTTCGAGGGCCCGGTGTGGGGCTCGCCCGTCTCGGGCTTCCCCCTCCCGGTCCTGGCGGACGCGCGATTCCCCGGTCCTGGCCTGCTCACCGGCGGCGCATTCGGCCCGGAGGCCAGCGTGCCGGCGATGGTGCTCGGAACGGCGCTGGGAGCCTGGTTCCTCGTCCTGGCCGTCCGCCGCGGGCAGATCGTGACGCCCGCGTGGATGTGGTGGATCGCGGCCCGCCTCCGCCGCCCTCCCCTCGGTCCGGTCGCTCCGTCTCCGGTGGCGGAGTCGATCTCGCCGGCGTCGACGGCCTGAGCGCCTAGGACGCCTCGCCGGCCTCGCCGAGGAAGCGGGCCACCGCCTTCCACACCGCCTCGAAGTGCTCGCGGTCGAAGCCCGTTCCGGACGCCACCCAGTCGAAGTGGGGCGGGACGTGGCGTGGCCGGTGGAAGTGTCCGAGGACGTCGTGGTGGTCGGCCCAGACGGCGGCGACCAGGTGTCCGCGCACCTGGCTCAGGGTGGGGACGATGCCGTCGTTGGCCTTGTGGTCGGGAATGCTCCCGTACGCGCGACGGAGGAACTTGCGCTGCTCCTGTGTGAGCCTCGCGGGTGGATCGCCGGACCGCCCGCGGGCCAGCCGGTAGAGGACGACGTAGAGGGCATGGGTCGTCTGGGCGTAGCCGCTCAGGCCGGCGCGGGTGAGCGAGCGCAGGCCGGGCGGCCGCGCACGGGTGATCACGTCGCCGTAGCGGACGCCGGGGCGGTCGACGGTGGCGGCGTTGAAGAGCTCCATCGCCCCGGGAGCGAGCTGCGGCACCAGACCCTGGTCACTGTGGACGCTGGAGAAGAACTCCTCGATCGCCCGCCGCCGCTTCCCCGCGAAGTCCGAGAGGAGCTGGAGGAAGAGCTGGTCGACCACCCCGGTGGGTGTGCTGTCCCGGCGCCGGAGCAGACGCGCGAGCCGGAGCGCGACGCCGACCGGAAGCCGGCCGGTTCGCAGCGAGTACACCGTGGCCAGCGAGAGCAGCTTCAGCAGCTGGCTCCCGAACAGCGAGGTGAAGTGCGACGCGAGCGGCGTCCCGTGGTGCGGCGCGGCCACCCCGACCACGGCGCGAACGGCGGCGGCGCATCGCTCGACGTCCACCCGGGTGGGAAGGACCGACCCGGGGTTGAGCATCAGCCGGCCATCGAGCGCTCCGGTGGAGTGTCCGACGATGCTCACGACACCCCCGCGCTGCTCGAGCAGCCGGTGGATCGACTCGGCGAGCAGTGCCGCACGCCGGGGCAGCGAGGACGAGGGCTCGGTGAAGACGATGCGGATCTCGCCGTCGAGGCCCACAGGAGGGCCCGCCTCGGCGAGGAGGTCGCGCACGTGCCCGAAGTACGTGAAGTCGCCCAGGTTCGCGAAGCCGAAGAAGCCCGGGACGAGGACGACGTGATGAGGTCCGGCCACCCGCGTGGCACCTTACCGGGCCCCGGGGGTGGGATTCACGGCTCCGCCGCTCAGTCGAGCGTCGCGCCCGGGGCGAGCACGGTGTACGGCAGGCCGGCCGTCTTCGCCGCCTTCGCGAAGGCGCCGATCGGATCCGGCACCTCGGCATACCCCTGTCCCGCGTTCCCGTAGTGGATGGGAATCACCCGACGGGCGCCGAGGATCTGCGCGACCTCGACCGCCTGCTCCGGGGTGAGCGACATGGGCGCCGGCACCCGGGTGGTGCGCCCGAGCGTCTGACGGAAGCCGTTGATGGGGAGGAAGGCGAGGTCGAACGGGCCATAGGCGCGGCCGATGTTCCAGAACTGGCCGTGGACCTGCGTGTCTCCAGCGTGGAACACCCGGCGGCCTCCGCCGTCGATGACCCAGGAGACCTGCGGGCTGCCCAGACCGTCGGAGGCCGGCACCGCGAACACGGCGAAGTCGGCGGTCCGCGGAGACAGGAACTCGGGCTGGTAGAGCGCGACGGGAAGGAGGGGGACCTCGCGGTCGCCCACGCGGAGGGCCGTGTCGCGATCGCACACCAGCCGGCTGCGGGCGTTGAAGACGGGCTTGAGCGCCTCGGGCTGACAGTGATCGCCGTGGTAGTGCGTGACCAGGGCGTGGCGCTCCGGAGTGGACGCCTGGAGCGGCGTGCTGCCCGGCTCGGACGGGTCCACGGTGGCGTCGATGAAGAGCGTGGTCTCGCCGGCCACGAGACGGACTCCCGCCCAGGTCAATCGCGTGACGCGGAGCGCGGGCGGCGCCGGAGGCGTGGTGGCCGCGTGCGCGGGGAACGAGCGGAGCAGTGCCGTCGCTCCGACCAGCTCGAGGAGGGTCCGTCGGTGCATGCGGCGGTCGTACACCGCGACGCGTCCCGCCGCCGGCCGTTTGCGGATCGGGCAAGCACGCTGGCTGCAGCA
>Ga0207639_10002969_pt1 | contig 11409 bp, 12 predicted proteins | sample KBSCornC32_FD_184299 | JGI IMG/M metagenome (GOLD analysis project Ga0207639, IMG submission 184299) | Corn rhizosphere microbial communities from Kellogg Biological Station, Michigan, USA - KBS Corn C3-2 (SPAdes) (version 2) | ecosystem: Host-associated > Plants > Roots > Rhizosphere > Soil ...
AGAAAATATTCACAAGACTGTACAATTTGTTCCGGCGGATATTCCGCAACGCAATTCGCAGGTAGTTGATTAACATACCGGAAGAGCCACCAAAAAAATGCCGTTAATATAATCGATTAGGAATCAGACGCTAACCCGTCCTGCCCGGATAAAAATCGTGCGCTATCGATACACCCGATGTCCGCTGGCGCCGCCCAAAATGTCAAAACAAAGCCAAACACAGTGAATATCTGGCAGTTGCGACTCACCATTTTTTCGTAAATTTGCGCCCTATGACACAAGAACAGATTAAGAATATGAGGGACCGCGTAGTCGTCCTGAGGAGGTTTCTTTGACGTCGACAACCGTCAATATAAGATCAACGAAGAAAAACAGCTGTCGCTGAGCCCCGGTTTCTGGGACGACAATAAAAGAGCGACCGAAATTCTCAAAAACATCAAGCTCAATGAGTATTGGGTCAAACTCTACGAATCTGTAGAGTCCTCCGTCGAGGACTTTGCCGTACTCTTCGACTTCTGGAAGGCCGGCGAGGCCACCGAAGAAGAGACCCGCGAAGCCTACGAAAAGGCGCTGGGCCAGATCGAAGAAGCAGAGTTCAAAAGTACGCTCAACCAGCCCGAAGACGAACTGCCCGCCGTCATGCAGATCAACTCCGGCGCCGGCGGTACGGAAAGTCAGGACTGGGCCGAAATGCTCCTCCGCATGTACCGCATGTACGGAGAAAAACAGGGTTGGTCGGTTACCGAACTCGACCTCCAGGACGGGGAAGGCGCCGGCATCAAAAGCGCCACGATCCAGTTCGACGGCCCCTTCTCCTACGGCTTCCTGAAAGCAGAGAGCGGTGTTCACCGGCTGGTGCGCATCTCCCCCTTCGATTCCAACGCCCGCAGACACACTTCCTTTGCCTCGGTATTCGTCTACCCGCTGGTGGACGACAGCATCGAGATCGAAGTGAGCCCCGCAGACCTGGAATGGGAGTTCTACCGCAGCGGTGGCAAGGGAGGACAGAACGTCAACAAGGTCGAGACGGCCGTCCGTCTCAAACACATCCCCAGCGGTATCATCGTCGAATGCCAGCAGGCCCGTACACAGGGGGAAAACCGGGAAAAAGCCCTGAAGATGCTCAAAAGCCGGCTGTACGAAGAGGAACTGAGAAAACGCGAAGAACTGAAGAACGCTACCAACTCGACCAAAAAGAAGATCGAATGGGGCTCCCAGATACGGTCCTATGTCTTCCATCCCTATAAAATGATCAAGGACCACCGGACCGACTATGAAGTAGGCAACGTCCAGCCCGTCATGGACGGCGAACTGGACGGATTTATCAAGGCGTATTTAATGAGCGAAAAAGAAACAACATAACAGTCACAACATGAGTCTAGGATACTTCAACTACCCGGCGCCGGCCAACGAGCCGGTACTGAACTACGGCCCCGGCAGCAAAGAAAAAGCAACGCTGAAAGCCGCGCTGAAAGAATTGAAAAGCGTCACCCACGATATCCCCATGTTCATCGGGGACAAAGAGGTCCGCACGGGCAAAAAAATAGCACTCCGCCCGCCCCACGAAATAGCCCATACGCTTGGCCACTTCCACGAAGGCGACGAGACGCACGTACAACAGGCCATCGAAGCAGCGCTAAATGCCAAAGCCAAATGGGCTGCCCTCAGCTGGGAGAACCGCGCCGCCATCTTCCTCAAGGCAGCCGACCTCATCGCTACGAAGTATCGGGCGTATATGAACGGTACTACGATGCTCGGCCAGAGCAAGAACGCCTTCCAGGCCGAGATCGACAGCGCCTGCGAGATCATCGACTTCCTTCGCTGGAACGTCCACTTCCTCAGCGAGATCTACCGCCAGCAGCCCGTCAGCAGCCCTGGCGTCCACAACCGCCTCGAATACCGCCCGCTCGAAGGCTTCGTACTGGCGATCACGCCATTCAACTTCACAGCCATCGGCGGTAACCTGCCCACTTCGGCAGCGCTCTGCGGCAATACCGTAATATGGAAACCCGCCTACACCCAGGTCTTCTCCGCCCAGATGTTCATGCGGATACTGAAAGAAGCCGGCCTGCCCGACGGCGTCATCAACCTCATCTATGTCGACGGCCCCGTACTCGGAAAGATCTGCTTTAGTCACAAAGACTTCGCCGGGATACACTTCACCGGTAGCACCGCCGCCTTCAACCATATTTATAAGACCATCGGCGGGAACATCAGCAACTATCGCGCATACCCCCGTATAGTCGGTGAAACGGGTGGAAAGGACTTTGTCCTCGCCCACGAAAGCGCCGACCCCGACGTCGTCGCCACAGCACTGCTCCGCGGCGCCTTCGAATACCAGGGCCAGAAATGCTCCGCCGCCTCCCGGGCCTATATCCCCGCAAACCTGGCGGATACCGTCAAAGCGAAACTCAAAGAAGGCGTAAAAAGCTTTAAAATGGGCCCGGTCGAAGACTTCTCCAACTTCATCAACGCCGTCATCGACGAAAGAAGCTTTAATAAGATACAGTCCTATATCGACAAGGCTAAGCAGGACCCCAAAGCAGAGATCATCGCCGGAGGCAACTGCGACAAGACAAAAGGATATTTTATAGAACCCACCGTCATCGAAGCAAAGGATCCAAAATTCGTCACCATGTGCGAAGAGATCTTTGGGCCGGTACTGACCATCTACGTCTACCAGCCCGCCGAATTCGAAAAGACGCTGGAACTGATCGACACCACCTCGCCCTACGCCCTCACCGGATCCATCATCTCCCGGGACAGACAGGCTGTTGAAATGGCAACCGACCGGCTCCGCAACGCCGCCGGCAACTTTTATATCAACGACAAACCCACCGGCGCCGTAGTTGGCCAGCAACCATTCGGCGGAGCCCGGGCATCCGGCACCAACGACAAGGCAGGCTCCATCCTGAACCTCTACCGCTGGCTCAGCGCCAGAACGATAAAAGAAACATTCGTTCCGCCAACAGACTACAAATACCCCTTCCTCTCGGAAGAATAGATCACTGACCCCGGGCCGTTAACGCCCCGTCAAAAGGATCCCGGCACAGGCCGGGATTTTTTTTATCCCTTGTTTTACGTCGTTTGTCCATCCTGGTTAGTACATTAAAGACGAATCATATTAAATAATTAACTAGCTCTCAACACACTGAAAATCCAGCAAAAAACACCCTATTTGCGTATTTTTTTGGCATCCGCACAATAAAAAACCTGCACTTTCGTAGGGTACAACATTTGCATCCCCCTATTATATTTGCGGCCGAATAGGTAACACTCAATTTACACAGTATGAAAAAGTTAGCTCTGGTAATTATCGCCGGCATTTCCTTCGCAACGGCAAACGCACAATTTCAGTTTGGCGCCAAAGGCGGCCTCAACTTCGCGACAGTCACCGGCTCGGACGCCGGCGACGTAAGCACACGCGTCAACGTCAACCTGGGCGTTTACGCAAGACTCCCGCTGGCAGAAAAGATCAGCATCCAGCCCGAACTCGTGTACTCCAATCAGGGAGCAGGCTTCAATAAAGGGTCGATCGCATTTAACTACCTGAACATTCCCGTGCTCCTGAGATACTATGCAGGCTCCGGCTTCTCCATCTTCACGGGTCCCCAGGTGGGCTTCCTTCTCGGTGCACACTACAAGTACAACGGCAACAGCACAAACGCAAAAGACCTCTACAACTCCGGTGACTTCGCATGGGCCGTAGGGTTATCCTACAAGATACCCGCTACGAAACTCGGCATCGACGCACGCTACAACTTCGGCATCGCCAACATCGAAGACAGAGCAAAGACCGGAATGACAGGCTCTCTCCGAAACGACGTGTTTCAGCTCGGTGTAACATATACACTATTCAGTTCCCGATAATAATTTTTATAACTACAACGTTTGATACAAAAAAATACCCACTCTGTGGTATTGTATAAACCCTAACAGGCGCATAGTTTTGCGCGCATTAACTCACAAAATCTCTTGTTATGAAAAAACTTGCTATCGTCCTCACTGTTATCGGCGCTTCTGTATTTACTACTCAGGTTAAAGCTCAGTCCAAATCTTCTTCCGGCGATTTCCACTTTGCCGCCGGTCTCGACCTCGGTCTGCCCGTCGGTGATGCACACAACATCAGCAGCTTTGTTCTGGGCGGCAGGCTCCAGGGCGAGTACAACTTCAACGAGAACGTCACGGGCGTTGGCTCTATCAGCTATGACCACTACTTCGGCAAAGACCTCGGCGGCGGCGTTAAGCTCAACTACGGCGCAGTTCCCATCATGGTCGGCCCCCGCTTCTACCCCAGCGAGAATTTCTTCGTCGGCGCACAGGTCGGCGTTGGCTTCTTCACCGGTGACGCCAGCGGCAGCGGCTTTGCCTACGCCCCCCAGGTAGGCTACAACGCCGATAACTTCCAGGCTATCCTCGCTTACAATGCGATCAGCAAGAACGGCACGATCGCCAACATCGGCCTGACCTTCCTCTACAAATTCGGCGGCGGTAAATAACCCGCACCCAAACAAAAACAATAAAAAGAATACGGTCTTAGGACCGTATTTCTTATTTTTAGCACATGAAGACGATCCTGAACGAACAACAGCTCGAGATCACCATACAACGCCTCACCCACCAGTTGCTGGAGAACCACCTCAACCTCGAAAATACGGTCCTCATCGGCATCCAGCCAAGAGGCATCTATTTTTCAGACCGCATTATCCAGCATCTCAAAACCCAGGTAAACCCTTCCAATATCCGCTACGGCAAACTCGACATCACCTTCTACCGCGACGACGTACGCACCGGCCTCCACGAACTCAACCAGACGGATATCCCCTTCTCCATCGAAAACAGCGAGGTCATCCTCGTAGACGACGTCCTCTGGACCGGCAGAACCATCCGCGCCGCCCTCGACGCCCTCCTCGACTTCGGCCGGCCCGCCAAGGTAGAGCTCTGCGTCCTCATCGATCGCCGCTTTAGCCGCCAGCTACCCATCCAGGCCGACTACACCGGCAAATCCATCGACTCCATCATTACCCAGAAGGTAAAAGTATACTGGAAAGAAAAAGACGGTAAGGACGAAGTCACTTTATTATAAAAAATACCCTAATTTCGCGTTCTAATGCAACTGAGTACCAAACATCTTCTAGGCATTAGAGATCTCCAACCGGGTGATATCCAACTCATTTTAGATACAGCCACACAGTTTAAGGAAGTTTTGCAGCGCCCCATCAAAAAGGTGCCTACCCTAAGGGACGTAACCATCGTCAACCTCTTCTACGAGAACTCCACAAGGACCCGCATCTCCTTCGAACTGGCCGAAAAAAGGCTTTCCGCCGACACGATCAACTTCACCACCTCCGGCTCCTCCGCCGCCAAAGGCGAGACCCTGCTGGACACGGTCAATAATATCCTTTCGATGAAAGTGGACATGGTAGTCATGCGGCACAGCGCCAGCGGAGCCCCCCACTTTCTTTCCAAACACATCCCCGCAGCCATCGTCAACGCCGGCGACGGCATCAACGAACACCCGACCCAGGCCCTGCTCGACGCCTTCTCCATCCGCGAGAAGCTCGGCGGACTTACCGGGAAAAAGATCGCCATCATCGGCGATATCATGCACAGCCGCGTAGCCCTGAGTAATATCTATCTCCTGAAGAAAATGGGCGCCGAAGTGACCCTCGCAGGCCCCCCTACCCTGATCCCCGTGCATATCCGGGAAGCCTTCGACGTACGGGTAGAATACAACCTGCGAAAAGCCCTCGAATGGTGCGACGTCGCCAACGTACTCCGCATCCAGCTCGAAAGGCAGAACCAGCCCCTCTTCTCCTCACTGAGAGAATATAGCCTGGCATACGGCATCAACAGACGGCTCCTCGACAGCCTCGGCAAAGAGATCGTCATCATGCACCCCGGACCGATCAACCGGGGCGTTGAACTCGACAGTGACGTCGCAGACAGTAAGCAATCCATCATCCTGCATCAGGTGGAGAACGGGGTCGCCGTGCGGATGGCCGTGCTCTACCTCCTCGCGGGAGGCGCCAGCAGATCGGCTCAGTAACCATAATATTTATATCTTATGCAACGTATCGGCCTATTTCCCGGCACCTTCGACCCGATAACCATCGGCCACCAGGACATCATCGACCGCTCTCTACCCCTGTTTGACAAGCTGATCATCGGCATCGGACGCAACATCAACAAGGAACCCATGTTCAGCGAAGAACAGCGCATCCAATGGATCAGAGAGATCTACAAGGATAACCCCAAGGTCGACGCCGTCCTCTACGAAGGCCTTACGGTACGCTGCTGCCAGCAGGTCGGAGCCAACTTCATCCTCCGCGGGATCCGCTACGTCAATGACTTCGAATACGAAAAGGCGATAGCGGACATGAACAGAAGCCTCGACCCCAACATCGAAACGATATTCCTGACCTGCCTGCCCCAGTATACCTCGGTGGCTTCAACCCTGGTACGGGACGTATTAAAGAACGGCGGCGACGTCCTGCAGTTCCTCCCCGACGTCGTAGCCCGGGCACTCAACCAACACTCCCACACGCCCAAACGACGCTAATATGGCAATCTGGTACAACCGCGACATCAATCTGCAGGACCTCAACCTCCTGGGAAAAAATACCATGGTGGAATACACCGGTATCGAACTCACCGAGATCGGCGACAACTACCTGAAAGCAAAAATGCCGGTCGACAACCGCACCCGCCAACCTTACGGCCTCCTGCACGGCGGCGCCTCCGCAGCCCTGGCAGAGACACTCGGCAGCGTCGCTTCATCCCTGGTCATCGACCGATCCGAATACGACTGCGTCGGCCTCGAGATCAACGCCAACCACATTCGCGGCGTCAGAGACGGTTATGTTTACGGAACAGTGATCCCCCTTCATATCGGCAGGTCGACACACGTGTGGGATATAAAGATCTATGACGACCGGGAGAAGCTCGTCTGCGTCAGCAGACTCACCGTGGCCATCATCAAAAAGCAGCCCCGATAACATCCACGATCGACGGGAAAGTATTCTTCAGCAGCTCACCCATACCCTCATGCGTCACCCAGCGCAGCTCCGTGATCTGCTCCTCCTGCTGGGGCACGATCTTCTGCCCGTCCGCAGCCTTCATCCGATACCAGTAGGACTCCTTCAGGATATGGTGACCGCTTTCGTCATAGGTGTGATAAGTAGTCAGCAACGGCGCCTCCAGCCGCACCTCGTGCAAACCCGTCTCCTCCCTGACCTCCCGGACCGCACACTGCTCCAGCGTCTCGCCCGGATCCAGCTTCCCCTTGGGCAGGTCCCATTTCCCACGCCGGAATATGAACAGATACTCCTGCCTGTCATTGGCCACAAGCCCGCCGCCCGCCTGTATGATCAGAAACTTCTTCCAGAAAGCCTTCTTCAGCGCCGCAACATCGCTATGCACAAATATCCCCGCATGCACCTTCGCCTGACGCATCTCGTGAACCATAGCATTCACTGCATGGGGCGAGAACTCATCGATCAGCACGGCATCGTCGTGATGGGCGTATACACTGATCTCATCCGTCATCCTGTCGCAGAGAAAAAGGGGTTTGTCGTTGAAGTAGATCTTGATATACATACCTCAAAAATACCTACTTTCGCACCATGGCTGAGAAAATTATTACCACGAACGAAACCGGCTCTGCCGGTTCGACCGGACCTCTGGAAGGACAAAATACTCCCGGTCAATCGGCCGTCGCCGAAAAGCTCCTGCAGGTGCAGGCCATCCGCCTTAGCGTCAAAGAACCCTTCACATGGTCATCCGGATGGAAAAGCCCCATCTACTGCGATAACCGCAAAGTCCTCTCCTTCCCCTATATACGGGACTTCATCAAGTCCGAAATGTGTAACGTGATCTTTGCCCAATACCCCGAAGCAGGGCTGCTGGCAGGCGTCGCCACCGCCGGTATCGCCTGGGGCGCCATGGCCGCGGACCAGCTAAAGCTGCCCTATGTCTACGTCCGCAGCAAGCCCAAAGAACACGGCCTCGGCCAGCAGATCGAAGGCCACTACCAGCAGGGCCAACCCGTAGTGGTCATCGAGGACCTCATCTCCACCGGCAAAAGCTCCCTGCAGGTAGTCGACGTCCTCCGCAACGAAGGCCTGGAAGTCATCGGCCTGGTGTCCATCTTCAACTATGGATTCGACGCCGCCCGCGAAGCCTTCGAAAAAGCCAAAGTCCCCTACGTGTCCCTCTCCAGCTACCCCACCCTCATCCAACTCGCCGTGGCAAAAGGTATGGTAAGCCCCGAAGAACAGCACATCCTTCTTCAATGGAGCAAGGACCCGGCCAGTTGGAAAGGCGTCTAACGTTCCGGCAAACCCGCCACCCGGGCCCCGCCAATCGTTGGGAAACTCCCTTCCAGGATTTCCAATTATTTTAATTAAATTGCTGAGGACAAAATCATTTTCATATGAAGAAAATTCAAATCCTTTTTTTCCTGCTTATCGGCTTCGCAGGAGGCGCATTCGCCCAAACCAAACCCCAGCTGACAGCCGTCATCAAAACCCCCACCGTACAGTGTGAAGAATGCAAGGGCCGTATCGAAAAATACATGTCCCACGAAGACGGCATCGTAAAGATCAACGTCGACTACAAGAAAAAGACCACCACCGTCACCTACCTGACCGACCGCACAAATATCGAGAACATCAAGGCAATGATCGCCAACGTCGGCTATGACGCCGATGACGTAACGGCAGAACCCGACGCCTACAAAAGGCTCCCGATCTGCTGCAAAAAGCCCGAAGACGGCGGCGGCAAAAAGAACTAAACAACTAAAGACAGCAATAAAAAACCGGCGTGATGCCGGTTTTTTTTTACACATCCATCAAAGACTGAAATCCAAAGGAAAATCCACCTTCAGCGCCACATTCCTCCCCATATTATGGATACCATGCGCAGGATTCGTATCATCCGGGCTATAAAGGAAATACTTCAACCGGCTCATATGATCGAAGTACGCCACATCGAACAGGTTATTCCCCATCAGATAGATATTGCAGATCGTCCGCCCCTTTCCATTCGTGATCCCCGCTCCGATACCCGCATTGAATAGCGCATATCCCGAAGTCGCCGACTCCGTATTATCCGCCAGATAAGCCCTGTTCTGACTCGCATACCAGGCCAGCTGCACCTTGACAAAACCGTTAACCAGATGATGCGCCCGGGCATCCCAGTCCAGCCTCAACTCCGACAAACCATGCACCGGCGGAATAAAAGGCAGATACCTGTTGCTGTCGGTCCTCAGCTTCGCTTCCACCCCCTTATTCAAACCAAAAACGGAAGAAACAGTATTCTCAAAATGCAGGCTCCGCAAAAAATGAATATCTACACTGGCCTCCCCGCCGTATAGCTGCGCCTTCCCCTGCTGAAATTTATAGACCGGCACACCCCCGATCGTCGAATCCCCGCCCGCAGCCCCAACCAGCCGCTGATTGAAGATATAGTTCGAGATCTGGTTATCAAAAACGCTGACCGAAGCCCTGACCGACGGAGAAGTATACTCCAGCCCCAGGTCCTCCTGCATACTGAACTCGGGCTTAAAATCCCCGCTGCCGATCTGATAAATGCCCGTCCCCGGATGAACCCCATTGGCCCCGATCTCCGCAATATTCGGCGCCCTGAAACCACGCGCGACATTGGCCTTCACCGCCAACCGCTCCGTGAAATTATAGGTGGCCCCGATACTCCCCGTAAAACCCGAGAACGTATGGCTATACGGAGCAAAATGAAAATCCGCCCCCGCAGTATCCGCCCCGGTCACCGGCATATCAAAACCCGTCACCGGATTCGGCTGGGAATAAAGCCCGAAATTCCTGAACGAACGGCTGTCATACCTCGCGCCCCCCGCAATATCCAGCCTGCCAAAAGTCTTCTTCAGCAAGGCAAATGGCCCCACGTCGAACTGATGATAGGAAGGGATCACGAACTCGGTTCCGCTGGTCACGTCATTGTCCTGGTACATCCCGTTCACACCCAGCGCCAGACTCCAGCCGTCCAGCTCGGGCAGAGAATATTTGACATCGTAAGAATAGGTATTGAGCTTAAGATACAGCCCCGCCACTTCCTGATAAGGGATCTCCGGATGACTGTATTCCCGCCTTACACTGCGCTGATAACCGATATTGACCGCCAGCCGGCTGTCCCCCAGAACAAAATTATTCGTCAGATAGGCGCGATAGTGCTGTACGTGCTGGTGCAGCGGAGTCATGCTATAGGACTTCAGCGCCGCATCGGACGCTATCACATAGTCGCCGGCCTCCGTCACCTGCTGCATGAACTTCCCCGTCGCCGAATCCCTCGTGCCATCCGGTATCTCCTGCAGGTCGTCGAAAAGCGACAGACTCAGATGAGAATAACCCCACCCACGGTGCAGCCCCAGCGCCAGATTGGCGTCGGTCTCGCTATAGGCCGTGTTGAATACCCTGCCGTCGACTTTGTTCTGGTAATTGGTAGCCTGCTTGTGCGACAGCCTGGCCATCCATTCAAACCCATTCTTTGTAGATGCGATCATTTCAGATCCGCCATAAAGACCGTTATTTGTCTGGTACTCGGCCTGCACGTCCCCGATGATCTTCCCTTCCGGGGCCGCCGGAGTAGGGATCAGATTGACCACGCCCGCAAGCGCATCCGAACCATAGGTCAGACTCGCAGGCCCTTTGATCACCTCTATTCTGTCGACCCCATACTGATCCACCTCGATCCCGTGCTCATCCCCCCACTGCTGCCCCTCCTGCCGCACGCCGTCGTACAGCGTGAGGATCCGGTTATAACCCAGCCCGCGGATAAAAGGCTTCGAAACATTGGGCCCCGTAGTCAGCGCGCTTACCCCCGGCACCTTTGCAATGGCATCGATGATATTGGTGCTGAGATTGGTAGCGATGTATTCGTGATCTACGGCAACGATCGGCACCGGACTCCTCTTGATCTGCGTGGCCTTCGACAGCCCCGTCACCACCACCGGACTTTCCTCCACGAACTGGTCCGAAAGAACAAAATCCTGACTCACCGGACCACTGATCGTCAGCGTCCTGGTCAATAACTTATACCCGACAGAATGCACCTCGACCAGAAAACTACCCGAAGGCAGATTGTTGAACTTGTAATAGCCCAAACTATCCGTCACCACACCCAGTTTAAGGTCCGGGATATAAACCGTAACTCCCGGCACGCCGGTTCCTTTATCGGTAACACGCCCCGACAGGACGCCACCTATAAATAGCAATAGACAATAGAAAGAATTCATGATCAAATTAATTCCTTTGATAAAATAATTGACTAAACCAGTTATTTATCAAAAGAAGGCGGCCCACGAAGTCCGAAAATAAAAGAAGGGAAAAAATAATACTGATCTTCCGCGCGACAGGCATAGCCCTCACGATAAAC
>Ga0207639_10002970_pt1 | contig 11409 bp, 13 predicted proteins | sample KBSCornC32_FD_184299 | JGI IMG/M metagenome (GOLD analysis project Ga0207639, IMG submission 184299) | Corn rhizosphere microbial communities from Kellogg Biological Station, Michigan, USA - KBS Corn C3-2 (SPAdes) (version 2) | ecosystem: Host-associated > Plants > Roots > Rhizosphere > Soil ...
CGAGCACCCGCGAGAAGCGCAGCGGCCCCTTCGCCTCGGCCAGCACCTGCAGCACTTCGAGCGGCCACTTCGCCGCCACCTGGGCGAGCATGTCGCGCGTCGCCGCGTCCTCGGCATCCGTCATCGTCGAGCAGAAATCGAGGAGATCGCGGGGCTTTGTTACCATGAGGTGGGTATAGTTCCTCAGGGTACCTTCTTTCAACTGGAAACAAGCCTCCTTATCTGAGCCGGCGTTCTGTTGAAGGAGGCTCTCATGCCCAAAGTCTGGATGATCACCGGCAGCTCGCGTGGCCTTGGCCGCGCCCTTGCCGAAGCCGTGCTCGCCGCCGGCGACAAGCTTGCCACCACCGCCCGCAATCCCGCCCAGCTCGCCGATCTCGTCGAGCGCTATGGCGACAACGTCCGGGCCATCGCCCTCGACGTGACCGACGCCGCGGCCGCGCGCCGGGCGGTGGATGAGACGGTTGCGGCATTCGGCCGGCTCGATGTCGTCGTCAACAACGCCGGCTACGCCAACGTTGCTGCGATCGAGGAGTTTTCCGACGACGATTTTCGCCAGCAGATCGAGACCAATCTTTATGGCGTCATCAACGTGACCCGCGCGGCGCTGCCGCAGATGCGCGCGCAGCATTCGGGTCACATCATCCAGGTCTCCTCGATCGGCGGCCGGGTTACCTCGGCGGGGCTTGGCCCGTACCAGACGGCGAAATGGGCGCTCGGCGGCTTCTCCGGCGTGCTGGCCCAGGAAGTGGCCCACCTCGGCATCAAGGTGACGGTGGTTGAGCCGGGCGGCATGGCGACAGACTGGGCCGGGCAATCGATGGCGGTTCACGCCGTCTCACCCGACTACGAACCGACCGTCGGCGTGACGGCGAAGCGGATGCTCGGCGAACCCGGCACCGCGCGCGGCAATCCGGCCAAGGTATCGGCGGCGATCATCGAGCTTGCGAACGCCGAGGCCCCGCCGCTGCACCTCCTCATCGGCACCGATGCCGTGCTGCTGGCCAAGGCCGCGCGCGCCGCGCAGGCGGCGGAGGATGCCAAATGGGAAGCGCTGAGCTCGAGCACCGACAACGATGGCGCGACGCCATTCGGCGAGACGAATGTCGGACGGCATATCCTTGCCGGACTCGCGGCCTGATCGAGAACGGGGCGGCGGGGGGTCAGCGCCGCCGCCCATTCCAACCGTCAGCCGGCTGCGGTAGCCTCACTCCCTCAGAAGAGATCAGGGAGGACGATTGTGAAACTCCTCGTTGTTACCGCGCTGGCACTGGCGGTCTTTGTCCCCACCGCCCCCGCACAGGCCGCCGGAGCGGTCCCGACCAAGGTCGGCCAGTGCGTCTCGACCACCATCAAGCTAAAGGCGACACGCCTCGAGGGCGTCGCCGACAGCGGCGATGCCGTCGAATACGCCAACGGCATCTTCGGAATCAGCTACGAGCAGGAAGCCGGAATGGTTGGGGCCAAGGCCGGCGACAAGGTAAAGCTCTGCCTCAGCTCGATTCCCAAAGACTGCCCGAAGGGCGACGACCGCGGCAAGACCTACAAGGCCACGGACTTGCGCACCCACAAGAGCTGGGACCTGCCCGACGCCGAGCACATGTGCGGCGGGGCGTAAGGCACCCGATCCGCTGGAGCGGTACACGCCGCGCCGTTCGAGGGACCCCGAATTCAGCGTCGTTAGCCCACGCTGGTGGCGTTTCGCGGGCGACTGCCGCGGCGTGACGGGGAATACGCGCGACAGCAGCTGAGTCTTCGAACTGCCGCTCCTTGATGCCAGGCGGCTGCGGCCGGCTAGGCCGTCGCGCTGCTCTCTGCCTCGGAGGCCGGGCAAGCTTCATCGATCCCAACCCCTGCCGGGGCCGAGCGCGCGATCCCCGCAGCCCATTGCGCGGTTGCCCCCGTACAGGTTAAGTCACTGAGAAACGTAGGAGTTTGCCGTTTGAATCTCTGCGTCTACACAGTTCTTCTGGGCGGCTACGAGGCCCTCAACGAACAGCCGATCGCGGCGGACTCCGGCATTCCCTTCATCTGCTTTACCGACAATCCGGACTCGCGCAGCGACAGCTGGCAAATCCGGCACATCGAGCCGGTGCTCGCCTGCGACCTGGTGCGCAGCCAGCGCTGGCCCAAGCTCCGGCCGCATGCGCTGCTCGGCGAGTTCGATGCGTCCATCTACATCGACAACACCGTCATCCTCACTAAGCCGCCGGCGGAGATCTGGGCGGCGTTGGTGCCCGAAGACGCTTCGCTCGCTTTGCTCCGCCACAGCCATCGCGACACCGTCGCGGGCGAGTTCAGCGTCGTGCGCGCGCAGGGGCTCGACGAGCCGGGCCGCATCGACGAGCAGCTCGAGCACTACATGACGACCGCGCCCGAGGTGCTGGCGACCGCGCCCCACTGGGGCGCCATCCTGCTCCGCCGCCATGATGCGGCCGTTGCCGCCTTCGCCGATATCTGGTCGGCCCACGTCATGCGCTACTGCCGGCGCGACCAGCTCTCGCTCAACATGGCGCTGCACCTCTCGGGGCTCACGCCGGCGGTCCACAACATCGACAACGGCCGCTCGTGGTTCCATCAGTGGCCGGTCAGCACCGGCCGGAAACGTGAACTGCGAGTTCTCGGCGCCCCCTCGACCACCAACGAGCGACTCACCCGCTTTGAGAAGCTGGTCGACAAGCCGCACGAGCTGGAACGAACCAACCGCGAGCTTCTCGCCCGACTCGAGGCGCTGGAAGGATCGAGAAGCTGGCGGCTCACAGCGCCGCTCCGCGGCGTCAACGCCATCCTGCATCGGCTGGCCAAGGGCAAATGACCCCGGGGGGCGAGGACCACGGCAAGACCTGCCAGGCCATCGGGTCTTCCAAGGCCGACCGCATCTGATAATACCGGTCCACCAAACGCCAGCCAGTAGAGGACGCGCGATGCGTGGGCGCTTTTTGTCGGCAGACGAGGTCGCTGACCGCATCCGCGATCACATCGAGGTCAAAAAGCCTTTTTCTTATATCCGGTTAGGTGATGGCGAGGGCGCCCTGCTGTCTTATCAGCCTGCATCGGCCACCGAAGAAGATGTCGCCTACTTCAAAACGCATCTCGGCGACGCCGCCACCCCGGAGAATTTACTCCTCCTGCAGGAGAAACTTGAAGGCGCGTTGGCCGGAGCCGACCTTATCGGCATCCGGGACGAGGTGTGGACTGCCGTCCCGACAGTCAATGACGATGACGAATCGCTGGCCGAATTCAGGCAACGGCTGGCCCTCCGCGAAGCAGAACTGAAGATCGTGCAAGGACACGCCCTCAAGCGTGTGCATGGCCTCTATTCGTGGCTGCGCAGGCAGCCAATGGCGGACGGACGCGAGTGGTGCTCGCAGTGGATTCACTGGGACCTGCAACTGGCTGGCTTCTGGCAAAGGCTGCTACCCCGATGCGGGTCGCTCACCGTCATCAATGCTTCGCCGACAGTGCGGGCGACGATGGAAAAGCACCTGGGTGTCGCCATCGACCAAATACGCGTGCCCGAAAAGCACATCGTTCGGTCGCGATGGCCCGACGACAGCGGTGAGGCGGCGTTTCCCGACGCCTATGAGAGAGTCGCCAAGCAGCTTGACCGGCCGCTGAGCGGCAAGGTTTTCGTCGTTGCCGCGGGATTAGTGGGGAAGTCATTTTGCCATCTGATCAAGGCGAACGGTGGCGTGGCGCTGGACCTCGGCGCGTTGCTGGATGCCTGGGACGGTCGATCGACCCGGCCCGTGATCTACGCGAGCAAGATAGCGGTCGACCCATCGCACAAGCATTTCATGCTGGCGCCGCATGGGCCGGGGCAATTGCCCTAGGCTCGCGCCTTGCCCCGTCCGTGCGTTATCGTTAATACGCATGAGCGCTTTAGCCCGAGGAGACCCGCATGCCGTCTGCCCCCAGTTTTACCCGCCATGGACGTGCGCTGAAGCCCGGACAGGTCTCCGAGCTCACCGTCATGGACCGCGAAGCAGGAGAGCCGCGCGTCATCTTCACCGCGAATGAGATCATCGAGGCGCCGAACTGGACGCCGGACGGCGCAGCGCTCGTCTTCAACGCGGGCGGCGAGATGTGGCGCATTCCCGCCGATGGCTCCGCGACGCCGGTGAAGATCGACACCGGCGATCTCCGCGACCTCAACAACGACCACGTGCTCTCGCCCGATGGCAGTATGATGTATGTGAGCTCGAACGACGGCCACCTCTATGCCGTGCCGGTGACCGGCGGGACACCGCGGCGCGTTTCCAACACGCACGACAACCCGCACCACTACTACCTCCACGGCATCTCGCCGGACGGCAAGACGCTGAGCTACGTGGCGGTCGAGAAGGATGCGCCGGGCGGCAAGACGCGCATCAACATCTTCACCATTCCGGCGGCGGGCGGTGCCGACACGCGGCTGACCGACGTCGATTATCCCCATGATGGGCCGGAGTATTCTCCCGACGGCAAGTGGCTCTATTTCTCCGGCGAGAAGGCGGCGAAGCGCCCCGGCCATGCCCAATGCTTCCGGATGCGCCCGGACGGCACCGGCGTCGAGCAGCTGAGCTTCGACGACCGCGTCAACTGGTTCCCGCACATCTCGCCCGACGGCAACTGGATCGTCTACATTTCCTATCCCGAGGGCACGACTGGGCACCCGCCGGACAAGGACGTCATCCTCCGGCTGATGACGGCCGACGGCAAGGACGAGCGCGATCTCGTCGGCTTCAATGGCGGCCAGGGCACGATCAACGTCAACTCCTGGGCGCCCGACAGCCGCCGCTTCGCCTATGTCGCCTACCCGATCGCCTGATCGGGCGGCAAATCGCCTCCGCCAGGGTGGATGAAGCCGTCCATCCGTGTCAGGATGTGTCTATGGAGGAGGCAAACGACAGCGCCGGATTCGCGACGCCGCCGGGCGAGGAACCGTTGCGCCGGCCCGCCATGGTGCTCGTGCCGCCGCCGCTGCTCGGCATCGTCCTCGGCTTTGCGGGCTGGGGCATCTCCTATTCGCTGATTGCACCGGCCCCCTGGCTCATGGTCTGGCAGCTCGGCCTCGCGCTCGTCGTCGCCGGCATCGGCCTCGCGGTGATCGGCATCGTCACCTTCGTTCGCGCCGGCACGGAAGTCGCGCCGCAATCGATGAGCAACCGGCACCTCGTCGTCGCCGGACCCTACCAGTTCACCCGCAACCCCATGTATCTGGGCATCCTGATTGCGCTGCTCGGCGTGCCGCTGACCAACGGCATGTGGCTCCAATACCTCGCGCCGCTGGCGTTTTTCCTCATCATCAACTCCATCTACATCCCCTTCGAGGAGACCAAGATGGAGCGGGGTTTTGGCGACGAGTATCGCGCCTATAAGCAGCGCGTTCGCCGCTGGATCTAGGCAGGCGACCGCCTGCAACGAATCGATACACGAACCGGACTTCCCGTCCCGGCTGGCGGCCTCTAGATCAAGGCCCTCAGTCCGGAGCGTGTCCATGACCGATCGTCCCCACAGCCTGACCGCCGTCCTCCCCTGCAACGACCTCGATGCGTCGGAAACCTTCCACAACCGGCTCGGCTTTTCGCGGCCCGACGCGGACCGGCCGCCGGCCGGCGAGGAGGACAGCTACCGAATGCTGGCCGATGCGCGCGGCGGCGAAATCCACCTGACGCAGGCCGTCGAAGGCTGGCTCGTCCCCGGCCGCAACCCTTTCGGCCTCTACCTCTATACCGAGGACGTCGACGCGCTCGCGGCCCGATTCGTGGGCGAGACCCTCGAAGCGAACGGCGCCGAGGACAAACCCTGGGGCATGTACGAGTTCTCGCTGTCCGATCCCGACGACACGCTGATCCGCGTCGGCTGGCCGACACGCCTGCGCACTCCCGGGACCTGACCGACCAACCTATCGCGCCAGTGCCAGCGCCTGCTGGTGCACCGGGCACCGGTCCTCAGGACACGCCACCGTGTCGCAGAGCCGGCAGATATGGCCGGCGTGGTCCATGCTGGTGGTGACGCCCCGCAGCAGCTTTTCGAGCAGGCCGCCGAGGGTGTCCTGCTCCGCCGGCGTCAGCACGTCGATGACATCGACCAGCACCGCGCAGCGCTCGACCAGGATTTCGCGCGCCCGGGCCTTACCACTGGCGGTGAGGCTCAGCGCCACGGTGCGCTGGTCCTTCCCCGGCGCCGACATCACCAGCCCTTCCGCCTCGAGCTTGTCGAGGAGCCGCACGGCGGCCGAATGGGAGAGGCCCAGCACACCGGCAAGCTCGGCGTTCGAGCACCCCTCCCACATCGCCAGCACGTTGAGGGCCGCCGACGTCGAGTCGGTCGAATTCGGATGGCGCCGCATTTGCGTCTGCAGCCGCTCGACCACCTCGCCGGAAAGCGCGCCGAGCAAGTTCGCGATTCTCAGTTTTGTCATGACCCCATCTTGACACGCATCTGCCGTACGATCAATAAGTGCGTGCTGCACGCAATTATCTGAGGTGAGGAAATGCGTTGGGATTTGAACCTTGTGTCGTCGAAGCTTGGCGGCGCGATACTCCGCTACAGCCTGGTGTTGTTCTTCCTGGGCTTCGGCCTGTTGAAATTCACCGAGGCAGAGGCGCTCGCCATCCAGCCGCTCGGCGAACATAGTCCGTTCCTGTCGTGGCTCTGGGCCGTCTCCGGCCCCCGGATCGCCTCGGACGTGATCGGCGTCGTCGAGATCGCCTGCGCCCTCGGCCTCGCGGTATGGCGCTTTGCGCCGCGCCTCTCGGCCTATGCCGGGCTGACCACGGCAGTTGCGCTGGTGATGACGCTGAGCTTCCTTGTCACCACCCCGCAACTGGACCCCGCCCTGCAGTCGTTCATCATCAAGGACCTGACCCTGCTGGGTGCAGCACTTTGGTGCGCGGGCGAGGCTTTTGCCTTGGCGCGCGAGCGCGGTGGCCGCCAATTTTCTCTCCAGCCGGCCGAATAGGAGAAGGCAATGGAAGCGCTGCGGATCGAGTTCGAGCCCTTCATCGACGAGGCGTCGCGTCATTTCATCATGGAAGGGCTCGAGCACAACAATGTCGCCCGAACCGGCCAAGCCGGCTGGTTCCCGGTGAACTTCGTGCTCCGCGGCGAACCCGGCGACGTGCTTGGCGGCCTCCTCGGCTGGGTGTGGGGCGGCTGGCTCCACATCGACTACCTCTGGGTCGCCGAGGCGGCGCGCGGCACCGGCCACGGCAGGCAGCTCATGAAGCAGGCCGAGGCATACGCCGTCTCGCGCGGCGCGACGGCTTCGACCGTCGAGACCCATAGCTTCCAGGCGCGGCCGTTCTACGAGCGCCTGGGCTACGAAGTGTTCGGCACGCTCGACGGCTGGCCGCCGGGCCACCAGAAGTTCTTCCTGAAGAAGACGCTCTAGCCGTAGGGCTGGCTAGCGCAGCGTGTAGCCGCCGTCGATCACCAGCACCTCGCCGGTGACATAGCTCGAAGCCGGCGAGCAGAGATAAAGCGCGCCCGCCGCGATCTCGTCGATGAGGCCCGCCCGGTTCATCGGCGTCATCTGCTTCCACACGGGGCCCCACACGGGGTCGGCGAGCCCGCCATTAGTCATGTCGGTCTCGATGTAGCCCGGCGCGATGGCGTTCACCCGGATGTTCTCGCCCGCATAGTCGCTGGCGAGACTGCGCGTCAGCATGTGCACGGCGGCCTTGCTGGCGTTGTAGGCGGCCTGCTGCTGCGGAATGTTCGAGATCAGGCCCGAAATCGAGCCGATGTTGAGAATGTTGCCGCTCTTTTGCTTGCGCATCGGCACGAGCGCCGCCTTGCAGGCGAGAAAGACCGAGTCGAGGTTGATCGACATCAGCCGCTGATACTGCTCGTCCGGGAACGTTTCGGTATCGCCGTGCTGCGCCACGCCGGCATTGTTGACGAGGATATCGAGGCGGCCGCCCCCCATCTTTACCGCTTCGTCGATGAGTTTTGCCGGCGCCTTCGGATCCTGCATGTCGGCCTGGATATAGCCGAGCACGTCAAAGCCCTTGCCCTTGAACTCGGCCACCACCTCGGGCTTTGGGTTTTTCGAGGAAAGGATCAGCCGCGCCCCTGCTTCGCCGAGCGCCTGCACGATGCCGAGCCCGATGCCGCGCGTCGCTCCGGTAATCAGCGCCACCTGTCCGTCGACGCGAAATTTTTCGAGGATCATCTGTCCCCTCCCTGTTTGGCGCGCACTAAGCCACGGCCGGAGCGGCGCGGTAAAGAAGAATTGCTCGCGGATCAGGCGCCGGCGCTCACCTCGGTGAGGAGCCACTGGCCGATCGGCCACATCGCCTTGTAGTGCCGGGCGCACATGTCGGCGAAATCCGGCGCCTTAGCGGCTTCGGCCGGCAGCTCCTTCATGGCGTGGAGGCTCTCGTAGAGCAGGTATTCGGCCGCCGGGCCATCGGTCGGAAAGCCCTTGGGCATGAGCTTTCGCGTCTTCTCGCCGATCTCGTAACCTTTGGCTTCGACCGTCTCGAGCGCCTTGAGCAGCGCCTTGGCGGAGCGCGGATGGATGACCGACTGCCGATAGGCATCGAGCACCTCGCCTTGCAGCCCATGCATGCCGACACCCATCCAGACGCGATCCGGCGTGAGCTGGAACCAGAAGCCGGGGCAATCCCAGCCTTTGCGATCGCCGTGCCAGAACCAGGCGTTGAGATGCGTCTTGTAGGGCCGCTTGTCCTTGGAAAAGCGGATGTCGCGGTTCACCCGCTGCAGCGAGCCGTTGACCTTGGGCTCGAACTGCACGGTCGGCGATGCCTTCTTGAGCTGTGGCCCGAGCGCGGCGACAAACGCCTTGGCCGGTTCGACATAGCCCGCCTCATAGAGCGGCCGATGCGTCTCGAACCAATCCTTGTCGTTATGCGCCGCAATGCCGGTGAGGAACTCGAAGGTGGCGGCAGGAAAGCCGGCAAAATCGCTCACATCGGTCCCCTGTTGCCGGCCGTTGCCTCGATCCACACCGGCACCGACTTGAACGCCGGCGTCTTCGAGCGCGGATCGACCGCCGTATCGCAGAGCACATTGGCCTCCGGATAATAGGCCAGCGCCGAGCCGCGCGGCAGGTCGAAGCCGTGCACGACGACATCCTGCATGCGGCCAGTGGCCGAGGCGAGGGTGATCTTCTGGCCCTCGGCGATGCCGAAGTCGGCGAGGTCGTCCTGGCTCAAAAACACCGACCAGCGCCCGGCCTTGCCGCGATAGCTGTCGGCTTCCTCGTAGATGATGGTGTTGAATTGGCCTTCGCTGCGCACCGTCGCGAGGCGCAGCGGCCGCGCGCCCTCAGGGGCCCGGACCGGCTCGGGGATGGGCGTGACGACGAAATGCGCCCGGCCGTCGGGGGTGCCAAAACTCGGGGTGTGCAGCACACGGTTCCTGACGTGGAATTCGCGCTTGGCGACATCGATATCCGCCAGCTCCTCGAGCCCCGGCACGATCTTGGCGATCGCCTCGCGCACCCGCGCGTGTTCCTTGAAGGCGGCGAACGGTATTTTGCTTCCGGGCAGGAGTTCCGTCGCAAGGTCGGCGAGGATCACCGTCTCGGGGCGGACGTTGTCGAGCCGGTTGATGCCGCCATCGCTCAGCCGGATGTAGTTGAACATCGATTCCTGCGTCGTCGGCGACCACTCCTCGTCGCGCGCCGTGACCGGCAGGATCAGGACTTCGCCCTCGCCCAGCCCGTGCACGTGACCGCGGTTGAGCGTCGTGGTGAGAAAGAGCTTGAAGCCGATCGACCCCATCGCCCGCCCGGCAAAGGCGGTGTCCGGCGTTGCCTCGTAGAGGTTGCCCCCCATGATCACCGCGGCGTCGATATTGCCCGCCTCAGCCGATTTGAGGCCGGCCATGGTGTCAAAACCCTTTTCGCGCGGCAGCGTCACGCCGAACGCCGCTTCCATCTTTGCGTAGACCTCGGCGGCGAGCACCGGCTTGACGCCGATGGTGCCGATCCCCTGGACGTTGGAGTGCCCGCGGAGCGGCAGCAGTCCTGAAAAGCGCTTGCCGATCATGCCGCGCAGCGTTGCGAGATTGGCGATCGCCTCGACATTGGCGACGCCGTGGAGATGGTGCGTCATCCCCATGCCCCAGGCGAAAACCGCGTTCTGGGCCTTGGCGTAGCGGCCCGCCACCCGCTCGATATCCGCCTGCGCCACCCCGCACTCGGCAACGATCCTGTCCCAGCTCAGTGCATCGAGGTCCGCGCGGAAGGCCTCATAGCCGCTGGCGTGCGCCGCGATGAATGCCGCATCGGCGCCGCCCGCGGCGATCACCGCTTTGGCGACGCCCTTGAACAGCGCGATGTCGCTGCCGATCCGCGGCTGGAGGTAGTCCGACGCAATCTCGGTGCCGCCCTTGAGCATCGAGACCGGGCTCTTGGGCACCGCGAACTTCACCAGCCCAGGCTCCTTGGCGGGGTTGATGACGATCACCTTCCCGCCCCGGTCGCGGCAGGCCTTCAGCATGTGGATGAAGCGCGGATGGTTGGACGAGGGGTTGGCGCCGATGACGAAGATCAGGTCGGCGCCGGTCAGATCCTCGAGCTCGACGCTGGCCGTAGCCTTGCCGATGGTCGTCGCGAGCCCCTCGCTCGTCGCCTGGTGGCAGTAATAGGAGCAGTTGTTGACGTTGTTGGTTCCCCAGGCGCGCGCCAGGAGCTGGAACACGAACCCAGCTTCGTTCGAGGAACGCCCGGAGGAATAGAAGAACGCCCGCGCCGGGCTGGTTTCGCGAAGTTTGTCCGCAGCATGGCGGATGGCGAAGTCCCACGTTACCGGCGCGTAATGATCGCTGCCCGCCGCCTTGAAAATCGGCGTGTTGAGCCGCCCGAGCCGTTCCATTTCGCGGCCCGACAGCTCCTGCAGTTCGCCGATCGGATGATGGGCGAAAAGCTCGACCGGGATCGCCGGCTGGATATCGGTCGATTGCGCCTGCACCGACTTGTTACAAACGGAAGGAAATTCGCCGAGCTCGTTGGTCATGCCGCCGCGCTGGCCGCCCATGCCGTAAGCGCAGGCTTTGCAGGCATTTTTCGAGGTGAGGGCCTTGGTGGCGCGTCCGACGCCAATGCGTCTCAACGTTTCCAGCGTGTAGAGGACCTTCTTCGGGCCGCCGCCGACGGTGCCGCGATGCGCTTCAGACACGTGTTTCTCCTCCTCGCGGGCGAAGTTAGCACAGCGCGAGGGGCCCTCGTCACGCACGATATTCTTACTACGAATTAACGTGCGCCTTATTGCCGCAATGCTATTTTTGCATGGAATTAAATCCGTGCGGCGGGTGGATGCTTTGGGGGCGAGGCGCATTCCGGGGGGAATGGCGCCCCGTTTTTTGTGGGACAGAGGAAGCCGGGGTTGATCAGGCAGATATTGGTTTCAATCGTCGTTTTGGTGCTGGCCGGCGCGGCGTATGTGTACTTCG
>Ga0207639_10002971_pt1 | contig 11408 bp, 15 predicted proteins | sample KBSCornC32_FD_184299 | JGI IMG/M metagenome (GOLD analysis project Ga0207639, IMG submission 184299) | Corn rhizosphere microbial communities from Kellogg Biological Station, Michigan, USA - KBS Corn C3-2 (SPAdes) (version 2) | ecosystem: Host-associated > Plants > Roots > Rhizosphere > Soil ...
TGGCCTCTGTCGAGGGCGTCAGTGAGACGCTGGCCAAGAAGATCTACGACTTCTTCCACCCCGCGGCCTGAGTTTTCGTCCGTTACAAAGCCGGGCTAAGCTTCGGCCATGCGCAATGACCGCCGCTCCTTCCTGAAGCTCGCCGCCAGCGCCGCCGCGCTCAGCGTGCTGCCACCCAATCTCCGCGCCGTTCTGGCCGACCCGCAGCCGGGCAGAACCGGCACGATCAAGGACGTCGAGCATATTGTGATCTTCATGCAGGAGAACCGCTCGTTCGATCATTACTTCGGTACGCTGCGTGGTGTGCGCGGCTTCAACGATCCACGCGCGATCACATTGCCGAACGGCAATTCCGTTTGGCAGCAGCCGAATGGCAAAGACCAGGTCACGCCGTTCCACATGGATACATCGAAGACGAACGCGCAATTCCTGCACAGTCTCGATCACAACTGGAAACGTTCGCACGATCTGTGGAAGAACCACGACGCGTGGATCCCCATCAAAACCGAAATGACGATGGGCTATTTCACGCGCGCGGATATTCCATTCTATCATGCGCTCGCCGACACGTTCACGGTCTGCGATGCTTTCCATTGCTCGGTGTTCGGCCCGACGACACCCAATCGTCTGTTCCTGTTCACCGGTACAAGCGGATTGACCGTCGGCAATGCCGGCGCGACTGCCGTCGATAACCCGCCTGACGAACCCAATGAGACCGCCGATCCCAAGAACGATGCGGCCGCCTTCAAGCCGCTTGAATGGACGACCTATGCTGAGCGTCTTGACAGCGCGGGCATCGATTGGCGTGTGTATCAGGAGTACGACAATTTCGGCGACAACGGGCTCGCCTATTTCAAACAGTTCCGCGGCACGCTTCCCCCTGCCGTGCATAAACGCGCCCGCGCACATGTCGATGGCTCGAATGCCGAGAATGCGAAAGCCTCGCGCGGCGAGCACCTTGTCGCTACCTTCGCCAAGGATGTCGCCGCGGACCGCTTGCCGCCCGTGTCATGGATCGTCGCGCCGACGGCGATGAGCGAGCATCCTTATGCGCCGCCGTCTTATGGCGAGTCGCTCACATCGCGATTGCTCGATGCGCTCGCGGCCAATCCAAAGGTTTGGGCGAAGACGGCGTTCGTCCTGAACTACGACGAGAATGACGGCTTCTTCGATCACATGCCGCCGCCAGTACCACCACTGACGCACGACATTGGCGCAAGCACCGTAGACATGACCGGCGAGGACTATCAGGGCGTGCCGTTCGGCTTTGGTCCGCGCGTACCGGCGATTGTCATTTCGCCTTGGACAGTCGGCGGTTATGTGAATTCGCAATTGTTCGATCACACCTCCGTGCTGCGCTTTCTGGAAGCGCGGTTCGGCATCCAAGAACCGAATATCAGTCCCTGGCGCCGCGCGGTCGCTGGTGATCTGACATCGGTATTCGACTTCGCGCAGAACAATTCCGCTACGCTTCCCAGAGGCGGCGACGGGATCACGCGCGCCGACGCATCACAAAAGTTTCCGAAAATTGTCCGGCCCGCAGATGCCGGCCAGCCGCGTCAGGAATCCGGACAACGTCCCGCTCGTGCATTGCCCTATGACTTCGACGTTACGGGCCGGTGCCTTGCCGACGGATTCTCGATCGCCTTCGACAATCGCGGCAGCGCCGGTGCTGTCTTCCGTGTGTCGTCCGCACTGGAGGGCGGGCCGTGGTTCTTCACGGTCGGAGCGGGCAAGACACTTTCCTACACGTTGCCGCGCAACGGCCGTTACGATTTCAGCCTGCTAGGGCCCAATGGCTTCTTCCGGCGCTTCGCAGGTGACGGCAACGATATGGTCGAGATCGACATGCGCCATGACGCGAACGGGGACGTCCGCTGCGACTTGCGCAACGGCGGGGCATTCACAGCCACGCTCACTGTTCACGACGGCTACGAGCCGGCGCTGAGCAAGACTCACGTTCTGAAATCGGGAAAGTCTCTGTCTCTGACGAACGACATCACGCAGAACGCGAACTGGTACGATGTCCGTTTCGAAACAGATGGCGGTTTCGTGCGTCACTTCGCCGGTCACATCGAGACAGGCGCGGCAAGCATGAGCGATCCGCACATCGCCTGAAGGGTCGCGCCCGGCGCCTGCGCGGTGCTAGACTGAGTCTATGTTCACCGTGCCGAATATCCTGACGCTCATGCGCATCGCGCTGGTGCCCGTTTTCGCGCTGGCCTTTGTGCTACCGGGCGATGCGGCGCGGATCACGTCATTTGTGATCTTTTGCGTCGCAGGCATCAGCGATGCGCTGGACGGGCTCGCGGCACGGAAGCTCAATGCCGGTTCCGATTTCGGCCGCATGCTCGATCCTATCGCAGACAAAATCCTCGTTGCCGTCGCACTGATGATGCTGGTCGCGGAAGGTTCGATCCGTCAGTTCAACCTAACCATGAGCCTTGCCAGCCTTTTGCGCCTTGTGCCCGCACTGATCATCCTGACGCGCGAGATTCTGGTGTCCGGTCTGCGTGAGTTCCTTGCCGGCGCAAAGGTCAGCGTGCCGGTCACCGTGTTCGCGAAATTCAAGACCGCAATCCAGATGGTCGCCATCGGCGCGATGATCCTGACGCCGCTTGCTGACAAATACCTGCCGGATATTCAGGCGCTCAGCTATGCCGCCTTCGCTTACGGCCTGCTCTGGGTCGCAGCGGCGCTCACCGTCTACACCGGCTGGGTCTATTTCCGCGCGGGCTTGCGCCATCTGCACGGACCGCGGATCGTATCGTGACCCTGCTCTACTTCGCGTGGGTAAGGCAGAAGATCGGCAAGAGTGATGAGCACTTCGATCTTCCCGAACAAGTAAAAACCGTCGACGCTCTTGCAGAATATCTGCGCGCGCGCGGCGCGGGCTATGCGGACGCGTTCTCCGACATGAAACGCCTCCGCGCCGCAGTAAACCAGGAACACGTTCCCTTCGACGCGCTGGTCAAAGCGAATGACGAGGTCGCGTTCTTTCCGCCGGTGACCGGCGGATGATCCGCGTCCAACCGGACGACTTCGATGTCGGCGCCGAAGTTGTGGCGCTGACGAAAGGCCGTACCGATATTGGCGCCATTGCCACGTTCACGGGCCACGTGCGCGACGATGACGGGCTGAAAGCGCTGATCCTGGAGCACTATCCCGCGATGACAGAGCGCGAGATCGCGCGCCATGTCGCGGAAGCCGAAAAGAAATGGCCCCTGCTCGGCGTGACGATCATCCACCGCGTCGGACGGCTGTTACCCGGCGCACAGATCGTGTTCGTCGGTGTCGCGGCCTCGCATCGCCGCGCCGCGTTCGAGGCGTGCGAATTCCTGATGGATTATTTGAAAGCCCACGCGCCCTTCTGGAAACAGGAAGAGTGCGCGTCCGGAACGATTTGGGTCGAGGCCAAGTCCAGCGATGATGACGCCGCCGGACGCTGGCGTTAGCTCGCCTTCTTCAGCACCACTTCGCTGACCGGGCTGCGCACTTCGGCCGCATAGGCCTTCATGATCATCTCGCTCAGTGCGCCGGGCTTGAACTTGTGCGGACCGATCTCCGACACCGGCGTCACTTCCGCCGCCGTGCCGGTCAGGAAGCATTCCTCGAACGTGTCGAGTTCGGTCGGCTCGATATAGCGCTCGACCACCGGGATCTGGCGCGCACGCGCGAGTTCGATGATCGACTGGCGGGTAATGCCGTTCAGGAAGCAATCCGCGATCGGCGTGTGCAGCTTGCCATCCTTGACGAAAAACATGTTCGCGCCCGTCGCTTCGGCGACCAGACCACGATAGTCGAGCATCATGGCATCGCCATAACCGCGCGACTCCGCCTCATGCTTCGAGATCGTGCAGATCATGTAGAGACCCGCAGCCTTGGATTTCGTCGGCGCACAATCGGGCGCCGGACGGCGCCAGCGCGAGATTTCCAGACGGATGCCCTTCAGCTTCTCTGTCGGATCGAAATAGGACGGCCACTGCCACGCCGCGATGGCGACATGAATGTGCGATTTCGGCGCCGCGACCGACATCTGCTCCGAGCCGCGATAAACGACCGGGCGGAGATAGGCGTCGGTGAAGCCCTGCGCCGCGACCGCCTCAAGCGTCGCTTTGTTGATCTGGTCTTCCGTATACGGAATTTCCATGTCGAGGATGCGCGCGCTTTCGAACAGGCGGGCCGTGTGCTCCTCAAGCTTGTAGATGCGGCCATTGTACAGGCGCTCACCCTCGAACACGCTTGACGCGTAATGCAGGCCGTGCGTCAGGACGTGGATCTTGGCGTCCTTCCACGGCACAAGCTTGCCGTCGAACCACAACGCACCGTCGCGCTGGTCAAAGGGGATGATGTCGGCCATGTCGCGTCCTCACTGCCTCTTGCCCTAAACGCATCAGAGGCTTAGTTGTGTCACACTGTCTGACGTAATTCGCGCCGGGCAAATGCCCCGGATTTCGCCCCTATATCTTCGGATTGCGCCGCCGAAGCAAGGCATGACGATGCGGTTTTCCTCTTTGCATAAAAGACTGCCGGAGGGGCGCTTCCTGCTTAATTTCCGTGCGTTTGGCGGTCATTTTCCGCACGGTTACGTCAAACGCATTTCAGCCATGCGCGGCCGCCGGGCATGAGTGCACAGGGAATCGCCACCGAAGACCCCCATCTTCTGATCGTCGATGACGACGAAAGGCTGCGCGAATTGCTGCAGCGGTTTCTATCGTCGAATGGTTATCGCGTCAGCGCCGCGTCCGATGCCGCGGGTGCGCGCGCGCTGATGAAGAGCATGGCGTTCGATCTTCTGATCCTGGACGTAATGATGCCAGGCGAGTCGGGGCTCGATCTCACACGCGCGATTCGCGCCAACACGCAGACACCGATCCTGATGTTGACCGCGCGCGGGGACGCGCAGGATCGCATCGCCGGACTTGAGCTCGGCGTCGATGATTATCTGCCCAAACCATTCGAGCCGCGCGAATTGGTGCTGCGCGTCGGTGCACTGCTGCGCCGTGCCGCGCCGCTCAAACAGACGGCGCATGGCGACGTAAAGATGGGCGACGCCGTGTTCGATCCACAGCGCGGGCAATTGCGACGCAAAGGCAAACCGGTGAAGCTGACGAGTTCGGAAGCGGCGTTGCTGCAACTATTCGCGGCCAATGCCGGCCGCGCGTTTTCGCGCACCGATCTGTGCTCGCGTCTCGGCGTGGCGCTGGAACGTTCTATCGACGTGCAAGTTACCCGTCTGCGCCGGAAGATCGAAGAAGACCCCAAACTGCCGCTCTATCTGCAAACGGTGCGCGGCATAGGATATGTCCTTGTCCCAGACAGCATCGCTTGAACCGCAAGCCTTCAGCCTTGGCCGTTTCATCAAGCGTGGATTGCCGCGCGGATTGTTTGGCCGCTCGCTGATCATCATCGTCGCCCCGATGGTGATCCTTCAGGCCATCGTCACCTATGTGTTCTTCGAACGCGACGTCGATGCCGCGACGCGCCGCTTGTCTCGCGATATCGCCGCCGATGTGTCGCTGCTGATCGCGGTGGAGAACAATTATCACGGCGCGCAGCGTGTTGAGCTTCGTACCCTCGCCGGCAAGATGCTGCGCTTCGACATCTCCTTCATGCCGGGCCAGAAAGTCCTGCCGCCTACGAAGCAGACCCGCTATCGCAGCAATATCGACCGCGCGCTGGATGAGACGCTGGCGCAGCAGATCGGCGCCGGCCGGCATTTTCAGACCATCGGCGCCGGCAACGATTTCGATATCCGCGTCGAAGTGCACGACGGCGTGCTGCGCATGATCGTGCCGCGCGATCGGGCAACGGTCTCCGCGCCGGATATCTTCATCCTCTGGATGGTGGGATCTGCGTTGATCCTGCTCGCGCTGGCGATCCTGTTCCTGCGCAATCAGGTGCGGCCGATCGAGCGTTTGGCGCGCGCCGCCGATGCATTCGGCAAGGGCCGCGCCGTCCCCGACTTCAAGCCCTACGGCGCCATCGAAGTGCGTCGCGCGGCAGAAGCATTCCTCACCATGCGTGACCGCCTCGAACGGCACCTTCAGCAGCGCACCGACATGCTGGCCGGCGTCAGTCACGACCTGAAGACACCGCTGACACGCATCCGTCTGCAACTCGCCCTGCTGAAGCCGAGCGCGGACATTGACGCCATGCGCAACGACGTCGTGCAGATGGAGCATATGCTGAGCGAGTATCTCGACTTCGCGCGCGGCGGCGCCGGTGAGCAGTCGACTGTCGCCGACATCACGGCCGTGTCGCGTGACGCGGCAGAACGCGCCGTCCGCGCACGCATGGCGGAACCGCGCCGTCTGGTTGTGGACACAACTTCGCCGATCACGATGGCGGTCAAACCGAACGCGCTCGGCCGCTGCGTCACCAATCTCGCCGACAACGCGCTGAAGCACGGGCGGCATGTGTTCGTGTCGTTCGCGCAGGACAGCGACAAGTTCGTCGAGATCTTCGTGGACGACGACGGCCCCGGCATTCCCGCGGACAAGCGCGAGGACGCGTTCCGTCCGTTCTATCGCCTGGACGAAGGCCGCAACCTGCAGAGCGGCGGTGTGGGCCTCGGCCTCGCCATCGCGCGTGACATCGCCCGCGCCCACGGCGGCGATCTTCTGCTCGACACCAGCCCGCAAGGCGGCCTGCGCGCGACGATCAAACTGCCGGTGTGACGATCAATAACCTTCAGCAGGCTGCCACAGGCTGAACTTCGTTCCCTGATCGTCGGTGCAGAGCGAACCGAGTCCCGACGGCGAACGCGTCGTATCGCCAGCCATGCCGCCCAGCGCCTTCACCTTCACCCGCATGGCTTCGATATCCGCCACGCGGAAATAGAAGCTCGACAGATCGGCCGGCGCCGCTTTGTTCAAACCGAACGGAAGCTGCGTGTTGTTCACGTGGGCGTAGTCATCGCCGACGGGATCATCGAAGGTCCAGCCGAACAGCGCGCCGTAGAATTTCGCAGCGCGCTTCACGTCGGCGACGCCGATAGTGAAATAGCCAAGCTCGGTGACCAACAACGCCTCCTATGTCATCTTGCGTAGCGGGTAATCGACCACGATGGCCTTCCCAGCGGTGATCGCTCTCACCTCGTGCTGGGTATTCGGCGGCACGATAACGACACAGCCCGGACCGGCAATCTGCGTCGCACCAGCAATGGTGACTTCCAGCTTACCCTCGACCACGTGCCAGACTTCTTCCTGTTCGTGCGAATGGCCGTGGATCGTTGCGCCGGCGTCGAAGTCGTAATGGCCGAAAGTCATGTTCGCGGAGTCGAAATACCGCCCACGCCAGCCAAGCTTGCGCTCGATAACCGGGAGCTGCCGCGTGTCGATGAAGGTCATGATGCTCTCGTCCTCACGGGCCAGCGAGCGTCCAGACATGGCCGGCCGGGTCGGCGATGCGGCACCGCCGACCCTCATCAACCGTCATGGTTTCGACCGACACAAGGAGCTTCGCACCCGCCTTGACCGCGCGGTCCTGCGCGGCCGGCACATCGGCGACTTCGATCCAGAGATTGACCGATGTTCCACCAAGAACGGACGGGCTCTTCACACCCAATGCCGCCATGGATTCGTATCCGTCCGCCAGAAATAGCCGCTGCGATCCAATACGGAATTCGGAGTGGCCGATCTTGCCGTTCTCGGGGTCGATCCAGCGCATGATCTCGATGGCGCCAAGCCCAGCGACATAGAAATCCAAGGCCTTTGCGGCATCACGCGCGACCAGATAGATCGAAACATCAGGACGCTTTTCGGTCATGTGCGAACCCTAGCGCGCGCCGCGCTGCCGGGATTGTAAATTTTTCTCACGCCTCCAGCGGGACGTGCTGGAGGTAGGGACCGCGCAACTTGAAATATTCCGTCGGCGTGAAACCCGAAAATTCCTTGAACTCGCGGATAAAGTGCGGCTGATCGTAATAGCCGTGGCGTTCGACCACCTCCATCCAGTCGATGCTGGCCGCTGTGTGAACCCGTTCGATCACCTGTTGAAAGCGCGACACGCGCAGATAGGCCTTCGGTGTCATGCCGACCTCTTCGGCGAACAGGCGAATGAGCTTCTTAGGACTCACTTCGGCTTCGCGCGCGACCGATTTGATGGAAACGCTGTGCGGACAACGCCCAAAGAGCCGAAGCGCAATCGCGACAGCGGGATGATGCGTCTGCTCACTGAACCGGTGCGCCATCTCGCGAAACAGAATCTCGATCTTGTCCTCCGGCGTCGGCGCCTGCACGAGACGCTGGTGCAAGCGCTCCGCGTCGCGGCCCCAAATATCCTCGAGCGAGACATGCACGTCCGCGAACTCACGCGCCGAGCCGCCGAAGAACGCGAACGCCCCGCCCGGCTTGAACTGTACGCCCAGCATGTGCGGCTGATAGGCATCGATCGCGAAGGTGTGCGAATGCGCGCCACACACGGCGACGCCGGAAAGCATGTTGCGTTCGCCGTAGCGTTCGCCGCCATACCAGGACAGCGCCTCGCCGTTGAGATTGACGAACAACCCCAGACGACCCGACGCCATGATCGTGTCCTTGGCGTGACCCGGCGCCGTGCCGCGCCAGTACCAGACATTCTCGATGAAGGTGTCGAACGGCGGTCCCGGTTCGAAAGTCTTGTAGATCATCGGCGGCGCATGCGCCGCGTGCGGGCGCGTGCCGTCTGGGGACGCAGCCATAAAGTTCTCCGTTCGCGCGAAGGATAGGCGTCAGGAGGCGAGTTCGCCAGCGCGCTTGTTGGCGGCCGCGACAGCTTTCGCCATTAACCGAGACATCCCGTTCGGCTTCATCAAAACTTTAAGCGCGGCTTCCGTTGTGCCACCCGGGCTTGTGACGTCGCGGCGGAGTTCCGGGGGCGGCCGTTTATCGGCGGCGAGCAGCGCACCAGCCCCCATGATTGTCGCCCGCGCGAGTTTCTCCGCCTCGGGACGCGGCATGCCCTCCGCTTCGGCGGCGTCAGCCAGCGCCTCGACCATCAGGAACACATAAGCCGGTCCGGAACCCGAAACCGCTGTCGTCACATCGATCAGCTTTTCGCTGCCGACCCAGATTGTTTCCCCGAGCGGCGCGAGCAACTGCTCCGCCAGTTTCTTTTCGCCCGCGGAAATATTCTTCGGCGCATAGATCGAACTGATCCCCTGCCCGATCGCGCCCGGTGTGTTGGGCATGGCGCGCAGAATCTTCGCGCCGCGGCCCAAAGCTTTCGTCAGAGTCGCGATACTTGTGCCGGCGGCGATCGACACCATCGTCGTGCCGCGTGCGGCGATGGGCTTGAGCCGCACACCCTCTGTTCGCAGGATCTGCGGCTTGAGCGCGATCAGGCACGCGCGAACAGCGGTGGCGGGAATCTCTTCAATCGCGGAAACGAAGCGCACGCCCTTGAGTTCGCGCAAACTCGCGTCTGGCTTCGGCTCGACGGCGACAACCGGCCCAAGCCCACGCGCCAGCCAGCCGCGCAGCATCGCGCCGCCCATGCGGCCCGCACCGACAAGGACGATTGGGGGCTTTACGCCTGACCCGCGCATTCCAGGATGGCGGCGGCGATGGCTTCCTGCGCGGTCTTTCCGCCCCAGAGCACAAACTGGAACGCCGGGTAGTAGTGCTCGCAGGCTTCGACGGCGAGATTGAGCAGCGCTTCGCATTGCGCGGCGCTGGCGGCGGCGTCGGGGAAGATCATCGCGTGGCGATAGACGACCGTGCCGTCATCCGGCCAGAGATCGAAGTGCCCGATCCACAGCCGCGAATTCACATGCATCAGCAGGTCGGCGATGTTGGACCGCTTCACCTCGTCGCCGATACGCATGTCGAAGGCCGACGACAGATGCAACGACTGCAGATCGTCGCGCCAGGTGAAATTGAAGTGGTGGTCCGCCCAGCGGCCCGCGACCGTCAGGTTCAGTTCGTCCCGTCCCGCCCGTTCGAAATGCCAGCCATTGTCCTCGACCGCCTGCTCGAGCATGTCGAGCGGGTGGGGACCGGCAGGCGCTTCGCTGAGCTGGATGGTTGTCATCGAGGAACTCCTACGCGTGGTGGACCGACGCAAATCGAAGCAGTTGAGAGTCAAACTGGCACAAGATTTTGCGGTCGCACAAGAGTCCCAAGCGCACGATTTGGGAGTGGAGACTCCCATTCACAGCTTTGCGGACTCTCAGGACTCTTTTTTCAGAGTCGAAACAAGCGCTTCCAGAGAAGCGACACGCGCGGCAAGCGATTCATTTTCTGTGCGCGCTTTCGCCGCCATCGCCTTCACCGTCTCGAATTCGTCGCGAGAAACGAGATTCATGTCCGCGACCAGACGCTCCATGCGCTGGCGCACGATGCTCTCGATCTCGGTGCGGACGCTGTTGGCCGCGCCGGCCGCATCGGTGAACAGCTTCGCCATTCCGTTCAGAAAGGGATTGTCGGTCTGCATGGGACTACCTCCGGGACCTATATAGTCATTCATTAGCGAAGCGGCGCAAATCAGCTTACGATTCTGTGCCGCTCAATTTGTCGCGCCCATGGTCATCCCTTTTCCACAGATCGATCCGGTCCTGATCCATCTCGGACCGCTCGCCATCCGCTGGTACGCCATCGCCTATATCTCCGGCCTGCTGATCGGCTGGTGGATGGTCGTCGCGATGGTGCGGCAGACGTCGCTGTGGACGAATCCTCCGTTCAAGGGAAAGCCGCCGGCGACCGAAGAGCAGATCGGCGACTTTGTCGTCTGGGCGACGCTCGGTGTGATCATCGGCGGGCGCCTCGGCTGGGTGATCTTCTACGGCATCTTCCTGTGCTCGGCGTCACCGGAAGGGAATTTCTGCCAGGGCCTGCCGATGGACTTCCTCTACCATCCCATCCGCATCATTGCGGCGTGGGAAGGCGGGATGTCATTTCACGGCGCCGTCATCGGCGTGATCCTCGCGCTCTATCTGTTCAGCCGGAAGCGCAAGCTGAGCTTCTTCTCGATGGGCGATCTGGTGTGTCTTGTGCAGCCGATCGGGCAATTCTTTGGCCGCCTCGCGAACTTCATCAATGGCGAGCTGTGGGGCAAACCGGGTGACGTGCCTTGGGCGATGGTGTTTCCGCGCGCGCATGACGGCATCCCGCGCCATCCGAGCCAGCTCTATGAAGCAGGACTCGAGGGCATCCTGCTCTTCGTCGTGCTTCAGATTTGTCTGCGCAAATTCCGGCTGCATGAGCGCCCTGGTCTGATCAGTGCGATCTTCCTGTTCGGCTATGGCGCGCTGCGCTTCGTCGTCGAATTCTTCCGCGAGCCCGACACCCCATTTCTCGGCTGGTTCAGCATGGGTCAGGCATTGTCGGTCGGGCTGCTGCTCGCGGGCTCCTATCTCGCCTGGTATGTGCTGAAGGAGCCGAAGGCAGCGTGAACGCGCTCGGCCAACGCCTCGCGGCTCTGATCGC
>Ga0207639_10002976_pt1 | contig 11399 bp, 6 predicted proteins | sample KBSCornC32_FD_184299 | JGI IMG/M metagenome (GOLD analysis project Ga0207639, IMG submission 184299) | Corn rhizosphere microbial communities from Kellogg Biological Station, Michigan, USA - KBS Corn C3-2 (SPAdes) (version 2) | ecosystem: Host-associated > Plants > Roots > Rhizosphere > Soil ...
TCCTTGTAGCGTGTCTCCACCTCGACCATCGGCATCAGCAGGCGCACGGCATGAACCGTCAGTTCGGTCTCAATCCCGAAACCCTGCGCCGTGAACGGAAACGACTTCACGAAACGCCGCGACATTATGCGATAACCGGTCAGCATGTCGTTGAGCTTCACGCGGAAGATCATCGCGGTGAGGCCGGTCAGAAGCTTGTTGCCGAGGACGTGACCGGCGCGATACGCGGCCTGTCCCGTCGCGACGCGTTGCCCTGACACGATGTCGAGACCTTCATCGACGAGCTTGCGAACGAGGTCAGGAGCGACGGATGCATCATAGGTGTCGTCGCCATCGACGATGATGTAAATGTCCGCTTCGATATCGGCGAACATGCGGCGCATGACATTGCCCTTGCCCTGGCGCATCTCAGTGCGCACCACAGCGCCAGCTTCGCGCGCACGGGCGACCGTCTCGTCCTTGGAATTGTTGTCGTAGACGTAGATCGTGGCGTGGGGCAGCGCCGCGCGAAAGTCGCGCACCACCGTGCCGATCGCGGCGTCCTCGTTATAGCAAGGCACAAGCACGGCAATTCTGGCGTCTGGCATCGTCATCCCTGCCACGGAGCAAGCGGGCACAATTGATAAGCCCCAATAAGGTTTGTGTCGAACAGATTGCACTTGGTCCAGATGATGGCGAGACCGTAATCCTTGAGCGCGTCGTGCGCTCGCGTCATCGCGTTGGTGTCGGCAATCAGATAGAGATCGCCCCGGAACGCGGCCACACGCTTGCGCATGATCTTGGTCAGGCCGGAGCCGTCCTTGGGCGTCAGCATCCAGCCATCGATACGCAGGATCGGGATTTCGTGCGGCAGCGACGGCGCGATGAAGCCGAGCGGCTCGTTACCTGTCATTAGGATCATGGAGTGTTTGGGATTGGTGATCTTCGGCACGGCCACATCGATATAGGGATCGCCGAGCGGGGCGCGCTCCATCGAATCCGGCTTGGTGAGGACGAGGGCGAGGAAGAACAGAGTCGCAAGCGCGATCCATTGCGCGCGGCGCTGGATCGGCAGGAGCCCGATGCTCGCCGCGATCAGGAGCGGCGCGAACATCTCGAGCGCGAGAATATAGCGATAGATGCCGAAGATCTTGAGCCACGCGATATAGGACAGGACCGCGAAGGCAAACAGGATGCGCGTCGCCTCCACGCTCATCAACGGCTCGCGCGAACGTTTGCCGAAGGACCATGCCACGCAAGCGAAGATCACAGTGACATAGGCGAGCGCCACGCGGATGTCGCGAAACGGAATGTCGTCGGCGACAGACCAGTCTTCCGCGAACAGGATCGGGAACAAGACCTCGCGCCAGAAATGCGTCGGCACGAAACGCAGGTCGCGATAGGTGCGCCCGACCGCCAGCGCGGAGTGGTAGTGATCGTTGAAATAGGGGAACAGTGGATTGCCGGTCAGATGCTGCATCTCCAGCATCCACGGCGCCGCAAACAGCGCCATGCCGATGGTGCCGAAGATCGCGCCTGCAACGATGCGTGTCGCGATATGCTGCCAGTCACCGCCGACAATGATCAGCGCGGCCGCAACACCGAGCGCGAATGGCGCTTCCGGCAATTTCAATCCGACGGTCACGCCAGTGATGAAGGTCGCGATGGCTGAGATTGCCGCCGTCTTCCACAGCGGTCCTTCGCGCAGTGTCTGATAACAGGCGACGATGATGGCGATGCTCGTGAAGATGAACACGCTCATCACATTGTCATAGTAATGCGTGCCGTAGAGATTGAGGCCGAGGCCGCCGGTCTGACCGAGCAGCGCGAGCATGCCCGCGCCGAGTTTATAGTCGTCGATGCGCAGCGACTGCCGCCCGATGATGTAGAGCGGCACGACATTGGCGCCCTGCACACCGCCGAGCACGGCGAGCGAAACCCACGACGGCGTGTGCGTGGCGAGCAGATAGAACGGAATGTCGAGGAACGGGTTGTAGTAGCTCGCGAGATGCGCGACGGCGATGTCCACGCCCATGCGGCCGTTCAGGTAGGCGTACGGGATGTACCAATGGTAGTTGCGGAAATCCCAGGACGTGTCCTTCCCCAGATAGACAACGAACGCCGCCCAGAACGCGATCACGGCGCCCAGAAACAGCCATTCGCGGGCAGTCAGGCGCAGGTCGCGCGAAGGGGCGGTGGGCAGGGACATCAACGGGCCGGAAGGGTGCTAAGCCGCAGCTAATGCCATGTTCGGGCGGCTGTTGCCACTGCCCCCAGCGCTACCCCTCGACCGGCGGCTCCACAGCCAGATTGGACAGGAACTGCTTGGTGCAGGCCTTCCACGACCGGCTCAGCGCAAAGTCGCGGCACGCGGCCCGGTCAATCGTTAACGCCTTCAGGCAGGCAGCGCGGAGATCGTTGTCCAGCGCGCCGACGGGCGCATCGCCGATCACGTCCTGCGGCCCCTGCACCGGATAGGCCGCCACCGGCGTGCCGGATGCCAGCGCCTCCAATGTCACAAGCCCAAACGTGTCGGTCTTGCTGGGGAACACGAACACATCGCTGCCGGCATAGGCGCGCGAGAGATCGTCACCCGTCTTTGGTCCCACGAATTTCGCATCGGGATATTTGCGCTCCAGCGATGCGCGCACCGGTCCGTCGCCGACGATGACCTTAGTGCCGGGAAGATCGAGCTTCAGGAACGCCTCGATGTTCTTCTCCACCGCGACGCGGCCGACATAGAGGAAGATTGGGCCGGCGTAGGGCAGGCGCTCGCCATTGTTAGGTTTGAAATGGTCCACATCCACGCCGCGCGACCAGATGCGCAAGTTTTTGAATCCGTGACCTTCGAGCTCCGCTTTCAACGACGGCGTCGCCACCATCATCGTGGTCGCCGGTCCATGGAACCAGCGCAGGAAGCGATACACGCGCGCTTCGGAGATGAAGGAGAAGCGCGCGTGGACGTATTCCGGAAAGCGCGTGTGGAACGAGGTCGTGAATGGGATGCCGTATTTGATGCAGATCGCGCGCGCGGATAGACCCAGCGTGCCTTCGGTCGCGATGTGGATCGCATCGGGCGCGAAGTCGCGGAATTCCTTTTCGAGCGATGCACGCGGGAAAAGCGAAAGGCGGATCTCCGGATAGGTCGGCATCGGCAATGTGATGCGGCCCTCGGGCGTCACGTAACGGACTTCGTGGCCGAGCGTGCGCAGATCGTTGCCCAGCATCTCGAGCGTACGCACGACGCCGTTCACCTGCGGCGCCCATGCGTCGGTGACGATGAGCACTTTGATGCGGTCTTCACCGGACAAGATTCCGATGCCGGCCGGCATGGCGCCGCCCGGCCTCACGCGGCGAATCCTACGCTTGTATAAGCGCGGCTTGGCGGCGGGTGGGAACCAGGTTTGCGGCGCCCTGAGGAGCAGCGTTGGCCCAGCGCAGAATCTCCAGATTTCCGCTGGCATCTTCGACAAGGGCAGAACAGCTTTCAACCCAGTCTCCGTCGTTGAGATAGAGGATGTCGCCGATCATTTTGATCTCGGCGTGGTGGATATGGCCGCACATGACGCCGTCGACGCCCCGTGTGGCGGCGGCGCGTGCCACGATTTCCTCGTAGCGCGAGACATATTCGACAGCGTTCTTGACGACGCGCTTGAGGTAAGCGGAGAGCGACCAGTACTGCAGGCCGAGCGCGCGGCGGATGGAGTGCAGGCCGTCATTGAGCTTCAGCGCCAGCGTGTAGGCGCGGTCGCCGACATGGGCCAGCCACTTGGCGCAGCCGATGACGCCGTCGAACTGGTCGCCGTGGATGACGAGGAGGCGCTTGCCGTCGGCGGTTTCGTGGATCGCCTCACGTGTGACCTCGACGCCAAAGGCGGTCTGGCCGACATATTCGCGCAGGAATTCGTCGTGGTTGCCGGGCACGTAGATCACGCGCGTGCCGTGCTCGATCTTCTTGAGCACCTCGCGCACGACCTGATCCTGCGCCGGTGTCCAATACCAGCGCTTGATCTGCCAGCCGTCGAAGATGTCACCGACAAGATAAAGCGTGTCGCAGGAGTTGTGCTGCAGGAAGTCGGCGAGCAGCTCGGCCTTGCAGCCGCGTGTGCCCAGATGGGTGTCGGAGATGAAGATCGTGCGGTGATGGCGCGACGCTCTTGCGCGTGGCGCCAGAGGACGGGCGGAGGAGGGACGGTGACGTCTATCGCTACGCAACGCAGCCGCGCCGACATAAGCGCTGACGCTCCAGGCGGTCTCGGCCATACAAGGCTCCCCATTGTGCCACCGCGAATCACGCTCGCGGCCTGCAGGGGCGTGGATAGAAGATGCGCAAGAATCTTTTATTGCGGCGCAACGACAGTTTTTTGAATCGGGAAGCTTCCATCAAGGAAGGTGACATTTTTGCGATGCACAACGCATGGGCGCGGGTTTGAGGCAGAATGCTCAGACTCGCGCCAATATGGCGGTTTACCTAGATTTTTTATCGTATTTTGGGGTCTTTATCGGCCGGAAATCGCTTGCGCAGGCCTTGTGAGGGGATCATATTGTTGCAGCGCGATATAGCGAGTTCGCACTTGCGGTATCGCCGCCCTTCCTGGGCGTTTCCTCCCTGAACTTGGCCGCTCTCTCGAGAGCGGCCTTTCTTTTTTCAAGGCGTCACCCACGCAACTCCGTTGTTGCCGCGACAAATCCATGCGGCCGGCAGATGCGCGATGTAATCAATCGGCGATACAGGATCTTCAGAAGACTTCGACACTTGGAACCAGCCGGCCGAACAACCTCCCGTCTTAGGTGCGATTTGCCGAAGCCAATATTTTTCGCCTGCGCGCACAGAGAACGAGGTGGGATAGTCTTCTCTCGGTCCCCAGCGAAGCATCTTTCCTCCGCCTGCTGGTGAAATCGAAATTGGCGAATTGCGCTTCGCTTTGACTGCTCCGTCCAGATAGCGGCTCGGATCGATGAAGCCCAACGTATCGGGGAGAACGCTCGTATAACCGAACTCCGGCGGGCTAACTCCCGGAGGACTCAACGCCGCAAACTTTCGCACTTCGAAGTGCAAGTGGCTTGCATTTCGGCCAGTATCGCCGAGTCTACTGTCGGCGTAGCCGATACGGTCGCCAGCCCTGACTTCGACAGCAGTTGACGAACACGAATAGAGAAATTGATCCCTTGTCGAGCAGTGATCTGTTATCTGTCGTTCAAGCGACGGATCCAATCCCCGCAGATGTTGGTACTGGCTGTAAATGCCGCCGTCATGGGCCAGGATCACGGTATTACCCTCACCGTGGTCTTTTTTTGAACTGCGCATGAAGGTAGAAACGTAACCCTCGTTCGCTGCCACGACTGCAGCACCGGCAGCTACCGCGATATCTAATCCGGTGTGATAGGAGCGGCGCTTTGCGCTCAAGCCGTCCCGATAGTTTTCGTAGCCTTGGATGATTGCGCTGCGATCTGACGTCTCTTGCAATGGCCAGATCCAGCGTGCGTGATTCTTGGCCTCTGGGCCATCTGCCGGTTCTGTTCCCGACGAGGGCGGCGACGCCGCAACCGGACGTGTGTTCTGCAAACGGCTTATAGACCTGGCTTTCGGCGCCGGGGGGGGCATATGAATGAAGTGATCGAACCAGTAAGGGTTGGTGATGTTGTGGTCGTGCGCCCCTTTTATGATGAGACGGTGACGCCAGAAATAGTTCTCAGACGGTGCGTAGTTTCCGTCCGGGTTTACAGCGCTCGACTCGCTCACTACGAATTGCGTCGCATCAGAGCTGACCCATTCAACAACCGCCACATGTCCAATGGATGAGAAACTCGATGCACCCAATACCCCGACGTCGCCTTTCTGCGGAACTTCGTCGATCGCGATCCCTGAATTCTTCGCATTAGTGTACCAGTCTTCCGCGTTACCATAAGCGAAAGTATCCAGCTGTGCTTGGTCGTAGCCCAGCTCGAGCATTCTACCATACGCATACCAGGTACAGTTCCCCAGCACGCGATACTGCGGTTTGTCGAGTTCACCCATGATCTGTGGAGGATGATGAGGCGCATTGTCAGGAAAGAATCTATTTTTGGGATTGTTGTTATAAAAGGCTTGGTTCCAATCGGGCGTACTCAATGTGCCGGTCTCTGGCGGTAATTGAAGGATGGATTGCGCGCTCCATCCCAGCGTGCCGTTAGCACCGGGACCGTCCCAAAGGATGTTCCACCAGGTCTCGCCAGGCGGATGACGCGGTTGCCCCTGAACAGCCCCATACACGCCGCCGTCCTGTACAAAAAGAACGGTGCCGGCTGGGCCGTTTCGCACGTTACCTCCCAATGGCTGGACGACGACTACTGTACCAACACCGAATGTCGATTGGCCTTGCTGCGTGACATCGATCTCCATCGGGCTATTAGTAGCGCCCAGCGCCGTGACAGTGAGAACGCCGATGCGCTGATCGCCTGAATTGGCCGTGTAGGACAACTTTATCGTTCCACTGTTACCGCCAGATCCGCTGCCCTCGATCGAAAGCCAAGGAGCGCCGGGCTTGATGCTGGAGGTATAACTCATCGCCCCGCCACCAGAATTCGTCACGGTGAACGTCTCGAAACCCTTGGTGTAGGGCACAGTTGCACTCGGGGGCGTTACGGTTAGAACCGGCGTCGTAACCTGCAGGGCAATTGGAGCCGAATGCTGCAAGTCATTGGTTTTATCGCTCTGGTTGGTCACGTTGCCGTAGTTGTCCGCGAGTATCCAGACATAATATGAACCTGGATCGGTAGGGGCGGTGATCGTCGCGCTCTGTGGCGATGATGTGCCACCTGCGAGGGCTGCGGTATCGATGAAGGCCAAATTTTTCCCCGCTGCGGACGTGGCTGATTGAGTGATCCGCACGACTGTTTTGCTCTTTGAATTAGCCGCGGCGCTGCCGATGTTTGCCAGAAGCCACGTTGGTGTGAAATTCGCACCGGGTGTCAAAGTAGATGGAACAGAGATGTTCTGCGGTATGAGGTCGGACTGACCGGAGACTTGAACAGCGATCGGCGTGGAGTGCTGCAAATCGTTCGTTGTATTGCTCTGGTTCGTCACGCTGCTGTAATTGTCGGCGAGGATCCACACGTAATAGGTGCCTGGTGTAGTAGGCGCCGTGATCGATGCACTTTGAGCTGCGGACGCTCCTCCTGCCAGCGCCGCAGTGTCGATGAACGCAAGGTTCTTTCCTGACGCAGACGTCGCAGATTGGTTTATGCGCACGGAGGTCTTGCTCTTCGCGTTTGCTGCGGCGGTACCGACATTCGCCAAAATCCAAGTGGGTGTGAATGCCGCTCCGGGTGAGAGCGACGAAGGTACGACGATGCTTTGGGGCAACAAATCCGACTGTCCTGTTGCCGAAATTGTGAATGCACTTGAATGCTGCAGATCGTTCGCCGTGTTACTCTGATTGGTGACGCTGCTATAATTGTCTGCGACGATCCACACATAATAGGTGCCTGGCGCTGTCGGTGCCGTCACAGAGGCGCTTTGTGCGACGGAGGCGCTCGCTGCCAGGGCCGGCGTATCGATGAACGCCAGATTTTGACCAGATGCGGACGTTGCGGACTGGTTTATCCGCACAACGGTTTTACTCTTGGAGTTCGCTGCCGCGTCTCCGATATTCGCCAACGACCATGTCGGTGTGAAGGCCGCGCCGGCTGTTACCGAGTTCGGGACATTGATGTTCTGCGGTATGAGATCGGATTTCGATCCGTCCTGCACGGTGAAGGCAATCGAGTGCTGTATGTCGTTCGTGGTGTTGTTCTGGTTTGTTACCTCTTCGAAGTCATCCGCCAATATCCAGACATAGTACGTTCCGGGTGTCGTCGGTGCGGTGATGGTGGTGCTCTGCGGCACAGATGCCCCACCGCCCAAAGCCGGCGTACTGACAAACGCCAAATCATCGCCTGACGAGCTACTTGACGACTGATTGATTCGAATCGCCGTCGAACTCGTATGGTTGGCTGCACCTGCTCCTGCGTTAGCCAATGTCCAAGTCGGCGTGAAATCTGCACCTAGAGCGACTGTCGTCGGAACAGAGATGTTTTGTGGGACGAGATCAGACTGCTGTGGGGCTTGGATTGTGAATGCGGCGGAATGCTGTAGGTCGTTCGCCGTATTGCTTTGGTTGGTGACCTGACTGTAGTTGTCCGCGATGATCCAGACGTAGTAGGTGCCTGGTGTGGTTGGGGCGGTGATCGTCGCGCTTTCCGGCTGAGACGCGCCCGCGGCCAGCGCTTGTGTGCTAACAGAGGCTAGGTTGTCTCCGCTTGCGGAACTCGAAGATTGATTGATCCGCACCACGGTTGTACTGGTCGAGTTGGCTGCGGCGTTTCCGGCGTTGGCGACCGACCAAGTGGGCGTAAAGCTAACGCCAGCTGTCACGGTCCCGGGCACCACGATGTTTTGCGGCACTAGATCGGATTGACCTGTTACTTGAACAGTGAACGATGCTGAGTGTTGGAGATCGTTAGACGTATTGCTCTGATTTGTGACCTTGCTGTAGTTGTCCGCAATAATCCAGACATAGTAGGTGCCCGGAGTGGTTGGCGCCGTGATCGTAGCGTTTTGCGGAACGGAGTCATGGCCTGCAAGGGCGGGTGTACTCACAAAAGCAAGGTTGTCTCCGGATGCCGAACTGGAAGACTGATTTATCCGTACCGCGGTCGTACTGGTTGAGTTAGCAGCGCCCGAGCCAATGTTTGCCAAGGTCCAGGTCGGAGTAAAGTTCGCGCCAGGCGCGACGGTCTGCGGCACTGAAATGTTTTGCGGAATCAGATCCGACTGCTGCGGTGCCTGCACAGTAAAAGCGACGGAATGCTGAAGATCGTTTGCTGTGTTGCCCTGATTGGTCACCTTGCCGTAGTTGTCCGCGATGATCCAAACGTAGTAGGTGCCCGGTGTGGTGGGCGCTGTAATCGTCGCGCTTTGAGGTACGGACGAGTGGGCGGCCAGCGCGGCAGTGTTTACAGACGCGAGATTCGATCCAGCGGCCGAGGTTGTCGATTGATTGATGCGTACCACTGTTGTGCTGGTCGAGTTCGCGGCGGCATTGCCAATATTTGCCATTGTCCAAGAGGGCGTGAAGTTGGCCCCTGGCGAAACTGTGGCGGGAACAGAAATATTCTGCGGTATGAGGTCCGAGGTCTGTCCAAGGGCCGCCTGCGGCATTAGGCCGAGCGACAGCGCCAAAAAGGCGAGTGCTTGCACAACAAGGAATTTCATCATAGCCCCCCACTGCAGCTCGAACGAGCAAGGCAATTATGGGGGGGTCATTACAATAAATTCAACTAAAAGTTATATCTATTCCGCCGCTACCTGTGTGCAAAGGCGCGTGCTGTTGCCGCGAAGACCCGCGATATCGATCGCCATCAGGCTTCCCAGAACCTGCGTCAGCCGCGCCTGCACGGATTCGAAATTGGCGCCGGGTGCGATGGTGTGTTCGTTCAGATAGAGCGCGCGATTGATTTCGATCTGCAGCGCATGAACGCCGTCGTCGCGGCGTCCGTAGAGATGTGTGGTGTAACCACCGGCGTATGGCGTGTTGCGCGCGACGCTAAAGCCGCATTGTTCGAACGCGCGCTCCGCACGTCGCGTGATCTCCGCCGATGCGGATGCACCGAAACGGTCGCCTAGCACGATATCGGGAACGGTCGCCGCCGATGGCATCGAATGGCAATCGATCAGGATCGCGACGCCGAAATGCTGTAGTGTCTCATCGATCAGCCGCGCGAGCGCCGCGTGATAAGGCTCATGCAATCGCGCAATCCGCTCTTTTGCTTCTGCGCTGGACAGCTTGCCGGAATAAATCTCCGCACCGTCGCGCACCACGCGTGGGATCACGCCAAGGCCTGCATGGACGCGCGCGTTGACGGCATCGACGCGAAGACCAAACGCGTCGTCGAACATCGCGGGATCGAGTTCGGACACGGCCCGGTTCACGTCCAGGAATGCGCGCGGAAACCGCGCCGCAAGCATCGGTGCGCCGAGCGCTATCGCGCCGTTAAACAGCGCATCGACATAGGCGTCTTCCGAACGCCGCAGCGACAACGCATCGAGCCTGCTTTGTGCGACGAATCCCGCGGGATAAAGGCGGCCGGAATGGGGAGAGGCGAAGACGAAGGGAACACGCTGCGTATCGGGGCGGTGGATCTTGAACGGGTGCGCATAAAGCGCGCTCAGAACCGCGTCGAAAGCACCCTGGTTCCCGTCCGGCTTTGAAAGCCCTGCCATTCCCTGTCCGATTCAACGCGGCCGACGTTCAGTGGACCACCAAGGCCGGGTTGCATCAAGCTTTCCGCCTTGCGGTGGCGTTAACGCACATTTACGGTTTCGGGGTTATACGCTCTTATATGGGAGCGGAGCGGGCAATGGCGCATATCCTTCTGGCGGAAGACGACGAGTCCCTGCGTAAGTTTTTGACGCAGGCGCTGGTGCGTGCCGGCCATGCCGTCACCGATTTCGGCGATGGCGGCGAGGCGTGGGAATGCCTCAAGGGCTTCCGCTTCGATCTGCTGCTGACCGATATCGTCATGCCAGGCATGGACGGAATCGAGCTTGCCAAACGCGCCGCCGAAATGAATGCCGCGCTCAAGATCATGTTCATCACCGGCTTCGCCGCCGTGGCGCTGCATCCGTCGTCGCAAGCGCCGAAACAGGCGAAGGTTCTCTCCAAGCCCTTCCATCTGCGCGAGATCGTGGCGGAAGTGGACCGGATGATCGCCGCCTGACAAGCGATCGAGTGATCGTCCTCTGACAAGCCGTCATTTGCGGCAACCTCACCACAATCGCGTCCACGTCCCGCCGGAATTTGCGCGCAACGTTTGCGTCATCCGGCGATAGCCGGTTTCGGCTTTGCATCCCGCAAAGCACCTCTCGCCGGACAGGCCATTGGCTTGGCCGATACTCAGGGGAGGAAACAATGCAACAACCCATCCATGCTCTATCGCGGCCCACTGTTCGCTGGACGAGAGAACGTATCGTCGGCGTCGGCTTCGTGGGCATCCTGCATGTGATCGCGATCACGGCGATCCTTTCGGGACTGACGCCGCAGATCACGCGCTTCATCGACCATCATGTAACGCTGGTGCCGGTCGACATACCGAAGCCGCAGCGGGACAAACCTGTCACGCACGTCAAAGACAGCGAGCTTCCAAAGTTTCCGGAGCCGGTGCGCACTTCCAAGCCTGATTTGGATATCGCGCCGGACAGACCGGGCCCGATCGACGGTTCGACCACACCCAAACCGCTCGACCCGCAACCGCCTGTGTCCGACACATCGGCGTTCGCTGTCGGCGGCACACACACCATCCCAGCTTATCCACCGCTCGCGCGACGGCTGGGTGAGCAGGGCAGCGTGCGGCTGAGCCTCGCGATCTCCGCCACGGGTGAGGTGACCGGCGCGAATGTC
>Ga0207639_10002978_pt1 | contig 11397 bp, 8 predicted proteins | sample KBSCornC32_FD_184299 | JGI IMG/M metagenome (GOLD analysis project Ga0207639, IMG submission 184299) | Corn rhizosphere microbial communities from Kellogg Biological Station, Michigan, USA - KBS Corn C3-2 (SPAdes) (version 2) | ecosystem: Host-associated > Plants > Roots > Rhizosphere > Soil ...
CCCAACCAATTGATCCTGCAATCCTCGCCTCCCCGCTGCAAAAGCTTCCAGAGTGAAATATGAGACTGCAGTACGCACCGAGTTTCGAATCGATGTAGCCCTCTCCGCCGAAGAGGAAGGCGGTGTTCGGCGCTACGGCCACGCATTGCGTGACATGAGTTCCTACGGGCGTCTTCGCAAGCAGTGTGCCGGAGGATGGGCATTTCTTCGAATCGCCCATGTCCCAGGAGAGAGTTGCACCAGACTCGGCTACCCAACCGGAAACATTGGTATCAAAGTTCTGATTCTGTAGTAGGTTCCCGGATACGGGTGGGGGACAGAGGCACGCGGCGCTCGAGGGACAACACTTCCCTCCGCACGAACCGCTGGTGCATTCGTCTGCCGTCTGGCACATCTGTCCGCTCCCCTTCTTGGTCACGCAGGTGCCGCCCTGACAGAAGTAGCCGCTTACGCAGTCGGTTGCGATGGAGCATGTCGTCTTGCAAGCGTTGGCAGAGCAGATGAGATTGCCGTCGCAGACTCGTGCGGCTGCTAGAACGCAGGACCCCTGGGAGCACGCACCCCGTTCCCGTAACATGTTCGGGCCGACGCAGGTCGCGGCTCCACAAGCGGCGGTCGACCCGGGTTGGCACTCGGACATCGAGCCTCCCGTACCATTGCTTGCACCACCCGAACCGACGATGCCGCCACTTCCGGGTTTCCCGGTGCCGCCGACGCCACCGGTGTGATCACCTCCACCGGTACCCCCGCTGGCGGCGCCGCCTGTGCCGAAACGGCCACCCGCTCCCGAGCCGCCACTCCCAATCCCGCCCGTGCCGGCACGACCGCCGGTCCCCCTGCCTCCGCTCGCGACGCCGCCGGCGCGACCGGCGATGCCCCCACTTCCAGATGATCCGGACTCGTCTCCGGCTCCGCCGAATCCTGAGCTGCCCGGACTCCCTCCGACCGAAATTACCCCAGCGCCGCCACCAGCGGAGCCAATCATCCCGCCGCTCGAAGCGACCACCGAGCCTGCCCCGCCGCCGCGCCCATCCGCTGGTATGCCTCCCGAACCGCCCATGGTACCTGCGGTTCCCGCACCAGGCGCAACATCAATGCCACCGTCAGGCACGGCAGAGGACGTCCCGCCTGGACCGCCGTCGGGCCTAAATTTCAACCCCTCCTGACAACTCGAGGTAAGTACAAGGGCAGCCAGAACGCTCATGATTCGACTCGATCTCATCTGGTCCTTTCGCCGGACTGGGGTTGGGAAACTATCAAGCGCACGGCAGAGAGGCTATCGGCGCACAACGGCACCCGTTGCTTGCCTGCTTTCAGCCGTCGGCGCCCACTCGTCATGGGTGGGACCGCATGGGCAAGCCCGGTCAGTGGCGAAGCCGTTTCAGCGGGTCGTCTTCTCGAGCTCGCTGCCGACGGGCTCGGGGGCGCCGACGGTCGGAGCCCCCGGCGGTCCACCCGCGAAGATGAGCGGCCCCTCGCCCGCCGCCCGTTTGCGGCCGATTTCGACCAGCGCCGCGCGGGCGCGCTCGGCGCGGCCCAGCGGGGACGAATCCCTCGCCCAGGTCCCGAGCAGGTCCTCGCAGGCGCGTCGAACCCGGTCATGCACGTCGTAGATCGCGAAGTGCCGGAGCACGGGCACCGCCTCCCCGTCGCCGATGCGAGCGAAGGCTTCGATCAGATGAAGTCGCCCGGTGGGCGCGGCCGTATGGAGCGCGGTCTCGATCTGCGGGACGGCGTTGCGCCCGTAGCGGGCCAGGCGGTCGGTGGCCGGTCCGACCAGAGCGTCGTTGCGACGGGTGAGGATGTTGATCTCGTCCTGGATGTCCCGATGGGACGCGTCGTCGCAGCCGGACGCCGAGGACAGCGCCCCCAGCGAGAGCGCCAGGACGAGCGCGCCTCGCCGGCTCACGACGCCGCGACCGTGGCCGGCGCCGGCGCGTTCACGCTCAGGGTGTCTCCCCCGAGCCGCGGCTCGACCTCGTCGTGGCCGCCGCGCCCGCCATGGCGGCGGATCGCCTTCGCGACGGCGCTGGCGGGGGACACCCGCGGGACGGCTCCGGTCGAGGCCTCGACGGCGGCCGCGTCGTCGAACATGCGCTCGGTCATGTCCTTCAGGGCGGAGACGTCCGTCGTGGTGAAGCTGCGCTGCCGCAGCTGCGAGCCCCCCCACAGCCCTCGTGAATACCAGGCCAGGGTCTTGCGCAGCTCGTGAACGCGCATCTTCTCGGGCGCGTGGGTCAGGGTCAGCTCCGCGTGGCGGCGCCAGACCTTCCGCCGATCTTCGATGGTGGGCGGACCCGGATCCTCGGCGCCGCGTGCGACGGCGGCGATCGATCGGAACAACCAGGGATTGCCCATCGAGCCCCGCCCGATCATGACAGCGTCGCATCCGGTCGCCCGGCGCATCCGGTCCCAGGCGGCGACGTCCTTCACGTCGCCGTTGCCGATCACGGGGACGGTCTTCGGCAGCGCCGCCCGCACGGCGGCGATGGGCGCGTGCTGCGCCTCGCCCGAGAAGCCTTGCGCGCGCGTGCGACCGTGCACGGTGATCATGGCGGCCCCGGCGTCCACCAGGCGCTGCGCAAACTCGGGCGCGTTGATCGAGCACTCGTCCCAGCCCGTGCGGTGCTTGACCGTCACCGGGATGGCGGCGGGCACGGCGCGGCGCACGGCCGCCACCAGCCGGGCCGCCAGGTCGGGCTCGCGCATCAGCGCCGAGCCGCACAGGCCCGCGGTCACCTTCTTGGCGGGACAGCCCATGTTGATGTCGACGATCGACGCGCCGACGCCGACCGCCATCTCGGCGGCGCGGGCCAGGGCGTCCGGCTCGCGCCCGAAGATCTGGACGGCGAACGCGCGGCCGTCGAGGCTGGGCCACATCCGATCGACCGCCTTGCGCGCGCCGCGCGTCAGCGCCTCCGCCGACAGGAACTCTGTGAACGTCAGGACGGCGCCCAGCTCCTCGCAGACGGTGCGAAACGGCAGATCCGTCACGGCCTCCATCGGCGCGAGCAACGCACCCGGCGCGATTTCCAGGGATCCGACCCGCATGAAGCGGCGGAGCATAACATCCCCGTCCTCCGACGCTATCCTGGGTGGGGTGCTTCCACCTCGGCTGCTCGGCGTCGCGCTCGGTGTTGCCGCGGCGAGCCTCGCGCTCGGCTCGCTGAGCGGCTGCCGCCGTCGAGATGCCAGCCCCCACCCGGGGCCAACCGGGGCCGATGGCGGCGCGGCGGCCGGGTTGCTGGCCGGGGTCGTCGATCCGTGGACCTGGCGCCGCGCGGCGGGCGCGACCGATCGCGAGCGCGCGATCGAGGACATCGGCCCCTACGAGCCTCGTGAGCCGGACCGCGCCGGATCCCCCCTCTGCAACACGAACGCGCACTACTGGACCGCGCTGGTCGGGATCGCGTGGACCCGCGACGTCGATCTCGACTTCGACGACGAGCCGGTGGACCTCGACGGCGACGGCCACCCCGACGCCCGCCTCACGCGGCACGTGCACGCGCCCGGCGGGATCCTGGCGCACCCGGAGCTGTTCGGATTGACCGCCACGCCCGACGATCCGCGCGGCAAACCCGGGCGCGTGTCGGCATCGACAGGCGTCCTCGGCCTGCGCGAGGCGCTGGACCCTGACGGCCGTCCCACCGGCGAGATCGGGATGACCTGCTTCGCCTGCCACGGGGGGGGCGACCCCGGCGACGGCCACGTCGTCCTCGGGATGGCCGGCGTGGCCTTCGACTACGGGCTGATGCTGGCGACGGCGGCCCTCCTGGACGCGGGCGGCCGGGCGGCCGAGGAACGTCGCGCCCGCCATTTCCCCGACGGGCGCGCCGTGCGGGCGCGCCTCCTGATGGCGGGCCCGGGCCGCCAAGATCTGACCGGCGAGTTCGGCCTGGACCTGACGGTGCCGGGGACGCACTCCATGCGCTATCCCGGCACGCGGCGCGTGCGCCAGGGGACGAAAGGGATCGTCAACCCGATCAGCGTGCCGCCCATCCTGCCTTGGGCCGGCCTCGAGCTGCAGAACTGGTCGGGCAGCGAGGTCCCGAGCGCGCGGATCCTCCAGCGGTTGCTGGCGCTGGGGGCTGCGGCGGGCCGGAGCCCCGCCGACACGTTGGCCGCGCTCTCGTTGCCGCCGGCCGATCCGGGGGACCTGCGCGGCGCCGCGGCGGCTCGCCGCGCGCTGCTCTTCGACCTGCGCAACCTGGGGACGCTCGGCCTGCAGCAGGACGCGTTCGCCGGCTTGGTGTGGGCGGACGCGATCACCGGCGCGGGCGCGGAGACGGGCGTCGCCGCCGAGGCTGCCCGGACCCTGGGGTCCTCGGGGTTGTTCTCCGTCCCCGCGATGTTCGCGACCGGCAGCCTGCGCCGGGTGGTCGAGGGCGAGAAGCTCGCGTCGCCGACGCCGCCGGAGGGCCCCGCGTCGGACGACGCCGCGATCGCACGCGGGCGGGCCCTCTTCTCCGAGCGCGTCGTCGGCCGCATCGCGAACCGGCAGCTTTTCAAGGAGGCGCCGGCCCGATACGCGCCGGCCAAGCTGGCGGGCCCAGTCCTCGGCCCCCTCGACGAGGCTCTGCCCACGACGATTCCGGTCCGCTGCGCCGATTGCCACAACGCCAGCCCGGGCGGCGCGCTTGTCTCGCTGGCCGACGCGCCGCCACCGCTCGGGCGCTGCAGCCACTGCCACCACGCGCACGAGCCTCTCGGGGACGAGCGCGCGCCGGTCGACGGGGGCGCCGCTCTCCAGCGGATCCCGCTCGCACGGATGAAGGTCCCACCGGCCGCCGACGACGAGCGGCGGTTCTGTATCGGATGCCACGCCCGCCACCGCAGCTTCGAGCCGGCGGCGTACTCGTCGAGCCTGCTGCTCCCGCTGGACGCCAACGAAAACGGGAAAGCGCAGGACGACGAGCGCGCCGATGCCCAGGCGGGCGGCATCGGCACCGAGGCGCTGCTGGCCTTCGACGTGCCGCGCCCCGAGCGCCCCGCTGCCGGCTTCTCGCTCGACGTCCCGTCGCTGACGGCGATCCACGCGGCGGGTCCCATCCGGACGGCGCGCCTCGGGGCGGGCTGGGTGCGCGTCGCGCCGCTCGCCGGCATCCGCGCATCTGCACCGTATCTTCACAACGGTTCCGTGCCCACGCTGCGCGCGCTGCTCGAGCCCGCGGCGCGAAGGCCCATGACCTTCCCGCTCGGAAGCACCGGCTTCGTGCTGGACACGCGGCTGCCCGGCAACCGGAACATCGGCCATGAATTCGGCACGGCGCTTACCGCGCGCGAGAAGGACGATCTGGTCGCTTTCCTCATGACGCTGTGAGGGGGAGGTTCTTCGAGGAACGGCGGAACCTCCGCTACAATCGCGCGCATGTCAGACGCCGCCACCTCCCCCGGGCCCGCACCGACGGCGCCAGCCCCCAGCCCGCTCGCCACCTCCGAACCCTGGGATCTCGTCGCCGACGCGTACACGAAGGAATCGCTCTCGTATTTTCTGGCGTACGCGCGCGAGGCCTTGGTCCACGTGCCGGTCGTGGCGGGTGCGCGCGTGCTCGACGTCGCCTGCGGCCCCGGCACCCTCAGCCTGCTGGCGGCGGCCGCCGGCGCCCGGGTCAGCGCCCTCGACTTTTCCGAACCAATGATCGCGCAATTGCGCGACCGCGCGGCCGCGGCGGGGTTGACCGACGCCATCGACGTCCGGGAGGGCGACGGGCAACGGCTCCCCTTCGAACCCGCGACCTTCGACGCCGCGTTCTCGATGTTCGGGCTGATGTTCTTCCCGGATCGCGCCGCCGGCCTGCGCGAGCTGGTGCGCGTCCTCGAGCCGGGCTGCCCGGCGCTCGTCTCCAGCTGGGTGCCGTTCAACGGGCCTTTCGGGGCGCTCTTTGCGGCCGCGCGCGAGCTGCTCCCGGGGCTTCCCTTCGGTGGGGGCGGCGGGCCGCCGCTCGGGACCCCCGAGGAGATCCGCGGCGAGATGACGGCCGCGGGCTTCACCACGGTGACCGTCGAAACCGTCGTGCACCCCCTGACGATGCCGTCCTTCGAGGAGTTCTGGGACATGATGGTTCGCACGAACGCCCCGCTCGTGTTGATCCAGCACCGGGTGGGTCCCGCGCGCTGGGCCGAGGTCGCGCCCGCCATCAAAGAGCGCGTGCGACAGACCGTCGGGGACGGGCCCCTGGTCGTGGGACGCGGCGCCTACTTCGGCATCGGACGAACCTGAAAGGAGACGCCATGCTGCGATCCAAGCCCCCCTTCCTCTTCCCCTGCCTCGCTCGCGTCGTCGCTGGCGTCGCCCTCGCGACGGCCGGTCTGCTGGCGGCCGCGTCGCCCGCGCGGGCCGCCCGCCCCTTCGTCTCGCGCGATCTGGTGCTGTCTCGCAGCGAGGTCGCGTTGGACATCGGATTGGGGATCGGCCACTACGACCCCGCCCCGCAAGCTTCACGGACCGGCTTCGGCATGAACCTGGCCCTGTCCTTCGGTCTGGGGGGCGCCGTCGAGATCGGTGCCCGCACAGGCTTTCGTCTCGACGACGCGGGCCAGTTCACACGCGCCGACAACTACGGCCGGACCTTCGACACCCAGACCTACGGCGTCGGCATCGACCGGGTCGCCAACCCCGAGATCCACGTCCGCTGGGCGCTGGCGCGCGGGCCAAGCGCCGAGCTCGGGTTCGAGCTGCGGGCCATCTTACCGATCGAACAAGACACCCGATTCGGGATGGTGCTCGGTCTGCCCATCGCCCTGCGCACCGGCGTCCTGCGGCTGGACACCGGCATCTACCTTCCTCTGCTTTTCTATAGTCAGATGGTGACGGCCATAACCGTGCCGGCCCACCTCTGGATTCAGGCGTCCCCCACTTTGTGGCTCGGGCCGCTCTTCGAGATCCGGGTCTACCACCAGAACGGCCACAGCTGGAACGAGTACCCCGTCGGCTTCGGCATCGGCTCGGCGCTCGCCCCGAACCTCGACTTGCGTGCCTGGTTCCTCTTCCCGAACATCGACAACAACGCCGTCTACGGCGGCGGAATCGCGCTCCAGATCCGCTTCGACTGACCAAGCCCGCGCGAGGTCGCCGCGCGGCCTACTTCGCGTAGTCGGTCGCGCGCGTCTCGCGGATGACGGCCACCCGCACCTGGCCCGGATAGGCCAGGTCGGACTCGACCCGGCGGGCGATGTCCTTCGACAGCAGCCGCGCCTGATCATCACTGACCCGCGAGTTCTCGACGATCACGCGCACCTCCTTGCCCGCCTGGATCGCGAACGCGCGCTCCACGCCCGGGAAGCTGGCGGCGATCTTCTCCAGATCCTGCAGTCGCTGCACGTAGGTCTCCAGCAGCTCGCGGCGCGCTCCCGGACGCTGGCCCGACAGCACGTTCGCCGCGTCCACCAGGTGGGCGATCACGTCGGTCGCCGGCACCTCGCCGTGGTGCGCCTCGATGGCGTGCACCACCCGCGGTGACTCGCCCATCTTCTTGGCGGTCTGTGCGCCGATGATGGCGTGCGAGCCCTCGGCCTCCTGATCGAGGGCCTTGCCGATGTCGTGCAGCAGGCCGGCCCGCCGCGCGACCTTGACCGGTAAGCCCAGCTCGCCCGCCATGGCGCCGGCGATGATGCCGACCTCGATCGAGTGCTGCAGCAGGTTCTGCGCGTTGCTCGACCGGAACTTGAGGCGCCCGATCAGCCGCAGCAGCTCGGGCGGCAGGCGGCCGATCCCCAGGTCGAGGACCGCCTTCTCGCCGGCGTCGCGGCACTGCTGCTCCACCTCCTGCGTGGCCTTCTCGACCGACTCCTCGATGCGCGTCGGGTGGATGCGCCCGTCGGCGATCAGGCGCGTCAGCGCCAAGCGCGCGATCTCGCGGCGGACCGGGTTGAAGCACGAGATGACGACCGCCTCCGGCGTGTCGTCGATGATGAGATCGATGCCGGTGGCCGCCTCGATCGCGCGGATGTTGCGCCCCTCGCGCCCGATGATGCGCCCCTTCATGTCGTCCGAGGGCAACGGCACAGTGGCCACCGTCCTCTCGGCGACGTACTCGCCGGCGTAGCGCTGGATGGCCGCCGAGATGATGGTCTTCGAGCGGTTCTCGGCCTCGGCCCGCGCCTCGTCCTCGATGCGCTTGACCTCGGCCACGGCCGCCAGCCGGGCCTCGTCGCGGATCTCGTCCATCAGAGCCGCGCGCGCCTCGACCTGCGTCAGCGCCGCCGTCTTCTCGAGGCGCACCTTGGCCTCCGCCGCCAGCGTCGCCGCCGCGCGCGCCGAGGCCTCGGCCGCCGCTTCACGCGACGCCATCTGCTTCTCGCTGCGGGCGACGTCATCGGCCTGCCGCTCCAGGTCGCGCTTGCGCCGATCGAGATCGCGCTCCTTCTCGCCGAGCTCGGCGGCTTGCCGCTCGAGATCGCGCTGCCGCGCCTTCTGGGCCGCCTCCACGTCGGCGCGCGCCTTCTGCGCCGCCTCGCGCGCGTCGAGCGCGGCCTTTCTCTTCAGCGCCTCGCCCTCGCTCTGGGCGGCCTCGAGCAGGCGCTGCCGCTCGGCGTCCGACTGCTCCAGCGCCGGCGCCCGCAGCATGCGGCCCACCAGCAGCGCCACGACGAACACCGCCAGCAAGAGCGGCACCACCACGGCGATCGAGATCATGGGGCCGTGCCCCCGTCGCGCCCGCGCGCTCCTCCCCGCTCCTGGCCCCGGATCACGCGGGCGTCGGTCACGACGCCGTCGACCATCTGATCATGCGGCTCGGCCGGACAGGCATCGACGATCTGGAAGTCGTAGCCCAGCCCCAGCACCACGGGCCGCGCCGCCTCCTCCCCGTCCGGGCGGGTGCGCAGCAGCTCGTCGTAATAGCCGCCGCCGAAGCCGAGGCGCCGCCCTTCGGAATCGAAGGCGACGCCGGGGACGATGAGGAGGTCGATCTGGCCCAGCGCGACCTCCTCGTTGCTGGCCGGCGGCTCGGGGATGCCGAAGCGGCCGGCTTTCAGGTCGGCCGACTCCGCCAGGTGGAAGCGCAGGCGAGGCCGCTGGTCGTCGGCCACCCGCGGGTAGGCCACCCGCCCGCCGCGCCGCCGCACCTCGTCCAGCGCGGCCGCCGGATCGATCTCGGCTCGGACGGCGGCGAAGCCGGCCACGCAGCCGGCCCGGCGAGCGAGCTCGCCGACCTCGTCGAGCGCGAGCAGGCGCTCGGCCGCGCGGCCCGACGCCTGCTGGCGGTCGGCCACCGTGAGTTGGGCTCGTCTGTCGTTCATTGCCCGCCGCAGCGAGCGTTTCTGATCGAGAGAACTGACTGATTGGGCCGAAGCCATTGACCCTCACCGCGCCCGAAGAGCGCTGGGTAGAGGACGGCACTGCCACCGCCGGGACGACGTCTGTTTAGGAATGGAGCTCTGCAACGTGGGAAGCCGGGAAACTGGCAACCGGAGAGCCTTTTGCGAGCTTCCTGGCTGACACTCCCGTTCCGGTTCCGACTGACATCCGGGCTGACATCCTCGCTGACATCCGGACTCACTTCCCTCGACGTTCGCCAACGGCGAAGCGGTGGTTCCCACCGGCAAGAATTGGACTGGATTGAAATTGGAATGGAACTGACCTGAAACTCGGCCGCTATACTCGCCCCACTTTCGTCAAGTAGTCAAGCAGCGATCGGGCCTTGTCGCGCACCCGTCCCTTCAAAGCCGCCGTCTCCTCGCGCTCACGGAACAGGTCCTCGGCGGCCTGCAAGGCGGTCAGGATCGCGACAGCCTGGGTGTCGGGGTTGCGTGTCACCCGCTGGATCTCGCGGAACTTGCCATCGACGTAGGTGGCGATGGCGCGGACCAGGCGGTCGTCGTCGTCGGTCTTCAGGCTGTACTTCTGCCCGGCGATCTGGACCGTCACCGACCGTTTCACGAGGGCCGACTCTATCATCAGTCATCGGAGCCCGCGCGAATCCAGGGCAGACCCCCCGGCCCTGCGGACGATGCGCTCCATGGGATAAAGTCGCGCCCCATCATGGGACTGACGAGCCTGACGGGACCCTACCTGCCCCTGCGCACCTGCCCCCCTCACCGTCGGGCCCGCCGAGCCTGGCTCGTCATCCCGCTGGGCCTCCTTTATGCTCTGGCGGTGCCCGCCCGCGCGGCGAGCTGGAAAGACGTCGAGCGCCTGACGGGCGAGCAGAAGCTGGAGGCCGCGGCGGCCGAGGTCGGGAAGCTCCGAGCCGAGGCGCAGAAGAGCGGCAACGACGCCGAGTGGGCGCGCGCCCTCATTCGCGAGGTCCAGCTTCGCACGGCGCTGCACGGCTACGAGACGGCCGTCCGCTTCCTGCACGACCAGCCGTGGCCCAAGAGCCAGCCGGCCCGCACCGCCCTGCTGCTGTATCAGGCCTCGAGCCTGGTCACGTACAGTCAGGCCTACGCCTGGGAGATCGGCCAGCGCGAGCGGATCGCCTCGCCTTCGGCGACGGACCTGAAGACCTGGACCACGGATCAGATCTACGCCGCCGCGACGTCGGCCTACGTCGAGATCTGGAAGGGTCGCGAGGCGCTCGGGGCCGAGAAGGTCGAGCGCTTCGCCGAGTACCTGGTCCCCAACGACTATCCCCGCGACATCCGCGGCACCCTGCGCGACGCCGTCTCGTACCTCTTCGTCCAGCTGCTCGCGAGCTCGCAGGGGTGGCGGCCCGAGCAGGCGAACGAGGTGTTCGCGCTGGACCTGCCGGCGCTGCTGAAGGGACCACCGGCGCGCGCCGGCGGGGGCGCGGCGGCGGCGCGCGCCCCCCGCCTGGATGATCCGGCGGTCCATCCCCTCGTGAAGGTGGCCGCCGTCCTCGACGACCTCGAGGCGTGGCACCTGGGACGCAAGGAGCTGGGCGCCGCCCTCGAGACGCGCCTCGTCCGCGCGCGCACGCTGTTCAACCACTTCACCGAGGAAGCCGACCGCGACGCCATCCTCGCGGACCTCTCCTCGCGCCTGGCCGCGACCCGCCAGGTGCCGTGGTGGGCCATGGGCCAGGGCGTGCTGGCGGAGCTGGAGGAGCAGCGCGGCCGCCTCGCGCGCGCGCACGACGCCGCCGCGGCCGGCGCCAAGGCCGACGCGAATTCTCCCGGAGCGCAGCTCTGCCGCGCGCTGGTGGGCCGCCTCGAGGCGCCGTCGTACCAGCTCGAGAGCATGCAGGCCGACGGACCGCGCCGCCGCTCGGTCCTGGTGGTGCACCGCAACCTTCCGGTCCTGCACCTGCGCGCCTACCGCCTGGATCTGGACCGGCGGCTGGCCAGCAACGGCGACGTGCAGCTCGTCATGCAAAGCGACGAGGCCAAGCGGCTGTTGCAGGCGAAGCCGGCCGCCGAGTGGAACGTGCCGCTGCCGGCCACCCCCGACTACAAGAACCACCGGACCTTCGTGACGCCGCCGCTCGATCAGCCCGG
>Ga0207639_10002980_pt1 | contig 11397 bp, 13 predicted proteins | sample KBSCornC32_FD_184299 | JGI IMG/M metagenome (GOLD analysis project Ga0207639, IMG submission 184299) | Corn rhizosphere microbial communities from Kellogg Biological Station, Michigan, USA - KBS Corn C3-2 (SPAdes) (version 2) | ecosystem: Host-associated > Plants > Roots > Rhizosphere > Soil ...
CGGGGTTGGCGAGGCGGTGCGTGGCGCCGAGCGGCAGGTAGATCGACTGGTTCTCGGTGAGCATCGTCACCTGGCCGTCGCGGGTGACCTCGGCCGTACCGCGGACCACCACCCAATGCTCCGAGCGGTGATGGTGCTTTTGCAGCGAAAGCCGCTTGCCAGGCTTCACGAACAGCCGCTTCACCTGGAAGCGGTCGCCGACCAGCACGTTCGAGTAGCCGCCCCACGGCCGGTAGGAGGTGCGATGCGTCTCGGTGAGGGCGGTAGTGTCGTCCGCGCTCTTGAGCAGCTTGACCAGTTGGCCGACCTTTTGCGCCTCGGACAGCTTGCCGACAAAAATGGCGTCTTCACTGGCGATCACCGCGATGTCCTCGAGTCCCTCGACTGCCACGTGGGCTGACTCTGAGACGACCAGCGAGCCGCTGGTATGGCTGAGGGTGACCGGGCCGCGGACGGCGTTGTCCGCCTCATCCTTGGGCGACATCTTCCAGACGGCATCCCAGCTGCCGAGATCGGACCATGGGAAGGTCACGGGCAGCACGGCGGCGAGCCGCGTTTTCTCGAACACGGCGTAGTCGACCGAGATCGAGGGCGCCTTGGCGAAGGACTCGGCATCGAGGCGGATGAAATCGAGGTCGGTCCTGGCGTTGTCGACGGATTGCTGCGCCGCAATCAATGTCTCAGGCGCCAGCAGCTTGAGCTCATCGAGGAAGGTCTTCACCTCCATCATGAACATGCCGGAGTTCCAGGAGAAGTCGCCCGAGGCGACCATCTCCTCGGCGCGGGCGAGGTCGGGTTTCTCGACGAAATGAGCCACCTCGAACACGCCGTCCGAAATCTGCTCGCCGGCCTCGATGTAGCCGTAGCCGGTCTCGGCGTGGGTCGGCACGATGCCGAAGGTCACGAGACGTCCGGCGCGGGCGGCAGCGGCGGCCGTGTCGACCGATTGCCAATAGGCATCGTCGGCGTCGATCGCGTGGTCCGAGGCGAGGATGTGGAGGACCGCGCCGTCGCCGAACTGCTTCATCGCGAACACGGCGGCGGCAGCGATGGCGGCGGCGGTGTTGCGAGCCACCGGCTCGAGCAGCACGCCCGAAAGCTCGACACCGGACTCCAGCGCCTGCTCGGCGACGAGGAAGCGATAGTCGGCGTTGGTGATGACTATTGGTGCCGCGTAGCGTTCGGCATCGGAAACCCGCTCGAGCGTCTGCTCGAAGAGGCTCGCATCGCCCACGAGATCGAGGAACTGCTTCGGCCGGGCCGAGCGCGAAAGTGGCCAGAGCCGCGTTCCCTGTCCTCCCGCCAGGATCACCGGAACGATCAAATCCGCCATGCTGCCGCCCTCGAGGTCAGTACCCACACTGCCTCAGCCAAATACCACGGTTTTGCGCCCGTTGAGCATAATGCGGCTCTCGATGTGCAATTTCACCGCGCGGGCGAGCACGCGGGACTCGATATCGCGGCCGGCGGCGATCAGGTCGTCGGGGCTCATCGCGTGATTCACGCGCGCCGTCTCCTGCTCGATGATCGGGCCTTCGTCGAGGTCGGGCGTCACGTAGTGGGCGGTGGCGCCGATGATCTTGACCCCGCGCTCGTGTGCCTGGTGGTAGGGTTTTGCCCCCTTGAAGCTCGGCAGGAACGAGTGATGGATGTTGATCGCCTTGCCGTAGAGGCGCGTCGCGAGATTGTTCGAGAGGACCTGCATGTAGCGGGCGAGGACGACGAGATCGGCGCCCGACTGCGTGACGAGGTCGAGGATCCTGCTCTCCTGCGCCGCCTTGGTGTCGGCCGTCACCGGCCAATAGTGATAGGCGATGCCCTCGTTCTCGGCGGTGCGCCGGCTGTCCTCATGGTTGGAGACGATGCCGACGATCTCCGCATCAAGCCAGCCGACGCGCTTCTGATAGATGAGGTGCAGCAGCGCGTGGTCGAATTTCGAGACGAGGATGAGGAGGCGCGGCTTCCGTCCCTGGTCGTGCAGCGCCGTGATCATGCCGAAGCGCTCGACGGCGGGCTTCAGCGCCCGTTCGACGTCCTCGCGCTCGATGGCGTCCGGCGCCGTAAACGCGATGCGCATGAAGAAACGGCCGGTCTCCTGGTCCCAGAACTGGCTGCTCTCGGCGATATTGGCGCCGATGGCGAAGAGTTCAGTCGTGATCGCGGCAACGATGCCGGGCCGATCGTCACAGGAGAGGGTCAGCACGAAGCTGCGCTGGGGCATGGGAAACCGGGGGCGGGACGAAAAAAGTGGCGGTTCGGTAGCAGCGGGCCGCGCGGCAAGTCAACTCCGGGCGGGGTAACGGCGTTAATGTGGTCGGTTGCGACGGCCGCGATCGTCCGGTTAGAACCCGGCGAGGCTTTGGCGACAACAACGAGGGGTTTTCATGGCTGAGCGACGGCCCGACTGGCGTGGCGTATTTCCGGCGGTCACCACGCAGTTCCGCGAGGATTTTTCGGTCGATCTCGAGGCGACCGGCAAGGTGATCGCCGCGCTGGTGCGCGATGGCGTCTCCGGCCTCATCGTCGGGGGCACGGTGGGCGAGAACACGGCGCTGTCGGCGCCCGAGAAGGTTGCCCTGCTCGAAGTCGCCACCGATGTGGCGCAGGGCAGGGTGCCGGTCATCGCCGGCCTTGCGGAATACACCGCGTCGTTCGGCGCGGCTTTCGCACGCGAAGCCGAGCGGGTCGGGGTCGATGGGCTGATGGTGATGCCAGCGATGGTCTATCCGGCCAAGCCGCGCGAAACGGTCGAGCATTTCGAGACGATCGCCAAGGCGTCCGACTTGCCGATCATGATCTACAACAACCCGCCCGCCTACCGGACCGACGTGACGCCGGCGATGCTCAAGCAGCTCGCCGACATCGATACCATCGTGGCGTTCAAGGAATCTTCCGGCGATACGCGGCGTTTCGTCGATATCCGCAACCTCCTCGGCGACCGATTCATCCCGTTCTGCGGGCTGGACGATGTGGTGCTCGAAAGCCTGATGCTGGGGGCGGTCGGCTGGGTTTCGGGCCTCTCCAACGTCTTCCCGCGCGAAGGCGAGACGCTGTTCCGGCTGGTGACGGCCGGGCGGCTCGACGAGGCTCTGCCGCTCTACGACTGGTTCATGCCGCTGCTCCACCTCGATGCGCGGCCGGACCTCGTCCAGGCGATCAAGCTCTGCGAGAAGATCATGGGGCGCGGCACGGAACGGACTCGCCCGCCGCGGCTTCCGCTCGATCCGGCCGAGGTCGCCGAGATCGAGGCCATCATGGGCCGGGCGCTGGCCCGCCGGCCGGATTTGCCTGACGTGGGGCTGCCGGAAGCCGCATAGTCAGGCCGTAGCAAGCGCGCTAAGCTCAATCTGGGGGTAGCGGATGACGATACGAGGATTGTTTCGGCCGCTGGTGGCTCTAGCGCTGGCGGCAGGCATGGCGGGATCGGCGGCGGCGGCGACCGAAGCGGACGTCAACGCCCGCATCGATGCCGTTCTCGGCAAGCACTCCCGCTACGAGGAAACCATCAAGCTCTTTCAGCAGGCAGTGGTGGCCGGCGACAAGGCTGATGTCGCGGCCTTCGTGCGCTACCCGATCGTCGTCACAATCGACGGCCGCAAGCGGACCATCGATTCATCGGCCGAGTTCATCCGCAACTACGATGCGATCATGACGGCGGGCATCGTCGATGCTGTGAAGAACCAGAAGTACGAGGATCTCCTCGTCAACGACGAAGGCGTCATGTTCGGCAATGGCGAGGTCTGGATCAGCGGCATCTGCCTCAGCCGCCACTGCAAGCAGTGGGTGCCGAAGGTGATCACCCTGCAGCACAGCGGCCTCTAGCGCGACAGCCGCCGCCGACTCGTGCGAGGAGAGGCACGGGGGAACGGCGATGCTGTTCGAGGCGATTTTCTACATTGCCATCGCGGCCGAGGCGATGACGGCAGCGCTCGCCGCCGGCCGGCGCAGCATGGACTGGTTCGGCGTCTGCATGATCGCTTCGGTCACGGCGCTCGGCGGCGGCACGACGCGGGACGTGCTGCTTAACCACTATCCGCTCATCTGGGTCGCCAACCCGTGGTTGTTGGTCCTCGTCTGCGCCGCTGCGCTCCTCACCATTCCGCTGGTCCGGCTGATCGCGCGGCTGCGCTGGACTTTTCTCGTCCTCGACGCGCTCGGCCTCATCGTCTTCACCATCATCGGCTGCGACATCGCCATCGGGCTCGGTGAGCCGCCGATCATCGTGGTCGTCGCCGGTATGCTGACGGGCTGCGTCGGCGGCGTGCTGCGCGACGTGCTCTGCAACGAAGTGCCGCTGCTGTTCTCGTCCGAGCTCTACGCCACCATTTCCATCGCGACCGGCGCGCTCTATCTTGCCGGCCTCGATTTCGGCGTGCCGCGCGATGCGATGGTGATCCTGGCTTTCCTCGTCGGTTTTCCGCTCCGCATCCTCGCGATCGTCTTCAAGTGGGGCATGCCCAAATTCGTCTTCGACAAGGAGGGCTGGTGATGGCGGGCCGGCCGCAGCGGATCACCTTCCACCGCGTCAAAGGTTTTGATCTCCAGGGCACATCGCGCAAGCTCAATGGCCTGCCGGCCAGGATGGTGACCCGCCCCGGCAAATGGGGCAATCCGTTCGAGATCAAGGAGATGACGGCGCGATTTCATCTCGATCGCGAGGCGGCGCAGGCCAAGGCGGTGGCGCTCTGCAACCAGTGGCTCGACGGCACGCTCGACAAATCGCTCGATCCGGGCAAGAAGCCGCCGTCGCGAGACGAAATCGCCGCTGAGCTCGGCGGCCACAACCTCGCGTGCTGGTGCAAGCCGGGCGAGCCGTGCCATGCCGACCACCTGATCGCGCTAGCCAATCCGTAAGAGGGGAGAGTTTCGAGTGAAGCAGACCTGGCGCTGGTTCGGACCCAAGGACATCGCAAAGATCGACGACGTGGTGCAGGCGGGCGCCGAGGGAATCGTCTCGGCGCTGCATCACGTGCCGAACGGGGTGGTCTGGACGCCGGAGGAGATCAGGAAGCGCCAGGACGAGATCGCCGTCCGGCGCGACGGCAAGCCGTCGGGCATCAAGTGGGACGTGATCGAGAGCCTGCCGGTGTCCGAGGACATCAAGAAGCAGAAGGGGCCCTGGCGCGAACACATCGCCAACTACAAGACCAGCATGGAGAACGTCGCCGCGGCCGGGCTTCATGTCATCTGCTACAACTTCATGCCGGTGCTCGACTGGACGCGCACCAACCTCCGCTACGAGGTGGCGAGCGGCGGCAGCTGCATGCGCTTCGACATCTTCGACTTCGCGGTCTTCGACATCCACCTGTTGGAGCGGAAGGGCGCGGCCGAGAGCTTTACCCCGGACGTGGTCGCGGAGGCGGGCCGGCGAGTGCGCACCATGACCGACGAGGCCAAGGCGACGCTGGGGCGCAACATCACGACGGCGCTGCCCGGTTCGACCGAAACCATGACGATGGACCGCGTCCGCGAGCACCTCGCCGAATACGGTGGCATCTCGCCCGACCAGTTGCGGAAGCACTTCGTCGATTTCCTCGGCGAGGTCATGCCGCTCGCCGAAAAGCTCGGCATCCGGTTCGGCTGTCACCCGGACGATCCGCCGTTCCCGCTGCTCGGGCTGCCGCGCATCATGTCTACCGAGGCGGACTTTGCGACGATCCTCAAGGCCGTCGACAGTCCGTCGAACGGCGTAACGCTCTGCTCGGGTTCATTCGGCGCGCGGCCGGACAATGACCTGCCGGGCATCATGCGCCGGCTCGGTGATCGCGTGCACTTCATCCACCTGCGGAACGTCAAGCGCGACACCGACACGATACCGGCCTCGTTCTTCGAAGCGGAGCACCTCGCGGGCGACACCGACATGGTGGCGCTCATCGCGGCGATTGTCGAAGAAGAGCGCCGGCGCAAGGCGGCTGGCCGCGCCGACCACCAGATCCCGATGCGTCCCGACCACGGACAGGACATCCTCGATGACCTCGGGCGTCGCTCCCAGCCCGGCTACCCGACGATCGGGCGGCTCAAGGGCCTGGCTGAGTTGCGGGGCGTGATGCGGGCGCTCGAGCATCCGGCGTTCGGCCTCGCATAAAAACGGCGGCCCCAGAGGGAGCCGCCGAGGGTAGGAGGACTAGAAATCCGATCAGACGCGTCGCCGCATGAAACCGACGACGAGCGAGATGATCAGGAAGGCGAGGAAGAGGAAGAAGAGGATTTGCGCAATACCGGCGGATGCGCCAGCCACACCGCCAAAGCCAAGAACGCCGGCGATGAGCGCAATCACCAGGAAGACGGCGGCCCAATACAGCATTTCGAGCTCCTTACTTTGCTAGGCCGCCTGCGACGGCCCGATCAGCAGAATAACGGCGCTGATCGAGGCCGGTTCCTGAGGCAAGTGCTTGGGGCAGACAAGAAAAAGACCGGGCGTGGGCCCGGCCTCAGTTTGCTTGCGAAGCATGGGATGAAACTGCTGGGCGTCCTAGGCCGCCGCGCGCGAGCCCTCGTCGAAAAACAACGCCTGGCTGATCAGCGCCTTCACCATGTCCGGGTTGAACGGTTTGGTGACGAGGAAGGTCGGCTCCGGCCGCTCGCCGGTCAGCAACCGCTCCGGGAACGCGGTGATGAAAATCACCGGAATCGACTGGGTATTGAGGATGTCGTTGACCGCATCGATGCCCGAGCTGCCATCGGCGAGCTGGATATCGGCAAGGATCATGCGGGGGCGCGTCTTGCCAAACATCGCCACCGCTTCCTTGTGCGTGCGCGCAATGCCGACGACCCGGTGCCCTAGGCTTTCGACCAGTTGCTCGATGTCCATGGCGATCAGCGGCTCGTCCTCGATGATGAGGATTTCCGTCGCCACCTGCCGCGAGATTTCCACCGAAGCTTCGTTCAGCAGGGCATGGAATTCACCGACCTCGACATCGAGGATTTCGGCGGCCTGCTCCTCGCTGAAGCCTTCGACCGCGATCAGCAGGAAGGCCTGGCGCGGCTTGGGCGAGAGGTTGGCGAGGTTGCGCGCGGCGCGCTGCTCCCAGGCAAACGAGGAAACCGGTGGCGGAATAGGGGTGTCGGAGGAGGCAAACAGCCGAGCGAAGAGCTTATAGAGCGAGATGCGGTCGTTGGACCCCTCGGGAAAGATCGACGGATCGGCTATCAGGGCCTCGAGGGTCGCGGCCACATAGGCATCGCCTGACGTCTGAGACCCGGTAGCAGCGCGCGAGAAACGGCGCAGATATGGCAGATGCGGGGCGATCCGCATGGACAAAGTCATAGGCACTTACTCCCTGTGACGCATTTCGGCACAGCCGGAATGCTTAAATGAACATAGGGGGTGAAAGTTCCGTGCAGATGGAACTTTTCTTCTTCGGCTGCATTGTGCGGGCCAGTAATGATGCACCGGCGGCTGGGGCTGGTGAAGGGCAAGATGACGAAAGATAAGGCGACGATGCATCACGCGACTAACGCTCGTGCGCGGCGACACGACGAGACCTTGGGGCCGAACACCGACATCGGGATGAAGCTCAGGGCTCTTTACGGCGCGGTGCAGAATGAGGTCATCCCAGACCGTTTCCTCGACCTCCTCGAAAAGCTCGATGAGGCCGAGCGTAAAGCTGCGGCCGGGCGGGAATGAGGCCATGGCAGACAAATCCGTGGCGGAAGCCCCATCGTTCAAGCGCGACCTCCTCGCCACCCTGCCGAGCCTGAGGGCGTTCGCGTTCTCGCTTTCCGGCCGGCACGACAAGGCCGACGACCTCGTCCAGGACACCATCATGAAGGCCTGGGCGAAGCAGGAAAGTTTTGAGCTCGGCACCAACATCAAGGCGTGGCTTTTCACCATCCTGCGCAACGAGTTCTACAGCCAGATGCGCAAGCGCGGCCGCGAGGTGCAGGACAGCGAAGGCCTCTTCACCGAGCGCATGGCCGTGCACCCCGAGCAGTTCGGGCACATGGACCTTGCCGACTTCAAGAAGGCGCTCGACAAGCTGCCCGACGACCAGCGTGAGGCGGTGATCCTCATCGGCGCGTCCGGGTTTTCCTACGAGGAAGCGGCCGAAATCTGCAATTGCGCGGTCGGCACCATGAAGAGCCGCGTCAGCCGGGCGCGGGCGCGGCTGCAGGATCTGCTGCAGGTCAGCGGCGATGGCGACTACGGTCCCGACGCCATTTCGACCCAGGTGACGGGTGGTCAGCCTTTGAGCTGACCATCGAACGCCGTGCGGCAGGCGGCGAGCAGCGCCGCCTCGTCGAAAGGCTTGTAGAGAATCGGCACGGCCGCCGGCACGGGCGCGAGGCTGGGCCCGGTTGTCGTCGTGGCAATGACCGGGATGCCGCCCGATCTCAGGCGCTCAAGCAGCGCCACCGCGGCAAGGCCGTCATTCGGGGGCACCTCGACGATGGCGAGCTCGTATTGGGGAAAATGCGCGCCGAGGGCAGCGGCCTCGGCAATGCCGCGTGCGAAGACGGTTTCGCCCGCCTCGGCTCGCTCCAACATCCGCTGTATATCGAGCGCAACGAGAAACTCTGCCTCGACTACAAGCACCCGCTTACCGGCCAAAACCACCTAGGCGCCTGCCCTTCAAGGCTTATTCTTCTGCGCGAGCCTGCGCGCAGCGGCCGCTCGCTGTCATTTAACAAAGACATAGGTCCGAACCGCTTGCGGGCTGCGGCGTGGCTGGTGTTGCAATCGGGGATCGCCGATACTGCGTAGTATCGCCCTCGAGGACCCAGCGTGTCGTCACCTACTCGCCGCGTTCCCTGCCACCAGTGCCCGCTCAGGGCGCTGCCTCGGTTCCGCGCCTTCACCCCCGAGGAGCTGAAGTTCGTTTCGACCTTCAAGCGCGGCGAGCTCGTGGTCGAGACCGGCGCGCTGATCCTCGCCGAGGGGGCGCACAGTGCCCAACTCTTCACGCTGCTTTCGGGCTGGGCGTTCCGCTACAAGACGCTCGAGGACGGCCGGCGCCAAATCCTCAACTATGTGCTGCCCGGCGACCTGGTGGGCCTGCAAGGCTCGGTGATGGGCGAGATGCAGCATTCGATCGAGGCGCTGTCAGGGGTGGTGCTCTGCGTCTTCCAGCGCGACCGCCTGATGGAGGTGTTCCAGGATCACCCCGGGCTCGGGTTCGACGTGACTTGGCTCGCGTCCCGTGAGGAGCGGATGCTCGACGAGAATCTCCTGAGCGTCGGGCGGCGCAGCGCCATCGAGCGCGCGGCCTATCTCATCGCCTTCATCCACCAGCGCGCGCTCTCCGTCGGCATGGTGGGAGATCGGCACCTCCTCATCCCCATCACCCAGCAGCACGTCGCAGATACCCTCGGTCTGTCGTTGGTCCACACCAACAAGACGCTGCGGCGCCTTGCGGAGATGGGGCTGCTGCGCTGGCACGACCGGGCCTGCGAGGTGCTGGACCCGGAGGGCCTTCAGGCCACTGCCAAGTGGACCGGCACGCCCGAGGCGCCTCGTCCGCTCATCTGAGCGGCCGGAACCTCGGCCGTGCGAGCGCCGTTTGGTAGCCGGGACCTGGCAACAGTGGGGCTGCCATGCAGCTCTTTGCGATATTCAATCGAGATGGCGGCAGGCTGAGCACTATCGACCTCGCCAGCCTGTGCCGAAGCGTGCGCCGGCACTTTCGAGCGGCGGGCTATCGGGTGGCCGGGTGTCATGTGATCGGCCGGCGCGCTCTGCTCAAGACGCTCGAGGACGCGGCCAATCGCGGCCGCCCGGGCGATGTGCTGCTCGCCGGCGGCGGGGATGGGACGATTTCGGCCGCCGCCGCGCTTGCCTTCCGATCGGGCATGACGCTCGCGGTGGTGCCCGCGGGCACGATGAACCTTTTTGCGCGGGCCGCGTCGCTGCCGCTCGATCCGGTCGAAGCCGTCGAGGAACTGGCGGATGGCGAGGTCGAGGCGGTGGACATCGCGACCGCCAACGGGCGGCCGTTCGTGCATCAGTTTTCCGTCGGGCTCCACAGCCGGCTGGTGCAGATCCGCCAGGGCTACAGCTATCGCGGGCAGCTCGGCAAAATGCTGGCGAGCCTCAGGGCGATGGCCTCGGCGGTGATCCGCCCGCCGCTGTTCGAGGTGGAAATCCACACCGGCGGCCGGGCTGAGCGGTGCCTGGCCTCGGCGATCAGCGTCTCCAACAACCTCGTGGCCGAGGGCCACATGCCGCATCCGGATTCGCTCGATGCCGGGACGCTCGGCCTCTACGTGGCCAAGCCCATGTCGCCCTGGGCCATGGCGCGCCTCTGCATCTCGGTGCTGCTCGGGCGCTGGAAGCAAAACCCCCTGGTCACCGAGCGGGCCGTGGAGTCGGTCACGCTGACCTTCCCGCGCCGCAAGGCGTCGGCGAAGGCGGTGATCGATGGAGAACTGGTTCGCCTAGCACCTCGGATCGAGCTCGGCATGCATGCGGGCGGCCTGCAACTGCTCGTTCCACGGACCCACATGGCAGATGCGCGGCCCGAAAGCGCTTTGACTTTGCGGCAAAATGTTGTCATCGCCGGGAACTGATGGCCGGCTGGGCCGTTAGCGGCGTTGCGGCTTGGTGCCCGCCCGGCACTTGGCCGAGCGTGAGACTTTGTAACCTTGGGATCGGCAGTGACTGACTTGGCGGACACGTCGCCTGACAATGCCCGGCAGAGTGTTGCCGATGCAGGGCGCCGCGAGACGATCCTGGCGATCCGGTCGCTCAGCCGCGAGGCCGAGGCCGATTTTCATCGCGTGGCCCAGCTTGCCGCCCGTCTGTTCGATGCGCCGATGGCGCTGGTCAGCCTGCTCGATGGCGATCGCCTCTGGCTTTACGCCCGGCATGGCGTCGAAAGCACCGAAATCCCGGCTGACCGTTCCTTCACCGCCGCGGTCTGCGAGGGCGACGAGCCGTCGCTGGTGGTGCCGGACGCGCTGGCCGACGTACGCTTTGCCGATGGTCCGCTGGTCGTTGGAGGGCCGAAGGTGCGGTTCTACGCGGGCGCCGCGGTCACCGTGCACGGCCAGAAGCTCGGAGCGCTCTGTGTCCTCGCCCCGACTCCCCGGGAGAAGGTGGTGCAGGAGCTTGTCGACCAGCTCGGCGAGCTTGCGGCGCTCTGCGGCTCGCTGTTCGAGCTCAAGGATGAGGCTCGGGTAAGGGCCCGCATGGCCGCCGACCTCATCAAGGAGGAGTGGCGGCATGCGCTCACCCTCGAGGCGGGCAAGGTTGGGAGCTGGGTGTGGGATCTGAGGTCGGGTGAAATCGTCGCCAACGACATCTTCCGCCAGATGTTCGGCCTCAGCGTCACCGGTCCGCTCAAGGTCGATGACGTCATGGGGACGATCGACCGGGCGGATATCGACAGCGTCAACGAGGCGCTGACGGCGACCTTCGAGCAGGGGATCGACTACAATGTCGAGTTCCGGGTCGCCTCG
>Ga0207639_10002982_pt1 | contig 11396 bp, 7 predicted proteins | sample KBSCornC32_FD_184299 | JGI IMG/M metagenome (GOLD analysis project Ga0207639, IMG submission 184299) | Corn rhizosphere microbial communities from Kellogg Biological Station, Michigan, USA - KBS Corn C3-2 (SPAdes) (version 2) | ecosystem: Host-associated > Plants > Roots > Rhizosphere > Soil ...
ACCCGGAATAAGGGCGGCTGCGCCAGGTACACGTACCCCTGCTCGATGAGCGGCCGCAGGTGGCGATAGAAGAACGTCAGCAGCAGCGTCGCGATGTGGTGCCCGTCGGAGTCGGCGTCCATCAGCAAGACGATCTTGTGATAGCGGAGGCGCTCGACCTTGAGCTCCTCCCCCACCCCGCACCCGAGCGCCGAGACCACGTCCTGGAGCTCCTTGTTGCCGAGCACCTTCTGCAGCGACGCCTGCTCGGTGTTGAGGACCTTGCCCCGCAGCGGCAGGATCGCCTGCGTCTTGCGCTCGCGGCCTTGCTTGGCCGACCCGCCGGCGCTGTCGCCCTCGACGATGAACAGCTCGCTCTTCTCGGGATCCGTCGACGAGCAGTCGGCCAGCTTGCCAGGGAGGTTCAGGCGGTGCGAGACCGCGGTCTTGCGCGAGACGGCCTGCGACGCCGCCCGCGAGGCCTCGCGGGCCTTCGCCGCCAGCGCGATGCGATCGACGATGGCCGCGCCGGCCGTCTTGTTCTCGAGCAGGAACTTTTCGAGCGCCGGCCGGACCGCGTTGTCGACCTGGGTCTGGGTCTCGGGGCTGCCCAGGCGCTCCTTGGTCTGCCCCTGGAACTGGGGCTCGGGCATGTAGATCGACAGGATGCCGACGATGCCCTCGCGGATGTCCTCGGCGGTCAGGTTCACGCCCTTCGGCGCCACGCCCGCCACGTCGACGAACGCGCGCACCGCCTTCACCAGCGCCGCACGAAAGCCCTGCTCGTGGGTCCCCCCCTGGGTGGTGGGGATGCCGTTGACGTACGAGCGCAAGGTCTCGTCGGGCGCCTCGGTCCACTGCAGCGCCGCCTCCAGGCGGAAGCCCTTGTCGTCGTCGCGCTGCACGTAGAACGACTGCGGCACCGTCGGGGCCTTGCCCCGATCGGTCACGACCTTGGTCAGGAAGTCGGCGATGCCGCCCGCGTGCTCGAACACCTCGGTCGTGCCGGCGGCCTCGTCCTTGAAGGTGATCTTGAGGCCCTTGTGGAGGAACGCCTTCGTCTCCAGCCGGAACCGCACCGTCTGCGGATCGAACGACTGCTTGCCGAAGATCTCGGGATCGGGGCGGAAGAAGATCGAAGTCCCGGTGCCACGCGCGGCGGCGCCCTTGACCAGCTTGCTGGTCGGTTTGCCGCGCGCGTAGCTCTGCTTCCACTCGGCGCCGTCGCGCTTGATGGTCGCGATCAGCTCCTCGGACAGCGCGTTCACGACGGACGAGCCCACGCCGTGCAGGCCGCCCGAGAACTGGTACTGCTCGGACGAGAACTTGCCGCCCGCGTGCAGCGTGGTCAGGACCAGCTCCAGCGCGGACTTCTTGAACTCTTTCTTGATGTCGATGGGGATCCCGCGGCCGTCGTCGACGACCGTCACCGACTTCAGGTCCTTGTGCAGCGTGACCTGGATCTGGGAGCCGTAGCCGTTGATGACCTCGTCGACGGAGTTGTCGAGGATCTCCCACAGCAGGTGGTGGTAGCCCTTGACGTCCGTGCCGCCGATGTACATGCCGGGGCGGCGGCGAACGGGCTCGAGGCCCTCGAGGACCGTGATGTGGTCGGCGGTGTAGGAAGCGGCGGCGCCGGGGGGGCTCATGGGGTCCTCAGTTCAGCAGCGTCGGAGGCGCGGGCGGTTCGGGGTACGCCACACGCTCGATGGTGATCTTGCGGCCGAGCGAGTGGCCTTTGCCACCGCGGCCCGTGACGGCGTAGCGTCCCGGCCCCACGGGGATCTTCTTGCCGCCATCGGTCTCGGCGATGAGGGCGTCCTTCTCGGAGGGCTTGGTCACCGCGATCCCGAGCACCGTGTCGCCCTCCTCCACCTTGATGAGGGTGACGCCGCGCCCCGGGTTGGCCAGCTCGGGCAGCTCGTCGGCCGCGCACAGCAGCGTCCGGGCCTGGGCCGTCACCGCCGTGACCACGCTCTTGGCGGCAGCCACCGCCACGCCGATGATCTCGTCGCCCTCTGCCGGACGGGCGAAGCGCCGCCCGGCCCGCGTCGAGATCTCTCGGTGCGGATCGAGGTTGAAACGAAGGCCGTAGCCCCCCTTCGTGGCGGCCACGCAGACGGCGCCCGCCGGAGCGCCCGCCGCGGTCAACATCAGGCCGCCCACGATGCGCTCGCCATCGCGCAGGTTGAATAGCTTCTGTACGGGCTCGCCGTATCCCGTCGAGGGCGGCACGTCGTTGATGCGCAGGACGTAGCAGCTGCCCTGGTTCGAGAACAGCGCCAGCGACTCCTTGGTCCCGGCGCGGCCCGCCAGCAGGATGGCGTCCCCGTCGCGCAGCCGGGTGGCCGACAGGTCCTTCACCTCGCGCACGCGCTTCATCCAGCCGTCGCGCGACAGGATGACGGTGACCTCCTCGTCGACGATGAACGCCTCGGCGTCGAACTCGACGTCGTCGCCGCCCGGGCCGCCGATCTTGGTGCGGCGCTTGTCGGCGAACTTCTCCCCGGCCTCGACGATCTCGCCCCGGATCACCTTCCACAGCCGCTTCTTGTCGGCCAGGATCGCCCGGATCTCCTTGGCCCGCGCGCGCTTCTCGGCCAGCTCCTTGCGGATCGCGTCGATCTCGAGGCGGGCCAGCTTGTAGAGCTTCAGCTCCAGCACCGCGTCGGTCTGGATGGCGTCCAGGTCGAAGCGCTTCATCAGCTTCACCGCCGCGTCGGCCTTGCCGTCGGACTTGCGGATGATGCGGATGGCCTCGTCGAGCGCGTCGAAGATGATCTCGAAGCCGACCAGGATGTGGATGCGCCGCTCCAGCTCGCGCAGCTCGAACTCGAAGCGCCGGGTGACGACCTCCTCGCGAAACTTCAGGAACTCGGCCAGCATCGCCTTCAGGTCGAGGCGCGCAGGGCCGGCGATCTCCGGGTTGTCCGTCGGGACCAGGCAGGTCAGGTTGACGTGGAAGCTGAGCTCGAGCGGCGTGTGCTTGAACAGGTACGACATCACCAGCGCCGCGTCCGCCCCCGACTTCAGCTCGAGGACGATGCGCACGTCGTCGGTGGACTCGTCGCGCACGTCGACCAGCAGCGGCAGCTTCTTGCCGATGATGACCTCGGCGATCTTCTCGACGATGGTCGCCTTCGAGATCCCGAAGGGGATCGAGGTCACGATGATGGTCTCGCCGCCGCGCTTCTGCTCCTCGATCTTCCACTCGCTCCGGACGCGGATGCCACCCTGGCCGGTCTCGTAGATGTCGCGCAGCTCTTTCTTGCTGTTCGTGACCAGGCCGCCCGTCGGAAAGTCCGGACCCTTGATGTGCCTCAGCAGGTCCTTGGTCTCGAGGTCCTTGTCGTCGATCAAGGCCACCGCCGCGTCACAGACCTCTTTCAGGTTGTGGGGCGGGATGTTGGTGGCCATGCCCACCGCGATCCCGGTGCAGCCGTTCGCCAGCAGCTGCGGGATCTTGGCCGGAAGGACCACCGGCTCCTCGGTGGTCCCGTCGTAGTTGGGGCGGAACTCGACCGTCTCCTGCTTGATCTCGTCGAGCAGCTCGGGCGCGAGCGGCGCCAGGCGAGCCTCCGTGTAGCGATAGGCGGCCGCCGCGTCGCCGTCGAGCGACCCGAAGTTTCCGTGGCCGTCCACCAGCCGATAGCGCAGCGAGAAGTCCTGCGCCATGCGCACCATGGCCTCGTAGCAGGACGAGTCGCCGTGCGGGTGGAACTTGCCGAGCACCTCGCCGACGATGGTCGCCGACTTGCGAAACTTCGCGTCGGGGTAGAGGTGCAGGTTGTTGTGCATCGCGTACAGGATCCGGCGCTGCACCGGCTTGAGCCCGTCCCGCACATCTGGCAGCGCGCGCGCCGTGATGACGCTGACCGCGTAGTTCAAGTAGCGGCGCTGGGCCTCGTCGGCCAGCGAGGTGTCGCGCGGGGGCGTCGGGCCGCCGGCGCCATCATCGCCCGAGCCGCCGCCGCGCCCGCGCCCGGAGCCGCCGCCCTTGCCTTTGCCGGAGGTCTTCTCCCCGGCCTTGTCCACGGTTTTGTCCCCGGCCTTGCCAGAAGTTTTGGAGCTCCGACCCTCGCCGTGCCGACCCTCGTCGGCGGCTGAGATTCCCTTGCGCGGCGCCTGCTCCTCCTCGGCGCTGGCTGACTCATCGAAATCGAGCTGTCGCTGCTGGGCCATGGACCTCGGGTCAGGGCAAGCTAAGGGACTGCGATAGGAAATGCAAGAAACCGGGCGGCGAAGCTCCTATATTCAGACGCGCAGATGTCTCACCTCCTGCGACGTGTCTCCTTCCTGGCGCTGACGCTCGGCGCACCGGCGGTGCTCGTCGCGGTCGTGCTGGTGGGGACCGGCGCGATCAGTCCCACCGAGGCGCGCGCTTCGGAGCGGAGCGACCGGGGCGGCCCGCGCTTCGATGACGGTGTCGCCGCCGTCTTCCGCCGGCGCTGCGTGCGTTGCCATGGCGCGGACGAGCCCGGGGCCGACCTGCGCCTCGACACCTACGACGGTGTCATGCGCGGCGGCGAGCAGGGTCCCTCGGTCATCGGTGGCGATCCGACGAGCAGCCTCCTGTATCAGAAGGTGACGCGGCGCAACCGCCCCGCCATGCCGCCGAAGTCGCGCCTCAGCCCGCAAGATCTCGAGATCATCCGCGCCTGGATCGACGGCGGCGCCCTGCCCTGACCCGTCCTCGTCGCGCGATCCGGAGTCTCCTGACAGAACGGTGTCAGGAGCGGCCGCGTAGGGTCCTTCCGTCCGTCAACGACAGGAGGAATCCCGATGAGCGACAAACCGATGAACCCCGTGGCCTACGCCGAGCTGCAGTCCCATGATCCCGAGCGCGCCCGAAGCTTCTACTCCGAGCTCTTCAGCTGGAAGAGCGAGGAGGAGAGCACCCCGGCCGGCCCCTACTGGATGTTTCAGGGCGTGCTGGCCGGCTTGACGGCGCCGCGCGACGGCGTCCCTGCGGGGTGGGTCCCTTACTTCGACGTCGCGAACGTCAAGGACGCGACCAGCCGCGCGCGGAAGCTGGGCGCCGAGGTCCTGCGCGACTGCATCGCCATCGAGCCAGGCATCTTCAGCGTGGTTCGCGATCCCACGGGCGGAGTGATCGGCCTGTGGGAGGCGGCTCTCGTCAAGGGCGAGGCGGGACGCCGCGCATGAAGGTGCGCGGGGGCGCCTCGCCGCGATAGGCTCCGTCCTCGCCCACGCGCATGCGCCGAGCCGACCGTCTGTTCCAGATCGTTCAGCGCCTGCGTCGCCGCGGAGCGGTCGTGACCGCGGCGGCCATGGCGCGGGAGCTCGAGGTCTCGGAGCGCACGATCTACCGAGACGTCGCCGATCTGATGGCGTCGGGCGTCCCCATCACCGGCGAGGCGGGGGTCGGGTACCGGCTTCCGCGCGGCGCCTTCGACCTTCCTCCCCTCATGTTCACCGAGGACGAGATCGAGGCCCTGGTGCTCGGCGCGCGCGTCGTCGAGAGCTGGGCCGATCCGACGCTGGCGCGCGCGGCGGCCGACGTGCTGGCCAAGGTCGAGGTGGTGCTGCCCCCGGCGCTCCGCGAGCGGATCGCGGGGGCCACGCTGTTCGCGCTGAACCTGCGCGAGCAGGACGGGGTGGGCGATCGGTTGACCACGCTGCGCGCTGCGGTCCGCGAACGCCGCAAGGTCCGCCTGGCCTACGTCGATCGCGGGGGGCAGCCGACGGCTCGGACCGTGTGGCCGCTCGGCCTCTTCTACTGGGGGCTGACCTGGACCGCGGGGGCCTACTGCGAGCTCCGCGACGGGTTCCGCAACTTCCGCCTCGACCGCATCACGGAGCTCGAGGTCACCGACGACGTCTTCACGCCGACGCCCGGGCGCACGTTGCAGGATCTGTTCGACTACTATCGCGGGCTGGCCGAGCCGTGACCCGCCACGGTGCGTTTGCACTCGTGGCGCGAGCTTCGTCACATCACCGTCGGAATTCCGACGACAACGAGCGCTCGCGGTGGCCACTGTCACTTGTTCGTTGGCGCGCCGATCCGTACCTTCAGCGGCGAACGAGCTGAATGGAGGGGCAGCTTCCTTCAACCAGACGCCATGGAAGGGATGAGAACAATGCACATCAGTGTCCTGAGTCGAGATTGGAAGTCGAGAGGGCTGGTCCTGGGACTGGCGGTGATCGGAGCCAGTTGTGGGGAGAGCAACCTCGATGACCCGAACGGAGACGACGCGACCCAGCTGTCGTCCTCTGCGATCACCCCGGGAACCGTCCTCGCCTACGAGGCGGAGAGCCTGACGCGCACTTCGTCGGGCGTCGGAAGCAAGGTCACCTCCGAGGCGGCCGCCAGCGGGGGCAAGTACGTCGAGTTCAACGGGACGGCGGCGGCAGGCGCCTGGATCGAATTCACGCTCACCAACATCGAAGCCGGAACCTACGACCTCAAGTTCCTTTACAAGTCGAACACCAACCGAGGGATCATCCAGGCCAGCGTCGATGGCGCCAACCAGGGCACCACGTGCAACGAGTACGCCGCCTCGGCTGGCTACAAAGTGGCGTGTCGCCTGGGCACGAAGACCTTGACCGCCGGAAGCCACAAGCTTCGTTTCACGGTGACGGGCAAGCTCGCCAGCAGCACGGGGTATCAGATGGTCGTCGATCAGATCTCCCTCGCCTTCCAGAGCACCTGCAGCGGCACCGGGTCCTCACCGCCGACCGGGATCTCCCTGTCCGGAGCGGCCTCCGCCTGTTCCGGGACCGCTCGGACGCTCACCGTATCGGGCGGCTCACTGGGGACGGGCGCCTCGTGGGTTTGGTACGCCGACTCGGCCCATACGGCGCGGCTGGGAACGGGGGCGTCGCTCATCGTGTCTCCCAGCGCGAACACCACCTACTACGTCCGTGCCGAAGGGCCTTGCGGCAACACCTCCGATGCCTCGAAGAGCGTGGCGGTCGTCCCGCCGCCTCAATTCGCGCAGAATCCCCAGTCGTATGCGGCGCCGTGTAACAGCACGGCCTGGGTCAGCTTCACCGCCGCGCCTTCCTCGGGAACGACGGTGTCCTCGATTCAGTGGCACTACCAGTACCCCGGCGGTCCGGATCTCACACCCGACAGCAATGATCGGTATCGTGTCGGCTGGAATACCCTCACCATGAACGTGGCCCCGCAATCGACACAATACGTCTGGTGCACGATCACCGACATCTGCGGCCGGCAGGCGTCGTCGAGTCGTGCACTTCTGACGGTCCCCGATCAATCCACCTGCTTCTGACGTTCGCTCGGATGGGGAGACACGCCCCCGCCCGAACATGCAGGACGAAGACGCCCGGTCCGCGCTGGTGGACCGGGCGTTCTGCGTGGACGGGTCAGGAGGGATTGGCCGACGCTGGGACTGTCGGCGCTCGAGGAGGCGTCGGGCTGGCGTTGGTTGCGTCCAACGTGCAGACGGCCTGAGTGCAGGTGTACCAGACGTGATACGTGCACACGCACGAGTACGAGGCCTGTCGATCGCACCCCCGCGCCCCGCGAACGGTTTCACCGAGATTGACGATCGTCACCAGTTCCGCGGGACACGAGAGATCGAAGGGAGCTCGTCCCCGGACGGTCTCGTCGAACTTGTCCGGCCTTGGCTCCGCCGGCCTTTGCGCCGCTGGGCGCCGGTGTCCGCAGCCACCTCCCAGGATGATGGCAGCCGCGGCGATCGTCAGCGTCGCACGGATCCTCATGACCCTCTCAGTTCATGGCGTGCTGGTAACCGAGGGAGAGAATCCAGATGTCGCCGCGGAGGCTCTTGTCGAGCGGGAAGACCGTCCCGATGTGGAACTGGTCGGTTCCGCGCGTGCTGAGCCCGAACGCCAGCGTGTGGAAGAATCGGTTCGTGATGCCGCCGGGATCCCGGCCGTTGAGACTGCCAAAGTTGACCAGCTCCGCCGCCAGATCGAGGGCCGCCAGGCGCACGCCGGCCGCCACGTTGGCGCGCAAGAAGGCCGACGTGCCGTTGGTATTGGCCGGGCGATCGACGGCAACGTCCAGGCCCAGATCGGCCCGGAAGAACGCGATGCCGGTCTCCTGGAGGGTCGACGCCGACATCCGCAGGGTGGTGTAGTTCGCGGCCGCCAGCACCAGGTCGGTGAGCCGCTCGAAAGATGCGACCAAGTTGGTGAGCGCTCGTGAGTTGCTCTCGGAGCCCGTGGGCAGCGCCAGCCCCAGACGCAAGATCAGGTCCGAACCGTGGGTGGGCAGGACGAAGGCGCCCACGTCGAGGTTCGCGAGGGCCGTGTAGTCCGTGGCGGCGCCGTCGAAGTCGAAGAGGTGCGCGAACGGGAGCTGCCCATAGAAGCCGATCAGACGGCTGGGAAGGACGTACTGGCCGTAGACCTCGTAGCGCATCACGAAGCCGTCACTCAGATCGACGTTGTCGAGCTTCTCGAAGCTGGCCTGGGCTCCGAACCGCGAGCTCTCGTCCATTCGATCGAGGGTGAAGGTACCGGGCGGCGGCTCGCCTACCTGAGCGTTCGCGCCCGAGGCTGTCACGGCGCAGCCGATGACGACCAGGATCCCCAGCGCTCCACCACTCCATCGTCCTCGCTTCATCGTCCCACGGTACGGTCGACCGTTGCCCGACGCAATTTCGATGGTCAGTGCGCCGCCATCGCGCGGTGCCGCGCCGTCGGACCGACCGAGGCGCGCAGGCCGCGACCTCGTTCGCGGAGGTCAGCTCTGGAGCTTCTTGCGCTTCCAGCCCTTGGGCGGACGCTTGTCGGGCGAGTTCGGGTTCGGGCGCGCGCCGTCGATCCAGCGGTAGCTGGGCAGCGGGCGAACGTCGATGTGCACGAACTGCGCGCGCGGGTACCAGCCGATGCCCATGCCGCCCGTGTCCAGCGTCGCGGCGAAGTCGCGAATCTTCTTCGGGTTCACGCCCTGGATCCGGATGTCACTGGCGCTGCCCTTGAAGTGAAAGCTCGTCTCGCGCCGCTGATTGCGGTACCCGGACACCACCTGCAACGGCTTCTGGAAGTGATCGTACACGTGTGAGAGCAGCACGAAGAGGCGCGGGTCGATCGGCTTCTCGGCGTCGGTCCGCTTGCAGCGGAGCGCGTGGTTGAGCTCCTCGAGCGCGTCGGAGTCGTAGGAGCCGTCGTCGTTGAAGATGTCGACCGCGATGTCCTCGTGTGAGAACAAAGTGTGAAGCTCGATGTGCCCGGTCGGCATGGGCAGCGGCGTCTGCCGCAGGTCCGCCTCGCGGACGGCGAAGCCTTTCACCTTCTTGGCACGCCGCGCCGGGCCCCGGCGTTTCGAGGCCGTCCCACCCTCGCTCCTTCCGGTCGCCGCGGGCGCCGCCCCGGGGGTCCCATCGGCGTCGTCTTCGACAGATTCGCCGTCCTGGGCGTGGGCCGTTGCGGCCATTCCGGCGGTCGTCAGCAAACACAACGAGAGCGCGAGAATTCCGGAACGAGAAGTCATGCGGGTCACACAAGTGAGCCTCGCCGACCGTCTAAAATCAAGATGTTACACGGACGTCAGGAAAACTCGCACGGTGTCGCTCCCACCGGCGCCTACATTTCATTCGACCTCCGCTACTGCCTTTTCCGGATACCTGTCCGCATCGGCGGCCGGCGCGCTGACTTGAGCCGCGTCGATCCCTTTCCCGGAACTTGCCATCCACGGCCCCAAGATCGTTTCGCGCTAAATTTTTTTCGTGAACAAGCCGACTATTTTATTTCGTCATGGTGGCGCCGCGGTCCGTTCGCTCCCCCTCGGCGATCGCGGCGGCCACCGTGGCCCTATTTTCGGTCGGCGGCGCCGGTTGTCACTTCGAGAACCGCGAGGATCTCCGACCCGCCGCGGGCACGCTGCAGACCAGCGATGGCGTCGAGTACTTCGCGCGCGAGATCATCGTGCGGGTCCGCCCCGGCGTGAACGCGGCCGCCGTCGACCGAGCGATCGCCAGGGTGGGCGGCAAGGTCCTCGAGGAGCCCGGGCCGCTGGCCGACCTCGGCTACCGGCGCGTGCGTCTCGAGACACCGACCGCCGATCAAGCCATCTCGCAGCTAATCGCCACGTGGGGGATCGACAAGGCCGAGCGCAGCTACGTGGTCCGCACCTCCGTGGCGCACTCCTCCGGGGCGACGGCGGCGCCACCGCCCGCCGTGCCCGCTCCCATCGCCACTGCGTCCTCGACGACCCCGAACGATCCGCGGTTCGGCGAGCTGTGGGGCATGGCGAAGATCGGCGCGCCCGCGGCCTGGGACAGCGGCACCGGCTCGGCCAGCGTCCTCGTCGCGATCAGCGACACCGGCGTCGACTACACGCACCCGGATCTGGCGGCCAACGTGTGGTCCAACCCGGGCGAGATCCCCGGCAACGGCAAGGACGACGACGGCAACGGTTACGTCGACGACGTTCACGGCTGGGACTTCGCGAACAACGACGCCGACCCGATGGATGACAACGGGCACGGCACGCACGTGTCGGGCACCATCGGCGCCGTCGGCAACAACGGCGTGGGCGTGGCGGGCGTGAACTGGAAAGTGCGCATCATCGGCACCAAGTTCCTGGGCTCGAACGGCAGCGGCTCGCTGTGGAACGGGGCGCAGACGGTCCTCTACGCGGCGAAGATGCACGCGCGCGTCGTCAACGCCAGCTGGGGTTGCCTGGGGCCGAGCTGCTACGCCTCGTACATGGAGGACGCGCTCAAGACGCTGAACGACGCGGGCGGGCTGTTCATGGCCGCCGCCGGCAACGCCGCCAACGACAACGACGCCTACCCCAATTACCCGTCGAACTACGCGGTGGCGAACGTGGTCGCGGTCGCGGCGACCGACTCGAACGACGCCCTGGCCCGCTTCTCGGACTGGGGCGCGACCCGTGTCCACCTGGCGGCGCCGGGCGTCGCCATCCTGAGCTCGCTGCCGAACGGGTCGTACGCAAGCTGGGACGGCACCTCGATGGCCACGCCCCACGTGACGGGCGCGGCGGCCCTCTTCCTTGCGGCGCGGCCCGACGCGACGGTGGCCGAGGTGAAGCAGAAGCTGATGGACACGGCCGATCGGGTGCCGTCGCTGACCAGCAAGGTGGTGAGCGGCGGGCGTCTGAACGTCGCGAAGCTGATCGCGGCGGCCGGCACGCCGCCCGCGGCGCCCGCCGGGTTCGACGCGCAGCCGGGCGATCGCAGCGACGTGCTCGTGTCGTGGCGGGCCAACGCCGAGCCGGACCTGGCCGGCTACCGCGTGAAGTGGGGCACGCAGAGCGGCCTCTACACGCAGTCGCGTGACCTGGCCAAGACCGAGAGCGGCACGCGCGTGACGGGTCTGGTGCACGGGACGACGTACTACTTCGTGGCGACGGCCTTCAACGACAAGAGCCAGACCAGCGCGGTGTCGATCGAGAAGGCCGTCGTCGCGCGCGACCGCACGGCGCCGCCCCAGGTGGT
>Ga0207639_10002985_pt1 | contig 11391 bp, 7 predicted proteins | sample KBSCornC32_FD_184299 | JGI IMG/M metagenome (GOLD analysis project Ga0207639, IMG submission 184299) | Corn rhizosphere microbial communities from Kellogg Biological Station, Michigan, USA - KBS Corn C3-2 (SPAdes) (version 2) | ecosystem: Host-associated > Plants > Roots > Rhizosphere > Soil ...
TCGAGGTGCAGGAGATCTCGCAGCGCGTTCTGCGTGAGGATCCGCCGGCTTCCGGATCGGTCTTCCAGTTCCTTTATTCCGACAAAGTCGATCCCTGCTCTGAAACCTTTGCCGTTGAGCCGCGATTTGAGGGCGACCCGCGCACGATGGTCGACTCCATCAATCGCACACTCGCCGAAGAAATGCGCCGCGATCCCAATATGATCGTTTTCGGTCAGGACGTCGCCGATTGCAGCCGCGAAGAACAACTGGCTGAGGTGAAAGGTAAAGGCGGTGTTTTCAAAGCTACTGCCGGTTTGCAGCGGGAATTCGGCGGGAGGCGTTGTTTCAATGCACCGATTGCCGAGGCCGGAATCGTCGGCCGCGCCCTAGGTATGGCAGTACGCGGCCTGAAACCGGTCGTCGAGATCCAGTTTTTCGACTACATTTGGCCGGCCATGATGCAAATCCGCAGTGAGCTCGCGAATTTGCGTTGGCGCTCCAGCAATGGCTTTTCATGCCCAGTGGTGATTCGCGTGCCCATCGGCGGCTATTTGACGGGGGGTTCCATCTACCACAGCCAATGCGGAGAAGTAACGTTTACGCATATACCAGGTTTACGGGTGGTCTTCCCGTCCAACGCTCTGGATGCCTGTGGTCTTCTGCGCACCGCCATACGTTGTGATGATCCGGTGTTGTTTCTCGAGCACAAGAAGCTCTATCGCGAGACGTATAACCGGGAACCGCATCCTGGTCCCGAATACACGATTCCGTTCGGCCGCGCGAAAGTAGTCAAGCCCGGAAAGAATCTCACCATCGTCACCTACGGAGCATTGGTACAGAAGTCCCTGCAAGCAGCTCTGCAAATCGAGCAGCGTCATCCGGATGTCTCGGTCGAAATTCTCGACTTACGAAGTCTGGCGCCGTATGACTGGGATACGATTCAGAAATCCGTCAAAAAGACCAGCCGCTTGTTGATTGTGCATGAAGATACGCTCTCCTGGGGCTATGGCGCCGAGATAGCCGCTCGCGCTTCCAACGAGTTATTTACGGACCTCGACGCGCCGGTCGGCCGCGTGGCGGCGCTCGACACCTGGGTTGCCTACAATCCGCAGTTGGAAGATGAAATCCTTCCGCAAGTGCGCGATATCATGCGCGAGGCCGAGCGGCTGCTCAAATTCTAACCAAGCAAGCGTAATACCCGCGAAATACTATTTCCCGGCTGTTCTCTTTCCAGAATGAATCCAGCGTGCGGGCCGCCCAAGCCCGGATCTCTTCGCGCACTTCCCCCTGGCGCTGAGCGAACGCCACATTCGTCTCGGTGAGCATGTATTCCAGATAGAACTCGCGCGCGAGTGGGATTGCGATTTCGAAACGCTCGTGATTCTTCAGCCGGAAGCCGGATGCGACATCACGCACTATCTCCGGATTCAGATGTCTTCCTTCATCGGGCGGCCATGGATAGCGTCCAACAAAAGCACAAAACCAATCGTCCAGGTCGGAGGAATCGCGAAAACTTCGTCCCGGCTCGAAATCGTAAACCACAAGCAGACCGCCAGGGCGCAAAACACGAGCAGCTTCGGGGAAAAAGAGTTTTACATCGACGTAGTTCAGCGATCCGGCGGCCGTCATCAGATCGATGGAGGCGTTGCCGGTCGGGATGGCTTCGGCCGCCCCGGCGAAAAACTCTGGCTTCCTCGGCAGCATGGCGGCGACCGGCTCCATGCCGACTGCCATATCCGCAAAATTCGCGAGCGCTCTCGTGGATACTCCCGCCCCACAGCCTACATCCAACGCCCTGCGAAACATTACGCCCGGCACCAGGGCACGTTGCAAAATCTTTCGATGCACGGGAGGACGGAAACGTGCGTAGCCATCCGCCATGCCGGCCTGCTCGAATGAGTTAGTCATATTGCATTTCCCCGCCTTCCCTGACTTTTAGTCCTTGCAATACAAACGCGCTCGCAATCAACGGAAGGGTGACCAGCCAGAGGACCTCGGTGTACAAATGATGATCGGCGAGATAGCCGATGACGGGCGATAGCGCTGTCTGCAAAATGGCAAAGGCGCAAGTAAGGGCGGCAATCGCGACACCTGAACGGCCCGCGCCATAGATGTCAATAGGAAGGGCGTAGATATTTACGCTGCCCGCCAGTGCAAAAAAGAAGCTGGACGAAATGAGTGCCGTCGCCCAGGCCGCGCCGGCCGCAAATGGCAGCAGAAGTGTCAACAATGAACCAGCCGCGCTTACCCACACGGCCCGCCGCCGCGCCGCCACAGGTTCCACGGATTTCTTCATCCAACGGAGCGATAGCCAGCCGCCGAAGAAACCCCCGACGTTCGAGATCAACGGCGGAATCCAAACATAACGCGCTGTGGCTTGCAAACTGAGATGGTGCACGTGGGTTAAGTAGAGCGTAGTCCAGTTGGACCATAACGAATAGGCTCCCATCCAGAAAATATTCGCAACTACCAGAAGGATCAAGTTGCGCTCGCCCAAAATGGCCAGCCCAGAACGCGAAGACAACCGCCGGGTAACCGGGTAGTGCGCGGGTATGCGGCGGCTCACCCAGAGCCACAGAGGAATCCACAAGAACCCGGCCAGGCCGCTTACGATAAACGGCACGCGCCATCCGCGTGAACTGGCAAAGCCGATGGAGAGCGCGGCCAGAGGAGCGCTCAAACTCAACCCGATCTGATTTAGGGCCGCGCCCAGCGCTCGTTCTTCCGGCTTAAGGTAGATTCCGTTCACTTTTCCGGTTGCGGGAATTCCCGCGGATTCACCTATGGCCAGCGCTACACGGCAGATTGTCAATCCCGTCACGCTTCCAACCAGGCCGGTGCTTGCCGCCGCCGTAGACCACCAGCCGAGCGCTGCGCTGATCCCGCGGTTGATTCCGAAGCGATCCAGCATCCACCCGGCGGCCAATGTGCTCGCCGCATAGGCGAAGGAGAACGCGGAGAGCAGCACACCGAAGCCAGCCATGTTGAGATGGAATTCCATCAGGATTAGAGGAGCCAGCGTGTTCAATAACGTCCGGTCCAGATAGTTCAGTGTCGAGGAAACGACGAAAACACTTACTGCGAGCCATCGGAGAGAGAAACTGGAAGGTAAAGGCGCCAAGGTCTATCATCATGCAGAGCCCCAAAAACTCGAGACGTAGTTTGTTGCGCACCGCCGCCGGACTGGCTGCCTTGCCTCCCGGGCGTGGCGCAGCACACGAATCGCCGAACAGCATCACTGACGTTGCCGGCCTACGCGTCGGGCACTTTACCGACGGCCGCCGGCCTACCGGATGTACGGTGGTTCTATTCGACAAGGGTGCGATCGCCGGCGTAGACGTTCGGGGCGCTGCGCCGGGAACACGCGAAACCGATCTCTTGAGTCCTATCAATACGGTCGAGCGAGTGAATGCACTTGTTCTTTCCGGCGGCAGCGCGTTCGGCCTCGATACGGCCAGTGGGGTCATGCGGTTTCTCGACGAGAACAAGATCGGTTATCAAGTCGGCTCGGTCGTCGTGCCGATTGTTCCCGCCGCCATACTTTTTGATTTGGGCGTTGGCGATCCTAGAATTCGGCCCGACGCGCAGGGCGGATATTCCGCCTGCCAGGCCGCTTCCAACGCTCCACCCCCCGAAGGTAATGTAGGCGCCGGAGCCGGTGCAACGGTTGGCAAAATGTTCGGGATGAAAGCGGCCATGAAGTCCGGCATCGGGACCGCCAGCCTCGCCATCGGATCCTCCGGCATAGTAGTAGGCGCCATTGTTGCGGTAAACGCGATTGGAGACGTGCGCGATTACCAGACGGGACGAATTCTCGCCGGCGCGCGCGGCGCCGATGGCCGAAGCTTTCTCGACAGCATGGCCAGGATACTCGCCGGGGCCACGCTGGCCCAGGCAAAACGAGGAGGCAATTCAACCATCGGGATCGTCGCCACCAACTCCATTCTCACCAAAACAGAAGCCACGAAGGTGGCGCAGATGGCACACGACGGTCTGGCACGCACCATCAATCCGATTCATACAGCGTTCGATGGTGACACAATTTTCGCGGCTTCCACAGGAACGGCGGCCGCGCGCGCCGAAGTAAGCACTATTGGCGCGGTTGCGGCTGTAGCCGTAGCGCACGCCGTCAATCGCGCCGTTCTCGCTGCAACGAGCCTCCCGGGTCTGCCCGCACATCGGGATCTCGACTGACTGAAGGAAACCCCTTAATGGAAGCTAATTTACCAGCGAAAGGTGCGCGTATGCACGCCGTCTCCATCGATCTCGATGGTCTCGTCGTGACGGCGATCTCCGTCGGAGATAGTGAGATGATGTGAACCCGCCGTCAGATGGAGCGTCACCGGCGTAGGGCCGTAATTCTTGCCGTCCACAACTACCTGTGAGCCGCTCGGCTCTGAAGACACAAGCAAGACGCCCACACTCCTGACCAGCGGCAGAAAGACCTTCGCATCGTCGGGCACTTGAATAATCCTTTGCGCCACGGTATAGCCGGCGAGTTCCGCCGCCAGCGTGTGCCTGCCATTCGAGAGCGGCATGGAGCAGGGACTCAAACAACTTTGCCGGCCGTCCACCACAACCTTGCCTGCCGGCGGATCGGTCACCAATTCGACGTCCGTCTTTGCCGGAGTTATGTCCGTCTTTGCCGGCGTTACGTTCGCCTCCGTCGGAGCCACGTCCGGCCGAGCTTCGCTTTCCTTCCGGCCGGACGGCTCTTCGGGTTGGGGCGAAGCCGTAGAAGGTGGGGCCGTCGCCGGAGCCGGAGGTTGTAGGCTCCGCTCGGACGGGGCGGTGACATTGGCGGCCGGCGGTCGGCTCTCTTTCGCCGCAGGTTTCACATCCTTAGGCGGAGGCGCACTCGGGCCGGCCCTGGTATCCAAGACCTGAACGGGCGCCGGCGGCCCGGAATTGAAGCGAACAATAAAAATACAAGCGGCGGCAACCACAAAACACAGCACGACAATCAACCCCCATCGCTTTCCGCGGGAGTTTTCTTCTCGCAATTGCGCGGCTTCGCTGCGGCGGGCGGTCCTTTCGCGCCCGGGCAATTCACCACCTGCGCCGATCACCAGCGCGGCCGCCGCGATTTTCATCCGCTCATCGCGCGTGCCTGGCTGCCCGACTGCCGTGATGGGAGACGGCATGGTCTCTCCCATTGGCGCGACCGGTCTCCACTCCGGACATTCGTCCAAAGCGAGGGAGAGAGCCGCCACGAAATCAGAGCACGACGAAAATCGTTCATCGGGTTCCTTGGCGAGCGCACGTCTCATCACTCTGCCTACGGTTTCGGTTAAGCGTGGATTTGCTTGCTCAACTGGTTTGGGATTCTGCTTACAAATTGCATAGAACAGCGCCTGCAGATTCTCTCCGGCAAAAGGCTTTGCGCCGCACACCAACTCGTAAATCACGACGGCCAGGGAGAATTGGTCCGATTTGCCGCTGACCGTCAGCCCCTGTATTTGTTCTGGTGACATGTAGTTCGGCGTGCCGCTAAGCGTGCCGTTCTGTGTCACCTCGCTCGAAACGAACGTGGCCACTCCGAAATCCGCGATTTTTGCGACCTGTTCGGCATCCGGTTTTCGCCCGGAGATTATGATATTCGCCGGCTTGATATCGCGATGCACGATCTCATTGCGATGGGCGTAATCGAGCGCTTCGGCGATCTGCCGCAAGAATTCCAAAAGCTTTTGACGCTCGGGCAGTGTTCCAGCCTGCAGCAGTTGTTCGAGCGAGACGCCGTCCACGAACTCCATGGAGATGCAGGTAAGTTCTCCGCTCTCGAAGACGTCGTAGATCGTGACAATGTTGGGATGCGATAAAATCCCAGCCGACTGGGCTTCGCTCAACAGCTGGTAGCGAACGAGCCGCTTTTCGTCGACGTCGCCAACGTTTGTGAGCCGGATGGATTTGATGGCGACAGTTCTGCCGATTGCCGGATCCGTTGCCCGATATACTACCCCGCTCGCGCCACGACCCAGCTCTTCCAGAATCTGATAGCGTCCAGCCTGGTTCACGTAACTTCAGTATAACGGCCCGTTCCAGCGTCCAACCGCTCTCAGAGGCCGGGAAACAACGCCTCTACGAGGTTCGCAGGAGCGCTTGTTAGGATGGAGGAAATCCGATGATTCCTGAGGTGATACCGGAAGGGCTAACCTTCGACGATGTAGTTCTCCAGCCAGCGCACAGCCGTCTGGCGCCCGCCGAAGCCGACACCACCACGCGACTCACTCCGAAAATCGAACTGAAGATTCCGATCATCAGCTCTGCAATGGATACGGTCACGGAATCGCACATGGCGATTGCACTCGCACAGCAAGGCGGCATCGGCATTATTCATCGGAACATGTCCATTGAGCGGCAGGCCGAAGAAGTGGATCGCGTCAAGCGCAGCGAGAGCGGGATGATTGTCGATCCAGTTACCATCGAGCCCGAACGGAAGATTTCCGAAGCGCTCGAGTTAATGAGCCGTTACCGTATTTCGGGCGTGCCGGTTACCAGCCACGGACGGCTCGTCGGGATTCTTACGAACCGCGATCTCCGTTTCGAAACACGCTATGATCTCCCGATCTCGGCGGTGATGACGAAGGAGAATCTGGTCACGGTTCCAGTCGGCACCACTCTCGAGGAGGCCGAAAAGATTTTGCACCGGCACCGGATTGAAAAGTTGCTCGTGGTAGACGATCAATATACGCTGAAGGGCCTGATCACGGTCAAAGATATTCAAAAGAAGCTTAAATATCCAAACGCCGCCAAGGATTCACAAGGGCGTTTACGGGTGGCGGCCGCAGTCGGAGCTACCGGCGATTTTCTAGAGCGAGCGCAGGAACTGGTGCGCAAGAAACTGGACGTGATCGCCGTGGATTCAGCGCACGGGCACAGCCAGCGCGTCATGGACGCCGTCAAGACTCTGAAGCATCAGATACCGGAGGTAGAAGTTCTCGCCGGCAACGTGGCATCCTTCGAAGGCGCTCGCGATCTGGCGGCGCTGGGTGTGGATGGCGTCAAGGTAGGTATCGGGCCCGGCTCGATCTGCACAACGCGCGTCGTCAGTGGCGCGGGCGTCCCACAGATCACCGCGATTGCGGAATGCGCGAAGGCGCTTCGCGGGACCGGGATTCCGCTCATTGCCGACGGCGGTGTGAAGTATTCTGGCGACATCACCAAAGCCATCGCCGCCGGCGCCGATTCGGTTATGATCGGCAGCCTTCTCGCGGGCACCGATGAGAGTCCCGGAGAAACAATTCTCTACCAAGGCCGCACTTTCAAGAGCTACCGCGGGATGGGTTCCATGGGAGCCATGCCGCAAGGAAGCTCCGAACGCTATTCGCAAACAGAAGGCGGAAAACTCGTGCCGGAAGGCATCGAAGGCCGCGTGCCATATAAGGGACCGCTTGCCGAACTCAGCTATCAGTTAGTGGGCGGTCTGCGCGCCGGCATGGGCTATTGCGGCTGTGCCACCATTCGTGAGCTGCAACAGCACGGACGCTTCCTGCGCTTGACTGTTGCAGGGCTCCGTGAAAGCCACGTGCACGACGTGATCATCACGAAAGAAGCTCCGAATTACCGTTTAGAATAACCGGGCGTTTGGAATAAGCCGCGGTCCCCACAGCGAGCAGCAACCCAACGCCTGCCGATAAAAGGCTTTCCGGCTCTGGAACCATGGAACAGGAGTCGGTATTGATCGCGACCGCTCCGAGCGCCATATCCAAGGGAGGAAACGAGCCAGTATCCGTGATCTCAAATACCACCTTCGTAATCTCGGCGGTGTCGTCCAGCACGCCTAGAAACGGCACCGTCCCGAAGCCGGTGTTCGAACCGGACGCGGTGAAGGATCCTAATAAAGTGTCGCCGCTGTAGGCTGAGATGGTCGCGGTGAAGCCGGTAATGGTGAGATCGTCGTCAACGTAGGCTCCCACACCGGACAGCGGCGTATCGAATGCAAGAACGATCGGATAGTAGGTGAAGCCATTGGTATTCAGGATCTTGTCGCCGGGCAAAAAACCAGACGCCCATGATATCGGCACGACCGGGCGAAAAAATCCATTGGGATCACTTGTCGAGGCCATTCCCGTTATACCGTTCACGGAAGTGAATGCCGCCGGACTAGGAAAAGTGGAATCGGTCGCGAACTGGCCCCAGTCGATAGAATCGTTCGAACCCAGCGCAGAAGGACTTCCTGCAAAGATGATTCCCGCTTTTGCCGAGGAGTATCCGGCGAGCATGGCCAGTAAACACACAAACGTCTTCATCGATTATCCGGCCGGGATAACCCAGCTTCTCGAAAATCGGGGGGAAGGGCAAGAGCCCGTCCCCAGAAAAGTCAACTGGTGACGGGCTCTCTCTGTGTCTCAGCTTGCCAGCGCCAGCGGCCTCAGATTAATCCCAGGGATTGCCAGCGTAAGCACCTCTTCCACGCGGCCAACGAAATGGAACTGCATTTCCTGCCGGACATGATCGGGCAGCTCTCGCAGATCTTTCTTGTTGCCCTGCGGCAGGATCACGCGTTGAATACCGGCGCGCCGCGCCGCCAGTACTTTTTCTTTCACACCGCCAATCGGCAACACCAACCCGGCCAACGTCACTTCACCGGTCATCGCGACGTCGCTGCGCGCCGGCAAGCCTGTGTAGAGCGAGGCCATTGCCGATGTCATCGTCACGCCCGCCGAGGGACCGTCTTTTGGAATGGCGCCCGCCGGCACGTGCACATGCACGCCGTTATTCTTGATCGCCTCAGGATCTACCCCGAGATCAGCCGCGTGCGCCCAGATGTAGCTCTGGGCAGTTTTGACCGACTCCTGCATCACTTCGCCAAGCTGTCCGGTCAAGGTCAGCCCTTTACCGTTCGGAAGCAGCGCGCTCTCGACATAGAGGACGTCACCGCCGCTTTCGGTCCACGCCAAGCCGGTCACGACGCCCGCCGGAACCGTTTTGCGCATCTGCTCAGGCAGGAAAATCTCCGGACCGAGCAGGTCGCCCAACGTTTCGGGCGTCACAATCGCCTTCTCCGTCTCCACTTCGGCGAGGCGTAAAGTCACCTTGCGAGTTACGCGCGCAATCGCCCGTTCCAAGCGGCGTAATCCAGCTTCGCGGGTGTATCCGCTAATGATCGCTTTTAACCCTTGATCGGTAAACTCGATCTGATCCTCGGTCAGCCCAGTCGCTTTTAATTGCTTGGGGATCAAATAGCGCCGTGCGATCTGCTCCTTCTCCTCTTCGCTGTAGCCGGAGAGCCGCAAGATTTCCATGCGGTCGAGCAGCGCCTGCGGAATCGTATCGAGCGAGTTGGCAGTCGTGATGAATAACACTCGCGACAAGTCGAACGCCAAGTCCAAATAGTTATCGCGGAACGTTTTGTTTTGCTCCGGGTCGAGCACTTCGAGCAACGCCGCAGCCGGATCGCCCCGGAAATCGCGGCCGAGCTTATCGACCTCGTCTAGAAGCAACACCGGATTTAAAGCGCCCGCGCGTCGCATCGCCTGCAGCAGGCGGCCGGCCATGGCGCCGATATAGGTACGCCGGTGACCACGGAGTTCGGCCTCGTCATGCATTCCGCCCAAACTGAAGCGCTCGAACTTGCGTCCCAGAGCTCGCGCGACCGATTGGCCGAGCGACGTCTTACCGACGCCAGGCGCGCCGACCAGGCACAAGATCGGTGCTTTCGCCTCAGGATTGCGCTTCAATACGCTTAGGTGTTCAAGAATGCGCTCCTTGACCTCTTTTAATCCGAAATGATCGTCATCGAGCACACTGCGCGCGTGCGCGATGTCCAGATTGTCTTCGGTGGTCGAATTCCAGGGTAGGTCCAACACGAACTCGAGATACGTACGAGTCACATGATAGTCGGGCGCACCAGCCGGCAGGCGCTCCAGCCGTGCCATTTCTCGCTCGAATTCCTTTTTGGCTTCTTCGGGCAAGTTCGCTTTTTCAAAACGCTCCCGCAACATTTCGACTTCGGCCTTGTCTGAATCTTTGTCGCCGAGTTCCTGCTGGATGGCGCGGAGCTGCTGCCGTAACAGATACTCGCGCTGCTCCTTGCTCATCTCGTCACGCGCTGTTGAAGCGATCTTTTGCCGCAGTTCGAGCACCTGCAACTCGTGAGAGAGATAGGCGTGAATCAGCCGCAGAGCGTCGACACGCGTCGCAGCTTCTAGCAGCTTCTGCTCGCGCGCCGCATCCAGACTGAAGACGCTCGCCAATAGATAGGCGAGACGGAGCGGATCTTCGCTCCCGGTAAGCATCCGCGTCAGTTCGGGCGCGCTTTGGGGCTGAGCGAGCGCAATTGCCTTACCGGCGAGATCGAGCAACGCGCCAGATAGAGCCTCCACTTCCGAACCGCCGTCATCCGGCAACGCGAAAATGCGATACTTCGCGGCCAGGAATGGCCCGTTCGCATCGAGTTTCACCACAACGACGCGCTCGACGCCTAAGACCAGAATCTCCAAGACTCCATCGGTGGGCCGTGAAGATTTCCGAATGACTGCTTTCGTTCCGATCGTGTAGAGGTCGTCCTGTTGCGGGTTATCGACCTGCGCATCGCGCTGCGCAATCAGGATGATCTCTTTTTCCTCGGTGTTCAGGGCCGCCTGGACGGCGGCCATCGAACTTTCGCGTCCTACCGACAACGGCAACAACAGCCCTGGGAACAACACCGTGTTCTTCAGGGGCAACGCCGGAAGCGACTGGAACTCTGTATTGGTCTTTGCCATAACTCTTTCCTATCTGGTTCGATGCAACGACACAGCAATAAGCTGCGATTCCTTGCGTCTCATCCACTCAACCTTAATTACGTACAAAAAAGCCCGGGGGCAGGATTTCTTTCCTTTCCCCGGGCTGGTTAGCTGTAATGCGGTTTACTTTGGTTGCACTACTACAAACCCGGTAGCTCCGCCGTTGTTGGTCGTGAGCAGGACCGGCTTACCTTGTGCCTGGGCCATCAGCCGCTTGAAGTCGGCGACGTTAGTCACTGGATGCCGATCGACGGCCAGGATCACTGTGCCACGGCCGATACCGCCAACATCCGCTGCCGTGCTGTCGGCGTCCACATTCGTAACCACCACGCCTTTCGTCCCGGCACTTAGGCCGAGCTGCTGGACCACCTCGGGCGTGAGATTTTCCACATTGATACCGCGTGCGCTGCTGTTATCAGCGCTGCCGTTATCGTTATCTCCGCCGTCATTGTCGCCCCCGCTTCCGCCCGACTTCGCCCAATCCAGGCCAGTAGGCCGTTGACCCAGCGTGACGTTGATTTTCATCGGCTTACCGTCTCGCATCACATCAAGCGCCACGGTGGTACCGGGAGCGTGACTGGTCACCTTAAAGGTAAGATCGTTCGAATCCTTGACTTCTTCGCCATCGATCTTGACGATCACGTCACCCGATTTCAGGCCCGCTTTTTCGCCCGGCTTGCCT